>Ga0247820_10001868_pt1 | contig 11849 bp, 13 predicted proteins | sample 13C_Glucose_Day1_2_FD_192480 | JGI IMG/M metagenome (GOLD analysis project Ga0247820, IMG submission 192480) | Soil microbial communities from agricultural site in Penn Yan, New York, United States - 13C_Glucose_Day14 | ecosystem: Environmental > Terrestrial > Soil > Agricultural land | place...
TCTCGCCACCGCCCACCCGGCGCAGCAATCCGCCTGCATCGCGCCCCCAGCCAGCCACCGAGGTCCCACCGGCGCCGCGTCGGGCGGCGGTCGATCCCGCCGCCGCGACCCGGCGCGCTGCAGCGCTGCCTGCACCAGCGCCTGCCGCGCGCGCCACGCCGCCCGCACCGCAGGCAGCCGCATCCGAGGCCCCTCGGCAGGCGGGTGCAAGCCGGCCCCGGCTGCAGGTGGAGGCCCTGGAGCCCGCACCAGCGCTGGCCGGCAACCTCAAGGCCACACCTGAACTGACCCTGCCCGATGCACCGGATCCGGTGCGCCGCGCCGCGGCGGCAGCGCTCTGGAGCGCCCTTGATCCCGCCGCCGAGGAGGCACAGCGCGAGGCCAGGCGCAACAAGGACATGGAGGCCTCGCTGGCCGCGCTGCGCGGGCAGGCGGCGCAGAACCAGCGGACCCTGCTCGAGATGCGCACCGAGCTGGCCCAGGCGCGCGAGAGCCGCTACTTTAATCCGCTGGTCTATGCCCTGGTGGCGCTGCTGCTGCTGGCCTTGATCGGCATGTTCATGCTGTGGCGCCTGGCACGCCGGGCCACCGCGCCGGCCTGGTGGGGCGAAGCGCCCGCCGGCGGGAGCGACCCGCGCCGGCCCCGCCCGGGCGCCGGCCTGCTCGACGACGAGATGGACCTCGACACGGAGCCGCCACGTACCCGGGCCCGCCGCGGCGCGCCGACCAGGACCTTCGCCCCGACGCCCTTCGCCCCGCTCGATCCGCTCGACGGCGACGATCTCGACAGCGGTCCGCACGCGCCGCTGCCCCATCCGGCGCAACTGGCGGAAGGCGCACCGGCACGATCGGTCAACACCGAAGAGCTGTTCGACGTCCAGCAGCAGTCGGACTTCTTCCTCTCGCTGGGCCAGCACGATCAGGCCATCGCCGTGCTGCGCGAGCACATCGCCGCCAATCCAGGCACCAGCGCGCTGGCCTATCTCGACCTGTTGCGCATCTTCCATTCGCTCGATCGCGAAGACGACTATGCACATCTGGCCGAGGAATTCGAGCACGCTTTCAATGCCGATGTGCCGTCGTTCGAGCATTTCACCGACACCGGCAAGGGGCTCGAGCACTACCGTGGCACGCTGGCGCGCATCGAATCGCTGTGGCCGGCACCGGGGACGCTGGCATTGATCGAGGAACTGGTGTTCCGCAAGCCCGGCCGCCACGACGATGAGGCCTTCGACCTGGCCGCCTACCAGGAACTGCTGCTGCTCTACTCGGTCGCCAAGGAAGTCATCGACCCCGCCAGCGCATCGCCAGCCGCCTTCGAACCGCACGCCTTCGCCGACACCGTCGCGCGCGAGGGTCCGCCGACGGCGACCGCTCCTCCGATCGAGGCCGAGGCGCCGCCGCAGGCAATCGGCGATGGTCCGGTGCTGCCGCCCTCGATCTACGGTTCGATCGACCAAGGCATGCTGCACGAAACGGTGCTGGACCCGGATGCGCGGCTGCCGTCGTTCGACCTCCCGGTCCCGGCCGACCCTCCGGCGTCGCGGCCCGACCTCGACATGGACCTGGACGCTTTCGACAAGACGGCCTACGAGACGATGCCCACACCGATCGAGCCGGCCAAGCCGCCGACGCCTTCCAACGATCCGCACGTCATCGACTTCGACTTGTTCGACCCGAGCACCGAAGCAGAAATCGCTCCGCGGCCGATCATCAAGCGCTGAGCGCGAGCGCGCGGCGCTGCGCGTGGTCCACCGTCACGCTCAGGGCGACGGCGAGCAGCACCGTGGCCAGGCCCACCCAGTTCATCCAGCCGATGGCGTCGTGGGCCAGCAGCCAGCCACCGGCGGCTGCCCCGATCGCCTGGCCGACGTAGATGCCTGAGCTGTTCAGGGCCACCGAGCCCGGTGCGAGCGCTGGCGACAGCGACACCAGCCGTGCCTGCTGGGCCGAATTGGTGGCGAAGCAGCCCAGGCCCCAGGGCACGAGGACCAGCGCCAGCGTCGTGAAGGTGATCGCCAGCGGCCACAGCAGCAGGCTCAGCGCGATCAGCAGCGTGGTGACCAGCACCATTCGAGCGGCGCCGATGCGATCGATGTAGCGGCTCACGACCATGTTCCCGAGCAAGCCGCAAGCGCCGAACCAGGCCCACAGCAGGCCCATCTGTGTCGCATCCGCCCCCAGGCCCTGCCGCACGATCGGCGCGAAATAGCTGAACAGGACGAACTGGCCGGCGCCCTGCAGCGCGGTGACCGACACCACGCCCATCAACAGCGGGCTCTTCAGGACCCGGCCCCAGGCCTCGCGAGACAGCGCCGCGGGGCGGATGCCCGAGGGAAGCTGGAGCCAGATCCAGGCCGCACTGGCGAGCGACAGGCCGGCGATCAGACCGAAGGCGGCCCGCCAGCCGAAATGCCCGCCGACCAGTGCGCCGATCGGGAGCCCCAGCACAGAGGCCATCGACCAGCCCAGGAAGACGAAGGTGACGGCGCGTCCGCGCTGCTCGACCGGCACCAGCAGGCCGGCGCAGGCCGCGGCCTGCGCGGTGAACACGGCAGGCGCGACGACGGTCAGCATGCGCACCGGCAGCAGGGCGGCGAAGCTCGGCATCAGGAGCGACAGCAGGTGCCCGCCGGCATACCAGAGCATCGTCCACGCGAGCAGCAGGCGACGGTCCCAGCCCGCCACCAGCGCCGCCAGCAACGGGGCGCCGAGGCACATCACGATCGCGCCGGCGGTGATCAGCTGGCCGGCGGTGGCGGCGCTGACCTGCAGCGACTGGCTCAGCTCGTTGAGCGTGCCGGGCACCACCATCACCCCGGTGCCGATGACGAAATTGCCCGCCAGCAAGGCCCACAGCGGGGCCGGCAGCGCGGGCCGCGTCAACGACGGACCTGCAGGGCGCCAGGGTTGACGATGTTGGTCGGGTTGCCCTTGATGAAGCTCACGACGTTGTCGAAGGCCTGGCCGAAGTACATCTCGTAGCTGTCCTGCTCCACGTAGCCGATGTGCGGCGTGCAGATGCAGTTTTCGAGCCGCAGCAGGGCGTGGCCCTGCAACGGGGGTTCGCTTTCGAAGACGTCGATCGCCGCCAGTCCGGGTCGCCCGCGGTTCAGCGCCGCCAGCAGGGCATCCTGCTCGACCAGCTCGGCACGCGAGGTGTTGACGAACAGCGCGGTCGGCTTCATGCGCGAAAGGTCCTCGAGCGTCACCAGGCCGCGCGTCTCGTCGCTGAGCCGCAGGTGGATCGACAGCACGTCCGCTGCGGCAAAGAAGGTCTCACGGTTGGGCGCCACCTGGAAGCCGTCGGAGCGCGCCTTGGCGCAGCTCTGCTCGCGGCCCCAGATCACCACCTGCATGCCGAAAGCCTGCCCATAGCGCGCCACCAGCTGGCCGATCCGGCCATAGCCCCAGATGCACAGCGTCTTGCCCTTGAGCACCGAGCCGAGCCCGAAATTCGGCGGCATCGAGGCCGACTTGAGGCCGGCCTGCTGCCAGGCGCCGTGCTTCAGGTTGCTGATGTACTGGGGCAGGCGGCGCATCGCGGCCATGATCAGCGCCCAGGTGAGTTCGGCGGGCGCCAGCGGCGAACCCGAGCCTTCGGCCACCGCGATGCCCTGCTCGGTGCAGGCATTGATGTCGATGTGCCCGCCGGCCCGGCCGGTCTGGGAGATCAGCTTGAGCTTGGGCAGCTTTTCGATCAGCTGCCGGGAGATCTGGGTGCGCTCCCGGATCAGAACGATGACGTCGGCATCCTTGAGCCGAACAGAAAGCTGTCCGATGCCCTTGACCGTGTTGGTGTAGACCTTGGCCGCGTAGGCGTCGAGCTTCGAAGCGCAGCTCAGCTTGCGAACCGCATCCTGGTAGTCGTCAAGAATCACAATGTTCATGGCATGCCATTGTGCCTCGCACGAACGGCATGCTGTGGCCGCGGGACGACTTTGTCTCGGATGCCCTCAGTGCAAGTGGGCGCGCGGCAGCGCCGTCGCGGCCTCGAGCGCGACCAGGCGATCGAGTTCTGCGCACACGTCCGCCATCCGACCGGAGATCACCATGCGACCGGCGGCGCGGCCCGGATGCTGTGCATCGACCATGCGGACCACGCGAAGAGGGAGCGCCGTTGCAGTGCCTGCAGCGGCAGTGATGCTGCCTGTGGCGTGTCGCTGCGCGCAGCTCGGGCGGATGCCGACGTAGCGCAGGCCCGAGGACATCGCGCGGCCCGAGCGCCGCCGCGGCATCCAGCGGTCGGCCAGCGTTTGCAGAGGCGTCAGGAAGTCAGCGATGCTGAGGAGGGCGATTCCCATGTTGAACTCCAGAATAGTCAGAGGTTGGACACAGGCAGGATTGCTTTCATCGGCCTCGACAGGGTGATGGCTCTTCGCCATACGCCCGCCACCTGTCGCGGCCCGATCGGTGAGAGGGCTACATCAGCATCGTGTTGCGGATCAGGCCTACCGCGAGCCCCTCGATCTCGAAGGGCTCGCCGGGCTGCACCACGATGGTGGGATAGTCGGGGTTCTCGGCGTGCAATTCGATGACCTGCTTGTTGCGCTTGAGGCGCTTGACCGTGACTTCGTCGCCCAGCCGGGCCACCACGATCTGGCCGTTGCGGGCTTCCTTGGTGGACTGGACGGCGAGCAGGTCGCCGTCCATGATGCCGGCGTCGCGCATGGACATGCCGCGGACCTTGAGCAGGTAGTCGGGTTGGCGCTGGAACAGGGTGTTCTCGACGTAGTAGGTCTGGTCGATGTGCTCCTGGGCCAGGATGGGCGAGCCGGCCGCCACGCGGCCGATGAGCGGCAGCGCCAGTTGCGCCATGCCGGGCAGCGAGAGCGAGAACTGGTTGTTGCGGGATTCGTTGAGGGAGCGCAGGGCGTCACCCTTGAGGCGGATGCCGCGCGAAGTGCCGCTGACGAGTTCGATGACGCCTTTGCGCGCCAGCGCCTGAAGGTGCTCTTCGGCCGCATTGGCGGACTTGAAACCCAGCTCTGCAGCGATTTCGGCCCGTGTGGGCGGCGCACCGGTGCGAGCGATGGCGCTCTGGATCAAATCGAGGATCTGCTGCTGGCGGGCTGTAAGCTTGACGGCGAACTGCATGTGGGCTCCTGGCGGTGTACTGGCTAAACGTCCAGTACCTGTATTTTTAACCAGTTTTCCAAAGTTGGCAATAGATGGACCCAATCTCCACCAAAGAAGCGCGCCGTGTGATCGTGCTGGGCACCGGCGGCACCATCGCCGGGCGAGCCCGAGCGGCGAACGACAACATCGGCTACACCGCGGGCGAGGTCGGCGTCGGCGACCTGCTGCAGGGCATCGATGCGCCGCCCGGGATCGCGCTCGAGGCCGAGCAGGTGGCGCAGGTCGACAGCAAGGACATGAGCTTCGCCATCTGGCGGACCCTGGCGCAGCGGTGCGTGCACTGGCTGGCCGAGCCGGACGTCGCGGGCGTGGTCATCACCCACGGGACGGACACCCTGGAAGAGACAGCCTATTTCCTGCAGTCCGTGCTGGCGCCTTCGAAGCCCGTGGTTATGACCTGCGCGATGAGGCCCGCGAGCGCGCTGGCGCCCGACGGGCCGCAGAACGTGCGCGATGCGATCGTCGTCGCTGCGACGCCGGGTGCCCGCGGCGTGGTCGCGGTGTGTGCGGGCACCGTCCATGGCGCCTTCGATGTCCGGAAAGTCCACACCTACCGCCTCGACGCCTTCGATTCCGGCGACGCCGGGCCGCTGGCCCATGTCGAGGAAGGGGCGCTGCGCCAGCTCCGGGACTGGCCGGCGGTCGATCCGGGGGCAGCGGCGTCGTTCGAGCGCATGTCAGCCGCCACGAATTGGCCGCGCATCGAGATCTTGTCGAGCCATGCCGAGGCCAGGGGCACCCTCGTCGACGCACTGCTCGACGAGCGCCGCCGCGGCGCGCCCGAGCCGGTGCACGGCATCGTGCTGGCGGCAACCGGCAATGGCACGCTGCACCACGCACTCGAGGCGGCGGCCCTGCGCGCACAGGCAGATGGCGTGGCGGTGCTGCGTGCCACGCGCTGCGCCGAGGGGCGGATCCTGTCGAGGCCGGGCCAGGCCCTGCGCGATGCCGGCGGGCTGACGCCGGTCAAGGCGCGCATCGCGTTGATGCTGGAACTGCTGGCAGGCGCTGTCGCCGGCTGAAGCCATGCTCGAGGCGCTGCGCTCCATGCCCTGGGCCTATCCGGCCCTCGAGGCCGTGCACATCGTGGGCATCGCACTGCTGATCGGCAACCTGGTCGCGCTCGAGGCGCGCGTCTTCGGTCGCGCCGCCGCGCTGCCGGTGCAGGGTCTGGCGAGGCTCTCGCTGAGCATCGCACTGGCCGGCTTCGCGGTGGCGGCGATCAGCGGGTCGCTGATGTTCGCCACGCAGCCGCAGGAGCTGCTCGCCAACCGTGCGTTTCAGATCAAGATGGGGCTGTTGGCCCTGGCCGGCTGCAATGCGCTGTGGTTCCACGGCCGCCGTTCGCTGGCCAAACTTGACCTGCTGGCGCGGGTACAGATGTTGTCGTCCACTGCGATCTGGCTGGCGGTCGTGTTCTGCGGCCGCTGGATCGCCTATTGAGCCCTCAGGGGATCAAGCCAAGTGGCCGAGCCACTTTGCTTGAGAGCACTCGTTCGAAAGGAGCCTTCCGCATGAAACGCCGCAGCCTCATGTTCGCCGCCGTCACGCTTCCGGGCGCCATGCCGTTCGCCTGGGCCCACCATGGATGGAGCAGTTTCGACCAGGACCGGCCGCTCTATCTCGAGGGCAAGGTCCTGAGTTCGCGCTGGCAGAACCCGCATGCCGAACTGATGATCGAGGTGCCGGCCGATCTCAAGTTGCCCGTGGACCTGGCGCGGCGCGCGCTGCCGCTGCAAAGCGCGCCGGTCGACGGCGCGGGCCTGCTCGCCAAGGCGGCGGTGCCGCGTCGCAAGGATCGGCAATGGGAGCTCGAACTGGCGCCGTTGACGCGAATGGAGGCCTGGAAGGTGCGCGAGATCCAGCCCGGCGCGATGGTCTCGGCCATCGGATTCGGCACCCAGGACGAGAAGGGCGAGGCCGTGATGCGGGTCGAGTACCTGTTCGCCGATGGCAAGGTCTACGGGCTGCGTTCCAGCCCGGCCTGATCAGCTCGAAAGGGCGGCGAGCGCGCGCTGGGTGATGTCGTCGACGCTGCCGACGCCGCTGATGGCGCGGTACTTCGGTGCCGCCGCCGGTTCGGCCTGGGCCCAGTTCGAGTAATAGTCGACCAGCGGACGGGTCTGCTGGCTGTAGACCTCGAGCCGCTTGCGAACGGTTTCTTCCTTGTCGTCCTCGCGCTGGATCAGGTCATCGCCGGTGAGGTCGTCCTTGCCTTCGGTCTTCGGCGGATTGAACTTGAGATGGTAGATGCGGCCCGAGGCCGGGTGCGAGCGGCGGCCGCTCATGCGTTCGATGATGTCGGAAAAGGGCACGTCGATCTCGAGCACGTAGTCGAGCTTGACGCCGGCGGCGCGCATCGCTTCGGCCTGCGGGATGGTGCGTGGGAAGCCATCGAACAGGAAGCCCTGCGCACAGTCGGCGAGCGCGATGCGTTCCTTGACCAGGTTGATGATCAGGTCGTCGCTCACCAGGGCGCCCGAGGCCATCACGGCCTGGGCCTGGAGGCCGAGCGGCGTGCCGGCCTTGACGGCGGCGCGCAGCATGTCGCCAGTGGAAATCTGGGGAATGCCGTACTTCTGGCAAATGAAGGCCGCCTGCGTGCCTTTTCCTGCCCCGGGGGCGCCCAACAAAATCAGTCTCATGGTGTCCTCGGAAGGTTCTTTGATTTCTGTCGCGCCATGGCGGGCGCGAGGCGCGGCGCAGGGCGGAGTTGCTTCGAGGATAGCATGGGGTGCGGCCTGGCCCGGGCCGCGGCCGCGCGGTCCTTAAGCGTCGAAGAGTGCGCGAACCCGTGCCAGATCCTCGGGCGTGTCGATGCCCGGACCCGGCGCATGCGTGCTCACATGCACCGCGATCCGGTGGCCGTGCCAGAGCGCGCGCAGTTGTTCCAGGGCTTCGGTCGCCTCGACCGGGGCCGGCGGCAGGCCGGGGAAGCCCCGAACGAAGCCGGCCCGATAGCCGTAGATGCCGATGTGGCGCAGCGGCGCCGGGTCGGTCGGCAGCGCGGTCGGGCCGGTGCCGGCGAAGCCGTCGCGCCACCAGGGGATCGGCGCGCGGCTGAAATAGAGCGCATTGCCCTGGGCATCGAGCACGGTCTTGACCACGTTCGGGTTGACGAAGTCCGCCAGCGAATCGATCGCGTGCGCGGCGGTGCTCATTGCGGCGCCGGGTTGCAGCGCCAGCGTCTGGGCCACGGCGTCGATCAGGCCCGGTTCGATCAGCGGCTCGTCGCCCTGGACGTTGACGACGATCGCGTCGTCCGCCAGGCCGAGTTGCATGCAGGCCTCGGCCAGCCGGTCGCTGCCGCTGGCGTGGTCGGTGCGCGTCAGCAGCGCACGGACGCCGTGTGCGCTGCAGGCGTCCACGATGCGGGCATCGTCCGCGGCCACCACGACGCCGGCGGCGCCCGAAAGGGCGGCCTGCCGGGCGACGCGCACCACCATCGGCAGGCCGGCGATGTCGGCCAGGGGCTTGTCCGGCAGCCGCGTCGATGCGAGCCGGGCCGGGATCAGGACGGTGAATTCGCAGCTCAAAGGCCGAGCTCGTCGTCGGACAGGGTGCGCGCTTCGGTCTCGAGCAGGACCGGGATACCGTCGCGCACGGGGTAAGCGAGACGGGCGCTGCGCGAGGCGAGCTCCTGTTTCTCGGCGTTCCAGGTCAGCGGCCCCTTGGTGACGGGGCAGACGAGCAGTTCAAGCAGCTTGGTGTCCATCGCTCGATGATAGCTTTGCGTCGAGCGCAGCGAAGAAGGCAGGCTCGGGTTCGAAGACCAGCGGCACGGCCAGCGCAGCCGGTGCCTTTCGCCACAGTTTGACCGCGTCCTTCTCGGTGCAAAGGACGATCGGGCCAGTGTCGGCAGGGGGGCTCCATTGGCTGAAATCGTCATGGTCGGGCAGCGCGATGCATTGCGCCGGGACCACGCCCCGCGCACGCAGCATCCCGAAGAAGCCCTCCGGCTTGGCGATCGCCGCCACCGCGATGAGCGAGGCTCCGGCCAGGGAGGCCAGCGGCACCCGGGTGCCGTCGCACCGGACCGCGTGTTCGGCGAGCATGCGACGGGCCCGGAAGCCGGCGAAGGCCGGCTGGTCGCCGGTGTGGATGACCAGGTCGCAGGAGCGCGGCCAGGGCTCGCGCAGCAGCCCGGCCGGCAGCAGCCAGCCGTTGCCGATGCCGCGATCGTCGAAGACGCAGATCTCGACGTCGCGGGCCAGTGCCAGATGTTGCAGGCCGTCGTCGCTCACGATCACCTGGGTGGCCGGATGGCGCGCGAGCAGTGCGCGGGCCGCCTCGATGCGGCGCCGCGCCACGAACACCGGGGCGCCGGTCGACCGGCGGATCAGCGCCGGTTCGTCGCCGACCTCGTCCGGAGCACTGTCGTCGAGCACTTCGCGGCAGTCCTGCGTGCGGCGGCCATAGCCTCGCGACACCACGCCGACGCGCAGTCCGCGCGCCTCCAGGTGCCGGACGATCGCCATCACCACCGGTGTCTTGCCCGATCCGCCGGCAATCACGTTGCCGACGATGACGACCGGCACGCCTGCATCTTCGGTGCGCAGCGCGCCCAGGCGATAGAGGGTCCTGCGGAGCGCGGCCAGGCCGCCGTACAGCAGAGACAGCGGCCACAACAAGCGCGCCAGCACGCCGCGCTGCAGCCAGGCGTCCTGCAACTAGCGCCCCGCCTGCGCGGCCGACTGGGTGGCGAAGGTGATCTGCATGAGGCCGGCCCGGCGCGCCGCTTCCATCACCGTGATGACCGATTGATGGGCCGCGCTGGCATCGGCGCTGATGATCACGACGTTGTCGCTGGCGCCGCCGGACGCGGCAGCCAGCGCAGCAATGACGGTTTCGAGGCTGCGGTCCGGCAGCACCGTCTTGTTGATCGAATAGCGGCCGTCGGCCGACACCGCGACGATCACCTCCTTGGGATGGTCGCGTTGCGCCTCGGCGTCGGCCACCGGCAGCCGCAGCTGCATCTCGGTGAACTTGCTGTAGGTGGTCGACAGCATCAGGAAGATCAGCACGACCAGCAGCACGTCGATGAACGGGATCAGGTTGATCTCGGGCTCCTCGCGCGAGCCGTGGCGAAAGTGCATTCTCATCGGCGCAGGGTGTCCAGGTGGCGGGCAAAGCGTTCGCCGGCCAGTTCGAGGTTCAGCAGGTATTCGTCGACCCGGCTGCGGAAGTAGCGCCAGAAGATCAGCGCCGGAATGGCGATGATGAGGCCGAAGGCGGTGTTGTAGAGCGCGATCGAGATCCCGTGCGCCAGTTGCGCCGGATTGCCCGAGCCGACCGCCCCGTTGGCCGGCGATTGCGAGCCGAAGATCTCGATCATCCCGATCACCGTCCCGAGCAGGCCGAGCAGGGGCGCCGCCGACGCGATCGTCGCGAGGGCGGGCAGGTAGCGCTCGAGGCGGTGCGCGACCACGCGGCCGGCGGATTCCATCGACACGCGCAGGTCGTCCTCGGTCGCCATCGGGTTTGCGTTGAGGGCGCGGAAGCCGGCGGCCAGCACCTCGCCGAGGCCGGAGTTCCTCTCCAGCTTGGTGACCACGTCAGGGCCCGGAATCGACGCCCGGGAAACCGTGATGGCTTCGTCGAGCAGCTTCGGCGGCAACACCCGGGAGGTCTTGAGATTGGCGAAGCGCTCGATCACGAGCGCCATCCCGATGACCGAACAGGCGAGCAGCGGCCAGATCGGCCAGCCCGCAGCAACTATGATGGAAAACAAGGATTCCTCCGGCCCATGACTGTAAATGCGCGGCGATTATCCACCCGCGCGGCACCCTGTTACGAGAAGTATTCTTGTCGGCGCTGTCGCACACAATGTGTGGATAACTTTGTGATTAACACGCGCAGCAAGCGCTCCGAAGCCGCGCCGGCCGGGCCCTTCAATGGATCGACCGAAAATTGAGCAGCAGTTTTTTCAATGAAATCAATGGTTTGCACGACAACCTGTGCCTGCGGTGCCGGCCCCTTCGTGCCGCGGTGTCCCACGGTGCGCCTTGTGGACGACTCAGACCTGTGAGAGCGCGCAAAAGATGATCGAACGTGAGCAATTGCCCTCGTCGGGCATGAGAGTGTGGGCCGTGGGCGCCCTGTGCCGAGCCGTTGCCGATGCGCTCGATGCGCGCTTCAACCCGGTTTCCGTGCGGGGCGAGATCTCGGGTTTCTCGCGGGCAGCGAGCGGCCATTGCTATTTCTCGCTGAAGGACGAAGCGGGCCAACTGCGCTGCGCGATGTTCCGCCGCGCGGCCAGCCTGCTCGATTTCTCGCCGCAAGAGGGCGACCAGGTCGAGGTGCGCGGCCGGCTGGCGGTGTACGAGCCGCGCGGCGACCTGCAGCTGATCGTCGAGAGCCTGAGCCGCGCGGGGCAGGGCGCCTTGTTCGAACAGTTCATGCAGCGCAAGGCCCGGCTCGAGGCCGAGGGGCTGTTCGATCCGGCGCGCAAGCGGGCGCTGCCCACGCTGCCGCGCTCCATCGGCCTGGTGACCTCACTCGGCGCCGCCGCCCTGCACGACGTCATCACCGCGCTGCGCCGCCGGGTGCCGCACATCCCGGTCGTGCTGGCGCCGGCGGCGGTGCAAGGCGCCGGCGCGCCGGCGGAACTGGTGCGTTCGCTGCAGTCGCTGTATGCGCTGGAGCCAAAGGTCGACGTCATCCTGCTGGTGCGCGGCGGCGGCTCGATCGAGGACCTGTGGGCCTTCAAC
>Ga0247820_10001869_pt1 | contig 11848 bp, 5 predicted proteins | sample 13C_Glucose_Day1_2_FD_192480 | JGI IMG/M metagenome (GOLD analysis project Ga0247820, IMG submission 192480) | Soil microbial communities from agricultural site in Penn Yan, New York, United States - 13C_Glucose_Day14 | ecosystem: Environmental > Terrestrial > Soil > Agricultural land | place...
GGGCGGCCCACCCCGATCGCCCGCAGCAGCTGGTGATGGCCCAGGACCGAATTTGGCGGGCCGGGGTGGGCCGGGACAAGCGGCGCCTGCGCTACTTCATCTCCGCCACCGCCCGCGAGCGACGGCAGGCCCTCGACGCGCTGACCGGTGCACGGCCCTCGGACGGTGGCGTCGACCCGTTGTCGGTGGTGGTGCTGGACGGCGGGCAGGGCACCTACCGACTGCCGGCCGCCGGGGACGACGACGGAGATCTCGTCGACGCCTGGTTCGCGCTGGCGGTGCTCGACAAGAAGGCCGCCGACCGGGCCGCCAAGGACGACCGCTGCCCGGCCTGCCACACCGACAACAGCATCCGTTTCCTCGGCACGGCCCGGGCGGCCCTCGCCTCCGCGACGGTCACCCAGCTGTTCACCGGCGGTGACATCGCGCTCGTCCCGGAGGAGCGCAAGACGCTGCTGTTCAACGACTCCACGCAGGACGCGGCACACCGGGCGGGATACGTCGCCAACGCCTCGTACAAGTTCTCGCTGCGCTCACTGCTCGCCCACAACCTGGACGAGTCCGGCGCGCCGATCGCGCTGAACGACCTGATCGGCCACGTCCTGGACTCGGTGGACGACCCGGAGGCGCTGGCCGCCGTCGTTCCCCCCGATCTGCATGACGAGCCGGGCGTCGACCGGCTGCTGTCCGGCCGCGGCACCGGCGACGCGCGGACCTGGCGGCTGATCGGAGAACGGCTTGCGTTCGCGACGGTGATGGAGTTCGGGCTGCGCAGCCGCATGGGCCGGACCCTGGAGCTGACCCGGACCGCCGCCGCCGAGGTCGCCGTGACGGACCCGGAGCGGGTCACGGACCTGGCGCGGGACCTGCACCTGTCGCTGCCCGGCCAGTTGCTGGCGGTCGACGGACTGCCCACGCCCGAGCGGTATCTCGCGTACGTCCGGGGGCTGCTGGAGCGGTTGCGGCTGCGTGGCGCGGTGCGGCACCGGTGGCTCGACACGTGGATCAAGGAAGCCGGCGCCGACCGCTACCTCATCTCCGGGCGCAGGCCGGACGGCATGCCCGCCTTCCCCGAAGGGGTAGCCCCGCCGAGGTTCCTGCTGGACGGGCAGAAGGACAGGACCGAGTTCGACTCCCTCACCGGACGCCTGGGGTGGTACCAGGACTGGACCCGCAGGTGCCTCGACCTGGACGCCGCCGGGGCCACCGAATACCTGCGCAGACTGCTGCCCGCCCTCGCCGACGCGGGCGTCCTCTCGGTGCGGACCGCCCGGGACCGGCAGACCCGGGTCTACGGGCTGCAGCCGGGCCACATCGAGGTGCGGCTGCTCGACGACGCCGTCGTCAACAAGGCCTTCGTCGCCTGCGAGGACTGCCGCTGGCAGCAGGTCGTGGCGCTCGAGCGCCGGACCCGCTGGTACGGGCATCCGTGCCCCCGCTACCGGTGCAAGGGCCGGCTGACCGCGCCCCACACCGACCGGTCCGCGGCCGAGGCCGAGGTGTCCCGGTTCGGATCGGGCCCCCTCGTACCGGAACGGGACTACACCCGCGACTACTACCGCCGCCTCTACCTGACGGGCGGCACGTTCCGCGTGGTGACCGCCGAGCACACGGGCATGCTCAGCCGCCCCGAACGGGAGCGCGTGGAAAGGGCGTTCAAGGCGGGTACGCACTACACCGACCCCAACGTGCTGTCGTGCACCCCGACGCTGGAACTCGGCATCGACATCGGCGACCTGTCCGCCGTCCTCCTCGGCTCCCTGCCCGCCGGCCCCGCCAACTACGTCCAGCGGGCCGGACGCGCCGGACGCCGCACGGGCAACGCGCTGGTCGTCACGTTCGGCGGACGCAAGGCACGCGACCTGTACTACCTGGACGAACCGCGCGAGATGATCGCGGGGACCATCCTTCCGCCGGGTTGCTACCTGTCTGCGGTGGAGATCCTGCGCCGCCAGTACACGGCGCGGCTGCTGGACCTGGCGGCCCGCGGCGAGCTGCGGACCTCCGACGGCGAGGTGCTGGCTCCGCTCCCCCGGCTGTCCTCCGCCCTGTTCGGCACCAGCGGGTGGTGCGAGGACCTCGCCGACGCCGCGCGAACGCACGGGGCGGCACTGGTGGAGGATTTCCTGGCCCTGTTCCCCGACGGCAGCGACGTGCGGGACTCCGGCAGTCCTGACGGTGCGGGCGTCTCCGCGTACGCGGCGGAGGAACTCCGGGCGTACGCGACCAGCGGGGTCGCGCGGGCGTTGCAGGAGGCCGAGGAGGACTGGACGGGGCGGCGCGAGGAGCTGCGCCGCAGGATCGCGGCGATCGACGAAGCCGCGGAGCAACTGGCCCAGTCCGACGAGTCGCAGGCCCGGGAGCGGCGCGAACTGCTCGCCGAGCGGCGGGGTGCCGGCGACCTGCTGCGGGAGCTGAGCCAGTCGAGCGCCCACGCCACCTTGGTGGACCTCGGTCTGCTGCCCCACTACAGCCTGACGGACACCACCACCCGGCTGGAAGCGACGCTGTACTGGACGGAGACCCCGGGCGAGGAGGACGACACCGCCGGGGCCCAAGCCGCCGAGCAGGGCACCGTCCGCAAGGTGTACCGCAGTGAGACGCGGGACTACGAACGGTCCCGCAAGCCGGCCCTGACCGAACTCGCCCCGGGCAACAGCTTCTACGTCAACGGCTACCGTCACGTGGTGCGCGCCCTGGATGTCGGCAGTCCCGAGCGCCGCGCCTGGTCGGTGTGGCGGCTCTGCCCCGCCTGCGGACATGTCCGCACCGAGGAGCAGAACGCGGAGCGGAACACCGATCCGTGCCCGCGCTGTCACGGCCGGGAGATCGCCGACGCCGGGTGCGTCCAGCACGTCCTGCGGCCCAGGCGGGTCCTGTCCCGCGACAAGCGCGACGACGCCCGGGTCCGCGACGACCGCGACGAGCGGGACCACAGGCGCTACGCGGTCCTCACCACCGTCGACATCGACCCCGACCGTCTGGGGCCCGGTTCCTGGCGGCACGACAGCGCCGTGTTCGGCGTGGACTTCACCCGCCACGCCACGATTCGGACACTGAACCTCGGGCTGGACCGCGAGGACGGCAGCAGCACGGTGTCGCTGGCCGGCCAGGACGTACGGCTCAACCCGTTCTACGTCTGCACCGAGTGCGGCGGCGCCACGGCGGACGGCCGGCCGGTGGTGGACACGCCGCAGCACGCCCTCACCGAGTCGCTGGCGGCGAGCACTCCGGCGGCGCAGCACCATCAGTTGTGGTGCGCGCGCCGCCGTGTCCGCAGGCCCGTCACCGGTGCGGGCGAACAGCAGGGCAGGGGCCAGGACGTGCCGCTGCTGCTCGCCCACGAACTGACCACCGAGGCCGTGCGCATTCTGCTGCCCGCTTCGGTGGCACGCGTCAAGGAGCGGCTCGCGTCGTTCACCGCCGCCCTGTTCGTGGGGATAGCGGCTCGCTACGGCGGCGACCCCGACCACATCGACATCGCCGAGGCGACCATGCCCGACCACGGGGACGACCTGGACGCGGACTGGCCGAGGCGCTTCCTCGTCGTCTACGACCGGCTGCCGGGCGGCACGGGCTACCTGCACCGGCTGTCCTCCGCCGACGGCTTCCGGGACGTACTGCTCGAGGCACGGGACGTCATCGAGCGCTGTGCCTGCCGCGAGAAGGGGCTCGACGGCTGCCACCAGTGCCTGCTGCGACGCGTGCCGGCCGCCGACTACGACAAGATCAGCCGGAGCGAGGTCCGCCATATGCTGGACGAGCTGCTGGGCGCCGACGGTGCGGGCTGGCGCACCTCGCCGGTGGCGACGACCCGTCACATCCCGTTGCAACGGCAGGCCGAGAGCGACCTGGAGATCCTCTTCATCGACACTCTCCAGGACTGGGCGAAACTGGCCGAGTCGAGGGCCGCGGCGGACACGTACACGACCTCCGCCGGTACGTACGCCCTCGACCTGCGGCTCACAGCGCCCGACGGGATTACCGTCAGCTGGCGCGTCTCCCAGCAGCGGGCCCTGGACGGCACCCGGCCCGACATACTCCTCGAACGGCTGGACACCCCCGGCCCGCGCGTCGCCCTGTACCTCGACGGCTACGCGTACCACGCCACCCGTGAGCACAACCGGCTGGCGGACGACGCGATGAAGCGCACCAGGCTCCGGGCGGAGGGCCTTCGCGTGTTCCAGCTGACCTACCACGACGTGAAGGAGTGGCGGCAGCGGATCAAGGACACGGGGTACGCGGGAGCGGGCACCGCAGACCCCGTGTGGGAGCCGTACGGCGCGGCCGGACAGCAACGGGCCCGCGACTACTACGACCGCGTGGGCCGGGGCCTGCCCGGTGAGCTCTCCGAGACGGTGTGGGTCAACCCGGCCCGGCTTCTGCTGGCCTATCTGCGCTCTCCCGACCCGGAGCGCTGGAGGCGGCGAGCTGAGGCGGCCGCCGCCGGGCTCAGCGGAGCGGACGGGGTCCGAGCCGCCGCGCTCACCGGCGAAGAGGCCGGCGAGGGGCTCAGGGCGGCGCTGCGCGGAGGCAGGCCGGCCGGGGGCGCCGGACCCGTACGCCTGCTCTGCGGTCCCGACGCGTCGGGTTGCCGTCTGGTGCTGGCCGCCGACGGCAGACGCACCCCTCCCGTGTGGACGGGGCTCACCGTCCTGGACGATGGTGACGCAGCCCTCGCCGACGAGCCGGCCCACAAGCGACGGTGGCGTGCCTGGCTGTACTGGAGCAACGTGTTGCAGTTCCTCGAGCACGGCGGTGGCGACAGCGCCCAGCTGACTACGAGCATGCTCGACGGCTTCACTCCCGAGGTTCTCGCCCTGACCGGCGGGGAGGGCTGGCTGACGTCGACGCGTACGCCGGTGCTCTCGCCCACCGACGAACTCGCGCCCGTCGGGGTCGCCCCGGTGCCCGCGGTGCCTGCCGTGGGCAGTGGTGAGACGGTCGCGCCGAAACCCTCCGTGGCCGAGGCGCGCGGCGGCGAAGCACCAGGCCGAGACCCCGGCTGGGACCGGGTCATCGAGCACCTCGACCCGGAAGAGCCGGGACTCACGGAGCTCGCCCACGCACTGGCCGACGCCGCGGTGCCCGCGCCTCAGGACGGCTACGAGCTGAACGGCCACGGATGGCAGGCCGAGCTGGCATGGCCCGCTGCCCGGATCGGAGTGGTCCTCGGCCCTCGCCCGGACGGCGACGAGCCGGACTACGAGGCCCAGGACCGGGACAAGGCATTCTCAGCGGCAGGCTGGACAGTCCGCACCGCCGCCGAATGGGATCGGGCGGCGATGATCGCCCGGCTCACGGAACGACGGCACGACAGCGACACCATCAGGGACGGGGAGCCGAAGCGATGAACACCTCCGGCGTCACACTGCGCCTGCTCGACAAGGCGGACAAGGAGATCCTCAAACTCCCCCGCACGGTCAAGGGTGCGTTCTTCGACTTCCAGCACAAGTTCCGGAGCAACCCCTACACCACCGGGCTGAAACTCCAGCAGCTCAAAGGGGACAGCAGGCTCTGGTCGGCGCGCGTCAACGACGAGTACCGGGCGCTGCTGCTGCGGCTCGCCGACGACGACTGGCTGATCGTCTCCGTCAAGCACCGCAAGGACGTCTACAGCCGGCTGTCGTACGGCGTCAACCAGGTCACCGGCGGCATCGAGTACGTGGACCTGGAGGTGGTCGAGGACAGCGTCCTGCGCCGCCTCCCCGCCCCGCCCGCACCAGCCCCGGCGAGCGCCGAACCGTCCACGCCGGTGCAGCCCGAGCCGGCACGGCCCCTGTTCGCCGACTGGTCCGACGAGCAGCTCTCGGACCTCGGTGTCGCCGAACCCCTGCTGCCCGTCATCCGCACCCTCGCCACCGAGGACCAGTTGCTGGGACTCGTCGAGTACGCGCCGCAGCTCACCGGGGAAGTGCTCCTCGCCCTGTTCGACGGTGCGTCGTACGACGACGTCCTCGACCAGGTGACCCGGCCGGTGGCCGCCACCGAACCGGTCGACCCGGACGACTTCGAAGCAGCGGCACAGCGGCCGGCGACGGTCGTCACCACCACCGACGATGCCCTGAAGGAGGCACTGGAGAGCGGCGACTTCGGCCGCTGGAAGGTCTTCCTCCACCCCACCCAGGCCCGACTGGTCGAACGGCGCTACAACGGACCCGCCCGGGTGGGCGGCGGCCCCGGCACCGGCAAGACCATCGTCGCCCTGCACCGCGTACGGCATCTCGTACGGCAGCTTCCCCCGGGCCGGGACAAGCCCGTCCTCCTCACCACGTACAACAAGAACCTCGCCGCCGACCTGCGCGCTCGGCTTCTGGAGCTGGGCGGCGAGGAACTGCTGAGCCGGGTCGAGGTGAGCCACGTCGACCAGCTGGCCCTGCGCGTCGTCCGCGAGGCGGAACCGGGCAGCGGCAAGCAGGCCATCGACGACAGCCAGGCGGTGCGCGAATGGCGCGGACTGCTGGACGAGTTGGGAGAGGACGGCTGGGACGCGGAATTCCTGCACGACGAATGGACGCAGGTCATCCTCGGCCAGGCCGTCGGCACCCGCACCGACTACTTCAGGGCCCGGCGCGCCGGACGCGGCAGGAACATCGGCCGCGCCGAGCGGGCCGAGATCTGGCAGCTCGCCGAGCGCTTCACCCAGCGGCTGGACCGGCTCGGACGGCAGACCTGGGACCAGGTGGCGGAGCGGGCCGCACGGTTGGAGATCGGCCGCGAACAGCGCATCCAGAACATCGCCCGGCAGCGGGAGGAGGCGGGCGGCCCCGACAACATCCACCTCCAGGACGGCTCAGGGGGCTGGCTGCGCCACCGGTACCGGCACATCGTGGTGGACGAAGCGCAGGATCTGCGCCCCGCCCACTGGAAGATGCTGCGTGCGATGGCCCCTCGCGGCGCCGACGACCTGTTCCTGGTCGGCGACACCCACCAGCGCATCTACAAGAACCAGGTGACGCTGGGCAGCCTCGGTGTCAACATCCGCGGACGGTCCTCGAAGCTGAGCCTCAGTTACCGCACGACGCGGCAGATCCTGCGTTCCGCCCTCGGTGTGCTGGGCGAGACCACGTACGACGACCTCGACGGCAGCGAGGAAACGCTGGCCGGCTACCGGTCGGTGCTCAGTGGAGGGCTTCCGGCCGGGCACGCCTTCCCGGACTGGGCTTCCGAGCGGGAAGGCGTGGCCGCGCTCATCGAGGAGTGGGACGCCGACTCGGACATGGCCATCCCGCACGAGCAGATCGCGATCTGCGTGCCGACGAATCAGATGGCGGCCGAGATGGCCTACACGCTAAAGGTGCACGGTATCGACTCGGTGGAGATCCGCTCCGACGGCCCGAACGGCTCCACCGGGGTGCACATCGGCACGATGTTCCGGTTCAAAGGGCTGGAATACCAGCGCATGGTCATCGCGGGCGTGACGGACGGACTCGTGCCCCGCGAGGCCGTCAACAGCCTGCGCGACAGGGACCCCGTCCGTCACCGGCACGAGATCCAGCGTGCCCGGTCCCTGCTCTTCGTGGCGGCGACGCGGGCCCGGGACAGTGTGGACGTCTTCTGGCACGGAAAGCCCAGCCCGTTCCTCGACTACTCGTGGGTCGCCTCGTCGGCGTCGCCATCCTGAGAGCGGGGCCTCCTCATGGCCCCCGGCCGTCCGGTCGGCAGAGCCGTGTCGCAGCAGCCCGTGCGGTCACGTGCCCAGACCACGGCGCAGATCCACCACGTACCACCGGGCCGGAGTTCCGACGGAGCGATGTCCGAGATCACCACGAGAAGATCGAAATCGGCATTTCAGCACCCCTTTGCCACAGGCGCCAGAATTGGTACGCCCTACGTCGAGCAAAGCCGAAAGAGCATCCGTCAGTCGTGGGGTGCTCTGGGACTTTTCTGGGACTTTCGGCTTCACCAACCGGCACGAGCGTGAAACAACTGAAAGACCATTCTCCCAGGTCAGCGGCCGAATCCCTCGCATCGCCGCAGGTCACCGCGGTGGCTGGTCTCTTCCGGGACATGGGTCCGGGCCGTGACGGACCCCTACCGCAACCCGCCGGTGCGGGTCGGCGGGGGTCCGGCCGGCCGTGTCTACCGCACGTCGACGTAGTCGGCCGTGGCAGTGGCGGGGCCGGTGGTGTGGGTGCCGTCGAAGGACCAGCGCCAGTAGCCGTCGGCGGACGCGGTGGCGGTTGCCTTGAGGGCGCCATCGGTCCCGCTCCGCACCGTCGTGATGGTTGTGTAGGTGTCGGACTGCTTGGCGCGGAACTGCAGCTTCACGGTCTGGTTGGTGTTGCCGGCGTACTTGCCGGTCTCCCAGTTCGCGCGGGTCAGCTGCCCGGTGATGGTGAGGGTTTTGCCGTACTTCACCGGCTCCGGGGAGGCGTCGACGGTGAGCTTGGCGGCACGGACCACGTTCAGCGCGACGGGTATCTCGATCTGGGCGTTGGCGTCACCGGCCGCCCAGGCGTGCACGCCCCAGACTCCGGCCATGGCGTTCTTCTTCACGGTCTGCCGCGCGGTGAAGGCGAAGGTCATCCTGCACGTGAAGGTGGTGGCGGAGTTCACGCCGCAACCCTTGCCCGGATTCACCCGGGCGTCGGCGGCATCGGTGGAGTTGGCGCCGTGGAACAGCGTGGCCCCGGCCTCGGTCTTCCCGGCCGGGCCGGTGACCGTCATGGTGACCGGTACCGAGGTGGTGCCGCTCGCGCCGACGACGACCGGCTTGCCGCCGTTGACGACGATGTTGCCCGCGTCGGTGAGGACGGCCGCCTGCCCGGCCGCGGAGGCGGGCAGGGAGGCCAGGGCGAGCGTGCCCGTCAGCGCGGCGATGGTGACACGTGTACGCATGGGTTGTACGACTCCACGGGAATCGGCCCCGCCCGCGTCGTGGCGGTTTCTCCGGGGCAGGGACGCGAGCCCGCCGCAGCCCTGCGACGGGATCATGAAAGTGTCGTGATCCTAGGCGGCTTGTGAAGGTCCCGTAAAGATCTTCACTTGATCTCCATGAAGGTGCTCCAGGAGACGGACGCAGTGCCCGCGCACCGTCCGCGCGGCTTCGGATTGGGCGTGGGAACAGTTCTGCGTCGGGGACGTACGGGGGTGCGGGTGGGTCTGATTGACTCCGCGCCTCACCCCCACACCCGTACGCGCACCCCTTCGCGGGTGCCGGACCCACGTGAGCGGAGCCGCCCCCATGTCCTTCGGACCGCAGCCCTGGCACGGGCTGCCGCCGCACCCTGACGAGCCCGCAGCCGGGGCACGGCCCCCGGCGGAGCACGGGCGGCACGACGACGGGGAGGCCGCGCGGCTCGCCGTCGGGCTGCGCCTCGGCGTCCGGATCGCCGTCGTCTGGCTGCTCTACGTGCTGGCCGCCGCCCTCGCACCGGACGCGTACGGCACGCCGGTCGCCGGACCGGTGGGCCTCGGCGTGATCCTGGCCGTGGTGCCCCTGGCCGTCGGGGTGCACGCGCTGGTGGTGTACGGGCGGCGGGTCGACCGGGTCGAGCCGCGGCAGGACGACCGGAGGCGGCCGTGACCACGCTGCTCGATCCCTCGTCCCGTTCCCTCGTCTTCGCCGTGTTCTCGGTGTTCGTCGTGATCTGCCTGATGCTGTGCATCGTCACCGGCGCCGACGAGGACGACCGGGCCCTCGTCCGGTCCGACAGCCGCCGGCTGCGCTCCTGGCAGCAGGGCGTCGCGATGGGCGGCGACACCACCACGGTCGCGACGGTCACCGTGCTGGTGGGCATGGTCGCCACGTCAGGCTTCGACGGTCTCGGCGTCATGCTGGGCAGCCTGGTCGGGGTGCTGCTGCTCCTGGTGCTGGTCGTCGAGCCGCTGCGCGGGCACGCCTCGCGGACGGCCGCGGACATGCTGGACGCGCGCGGCAGCGGCGGGCCCCGGGTGCGCGTCTCGTGGGGCGTGGTGACCCTGCTCGTCTGCTTCCCGCTGCTGGTCGTGCAGTTGGTGGTGGTCGGCAATGTCGCCGCCGCGCTGATCGGGCAGCCCGGTGTGCGCACCGGCTGCATCGTGGTGATCGGCTGCGTGATGACGGCGCTGGCGGTCAGCGGCGGGATCCGGGGCACGGGCGTGGTGATGCTCGCGAAGTCGGCGATCGCGCTGCCCGTGCTGCTGGTCGCCGCCGTGCTCGTGCTCCACCGCTTCGGCTGGGATCCCGGGCGGCTGCTGGACGCCGCCGCGCACGGTTCGGGGACGGGCGGGGCGTTCCTGCGTCCGGGCGGCTACACCGGTGAGGGGTGGGTGGGGGCCGTGAACCGGATCGGGCAGACCGTCGGCATGTCGATGGCCACGCTGGCGATGCCCGCCGTGCTGATGCGGGCCATCTCGACGAAGAGCCCGCGCGGCGCCCGGTCCGGCGGCCGCTGGATGCTCGGCGAACTCACCCTGCTGTACGGCGCGCTCGCCGTCGTCGGCGTCGGGGCGGCGGCCCTCGTCGGCGGGGCGCTGCGGGAGGCCGGTCCGGCGGCGCAGGTGTTCACGCCGCTGATGCTCGGGCGGGCGCTCGACAGCGGGGGCATCCTGGTCGCGGCGCTGGCCTGCGTCCTCTTCCTCACCGCGCTGGCGGCCGTGGTGGATGTGACCCTGGCCGCGGGCATCGCCCTGGGACGGGACGTGCTGGGGGCGTCCGGCAAGGCGGACGGCGCCGCGTCGCGGTGGTCGGCGGCGCTGACGGGGGCGGTCTCCTCGGTCGCGGCGGCCGTAGCCGCCGACTGGAACCTGGTGGTGATCTCGACGCTCTGGCTCGCCCTGTGCGGCGCGGCCCTGGCACCCGTCCTGCTGTACGCCCTGTACTGGCCCGGGTTCACCGCCCGCGGCGCCCTGTGGTGCCTGTGGGGGGCCACGGCGCTGAGCGTCGCGGCGCTCGCGCTGTCGCCGTACACGTCCGGCACGCCCGGGTCGCTCTTCCCGGGGCACGACTTCAGGATCTGGGACGTGACGATCCCGGGCCTGGTGACGGTACCGGCCGGATTCCTGCTGGGCTGGCTGGGCAGCGTCACGGATCCGCGCCGGGCGGCGGGCGGCGTACCGGGTGCGGGGCGTCGCAGGGAGCTGGACACCGTGTGAACCGTCCGCGTGCCGCCCACCGATGAGTTCCGGTGGGTGGCACGGTCGTATCCGGTACACGCACCGGACACGGAGGACATCATGCCGAGGAAGATCACCGCCAGTATGTTCATCTCGCTCGACGGCGTCGTCGAGGCGCCCGACCAGTGGCACTTCCCCTACTTCAACGACGAGATGGGGGCCGCCGTCGGCGCGAGCCTGAACACCGCCGAGGTCCTGCTCTTCGGCCGCAGGACGTACGACAGCTTCGCCGGCGCCTGGCCCGGGCGGGAGGCGGCGGGCGGGGAGGAGGCCGGCTTCGCCAAGCAGCTCGGCGACATGCGGAAGATCGTGTTCTCGCGCGGCCGGCCCGACCTGTCGTGGCGGAACTCCGAGCAGGCGCGGGGCGACGTCGCCGAGGTCGCCGCCGCGCTGAAGGGCGAGCCGGGCGGTGACATCGCCCTGAGCGGCTCGGTCTCCGTCGTCCGGCAGCTGCTGGCCGCGGGCCTGCTCGACGAACTGCACCTGCTCGTTCACCCGATCGCGGTGCGCAAGGGCATGCGCCTGTTCGACGAGGGCGAGCCGTCGATCCCGCTGAAGCTGCTGAAGTCGGAGACCTTCACGACGGGCGTGCTGAACCTCGTGTACGGGCCCGACACCGCGCCGCCGACCGGCGGTTACGAGGAGGCCGCCGCCGCGCTCGGGGAGTGAGCGGCCCGGGTGCTCACCGGTTCCCGGGATCGTCCTCGTGCCCACGTCGTTGTCGGTGGCGGCTGCCACACTCGGCAGG
>Ga0247820_10001870_pt1 | contig 11843 bp, 9 predicted proteins | sample 13C_Glucose_Day1_2_FD_192480 | JGI IMG/M metagenome (GOLD analysis project Ga0247820, IMG submission 192480) | Soil microbial communities from agricultural site in Penn Yan, New York, United States - 13C_Glucose_Day14 | ecosystem: Environmental > Terrestrial > Soil > Agricultural land | place...
ACCATCTCTTGGTGATCCCGTCCCGCGACCTGCTCCGACGCGCCGCAGTTGGCGCAGCGATCACGGGCGGCTCGGTGACCGCGCTGGGCGCGCTGTCGTCGGTCAGCGCGGCCGCCTACGTCGCGCGGCGTGCGCTCACCCCCGACCGGCAGAGACCTGACGACACGGAGATCCTGGGTGTGCACCACGACAGCGTGACGCTGGGCCTCACGGCCGACACGGTGCTCCCGGGGCGCTATGGCCTCTGGCTCGACGATGGCGAGGGACACTGCCGGGTCGGCGACATCCTCGACGTCGACGAGGAGGCGGGCTGGGTGCTCCGGGAGATCCTCGGCCTCGACCGCGGCAGGCTGGCACCGGGGTTCGCGCGGTGGAACCAGTACTACTTCGGCTCGGCCCCGGAGCGCTCGCTGGCCCTGCCCACCCAGCACGTCGAGGTGCTGACGGAGCTCGGGCCCACCCCGGCGTGGGTCATCGAGGCCGAGGGCCCCGCGACGCGGTGGGCCATCCTCGTGCACGGCCGGGGTGCGCGGCGCGAGGAGTGCCTGCGTGCGGTGAAGCCGCTGCGCGACAGCGGCCTCAGCGTCCTGATCCCCTCGTACCGCAACGACATCGGCGCACCCAAAGGACCCGACGGCCGCTACAACCTCGGCCTGTCGGAGTGGCGCGACATCGAGGACGCCGCCCTGTACGCCGTGCAGCAGGGAGCGCGGGAGCTCGTCCTCGTCGGGTGGTCGATGGGCGGGGCCATCGTCCTGCAGACCCTCGACCGGTCCTGGTTGACCGGACATGTCAGCCACGTCATCCTCAACGCCCCGGTCATCGACTGGAACGACGTGCTCGCCTACCACGCGCGCGAGCACGGAGTGCCCGCGCCGGTGGGCACCCTCAGCCGCACGCTCATGGGGAAGCGCTGGGCCCGGCGGCTGGTCGGCGTGCATGACCCCGTCGACGTGGCGAAGACGAACTGGGTGGCGCGGGCCGATGAGCTGCGGCACCGCATCCTGCTGATCCACTCCGTGGACGACGAGTTCGTGCCGGTGGGGCCGTCCGAGCGGCTGGCCGAGGCACGACCCGACCTCGTGCGGTTCGAGCCGTGGCAGACGGCTCGCCACACCAAGGAGTGGAACACCGACCCCGATCGCTGGGAGACCGCGGTGCGGGAGTTCGTCTCGCTCTAGCCGAGGACGCGCCAGCGACCCATCACGGTGCCGTCGGCCTCGACCATCGCCATCGGGCGCAGCGACACGTCCAGTGGCTCGCGGGAGGTGATCCGCGGGTGCTCGCCCCCGACGATCCTCGGTGACCACGTGAGGTCGAGCTCGTCGACCACACCCGCCGTGAGCATGGACCGGAACAGGCTGGGCCCGCCCTCGGACAGGATGTGCGGCATTCCCCGTGCCTCGAGGGCCCCCCGGACCTGCCGCAGGTCGACCTCGTGGTCCCCGCAGATGAGGACGGCGTCGTCGCCCATCGCGTCCCGTGCAGCGGAGAGGGCCTCCTGCGGGGCTGCCGCACAGGTGACCAGCAGCGCGGCACCGCGGTGCGGCGCGGGCTCGAGGAGAGCCGGCGGCATACGGGCGCTGTTGCTCACCACCGCGAGCGGCCGCGCGCCACCGTCCTGCTCGCGAAGCCGCTCGTATCCCTCTGCCCGCACGGTGCCGGCGCCGACCAGCACCACGTCGCTGAGCCGCCGCAGGAGGTCGAAGACGACGCCATCCGCTTCGGTGTTGATCGAGCCCGAACGCCCATCGGTCCCGGTGGCGGCGCCGTCGAGGGTGGAGACGAAGTTGACGCGCAGCCAGGGGCCCGGTGGCGCTGCGTAGACGCGGGCCAGTGCGCTGGCATCAAGGAGGGCCCCGGGGGCGCTCGAGCCGGACTCGTCGAGGAGCAGGCGCATGCCGGCAGTGTGCCACTCACTACGCTGCACGGTGTGCCACCGTCGATCACCACGCGAGAGCCCAGGCTGGACCGCGAGCGGCTGATCCGCGAGCTCGTCCCGCCGCCGCGCTTCGACGCGGAGAGGTTCGCCACCTATCGCCCCGACCCGGAGCAGCCGAGCCAGAGCGCCGCCGTGCGGCGCCTCGAGGAGTATGCCGCGGGGCTGGCGGACGGCGAGCGCGGCGGTTCCGGAGGCGGTCGCCGGTGGTGGCGCCGGGGGAGCGCGAAACCCCAGCAGGCTCAAGGGGTCTACCTCGACGGGGGCTTCGGCGTCGGCAAGACGCACCTGCTGGCCAGCCTCTGGCACGCCTCCCCGGGACCGAAGGCGTTTGGGACGTTCGTCGAGTTCACCAACCTCGTCGGGGCGCTTGGTTTCGCCCAGACCGTGGCGGCGCTGCAGGGGCACCGGCTGGTGTGCATCGACGAGTTCGAGCTCGACGACCCCGGCGACACGGTGCTGATGGCGACCCTGCTCACCCGGCTCTCCGAGGCGGGGGTGGCGCTGGCGGCGACCTCGAACACGCTGCCCGACGCCCTCGGAGAGGGACGGTTCGCGGCCGAGGACTTCCTCCGCGAGATCCAGGCGCTCTCGGCCCGGTTCGAGGTCCTCACGGTCGACGGGGAGGACTACCGCCACCGAGGCCTGGCCTCCAGCCCACCACCTCTCACCGATGACGAGGTCGTGGTGCGGGCGGAGGGAGCCGGCGGCCTGTGCGACCACTTCGTGGACGTCACCCGCCACCTCGCCCAGGTGCATCCCAGCCGGTACCGCGCCCTCCTCGACGGCGTCGGGGCGGTGGGGTGGCAGAAGGTGCGGCCGGTCTCGGACCAGATGGTCGCGCTGCGGCTCGTGGTGCTCGCCGACCGGCTCTACGACGCCGACATCCCGGTCTTCGCCAGCGGGCACCCCCTGGGCGAGCTGTTCACACCGGAGCTGCTCCGCGGCGGGTACCGCAAGAAGTACTTCCGGGCGCTGTCCCGGCTGACCGCGCTGGCGCGCGAGGGAGCCGGAGAGGTCGCGCACGGCCAAGGGTGATGCCACCATGCCACCCATGGCGAAGAAGGCGAAGAAGGCCAAGGGCGCGAAGGACTCGGCGAAGTCCACGAGGGCCAAGGACAGCACCAAGGACAGCACCAAGGACAAGGTCAAGAGGGCAACCGGGGCCAAGGGGGCAGCCGGGGCCGAGGGGGCAACAGCCGCTGGGCGGAAGACCTCGCGGACGTCTGCCAGCCCGACCGGGTCGGGGGATCCGGTCGCACCGAAGCCCACACCCCATGCTGCAGCCCGTCCGGTCGAGTCCGCGTCCTTCACCGAGGCCCTGCGTGTGGTGGAGGGCTTCAGCCTCTTCGACCTCGACGCCCGGTCCACTCCGGCCTTCGACGGGGACAAGGCCGCCGGCCAGGCTCTGATGCCGTCGATCGCCGAGGAGATCAGCGAGCTGCAGGAGCGCCTCTACGCCGAGTCCAAGGTGGGTGGCACGCGCTCCCTGCTGCTCGTGGTCCAGGGTATGGACACCTCCGGCAAGGGCGGGATCATGCGCCACGTCGTGGGGGAGATGGACCCGCAGGGCGTGAGCTACACGGCCTTCAAGGCGCCGAGCGCCGAGGAGCGGCAGCACCCGTTCCTGTGGCGGATCCGCCGAGCCCTCCCCGAGCCCGGGCAGATCGGCGTCTTCGACCGGTCGCACTACGAGGACGTCCTCATCGCGCGGGTGCGCGAGCTCGTGCCGCGCGCCACCTGGGCCCGGCGGTACGGGCAGATCAACGCCTTCGAGCAGTCGGCCGTGCAGGCGGGCACGACCATCGTCAAGGTGATGCTCCACATCTCCAGCGACGAGCAGAAGGCCCGCCTCATGGAGCGGCTCGAGCGCCCGGACAAGAACTGGAAGTTCAATCCGGGCGACGTCGACGAGCGGCTGCTCTGGCCTCGTTACCAGGAGGCCTACCAGGCGGTCATCGAGAAGTGCTCCACGCCGGATGCTCCGTGGTTCGTCGTGCCCGCCGACCGCAAGTGGTACGCGCGGCTGGCCGTCCAGAACCTCGTGCTGGAGCACCTCCGGGCCATGGACCCGCGATGGCCCGCCGCGGACTACGACGTGGAGACGGAGAAGGCCCGACTCGCTGCTACCTGAGGGTCGCCAGACTCACGGGTCACATCTGTTGCGCTGGTTCAGCCGCGACCCTAGGTTTGGTGCAACGCCGATCGTGGTGACGCAGGTCACACAAGGCTGCACCCAAGGAGGGACAATGACGTCTCCAGTCCGGCACCGGCCTCCACGGCGCGGTCGACGGAAAGTGGCGATGCTGAGTGCGCTCGCCACGCTCGCGCCCATCGTGGCGGCGTGCTCCAGCGGGCCCGGTGGAACCGTGATCAACCTCTACGGCGGTGCCAGCGCTGCGGGGTTCGACAAGATCATCGCTGCCTGCAACAAGGAGGCGGCCGGCAAGTACACGATCGTCGGCAACCTCCTGCCGAGCGACGCGGACGGGCAGCGCGAGCAGTTCGTGCGCCGACTCGCGGCCAAGGACACCGGCATGGACCTGCTCGGCATGGACGTGACGTGGACGGCCGAGTTCGCCGAGGCGGGATGGATCGAGGAGCTCACCGGCGACAAGGCGACCAAGGCGACTGAGGGCACGCTCGAGCCGCCGATCGAGACGGCCAAGTGGCAGGACAAGCTGTACGCCATCCCGAAGCACACCAACGTCCAGCTGCTCTGGTACCGCAAGTCCCTCGTCCCCGAGGCGCCGCGGACCTGGGACCAGCTGATGGAGACGGCCCAGAAGCTGAAGGACGACGGCAAGACGTACCAGATCGCCTTCACTGCCGCGCAGTACGAGGGCTACGTCGTCAATGTCAACAACATGCTGAACGCCTTCGGGGGCACCCTGGTCAACGAGGACAGCAGCAAGGCGACGGTTGACGAGAAGGCCGTGCAAGGCTTGACGCTTCTCAACAAGCTGGCCACGTCCGGTCTGACGAGCGCGTCCCTGTCGAACTCCCAGGAGCCGGAGGTCTTCGCCGACCTCCAGGCGGGTCGGGCGGCGTTCGCGCTCAACTGGCCGTACGTTCTGAGCGCGATGCGCACCGCCGGGGAGACGGACCCGAAGAGCAAGGAGGTGGCCGACGACCTCGGCTACGCGCCGTTCCCCACCGTCAAGGAGGGGGAGACCCCCAAGGTCACCCTCGGTGGCATGAACTACGCGATCAGCACCTACAGCGCGCACCCGGAGGAGACGTTCGAAGCCGCGATGTGTCTCCGCAAGCCGGAGCACCAGCTGCAGACGGCGCTGGAGGCCGGTGACCCGCCGGTCGCGCTGGAGGTCTTCGAGGAGCCGGAGTTCCAGAAGAACTACCCGATGTACAAGGAGATGCTCACCGAGCTCAAGACCGCCACCCCGCGGCCGGTGACCCCGATCTACCAGAACATCTCCACGATCGTCTCCACGTCCCTGTCGCCCCCCTCGGCGATCAACCCCGAGCAGAGCGCGGCTGAGCTGAATGACTCCATCCAGCAGGCCATCGAAGGAAAGGGGATCCTGCCGTGAGCGCGAACCTTCCCACCGCAGCGGGCGCGGAGATCGAAAGACGCGAGGAGACCGGGGAGGTCGACCGGGGTACCCAGATCGCCCGACAGCGCCACAGCGAGGGAAAGCGTGCCGAGCGCCGGCTGGGACTCCTGCTGTGTGCACCGGCCGTCATCGTCATGCTGGCCGTCACCGCCTACCCGATCCTGTACGCCTTCTGGCTCTCCCTGAACCGGGCCGACCTGCGCACTCCTGACGCGAACAAGTTCATCGGCCTCGAGAACTACGTCACGGTCCTCTCGAGCCCCATCTGGTGGAACGCCTTCGGCATCACGATGCTGATCACCGTGGTGAGCGCGGCATTCGAGCTCGCCTTGGGCATGCTGCTGGCCATCGTGATGCACCGCACCATCGTTGGCCGCGGGCTGGTGCGCACCTCAGCCCTGGTGCCCTACGCGATCGTCACGGTCGTGGCGGCGTTCTCGTGGCGCTTCGCCTGGACCCAGAACCTCGGCTGGCTCGCCGGCGAGAACGCGCCGCTCACCGAGAAGTGGCCGTCGGTGGCGATCATCATCCTCGCCGAGATCTGGAAGACCGTGCCCTTCATGGCGCTGCTGCTCATGGCCGGTCTCGCCCTCGTGCCGGAGGACCTGCTCAAGGCGGCCTCCATGGACGGGGCCACGGCCTGGCAGCGCTTCTGGCAGATCACGGTGCCGCTGATCAAGCCGGCCATCCTGGTGGCACTGCTGTTCCGCACCCTCGATGCGTTCCGCATCTTCGACAACATCTTCGTCCTCACCGGCGGTGCGAACGAGACGTCGTCGGTGTCGATCGTCGCGTACAACAACCTGATCAGGGGACTCAACCTGGGCATCGGCTCCACGATGGCCATCCTGATCTTCATCACCATCGCCATCATCGCCTTCCTGTTCATCAAGCTCTTCGGGGCGGCGGCGCCAGGTGCGGACACAGAAGGGAGGCGCTGACATGCGCCAGGAGACCGCTCAGCGCAAGTGGACCTGGGCCGGCATCAACGCCGTGGTCCTCATCTACGCCTTCATCCCGGTCATCTGGATCATCTCGCTGTCCCTGAAGGACGCCGGCACGCTCAACGACGGCAAGTTCCTGCCGACGTCCCCGACGGGCGACAGCTACTCCCAGATCTTCAGCAACGACGACTTCCTGAGGTCCCTCGTCAACTCCATCGGCATCTGCCTGATCTCGACGTTCGTCGCCCTCGTCTTCGGGACGATGGCGGCCTACGCCATCGCCCGCCTGGACTTCCCGGGGAAGCGGACCATCGTCGCGGTGTCTCTGCTGATCTCGATGTTCCCGCAGATCGCGCTCGTGACCCCGCTGTTCAAGATCGAGACGACGCTCGGGCTGTTCGACACGTGGCTCGGCCTGATCATCCCGTACGTGACCTTCGCCCTGCCGCTGGCGATCTACACCCTGTCCGCCTTCTTCCGCGAGATCCCCTGGGAGCTCGAGAAGGCGGCCAAGATGGACGGCGCAACGCCCTACCAGGCCTTCCGCCAGGTCATCACGCCACTCGCGATGCCGGGAGTGTTCACCACCGCCATCCTCGTCTTCATCGCCTGCTGGAACGACTTCCTCTTCGCCATCTCGCTGACGTCCACGAATGCCTCGCGCACCGTGCCGGCGGCGATGTCCTACTTCACGGGCGCGACGACGTTCGAGAAGCCCACCGGGCCGATTGCGGCCGCCGCGGTGGTCATCACCATCCCCATCGTCATCTTCGTGCTGCTCTTCCAGCGGCGCATCGTGGCCGGCCTCACCTCCGGCGCTGTCAAGGGCTAAGCGCCCCAACCCCGTTCAAGCCTGAGACTGAAGGAGCAGAGATGGCCGAGATCGTCCTGGAAAACGTGGTCAAGCGCTACCCCGACGGCGCGCTTGCCGTGGACAACTTCAACCTCACCATCCGCGATGGCGAGTTCATCATCCTTGTCGGCCCCTCCGGGTGCGGGAAGTCCACGACGCTGAACATGGTCGCGGGGCTCGAGGACATCACCGACGGCCGGCTCCTGATCGACGGGCAGGTCGTCAACGACAAGGCGCCCAAGGACCGCGACATCGCCATGGTGTTCCAGTCCTACGCGCTCTACCCGCACATGACGGTGGGCGAGAACATGGGCTTCCCGCTCAAGCTCGCGGGCGTGGACAAGGCGACGATCGACAAGAAGGTGAAGGAGGCCGCCGAGATGCTGGAGCTGACCCAGCACCTGGACAGGCGGCCGGCCAACCTCTCCGGTGGCCAGCGCCAGCGTGTGGCGATGGGACGCGCGATTGTGCGCTCTCCCAAGGCGTTCCTCATGGACGAGCCGCTGTCGAACCTCGACGCCAAGCTGCGCGTGCAGATGCGCACGCAGGTCTCGCGCATCCAGAAGGCGCTGGGCACGACGACCATCTACGTCACCCACGACCAGACCGAGGCGATGACGCTCGGCGACCGGGTCGTGGTCATGCGCGGCGGGCTCATCCAGCAGGTGGGCTCCCCCCAGGAGCTCTACGACCACCCGGTGAACCTGTTTGTCGCCGGCTTCATCGGCAGTCCGTCGATGAACTTCCTGCCGGGCAAGATCAAGGGTGACACCGTCACGAGCCCGCTCGGCGAGGCCAAGCTGCCGGAACGGGCCCTGAAGGCCATCCAGGCCGCCGGTGGGGGCGGTGACGTCATCCTCGGCATTCGTCCCGAGCACTTCGAGGACGCTTCGATCGTCAAGGACAAGCCCGGTGGCACCTTCTCCACCGCGATCGACCTGGTGGAGTCGATGGGCTCGGACGTGTTCGCGTACTTCACCCTGCGCGCCGAGGAGGCACACTCCAAGGACCTGGAGGACCTCGCTGCGGACACCGGCTATGACCTGCACGGTGATGGCATCTCGGTGACGTCTCGGCTCGACGCCGCCTCCCGTGTCCGGGAGGGCCAGGAGCTCACGCTCTGGTACGACACGAGCAAGATGCAGGTCTTCGACGCCAAGTCGGGTCAGAACCTCGTGGCCAAGCCGACCGACGAGGACAGCCCGGAGGAGCCGCCGTCCCCGGCAATGTCGGGACAGCGCGACGAGGGCGAGGCCTGAGCCCGCTGACGAGGGCGAGGCCCGAGCCCGCAGAGAGCTGTGAACGTCTGAGAAAAGGGGCGCCGCCGGCCTAGTGCCTGCGGCGTCCCTGCTTGGATCCCTTGCGTCGCAGGCGCCCCATGACCTCGGCGTTCCACACGTGCTCGCGGGCGAGGTAGTAGCGGTCGCACGCGACCCGGAGGTAGGCGTCCGCCGCGGTCTCGGTGGGGCGGCGCAGGCCCGCCTCCTCGATCATCTCGCTCACCGGTACGAACTCCTCCTCGTACCAGCGCTGCACGGCGGCCTCGCGGTCGAGGTGCTCGTCGCCGGCCCAGGCACGTCGAGCCGTCCACGCCTCGACCATCTCGGCCAGCCGGGGGTAGTCCTCGCCGACGGTGAGCCGCACCGCCTTGCGGGCTGTAGCGGAGAGGGGGATGCGCTCGATCATGAGTCGGCGGAAGTCGCTGCGGCTCAGGTCCTCCCGGGTGGTGACCTTCTCCGGGGTGAGCAGCGTGCGGACCTTGGTGACGTCTGCCTCGATGGTCTTGAAGCCCAGGGCGCGAAAGACCGAGACGCGGTGATGGCCGTCGCGGATGAAGTACATCTCGCCGACCTGGTAGACGTCGATGGGCGGGAAGGACTCGCCTCGTCGGACGGCCTCTGCCAGCCGCTCCCACCGCTGGCGGCTGCGGCCGGAGGTCGGCCGGAACCCGGGGTCGAACTCGCGGACCTTGTCCACCGAGCCGACGATCGAGTCGATGGGGATGACCTGCAGGCCCACGGCCCGCTCCTCGCGCCCACCGAGTGCTCCCACGACCTCGTCGAAGGAGAGGCTGCCGGTTCCGGAGTGCTGCCCCCGCAGCCGCGAGGCCATCTGTGCCAGGACCTGGCGTCGGCGCACCTTGAGGAAGTCGGCCTCGGCGTCGGCGCGGGGGAAGCCGGTGTCACGCATCGCGGAGCCCGGACGCCGTGGGGTTTCGGTCCGCGGGGGCGGGCAGGTCGATCACCCGGTAGGGGATGACGTTGCGGATGAGCGTCCGGCCGAGGGTCCGGTCCGCCATGGTGCGGCCGTGGGGGTGGATGTGGCCGTGGAGGTGCAGGCGTGGCTGGAGCTCCTCGAGGATGGCGTGCAGGGCCTCGATGCCCTCGTGTGGACGGTCGTCGTCGTCGCCGAGCCCGCGCGGCGGCGCGTGAGTCACGAGGATGTCGACGTCTCCGGGCGACCGGCGCTGCGCGCGTCGGACGGCCCGCATCATCCGCCGCCCACGCCGGGCGTGCTCGCTCTGGGTGTACTGGTGGGGTCCGGGTCGGTACCTGACGCAGCCTCCGAGCCCGGCGATGCGCAGGCCCGCGACGTCCATCACGGTCTCGTCGGCGTTGAGCCCGCCCTGGGGACGGGGAGCGGCGGCGGGGAGGCCGGCGTCGAGGAAGAGGCCGGAGCGGTGCGGCTTGGCCTTGCTGAGCTCGGGGTCGTGGTTGCCGGGAACGAACACCAGCGGGACATCGAGCCGGGAGGTCATGAACTCGAGGTAGTCCCACGGCAGGTCGCCCGCCGCGATGACGAGATCGGGCGCGAGGGCGCGGACGCGGTCGCCCCAGAGGGACTCCACGACCTCGTCGGCGATGGCCAGGATCCGGACCATCTCGGCAGGCTACCGCGAGGCCGCCGGCGTGCGGAACGGCAGCGAGCTACGCGGCGAAGGCGCGACCGATGACCTGCTCGGCCGTCGCCGACACGAGCGGGCCATCGAGCGTGCCGAAGGTGTGTCCGTGCGCGGCCCCGAGCCGGCTGGCGACGAAGGCGTCGGCCACCTCGGCGGGGGCGTGCTGCGCCAGCAGGGAGGCCTGCAGGGTCACGGCAAGCTTCTCCACGACGCGCCTGGCGCCGAAGGGCGCGTCCGGCCCGGCGGCATACCGGCCCACCTCGCCGACCTCCGCGATCGCGGCGTCGAGCACGGCGCTGTGCCCGGCTCCCCGTTTGACCTCCCGGGCGAACGCCTCGACCGAGGCGGGCTCTCGCGTCACGGCGCGCAGGACGTCGAGGGCGTTGACGTTGCCGGACCCCTCCCAGACGGAGTTCAGCGGTGCCTCGCGGTAGAGGCGCGCCAGGCCGTTCTCCTCGACGTAGCCGTTGCCGCCGAGGCACTCGAGCGCCTCGGCGACCATCGGTGCCGTGCGCTTGCAGACCCAGTACTTGCTGACAGCGACCGCGAGCCGGGAGAAGTCCGAGTCGCCCTCGTCGACGGCGTGCGCGAGACGCAGGGCCAGGGTCGTGGCGGCCTCTGACTCGAGCGCGAGGTCGACCAGCACGTTGCGCATGAGCGGCTGGTCGACGAGCAGGGCGCCGAACGCGGACCGGTGCCGGGCGTGGTGGACGGCCCGCACGAGAGCCTGCCGCATCGTGGCCGTCGAGCCGAGGACGCAGTCGAGGCGGGTCGAGGCGACCATGTCGATGATCGTGCGCACTCCTCGGCCCTCGTCACCGACACGCACGCCCCACGTGCCGTCGAGCTCCACCTCGGAGGAGGCGTTGGAGCGGTTGCCGAGCTTGTCCTTGAGGCGTTGCAGTGCCAGCCGATTGCGCGTGCCGTCATCGAGAACCCTGGGGACGAGGAAGCAGGTGGGTCCTGCCGACGTCTGGGCGAGGACGAGGAAGGCATCGCTCATGGGCGCGGACATGAACCACTTGTGGCCCGTGAGCCGGTAGGTGTCGCCGCCGCCGAGGGGACCGCCCTCGGTGCGCTCGGCGCGGGTGGTGTTGGCGCGGACGTCCGAGCCGCCCTGCTTCTCGGTCATGCCCATGCCGGCGATGGCACCGCGCTTGCCGGCGAGCGGGCGCAGCCCGAAGTCGTACTCGCGGGAGGCCAGCTTGGGGACCCACGCCGCGGCCAGCTCGGGGTTGGCGCGCAGGGCAGGCACGGCGGCATACGTCATGGACACCGGGCAGAGGTGCCCGGCCTCGACCTGGGACCACACGATGAACCCGGCCGCGCGGCGCACGTGCGCACCGGTGCCCTCGGGCTCGGTCCACGGGAGTGCAGTGAGCCCGTGGGCGACGGCGGTGTCCATGAGCTGGTGCCACGCGGGGTGGAACTCGACCTCGTCGATGCGCTCGCCCGTGGGGGAGTGGGTGCGCAGGACGGGGGAGTGGCTGTTGGCGAGCTCCCCGGCGTGCTGGGCCTCGGCGCGGCCGGCGAGCTCCCCGAGTGATGCGATGTCCTCGTATGCCGCGTTGCTGGACCAGCGCCGCAGCCCCGCCTCCAGCGCGGTGTCGGTGGCGAGGAGGCTGTAGTC
>Ga0247820_10001871_pt1 | contig 11837 bp, 13 predicted proteins | sample 13C_Glucose_Day1_2_FD_192480 | JGI IMG/M metagenome (GOLD analysis project Ga0247820, IMG submission 192480) | Soil microbial communities from agricultural site in Penn Yan, New York, United States - 13C_Glucose_Day14 | ecosystem: Environmental > Terrestrial > Soil > Agricultural land | place...
CTTGCCGTCCGTCACGCTGAAGTAGTGCGCCGTGCCTTTAAAGGGGCACTCGGTCGTCGTGTCCGAGCTCGAGCTTGTCCATGCGGACGTCTGAGCGCGGGAAGTAGTAGCGGGCTGGATACCCGTCCTCGTCGACGCGGATCACATCGCTCGATTCGGCGATGACCTCGCCGTCGGTCTCGAGCCTGATTCGCTGCGCGAGACGCTTCTCTTCAACCTTGTGATCGGGCCATTTCTGATGGGCAGGTGACTTGCTCATAGGGATCTCCGTGAACATCGCCAGAGGGGGGGCCATCCTTCCCGGCTCTCCATAAGAGGGGTCGTAAGCAGACTTCCCTGACTGAGTGTCCTAGCCGCATTGCCGTGCACCGCACCGCCCTCTTCTCCCGCGACCGCCGCTTCCGGTACCGCCTGGGGCGCCGCTGGGGGGACGGGGCGGCAGTGTGCTTCGTCCTGCTCAACCCGAACACAGATCCGCGAGGACCCCACGGTGCGTCGCTGCATGGGCTTCGCCCGGAGCCCTCGGCTATGGCGCCCTCGAGGTGGTCAATATGGTGTTCCTGGCGGACCCGAGTGCCTACCTCAAGGCGATCGTCTTGTATCCCGACGGCCAAGGTCTAGAAGTAGGATAGTGAAGCCGGGGCCTGCCCCGCGGGTGCAGCCTGCGTCCAGCGGCCGCTACTCGACCTTGACGTTGCCCGCCTTCACGATCGCGCCCCACTTCTGGACCTCGTTCTTCATGTAGGCCGCGAAGGCCTCCGGCTTCTGCGGCTCGGCAGTGAAGCCTTGAGAGGCCAGGCGTTCCTTGACGTCCGGCGCCTCGAGGATCTTCTTCACGTCGGCGTTTAGCTTGGCAACGATCTCGGGGGGCGTTTTCGCCGGGGCCAGCATGCCGATCCACGCGACGGCCTCGAAGCCGGGATATCCCTGCTCCGCAATGGTCGGAACGTCGGGCAAGGCGGGCGAGCGCACCCTGCCGGTGACCGCCAAGGCCCGGATCTTGTTGGACGTGATAAAGGGCATGGACGAAATCATGGTGTCGACCATGAAGTCGATCTGCCCGCCCATCAAGTCCGTGAGGGCGGGACCACTGCCCTTGTAGGGCACGTGTATGGTTTGAATGCCCGCGCTCTGGTTGAGCATCTCGCCGGCCAGGTGCGTCGAAGCACCGTTGCCCGACGAGCCATAGGTCATCTTGCCCGGCTTGCTCTTGGCGAGTGCAACGAACTCCTTCACGTTCTTGGCCGGAACCGAGGGGTTCGTGACGAGCACCAGCGGCCCCGTCATCAGAAGCGACACAGGCGCGAAGTCCTTCAGCAGGTCGTACTTGAGGTTCTCCTTCGGGAACAGCGTCATGTTGATGGAATGCGAGGTGGCAGCGATCAGCAGCGTGTAGCCGTCGGGAGCGGAGCGCGCAACTTGCTCGGCACCGATGTTGGAGCCGCCGCCGGGCTTGTTCTCGACGATGAAGGTCTGGCCATTGGCCTGCGTCAGCTTGTCCGCCAGCAGGCGCGCGAGGATGTCGTTCGGGCCGCCCGGCGCGTACGGCACGATGATCTTCACCGGCTTGGCGGGATAGGCGGCCGTCTGCGCGAATGACGCGGGAGAGGCGAACACGGCGGCGCTTGCGGCAGCCAAGGCGAGGGTACGGAATACGGCAGTCATCAATGTCTCCTGAAAACTTTGAACGAGCTCAGTTCTTGTAGGAAGGGTCTTCCCGATCGAGCAGGCGCAGCAGCGCTGGCCACTCCATCGGGGCGAAGTCGACGGCGCCGTCGGGCCCGTAGCGCCTGGACATCGTGGTGGCAAGCTCGTGTGACGGGAGTGCCAGCTCGGCGCCGCTGCCAAGCACGTCCACCTGAACCTGGCAGGCGGTCTCCAACCAGTACATCAGGTTCCAGGTGTCCTGCACCGTCCGGCCGCAGGCAATGAGGCCGTGGTTGCGCATGATCATCGCGTTGTGGGGCCCGAGATCGGCGGCGATGCGCTCGCGCTCGGACGCGTCTGCGGTCGGCACCTCGTAGTCGTGGTAGCCGATGGCGTTGTAGAACCGCATGGCTGTCTGCGTCAGCGGCAGCAGGCCCTTCTTCATCGCCGACACCGCCATGCCGGCTCGCGTGTGCGTGTGCATCACGCAGTGGAGATCGGGGCGCGCCTTGTGGATCGCGCTGTGGATCAGGTAGCCGGCGCGGTTGACGGAAAACTCGCTGTCGGGCTGGCGGACGACGTTTCCATCCCAGTCCAGGGTGTAGAAGCACGACGCGGTGATCTCGTCGTAGAGCAGCCCGAACGGGTTGATCAGGAAGTGTCCCGGGCTGTCCGGCACCTTGGCCGTGATGTGGTTGTAGATGAGGTCGCTCATCCCGTAGCGCGCCACCAGGCGGTAGCAGGCGGCGAGATCGGTGCGAACCTTCCATTCGGCGTCGCCGATGTCCGAGGGCTTGCCCATGGTCGTTTCCTTTTCGATGAATGGTGGGGGAGGAGCCCGGCTCACTCGCGGCCGGCGAGCATGCGCCGCGCGGTGTAGATCAGAACCGTCTCGTCGTTCTGGTTCAGGACGGTGATCGTCGAATCGACGATAGCGCGGTTGCCCTTCGTCGTCGGCTTGACACCCGCCACCTCGACGATGGCGTGAACGGTGTCGCCGACACGAACCGGTGCGACGGCCTTGGTCGTGGACTCCAGGAGCGCGAGGCCAGTGCCCTGGATCATGGTCTGGAAGATGAAGCCTTCGATGATCGCGGTGGTCAGGAGGGCCGGCACGGGCCGGCCGGAGATGCCGCCGGGCATCGGCGTCGCGTCGATGAAGATCTTCTCGAGCATGCCGGTGACCCCAATGAACCCGACGAGGTCGGCCTCGGTGATGGTGCGGCGATGCGTGCGAAAGCGCTGGCCGACGGAGAGGTCCTGCCAATAGAAGCCCTGCCCGAGCTGCCGAACTGCGTTGTCGCTCATGGCTTTGCTCCGATCGAGGCGAGAACCGCCTCTGTATGCTCGCCCAGGCGCGGTGCCATGCGCACCTGCAGCCGGCGGCCGTCGATTCGAACCGGCACGCCGGGAAAGGTCAGCCTTCCCATGGACGGGTCCTCGATGGTTTCGAAAAAGCCTGTCGCCTTCAGGTGCACGTCGTCCTGCAGTTCCTCGAGCCGGTTCATCCTCGATGCGGGGATCTCGAGCCGCTCGCACACCGCCAGCCATTGAGCCGTCGTGCGCTTGGCGATCAGCCGCTCGGCGATCTCGTACAGCGCCTCGATGTTCTGCGTGCGCAGGCTGATGTCGGCGAAACGCGGGTCGTCGGCCAGCGCCGGCTCGCCGGCTTCGATGAAAAAGCGCTTCCAGTGCTGGTCGGTGTAGGGCATCGCGCACAGGTAGCCGTCGAGCGTGCGGAATGGCTTGCGATACGGGTTCAGCAGGCGCGGATAGCCGGGTGGTCCGAGGGCAGGCTCGAAGTGCAGGCCGTACATGTGCTCGACGAGGTTGAACGCCGTCATCGATTCGAGCATCGGCACCTCGACGAAAGAGCCTTCGCCGCTGCGCTCGCGCTTCAGCAAGGCGGCCAGGATGGCGTGCGCGGCCACCAGGCCGGTCGTCTTGTCTGCCGCGATGGTCGGGTAGTACTGCGCGACGCCGCTCTGGCGCTCCATCAGGCCCGCGCAGCCCGACAGGCCCTGGATGATGTCGTCGTACGCGGGCATGCCGCCGTAGGGGCCGTCCTCGGCGAAGCCGTGAAGCCCGGCGTAGATCAGCCGCGGGTTGCGCGTGCGCAGCGTTTGCGGGTCCAGACCGATGGACTTCAGCTTCTGCGGGCGGATGCTGTGCATCAGCACGTCGGCCGTGTCGACCAGCTTCGCCAGCGCCTCGCGGCCGGCGCTGGTCTTCAGATCGAGCACCACGCTCTTCTTGCCGCGGTTCACGCCCAGGAAGATCGCCCCCATGCCCTCTTCCGTCGTCGGGCCGGTTCGGCGTGTCGAGTCGCCCTCGGGCGTCTCGATCTTGATGACCTCGGCACCGTACTCCGCCAGGATCTGGCTGGCGTACGGGCCCAGCACCACCGTGCTGAGGTCGAGGATGCGGATACCTTCGAGAGGAAGCATGAGCCGTTGTCTCCGGTGTCTTTGATGTGGCTCAATGGTAGGCAGGATGATTTAATGCATCCAATACCGTTGATGGAGCGGTTGATACATATGAGGTATCAATGGAACTGCGCCAACTGACTCAGTTCGTGGCCGTCGCCGAGGCACTGAGCTTCCGCCGCGCCGCGGAGCGGCTTCACATGGCGCAGCCGCCGCTGTCCGTGGCCATCCGCAAGCTGGAGGATGAACTGGGCGCCGAGCTCTTCGAACGACGTGGCCGGACGATCCGCCTCACGGCGGCGGGTCAGGAGGCGTTGCGGACGGCGCGTCGATGTCTGGCTGATGCGGCTGAGGTACGCGCGGCCACGCGCAGCGCCGCCCAGGGGGACAGCGGCCGCGTGCGAATCGGTTTTGTTGGATCGGCCACCTACTCGCTGCTCCAGCGCCTGCTGCCCTTGTTCAGCAAGCGATACCCCCGGATCGAGCTCGAGCTGCGCGAGTCGACCAACGAGGAAATGCTGTCGATGCTCGAAGCCGAGCGCCTGGACGTCGGCCTCGTGCGCGTGCCCACGGTCCGGTCGGGGACGGTTCAGTTCGAGGTGATCGAACGCGACGTGTTTCACGCCGTGATGCCGAAGGGGCATCCCCTGGCTGCGCAGCGCCAGGTGAGCCTCAAGGCGCTGGCCGAGGAGCCGTTGATCGCCTACGCACAGACGAAGGTACCCGGCCTACAGGCCATGGTCATGCTCGCGTTCCAGCAAGCCGCCCTGTCACCTCGGCCGGTGCAGGAGGCCACCCAAGTGCAGACCGTGCTGTGTCTGGTCGAAAGCGGCCTGGGCGTCGCGCTGGTGCCGTCCGTCAGCGCTCGGTTCGCGTCGAAGAACCTCGTGTTCCGTCCTGTACGCGGGTTGCCTGCGTCCGCGTCGATCGGCATCGCTATTGCGTTTCACGCAGAGAACGAGACGGCAGCGGCCAGGCGCTTGCGCGAAGTCGCGCGGGAGCTGTCTCATACCTAGCCGCATTCAGCTCTTCCGGCCATCGCCGCCACGAAGGAGGTCCTCCAGGCGCGAGCCGCTGGCGATCACCCGCTACAAGCCTGTCATTCCGGGCTGGGTCCATCGCCTTTCCGGCAAACTCGGTGTCCCGGGCGCACCGCCTTCACCGCCTCTACCAGCTTCATTTTGGCCCGCGACTCGAAGCAAGGTGGCTGCGTGAGGTCCGTGTCCACGCCCATGAGCACGCTCGCGAGCTCCAGCGAGCGCCACAGACCCGCGGGCATCTGCATGATGGCGTCGGGCGCCGCTCACCCAACAAAGCGAAGGACGACCCAGGCAAAGACCCCGCCAGCGGCGACCCCCAGTAGCAGCCGCAACGGGCGGAAGCGGTCGGCCACCGCATAGCGCAAGTCGCTCGCGGCGGAAAGGCGACCACACTTGCTACAGCGCACCTGTGTAGCCATGTCCGGCACAGCAGGGGCGGCGATGAGAGTTGACACTGCCACCTGTGCCCAGGACCGTTGGGCGGGCATGGATGCGTCGCAGTGAGGACAGTGCAGCGAAGTCACGATGACCTCCGCTTTAGGGTGGCTCGTGACCGGATTCTGCGCTTCTCCACGAGGGACCGCTACTGCCGCAGATCGCCGAAGTGAGCGACGAGAAGGCGGCGAACGCGGTGAAGCCGGTGCTCGACGTCTGCCGTCTCATGCCGATCTCCAGTGCTTGCAGGTGGGGGCAGTTGCATCAACCGGATCATGGAGAAGAAGGAGGGAGTATCCCGCCCGGCTCCCTATAAGAGGGGCCGTAAGGCAGCGCACCTCGGTCGGTCATCGAATCGCGTCACCCCTCCCCCTCCTTCCCAGATGCAGGTATGGCGACTCCGAACTGATTGCAGGGCCGATCTCGTGAGCACGCAGGAATGGTGGTTGCTCTCTCGTGTGGAGGATGACAGGAGAACAGCATGGGCGTGATGGACATCTTGAAAATGTATGCAGACCGGCCCACTAGTACGGAAGACGACTTCGACGAAGTAGCGCGTCAAGTGCCGCCCGAAGTGCTTGGGTCAGGCATCACGGAAGCCTTGGAGTCCCGCCAGACGCCACCTTTCGCCGATATGGTCCAACAACTATTCGGCCGCTCCAGCCCTCAGCTGAAGTCCGATCTTCTCGGGCGCCTGGTCCGAGCAGCCGGACCGGCAGTGCTAGCCAAGATTATCGGAGGCGCGTTGACTAACGCCCGTTCAACCAGTCCGGGAGCGGCGACAGCGCTGCCGGACGCTGACACCGTGACGCCTGACCAGGTACGCGAGATCGCGGAAGAGGCCAAGCGCAGTGACCCCGGCGTGCTGGGACAGGTCAGCGAGATGTATGCGAAGCACCCGGAGACATTCAAGGTTCTGGGCGGCGCCGCTCTGGCAATCGCACTTGGACAAATGGCGAAGCGCATGAAGAGTTGACGACCGGGCGTCGGGAATGCCGACCGCGGCAAGATCGGCTTCCTCGGGTGTCGGCGCGCGCTAGGCTCTCTTTCCCACGGGCGGGGCCGTAAGGCAGCGCACCTTCGTAGGTCGTCGATTGCGCCACCCTAAGGTCTCATCCTCGAGCGTCACGAAACCTGGCGGCAGGAGCAACGACCGTCCGAGCGATGGAGGTCGTCATGGCCCAAGCACAAGCGCTTCCCCTACGGCCAACCTGGTGCCTCCTTGGGCACCTACGGGGGTCACCCCGCCTCGTCAAAGCACGGCGGCTGCGAGAGGTCCGCATCAACGCCGATGCCCCCTGCCCCACAGGACGGGACGCGCCTTTATCGAGTTGCGCGGCCGACGGCGACCCAAGCTTCCAGAGGAAGTCGCATCTCGCCGCCCCCCGCATCCAGTTTTGCCGTTGTGGCGCCAAAGGACGGGTCAGCGAGCGGGGTCAGCGGCGGGCACGCCGCCTCCACCAGCGCCGGGGGCTGCCCGTCCTGCGAGCGCGGCATTGATGCGCTGCAGCTGCTCAGGAGCGTGGCGGCAGTCAGCGTAGACAGTGTTGGTGCGAATCTCACGCTCGACCTCCCCCTTGATGGTGGTGTTGAATCCTCGAATGCGCGCAATGGCTTGGCCCGTGACGGAGTTGGCCGCGTCGATCGCCATGCGTGCGATGCGCTCGTCGCGCGCGGTCTGCGCCTCGATCCCATTGCGTTCATGCTGACCACCGTAGTGATAGCCGGCCGCGGCGGTGGCCAGCACCGCGCCCAGGGCGAGCCAAGGGGCAAGGCTCACCGGATCAGCGCCGCGGGCAGCAGACCGACGACCACGCCGACGGCCCCGGCCTTCTCGGCAAGCATCGGCCAGCGGACCGCGTTGACCATCAAGTGAGGGCCACGTAGCAGGCGCCGGGATGGGAATGCCGGCTGTTCGCGCGAGCCGCCCGCCGCTGCCACTTTCACCGATCGTGGGCGCGGGTCAGTCGAGCAGTCCGCGCCTCGTCACTGCCCGACATCACCCGCAATGCAGGCAGCGACGTGCTCCGCGTCCTCGCCGACACCGCAAAGGAACGATGACTTGGCCTTGTGCATCCAGTGCAGTCCGAGGAAATACAGACCGGGCACCGAGGCCACGCCCCGCCGTTGCTGCGGCATCCCCGCCGCGTCGAACACCGGGATCTCGATCCAGCCGAAGTCCAGCGCGTACCCGCTCGCCCAGATCACGGCACCCACGTGCTCGGCGCGCAGGTCGAGCGTACTCGGTGAGGCAAGCGATCCGCTGCGAGTGCGATCGACCAAGATGTCGTCAGCGCCCGGCCCTGGCGGCACGTCGAGCCCGGTTCGCGCAACGTGGGCATCGACCTCGGACACGAACGCGTGGTAGTGCCGATCGCCGGCACGCAATGTCTCCTGCAAATCGTCGGCCCAGGCGAGGGCGCCGTCGGCGATGCCGGTCAGATGCCCACGCAGGTGCAGCCCGCGCGCAGCAGACTGCCGCAGGTCCACGTCGTAGCCTCCGCTCGCGCCAGTGACGACCGGAGGCGGGAGACGCAGCCGCGACGGCATGTCGTCGACCGTCCGATCGAGCTCGCCCAACTCGCGCCGCCACCAAAACACGTCGTGCCCGCGATAGCGACGCGGCAATCGCCGGTGCCTTCCGACCGAGAGGAAGGTGGGGCGTCCCGCTTCGAGCAACTCGTCGGCGATCTGGCAACCGGAAGCGCCAGAGCCGATCACGACCACGGCTCCGTCAGGCAATGCCCCGGGATGGCGATAGTCCCTGGCATGTACCTGCACGAGATCGGCCGGCAGCTCTAGCGACCAGCGTGGCAGCCGCGGCCGCTGGTAAGGGCCGGTGGCGACGACGACGTGCCGGGCCGCGATGCGCCCCTGCGACGTCGTGAGCTCGAAGCCGACTCCTGTCGGCGCGCAGCGCAGCGCCGTCACATCGACGCCGCAGCGCAACGGCGCTGCAATGCGAAAGGCGTAACGCTCGATGAAGCGCACCACCTCGTCCTTGTGTGCGAACCCGTCCGGCTCATCGCCCGCGTAGTCGTGGCCAGGCAGCGCGAGGCTCCAGTTGGGAAACTGGAAACGCAGGGATTCCCAGCGCTCGGAGCGCCAGCGCTCGGCCACGCGAGCGCGCTCGAGCACCAGGTGGTCGCGGCCTCGCAGCGCAAGGTGATGGCTCATCGCGAGACCGGCCTGGCCGCCGCCGATGACCACCGTCTCGACCTGTTCCATAACCTCGTCCCCGTTCCCATAAGAACGTTAGGTGTAATGAAACCTCCAAACCGGTCCGGAACGCAACCGCGGTCGTGACGGGAGCGCGGGCGTGATCCGCACTGGCCTGACGGCGAAGCAACCTTCCGCATTGCCGACGCTCACGACCATCGGCACATGGCCCGGAAGTGTGAGTTCGCTCTTGGGTGAAGTGGAGCCTGCCAGCAGCGCTTATAAGGTCCTAAGAAACTTCGAGCGCACCGCACTAATGACTTGCACGGGATGCCGACCCGCCAGGGCCGTTCACTTCAAACGCGCGAGGCGCTGCGCGCCGCTGGTCAGTTTCATTGCGCGCAGGTAGCCCGGCAGGTCAGCGTCGATACGCGCCGCCGCTATGCGCCCGGCCTCGGCGGCGAGCCGTTCGCGGGCGTCCAGCGCCAGCCCGGGCACCGCCGGGTGAATTCGTTTTCATAGGGGGATCTTTTCCGTAAGTTAGGGGACGGCCGGTTTCCGATGTTTGCCTCTCGAATAGTCGGATGCCCCCCGGTGGGTTCGGGCATCGGCTCGGTGCGAGGCTTCACCGCGCAACTGATCCGGCCGTGCGCGCCTCCGGCATCACCGGCTTCACCACCTTCACCGGCTTCGTTCGCCCACAGCAGGCGGTCGTGAAGGTGTACTCTGACCGCATGCCCGGGCTGTCAAAAGGAGTGCGGCATCTCATCGAGCGGCGCCGCAGCTCGGCACATGTCCGGCAATCGATGAACAGCTCACCGTGAAGCCCTTCCCTACCAGCCAGTACTTCACGCTGTCTCACCTTGAAGGGGGACCCTCCGAAAAAAAGCCCACTTCTTCCTCCTCGCCGGGGTCGTGACCACGGTGACACCGACGCCGCGAGTGTTTGTGCGTGAGTTGTCGTCCTCCGGACTCAGGGTGTAAGACCAAGCTCCTCAAGCGCAGACGCAACCTCCGGTCGCATTTTCCACACCCATGCCTCTCGCGGGCCGGAGCGGTCTTCCGCTTCTGCCAGGGCGCCGATGTAGTCCAAGTTGCCGCCCTTCTCTTTCCGCTTCTGCTGCTTCAGGAATGCGGGCAGCTGTTCGTACAAGGCCTGCCCAATAGAACCGTACTGAAGATTCGCGGCGTTGAGGTTCGTGTCTTCGACGACATCCTCAGCGAGCTCATCCACATCCTCGCCGATTGTTTCCGATAGAACGCTCTCGTCCCCGAATTCGTCGACTGCCTCGGCGAGTCCGCTTTCGTCCTTAACCTCGCTGACCGCTACGGCGTGCTGGCTTTCGACGGCTGCTTCAGTAAGCTCTGATGTAGTGAGGCTTCGATTGGGCGCCATGTAGTGAGCGCGGAGCATAGCGAGATGGGATTCACTGAAACTCGGCAGGATGCGGCGAAACGCATCGACGTAGTCGGAAACCGAAGGCGCCGCCGGTCGTGAGGCAGCGACTTCCGCCTGGCGACTATGTACAACAGGTGTGTGCGGCTTGGCCATGACATCGTCGATAGTACGCCTCCGAGGCGGACGGTCGCCCAGCTCACAACGCACAAAGGCGGCGCTCGAACCTACGCCGGCTCAACCGATATCCGCGTGTCGTGCGGCTCCCCAGAGCGATCCCACCGGGGCCGGCCCCGGTCGGCCGTCGTCACCTCACCTGAACCGAGATGCGGCGCGGCTGCGCGTGCGCTTGCTTCGGAATGCGCAGAGTGAGCACACCGTCCTTCAGGTTGGCTTCGATGCGGCTCGCGTCCAGTTCACGGCTGAGCGTGAAGCTGCGCCGATAGCGCGGCAGCCGCACCTCAGCATGGACCGGCTCGAGTGTGTCGGGCGTGAACGGCGCCATTGACCCCTCGATCACCAGCGCGTCACCCTCGACCTTCAACTCCAGATGGTCCTTGGGCACGCCAGGCAGATCGGCCAGCAGCGTGATTCCCGCATCGTCTTCCAGTACGTCCACGCGCGGCAGCAAGGCTCGCGTGTCCTGGCTTGTATTGCCCGTCAGATCTTGCCTGGTGTCGGCCGCTTGAACTTCATTCATGGTCAGAACCTCTGCTTCGTTCGATGCTCATTGAACCGTGATGCGTTTCGGCTGCGCCGGCTCGTGGCGCGCCAGGCTGATCCGTAGCACGCCGTCGCGGTAGGTCGCGTTCACGTGCTCCGGGTCGACATCGTCGGGCACGTTGACGACGCGCCTGAAGCTACCGCCCAGCCGTTCGCGGCTGTACACGCTGACCTTGTCGTTGGTGTCAGGCAGGTCGTTCGGGCGCTCGCCAGACAGCGTCAACACGCCGCGGTCGAGTGTGATCTCGATCTTGGACGCGTCGACACCAGGTGCGAACGCGTAAATCTCCACGCTGGTCGGCGTGTTGCCGATGTTGATTGCCGGATACGTGCCCGGCGCCACCGAGCGAATGCCCGCCGGCCGGCCGGAGAAGCCGAACATATCGTCGAATTCCCGCTGCAGCCGGTCCAATTCGCCGAACAGGCTGGTTGGGAAGCCTCGCATCGATTCATACATGGCTGTCGCTCCTTTCAGTGACTACTCACGCGCCATACACGACGCGTGACGTCACACACCGTTCACGACGCGTGACATGACGTGCCGCTTGGCGCTCCTTGCATTAGATGGTGTCGGGATCGTGGATTTCAATAACCCGGCGTGCCGCCATGGACGAGGTCGTCGACTGGCTGACGTTCTACAACCACCGGCGACTTCACTCGTCGTTGGGGTACGTCAGCCCAATGCAATTCGAGAGGGCATGGCTTGCCGCCGCCCAAAGGCAAGCCGCGTGATGGTCTCAGCTATGGGATCCGGAAAACGCGGGCAAGGTCAGCCTTCTTGCCTACTCGGGGCAGTGGGGCACGATCAGGAGCAGCGATGAGACGGACCCGCCCTCGCGTGCCGAAGTGGGAAAGGTGGAATTGCGTTCCCCATGAGGTACCCCAGCTGAGGAATGCGGCGGAGGATGGTCGGCATATGGGAGGACCCTTAGGAGGAAACCCACTTCTTCCACTCCTGGTGCATCGGCTCCTCGGCTCCAGCGTCACGGAACGCGGCCTTCACGAGCAACG
>Ga0247820_10001873_pt1 | contig 11831 bp, 10 predicted proteins | sample 13C_Glucose_Day1_2_FD_192480 | JGI IMG/M metagenome (GOLD analysis project Ga0247820, IMG submission 192480) | Soil microbial communities from agricultural site in Penn Yan, New York, United States - 13C_Glucose_Day14 | ecosystem: Environmental > Terrestrial > Soil > Agricultural land | place...
TCGCGGGGTTGGCGACGAGGTCGGCGGCGATGTTGTAGGCGGTGCCGTGGTCGGGCGAGGTGCGCACGAAGTCGAGGCCGAGCGTGACGTTCACCCCCTCGTCGAAGGCGATGGTCTTGATCGGGATCAGCGCCTGATCGTGGTACATGCAGACCGCGGCGTCGTAGCGGGCGCGCGCGACGGCGTGGAAGAGCGTGTCGGCCGAATGCGGGCCGGTCAGCGCCATGCCCTCGGCGCGCAGCCGGTCGAGGACGGGCCCGAGGACCGCGATCTCCTCGCCGCCGATGGCGCCCCCCTCCCCGGCGTGCGGGTTGAGGCCGGCGACGGCGATGCGCGGGGCCGGGAGGCCGAAGTCGGCGACGAGGCCGGCATGGGTGATGCGGATCGTCGCCTCGAGGAGCGCGGGCGTGAGCGCCGCGGGCACCTCGGCGAGCGGGATGTGGATGGTGACCGGAACGACGCGAAGCCCCGGCGCGGCGAGCATCATCACCGGCAACGGCGCGCCGCAGAGGTGGGCGAGAAACTCGGTGTGGCCGGGAAAGGCGAAGCCGGCGCCGTCCTTCAGCGCCTTCTTGTGGATCGGGTTGGTGCAGAGCGCCGAGGCGCGCCCCGCCCGGACGATCTCGACGCCGCGCGCGATGATCGCGACGACCGCGGCGGCGTTCGCCGGGTCGGGCACCCCCGGGGGCGCCGGACGGGGGAGCGGATGGTGCAGGACGGGAAGGCCGCGCGGCAGGGCCTCGGCCGCGGCCTCGGGAGCGTCGATGGCGACGACCGGCACCGACAGGCGCGCGCCGAGGCCGGTCAAGTGCGCGCCGTCGCCGATCAGGAAGAACGGCAGCCGCCCGCCGAGGGCCGCCCACGCCTTGAGCGCGATCTCGCCGCCGATCCCGGCGGGGTCGCCGAGGGTCAGCGCGACCGGAGGGGTCATCGCTCGACGATCAGGGCGTCGCCGATCAGTTCCTGGAGATAGCCCTGCCCGAAGCTCTGGATCCGCGCGCTGAACAGCTGCTGGCGCAGCTCCTCGCGGGCGGCGGGGATCTGGTCCTCGGGGATCGGCGGCAACTTCTGGCGCCCGATCGAGACGAGCTTGACCAGCGCGAGGCCGCCGGAGATCGGGATCGGCCGCGTCACCTGCCCCTGGCCGAGGAGCAGCACCTGGGTGCGGAAGGCGGCGGGGAGCCGGTCCGCCGGGACCGGATCGAGCAGGCCGCCGCGCTCGGCCGAGGGGCTGCGGCTGTACTCGGAGGCGAGGTTGGAGAAGCTCGCGCCGCGGGCGATCTGGCGGTAGAGGTTGTCGGCGAGCGCCTCGGTCTCGGCCTCGCCGCGCTCCGCGAAGGGCAGCGCGATCTCGGCCAGCGTCAGCATTTCCTGGGGCCGGGTCTGGCGCTCCTCGAGCGCCGCGTCGACGTCCTCCTCGGACGGCAGGGCGCGGGCACGGAAGCGCTGTCCGACCACTTCGCGCCAGAGCAGGCCCGCCTCGACGAAATCGTTCATCGTCTGCACGTCGATTCCCCGGACCTCGAGGACGTGATTGACGTCGTCGGTGGTCAGGCCGCGGCCAGTGGCGAACTCGTCGACGCCCTGCTCGATCGCGCCCTCGGGCAGCTCGATGTCCATGTCCTTGGCGGCCTGCTTCTTCACCCGGTCCTCGGTGAGCTGCTGCACCGCGAGCTTTCGCAGGTCGGTGCTGGCGCCGAGCGCCTCGAGGAGCTTCATGCGCTGCTCGATGTCGTACTGGGTGATGACGCCGTTGTTGACCGTGATCGCCGGCGCAAAGGGGTTGGCCGCCAGCGCGGGCCCCCCCGCCGCCGCGAGACAGAGCGCCATGACCCCGAGTATCCGCCGCATTCCCGCTCCGTTTCCGTCCAGTCCGAGATCGTTCAGGTGCCGCGCGGCGTGCAGACGCGCGCCGGCCACTGGTTTTCGCCGTTGTGCCCGACGCCCGACAGGCGCACGGCGAAGCCGATCGAGGTCGAGGGCGGCACATTAGACGATGTGGTATAGCGGCGCGAGACCGAAAGGTCGAACTCCGCGCACTCGTTGCCGTAGGTTACCCCCGCCCCCGCCCGCAGGTTGGCGTTCGCCGCCAGGTCGTAGCGCCACAGGCCGCGCAGCTCCCAGTTGCGATGGACGCGGACCTTGGCGTCGAGGGCGAACTCGTTCGTCTCCGGCTGGGGCCCGAGGATCGGGTTCGAGTCGTCCTCGGCGAGATAGGTGTAGGCGGCGCGCAGCGCGCCGAGGTCGCCGTCGTAGGCAAGCGCGAACTCGTTGCGGCGGAAGACGAGGTCGGGGTCGAACAGCGCCCGGTTGACGAGCCCGAGCCCCCACGGAAGCTCGAGCGAGACCGATCCGATGTAGTCCGACCAGCGACCGGCGAGGCCGGTGCCCTCGGCGAAGTCGTCGACGGCGGTGTCGCGGACCACGCGCCCGAGGGTGAGGCCAAGCGACCATCCGGCCGGGTCGTACCGCGTATAGCTGATCCCGAGGTTCGCGCGCAGCCCGGTCTCCGAGCGGTCGAGGCCGGGAAAGCGGTTGAGCGAGAACAGGTTGGTCTCGTCGAACTCGGGAAGGCGGCTGTCCTCGTTCGGGATGTTCTGCTGCTCGTGGATCGCCTGCGACCAGACGACCTGGCCGATCGGCTCGATGACGTGGCGCGCCCCGCCCGTCGACTTGACGAAAGGCCAGCGCAGCTCGACGGCCGCGGCCGGGACGATCTGGGTCTCGTAGGAGTCGGGGATGTCGGGGTTATCCCAGACGCGGTAGAGATCGACGAGCGTCGAGGCGGTCGTCGTGCCGCGGATGCCTTGCGGGAGATCCCAGTCGCGGTTCCAGTCGAGCGAGCCGCCGCCGCGGATCATCATGCTGCCCTCGTGGCGCCAGATGCCGAGGGAGTTGAAGTCGATCCCCAGCCGGCCGCCGACGCCCGGGGTGTCCATCAGGCGGCGATAGTAGAACTCCGGGAAGACGAAGGGCACGTCGATGTCGTCGTCGTCGTCGGTCAGGCTCTGGAAGGCGACGGTCGCGACCTCGAAGTAGTCGTATTCCCGGGTGCGGATCACCCGGGCGACGCTGGTGAGCTGGTCCGCATCGGTGTAGTCGTACTGGGTCAGGAAGCTCTTGTCGGTCGCGACGTTGAGGTCGAAGTCGACGACGAAGTCGCGCGGCAGCTGGAAGAGGCCGACGGCGCTCACCGCCCCGCGCCCCGCGCCGTCGTGGCTGGTGCCGTTCTCGTCGAGCGTGTCGGCGAGGCCGACCACGCCCCACAGGTTGAAACCGCCGTTGGAGAAGCGGCGGCGGTACTCGCCCTCGAGCAGGAAGCCGCCCTCGGTGGTGACGAACGGCGTGATCGTCGTGTCGGAGGAGGGGCCGCGGACCCGGTAGTAGGGCAGCTTGAAGCCGAACCCGTAGATGTCGGACTGCTGGAAGACCGGCGCCAGCACGCCGCTCGCGCGGGCGACGCCGGGCTCGGGGATGCTGAGGCGCGGGACGTAGGCGATGGGGAAGCCGAAGGCCTCGATACGGGGGTTCTCGAAGTAGAGCCGCTGCGCGACCGAGTCCTCGGTGATGCGCGAGGCGCGGATCGCCCAGGTCGGCGTCGGGTTCCCGGCGCAGATCGTGCAGGAGCTCGCGATCGTCCGTTGCAGCGTGGCGTAGCGGCCGCCGGTGCGGCGCATCTCGGTCGCGGCGAGCTGGAGCTGGCCGTCGATCAACAGCCGCGCGCTCGAGATCAGCCCCTCCTCCAGGTCGGGCGTCAGCGCCGCGGCGTCGGCGAGGAGCACGCCGCCGTCGGGATCGGTGAGGACGATCGGCCCCTCCGCCCGGATGCGTTCGGCCCGCTCGTCGTAGGTGATCCGCGCCGCCCGGAGCACGCGCCCCTGGTAGAGCACCTCGACGTTGCCCGAGGCGACGAGGAGGCGGGTCTCGCGGTCGTAGGTGACCGAGTCGGCCGAGAGCATCGCCGGGAGCGTCTCGCCCGCGTCGGCGGCGCGGAGCTCCTGCGCCTGCACCGCCGGATCGGGCGCGGGCAGGCCGAGCCCGAGGAGCATGGCGAGCGCGGGGGCGAGGCGCCGCACCTCAGCCGTCCTCGAGATGGAGGAGCAGGGAGACCGCGAGGAGGATCGCGGCCACCGGCGGCGTCCAGGCGGCGACGAGCAGCGGTATCTCGCCGCTGCCGCCGAGCGACTCGGCGAAGTCCTTGAGGAAGTAGAGCGCGAAGCCCGCGAGGACGGCGAGGAGGATCATCACCCCCGTCTGCCCGAAGCGGCTCGGGCGCAGGGCGAAGGCGGCGCCGATCAGCACCATCGCCGCGTAGAGCGCCGGCTTGGCGAGCTCGCTCTGGAGGAACAGGCGGTGGCGGAGGCCGGAAAAGCCCGACTCCTCCATCTGGCCGATGAAACGCCCGAGATCCCAGAAGCCGACGGTCTCGGGCGGCGCGAAGCTGTCGAGGATCTCGTCGCTGGTCAGCGAGGTCGGCAGCTCGATGCGGCTGCCCTCGGTGACGCGCCGGAAGCTGCCGTCCTCCTGCAGCCTCCACTCGGTCGCGCCCTCGAGCAGCCACGACCCCGGCGTCAGCCGCGCCGCCGGCGCCTCGATGCGGGCGTAGAGCCGGCCGTCGTGGTCGAAGCGGTGCATCCGCACCCGGGTCAGGATCGAGCCGTCGGCGTTGGTGCGCGCCGCCTGGATCACCGTCTGGCCCTCCGCGTCGCCCTGGCGCAGCCAGACGCCGTCGGGCGAGAAGGAGAGGAGGGAGGAGCCGGCGTTGCGGAAGTCGTCCTCGACGACGAGGCCGCGCTTGATCGAGGCCGCGACGAAGGGGTTCACCACCGCGACGAAGGCGATGCCGATCAGCATCGCCGCGGCGACCGGCACGGCGATGAGCTCGAGCGCCGACACGCCCGAGGCGCGCATGACCACGAGCTCGCTGGTGCGGGCGAAGCGCAGGAAGGTGACGAGGCTGGCGAGCATCAGGACGAGCGGGAACACTTGGTAGAGCACCTCGGGAGCCTGCAGGAGCGTGACCTTGAGGACGTCGCCGAAGCCGGCGCCGGTGTCGCCGAAGCGGCGCAGGTTCTCGACGCCGGTGAAGAGGATCACCACCAGCGCGATGATCGCGAAGACCGCCAGCGTCGCGCGCAGGAAGCCCCTCAGGATGTAGCGAAACAGCGTCACGGGATGGCCACCCGGCGCTGCGGACGGGCCAGCCGGTAGAGGAGCGAGCCGACGTAGAGGAGCCCGACGACGACCGGCAGGTACATGAGCGGCCAGAGCTCGGGCCGCTCCTGCACGCGGGCGCGGACGGCGAAGACCAGGACCTGGAGGAGTGCCGCGACCGCGATCGCCACCACCACGCGCTTGCCGAAGCCGCTCCGGCGATAGCCGCCGGCGAGCAGCGTGACGAGCGCGATCATCGGATAGACCATGGCGAGCAACGGCTGGCCGAGCTTGTAGTGGGCCTCGGAGACGAAGTCGCCGAGCGTGTAGCGGCCGCTCGCCAGCATCGCGTCCGTCGGGCGGAGGAGCGCGAGCACCGAGTATTCCGACGGCCGCGGCACGCGATCGCCTTCCTCGCGGATGAGATCGCTCAGGTCGAAGACGAACTGGTCGAAGCGGACGGCGGTGAGCTGGCCGCCGCTCGACCCGCTGGCGAGGGCGACGCCGTTGAACATCACCAGCCGGGCCTCCATGTCCTCGCGGACGAGGACGGCGCGCTCGGCCGAATAGGTGACCGGATGCGCCGGGTCGCGCTGGTCGTTGATGAAGATCCCGGCCATCTCCCCCTCGCGGCCGGTGTCGGCGATGAACAGGGTGAGGCCCTCGGCGGGGTGCAGGAACTGGCGCTCGACGATGAGCGCGTTGGCGAGGTCCGAGCGGATCGCGCGCGTGCGTTCGGCGAGGATGGCGCCCGACTGCGGCACGAGGACCATGAGCACCAGCGCCATCAGCACCGCGACCAGCGCCCCGAAGAGCGCGACGGGGCGCAGCATCGCGAAGGGCCCGAGGCCCGCCCCCATCATCACGATGAGCTCGCTGTCGGTGTAGAGCCGGTTGAGCGCGTAGAGGGCGGCGCCGATGCCGGCGAGTGGCAGCACGATGACGAAGACCTGCGGCAGGACGAGCGCCGAGAACTCGAGGAAGATCCACGCCCCCTGCCCGCTCGCCACCACCGTGTCGATGAGCCGCACCGCCTGGGTCAGCCAGACGACGCCCGTGAAGATCAGGACGAAGAACCCGAGCGCGCCGAGGAGCTGGCGCAGGATGTAGCGGTCCAGTCGGCTCACGGTCGGTTCACCCGGGGCGCGCCCCTCTCGTCCTGCTCGTCCGCTCTTGTCCGGCCGGGCCTCGCTGGCCAAGGCCGGGGAAAGCCGCTAAGTGGCTCTCCGTTGGACGGCAATCTAATGGAGAGCATCGTGACCGCGCCACTGCAAACCGCCTTCGTCGCGGCCGCTCCGGAGAAAATCGCCGAAACCCCCGGGCGCCTCGTCGTCTTCGTCGAGGCGGGCACCGCCCTCGACCCCCTCGCCCGCCGCGTCGACCGGCTGACCCGCGGCGCCGTGTCCCGCCTCGTCGCGAGCGACGGCTTCGCCAAGGCCAAGGCCGGCTCCGGCCTCACCCTCGCCTTCCCCGCCGGCCTCGCCGCCGAGGCGGTGCAGGTGGTGAAGCTCGCGCGCAAGCCCGCCGCCGCCGAGGCCCGCCTCGCCGGCGCCGCCATCGCCGGCTTCAACGGCAGCGTCCCGCTCACCGTCCTCGCCGGCGCCCAGGGGCGCGTCGCCGAGATCGCCCAGGGGCTCGTCCTCCGCGCCTACGACTTCACCGCCTACCGCAAGGTCGATCCCGCCGCCGCCGTGCCGAACGCCGCCGCGACCTTCGCCGTCAAGGACCCGGCCGCCGCCGAGGCCGCCTTCGCCCCGCTCGCGGCGCAGGCGGAGGGCGTCTTCTTCACCCGCGACCTCGTCTGGGAGCCGGCCAACGTCCTCACCACCACCGAGTTCGCCGACCGGCTTGCCGCGCTTCGCGCGCTCGGCGTCGAGGTCGAGGTGCTGGAGGAGCCCGAGCTCGAGGCCCTCGGCATGCGCACCCTTCTCGCCGTCGGCCACGGCTCGGAGAGCCCGTCGAAGGTCGTCGTCATGCAGTGGAAGGGCGGCGAGGGCGCCCCCTTCGCCCTCGTCGGCAAGGGCGTGGTCTTCGACACCGGCGGCATCTCGATCAAGCCGGCCGCCGGCATGGAGGAGATGACGATGGACATGGGCGGCGCCGGCGTCGTCGCCGGCGTGATGAAGACCCTCGCGCTGCGCAAGGCCACGGCCAATGTCGTCGGCCTCGTCGGCCTCGTCGAGAACATGCCCGACGGCCGCGCCCAGCGCCCGGGCGACGTGGTGAGGTCGATGAAGGGCGACACGGTCGAGGTGATCAACACCGACGCCGAGGGCCGCCTCGTCCTCGCCGACGTCCTCTGGTACGCCCAGGAGCGCTTCAAGCCGACCGGCATCGTCGACCTCGCGACCCTGACCGGCGCCATCATCGTCGCCCTCGGCCACGAGAAGGCCGGGGTCTTCTCCAACGACGACGCGCTCTGCGCCGCCTTCCTCGCCGCCGCCGAGGCCGAGGGCGAGGGCGCCTGGCGGATGCCGCTCGCGCCCGCCTACGACAAGGCGCTAAAGAGCCGCATCGCCGACATCGCCAACGTCGGCGGCCGCCCGGCGGGGTCGATCACCGCGGCCCAGTTCCTCCAGCGCTTCGTCGCCGAGGGCACGCCGTGGATCCACCTCGACATCGCCGGCGTCGCCTACGTCTCGAAGGACGGCGAGCTCGGGCCGAAGGGCCCGACCGGCTGGGGCGTCCGCGCCCTCGACCGGCTGATCCGCGACCGGCTGAAGGGCTGACGCGCTTGCCCGAGGTGCTCTTCTACCAGCTCTCGGGAACGACGCTGGAGGCAACGCTCCCCGACCTGCTCGAGCGCTCGCTCGACCGCGGCTGGCGCGTGCTCCTGCGCTGCGGATCCGAGGCCGGGATGGCCGGCCTCGACACCCTGCTCTGGACCTACCGGGACGAGTCCTTCCTGCCCCACGGCACCGCGGCGGCGGGCAACGCCGCGCTCCAGCCGGTCTGCCTGACGCTTGGTGACGAGAACCCGAACGGCGCCAACATCCTGATGCTCGTCGACGGCGCCCGCGCCTCCGTCGCCGAAATGGCCGGCTTCGAGCGCACCTGCCTGCTCTTCGACGGCCGCGACGACCGCGCCGTCGAGACCGCCCGCGCCGACTGGCGCGACGTCAAGGCCGCGGATCTCCCGGCGAAGTACTGGGTCCGCGATCAGGGGAAGTGGGTGCAGAAGGCGTAGGGCGCCCCCGCCTACTCCCGCCCCAGCACGCGGTCGACGATGAAGTCCGACACCGCGTCGCTCCGATAGGCCGCGGTCAGCGCCGCCGGATCGTAGCGCCTCTCCACCCACCCCCGAAACGACATCGGCTCCGTCTCCGCGTCGGCCGCATAGCGGTCGATCAGGAAGTGCAGGATGCCCGTCGACCCGCTCTTCAGGTGCAGGTAGCGCCACGACAGCTGCTCCCGCGCCTCCGCCGCCGTGACCTCGCCGCGCAGCAGCAGGTAGAGCGCCGCCGCGAAGCCCGCCCTGTCCGCCCCCGACTTGCAGTGCATGAGAAAGGGCCGCGGCAGCCGCTCGAAGAGCGCGTCGAGCGCGAGGAGCTCCGCCCGCGTCGGCAGGACGCGGGACGAGAGCTTGAAGTCGGCGAGCTCGATCCCGGCGGCGGCGCAGGCCTCGCGCTCGAGCAGGTAGGAGCCGTACTCGGTCGCGCCGCGAAGGTTCAGGATCGCCTTCACCCCCTGCCCCGCCAGCCGGCGGATCCGCGCGGGGTCGGGCTGGTTGGAGCGCAGGACGCCCTCGGCGACTCGGTGCTCGTTCGGCCAGACCTTGCGGAGGAGGCCGTGGTCGAAGACCAGCATGTCGATCGTCGCGTTGCGCCGGCCCCCGGGCGCGGCGAGACCGGCGGCGACCCAGCCGTCCTTCCAGCGCCGCTGCCAGCGGCGGATGGCGCCCTTGCGGCTCACCCCTCGGGGTCCGAGGCGACGCGGCAGGGCGCGGTCAACGCCCCGAGCGGACGCCGCTGGCGGCCGTCCGCGTCGAAGTTCGCCGGGTCGAGCCACGCCTCCCACGCCGGCCGCAGGCAGGGCCAGTCGGCGTCGACCATCGCGAACCAGGCGGTGTCGCGGTTGCGGCCCTTGACGATCGTCGCCTGCCGGAACACCCCCTCCCAGGAGAAGCCGAAGCGCTCGGCGGCGCGGCGGCTCGGGCGGTTGAGGGCGTCGCACTTCCACTCGAAGCGGCGGTAGCCCTCGCGGAACACCCAACTGGCGAGGAGGAAGATCGTCTCGCCCGCCGCCCGCGTGCGCTGGAGGGAAGGCGCGAAGCAGACGTGCCCGACCTCGATCGACCCCGCCTCCGGCGTGATCCGCATGAGGCTCATCACCCCGCCGGGCGTGCCGCGCGCGAGGTCGGTGACCGCGAAGAACAGCGGATCGGCCTTGCCGGCCGCCTGGGTCACCCAGGCGGCATAGGCCGCCTCGTCGGCGAAGGGGCCGTAGGGGAGATAGTCCCAGATCGCGTCGTCCGCCCGGTTCGCGGCGTGGAGCGCCGGGGCGAGGGCCGGCGTCAGCGGCTCGAGCCGGGCATAGCGCCCTTCGAGCTTCATCGGCCCCGGCCACGGCGGCGGCGTCCAGTCGGAGACGGGGGCGCCGAAGCGACGTTCGTGGCTCATGGGTGCTGGCTCCGCGGGCTCGGCGTTCCCGTCATAGCCGCCCGTCGCGCCGGCGGAAAGCCGCCTCGAACCCGCCCTTCCCCCGGTCTAGGCTGGCGAAGCCGAAAGCCTGGGAGGACCCGCCTTGATTCGCGCCGACATCTACGACCGCCCCGCCGACAACGCGACGCCCCACGGCCAGAACGCCACCGCGACGAGCCCGATCTCGTCCGACGGCCGGCCCGAGCCCGGACGCGCCTACACCGTGCCGGCGCGCGAGGGCCGGGCGGTGCGGCTCAAGGCGGGCGAGACGATCACCGTCGTCAACACCCATGGCACCCAGGTCTGCGACCTGTGGGCCTTCGCCGCCGCGAACCCGGCCGAGTACCTCTCGTGGGAGCATGCGCGCGCCGGGATCGGGCGGATCGTGCCGCGGGTCGGCGACGCGCTGCTCACCAACCGCCGCCGCCCGATCCTGACGCTGGTCGAGGACACCTCGCCCGGGGTCCACGACACCCTGATCGCGGCCTGCGACCTCTTCCGCTACCTCGGGCTCGGCTGCACCGACTACCACGACAACTGCTCGGACAACCTCCGGATGGCGATGGCCGCGATCGGCGCCCGGGCGCCGGAGGTGCCGCAACCCTTCAACCTCTGGATGAACATCCCCGTCGGCGCCGACGCCGGCATCGCCTGGCTTCCGACGGTCTCCAGACCCGGCGACCGCGTCGTCCTCCGCGCCGAGATGGACTGCATCGTCGCGATGTCGGCCTGCCCGCAGGACATGATCCCGATCAACGGCGCCGACATGCGGCCGGTGGCGATCGCCTTCAGCGTCTCCGCCTGAGCCTCACCCGAAGGAGAAGCCCTCGGGATAGTCGTGGAGGCCGTCGAAGTCGGCCTTGCCGAGGCCTACGCCCGCCTGCTTGAGGGCGACGTGGGCCATCGCGTGGTGGAAGTAGAGGTTCGGCAGGCCGAAGCCGTGGAGAAAGGCCTCCCCCGCGAGCTCGAGGTCGGCGAACCCCGCCTGGAAGCGCACTTTCCGGCCCTCGGCGCCGGCGAAGTCGCCCGGCGGCAGGGCGGCGAGAAGCGCGCGCGTCTCGGCGAGGCGGGCGAGGAGCCCGGCGGCGTCGAGCGCGCCGCGGACCTCGGGCGCGCGGCGTCCGGCGAGCGGGTAGGCGACGCGCAGGGTGAACTGCGCCGCCGTCGCCACCTGCTGGCCGGCCGGCATCATCGCCCGCGCCGGACGCTGGGTGAAGGCCGCGTCGGCCTCGGCCCCGAGCGCGCCGATCGCCTTCGCCACGGTGCGGTCGAGGCGCAGGAGCGCAGCGTCGAAGACCGGCACCGTTGCCCGCCACAGCGGCGGTTCGGCCACCGCCGCGCAGATGTCGCTCGCCATCCCCGTTCCCTCCGGTGAATCCGCGTCAGAGTTGCGCTAGGCTCGGCAGCGATGCAAGGCCGGGATCGAACGACGGGCAGGCTGGCGCTGGTCGCCGCCGCGCTGGCGCTGGCCGCCGGCGGGACGCGGCCGGACCTCGAAGGCGCCGCGCTCGACGGCGCCGACCTCCGCGGCGCGATGCTCGCCGGCGCCAACCTCGCGGGCGCCCGGCTCGCCGGGGCGCGGCTCGACGGTGCCGATCTCGCGGGCGCGGTCCTCGTCGGCGCCCAGGTGCCGGGGGCCGTCCTCGCCGGCGCCGACCTCGCCCGCGCCGACCTCTGGGGTGCGCACCTCGAGCGCGCCGACCTGCGCGACGCCCGCCTCGCCGGCGCGGAGTTGCGGGCCGCCTGGCTCGACGGCGCCGACCTGCGCGGCGCCGACCTCGCCGGGGCCCGGCTGCGCGGGGCGAGCCTCGCCGGGGCGGACCTGCGCGGCGCCAGCCTCGCCGGCGCGGCGCTGATCGCCACCGACCTCCGTCGCAGTCGCTGGCCTGCGGCGGGACCGGCGACGCTGCACGGCGCCGACCTCCGCGGGGCCGAGGGGCTGACCCAAGGGGCGCTCGACGGCATGGTCGGAAGCGCCGACACCCTGCTGCCCGACGGGCCGGCGCCGGACACCGGGCGGCCGTTCTTCGTCTGGCG
>Ga0247820_10001874_pt1 | contig 11830 bp, 12 predicted proteins | sample 13C_Glucose_Day1_2_FD_192480 | JGI IMG/M metagenome (GOLD analysis project Ga0247820, IMG submission 192480) | Soil microbial communities from agricultural site in Penn Yan, New York, United States - 13C_Glucose_Day14 | ecosystem: Environmental > Terrestrial > Soil > Agricultural land | place...
AGCAGTGGCTGCGCGGCGTCGGCGTCCTGCACGTTCAACGCCTTCACCTCGCCAATCACGATCAGGTGATCACCGGCAGCGTGTTCGGCGTGAATTTCACAATCGAGCCAGTGCAGGCTGCCGGCAATGATCGGGTTGCCCAGCGGCGATGTCTGCCAGTCGATGCCTTGCCACTTGTCCGTGCCTCGCCGGGCGAACTGGTTGGAAATCCCGACCTGCTCGCCTGACAGGATGTTGACCGCGAAACGGCCGGCCTGGCGAATTCCGGGATAGCTGGCCGAACTGGACATGACGCTGAACGACACCAGCGGCGGATTCATCGACACGCTGTAGAACGACTGGCAGGTAAAGCCAAGCGGTTCGCCATCACTGTGCGAGGTGATCACCGTGATGCCGGAGGCGTAGTGCCCGAGCGCTTGGCGAAAGCGCAACGGCTCGATAGCCATACAAGGAAGCGACATAGTAGGTCCTGAAGATTTGATACAACCCGCCAACTATGAAAAAGGGCCGAAGCTGCACGCCCCAGCCCTCCCACACCGCGCTCGGCTTTACCTCGCGAGTTCTCGGCGCACGATCTCTGCACCTGCACTCAGTGCATTGAGCTTGCCGCGTGCCACGGCGCGCGGCAACGGCGCCATGCCGCAGTTGGTGCACGGGTAGAGCTTGTCGGCGTCGACGAACTGAAGGGCCTTGCGCAGGGTATCGGCCACTTCCTCCGGGGTTTCGATGGCGTGGTTGGCCACGTCGATGGCCCCGACCATCACCTTCTTGCCGCGGATCAGCTCGATAAGCTCCATCGGAACGTGGGAGTTGTGGCACTCCAGCGAGACGATGTCGATCTTGGATTTCTGCAGCTTGGGGAACGCCTCCTCATACTGGCGCCACTCGGAACCCAGGGTCTTCTTCCAGTCGGTGTTGGCCTTGATGCCATAGCCGTAGCAGATATGCACTGCCGTTTCGCATTTCAGGCCTTCGATCGCCCGCTCCAAGGTGGCAACGCCCCAATCATTCACTTCATCGAAGAAGACGTTGAAGGCGGGTTCGTCGAATTGGATGATGTCAACGCCGGCAGCCTCAAGCTCGCGGGCTTCCTCGTTGAGGATCTTGGCGAATTCCCAGGCCAGCTTTTCGCGGCTTTTATAGTGCGCGTCATACAGCGTATCGATCATAGTCATGGGGCCTGGCAGCGCCCATTTGATCGGCTGCGAGGTTTGCTGACGCAGGAACTTGGCGTCCTCCACGAACACCGGCTTCTGACGAGCCACGGCGCCCACGACCGTCGGAACACTCGCGTCGTAGCGGTCACGAATGCGGACGGTTTCACGCTTCTCGAAGTCGACGCCGTCGAGGTGCTCGATGAAGGTGGTGACGAAATGCTGACGGGTCTGCTCACCGTCACTGACGATATCGATACCAGCGAGTTGTTGCTCGTGCAACGACAGACGCAACGCATCCTGCTTGCCCTCGGCCAGCGCCTCGTCTTGCAGTTTCCAGGGCGACCAGAGGGTTTCCGGCTGGGCCAGCCAGGACGGTTTGGGCAGGCTGCCGGCAGTCGAAGTGGGGAGTAGTTTTTTCATGACGCAAGGCCTTGTGTATTCGATCGTTCAAACAGCGTGATGAGCGGACCACTGCTGCAGCACGGCGTGGTACGGCTTGATGAATTGTTCTTCGGCATACTTGCCTTGCTCTATGGCCAGACGGCTGCGCTCTTCGCGATCGTAGACAATTCGAGTCAACGAGTAGTCCTGGTGTTTCAGGCTGGGTTGATAGGACTTGCCTGCCGCCGAGTTCGCGTTGTAGATCTCGGGGCGGTAGATCTTCTGGAAGGTGTCCATCGTGCTGATGGTGCTGATCAGCTCGAGATTGCTGTAATCACCCAGCAAGTCGCCGGCAAAGTAAAACGCCAGGGGCGCGACACTGTTCGGCGGCATGAAATAGCGCACCTTCAGGCCCATCTTGGCGAAGTACTCATCGGTCAATGAGTACTCATCCTGCTGGTATTCATGACCCAGGACCGGGTGCTGATTTTCAGTGCGCTGGTAGGTCTTGCTGCTCGAAACGCTCAGGCAGATGACCGGCGGCTTGTTGAAATGCTCCTTGAAAGCGCTCGAATTCACGAAGCGCTTGAACAGTTTCCCGTGCAGCTCGCCAAACGCCTCCGGCGTGCTGAAGCCGGACTGCCCCTTGTTGTGCTCCAGCAACAGCACGCTGAAGTCATAGTCCCGCACGTAAGAGGAGAAATTGTTCCCGACAATGCCTTCGATGCGCTCGTTGGTCTTGTGGTCGACAACGCTGGTTTTCAGGATCTCAATCAACGGCAAGGCATCGCCTGCCTGTTCACCCGCGATCTTCATCTCGACGGAAACGATATCGAGCTCTACCGAATAACGGTCACCCTTGGGGTTGTCCCAATGCGCCAGGGCATTGAAGCGATTGTCGATCATCGCCAGCGTGTTGCGCAGATTCTGTTGGCGGCTCGCGCCCCTGGCCAGGTTGGCAAAGTTGGTGGTGATGCGGGTGTTGTCCGCAGGCAGATAGTCCTCGTCGAAACGAATACTTTTAATGGCGAATGTAAAGGTTTTATTCATTGTGACCCGGCACCCTGATTCCCGAAATAGATCCTGAAAAGTCTTCCTGCTTGCCCGGCTTCGAAGGAAAAATTCAATGGGGGGATTGTCAATAAACGGCCACAATGAGACAAACTCATTTTTCTTGAGATGATCTTTAATTCCACTCATGATAAATCCAAGGCACCTGCGCACGATCCACGCCCTGCGCGATACCGATAGCCTGCACGACGCCGCTGCCCGCGCTGGAGCGCGGCGACCTGGCCAGCCAGACGCTGATCACCTACCCCATCGAGCGCCACCGCCTGGACATCTTCACTCGTTTTTTCGAACCTGCGGACATCGAGCCCGCGCAGGTGCGGACTTCGGAGCTGACGGTGATGATGATGCAGTTGGTCGCCTCGGGCCGCGGGGTGTGCTGCCTGCCCAACTGGACGCTGCACGAGTACAGCTCGCGTGGTTATGTGACCGCCAAGCGCCTGGGCGAAAATGGGTTGCAGGCCCGACTGTACGCCGCGATCCGCAGCGACATGCTGCAAGTGCCCTATGTCAGCGATTTCCTGCTGACGGCCAAGGACATTTCGTTTGCAACGCTGGAGGGGGTGAATGTCGTGTCGGGAATAGCGACATGAGGGTGCCGAGGCATGACCATTGTTCGCTGCCGGGGGATGGAAACCAGCCTGGGCTGGCGGTCCATCCCCTGAGCGCTCTCACATCTCGACCTGGGTCCCCAGTTCGATCACCCGGTTCAGCGGCAGCTTGAAGTACCGCAGGTTGCTGTTGGCATTCTTCAACAGGAAGGCGAACAAGTGCTCGCGCCACTTGGCCATGCCGATTCGCTTGGTCGGCACCACGGTTTCCCGGCTCAGGAAGTAGGTGGTGCGCATGGGGCTGAAGTCCAGCTCGGTCGTGCTGCTGTGGCTGAGGGCAAGGGGCACGTCGGGCTCCTCCATGAAGCCGAAGTGCAGGTTGACCCTGAAGAAGCCCTGGCCGAACGCCTCGACCTCGAAGCGCTTGTCCTGCGTCACCCGCGGCGAATCCTCCGACACCACCGTCAGCAGCACCACCTGCTCGTGCAGCACCTGGTTGTGCAGCAGGTTGTGCAACAGCGCGTGGGGCACCGCATCGGAGCGGGCGGTAAGAAACACCGCCGTGCCCTGCACGCGATGGGGCGGCTGCGCCTGCACGCTGGCGATGAACAAGGGCAGCGGCAAGGCGGTTTCATCCAGGCGCTCGACGATGATGCTGCGCCCGCGCTTCCAGGTGGTCATCAGCACGAACAGCGCCAGGCCGGCGATCACCGGGAAGGCGCCGCCCTGCAGGATCTTCGGCGCGTTGGCGGCGAAGTACAGGCCGTCCACCAGCAGAAAGCCCAGCAGCAAGGGAATCGCCAGCCAGCGCGGGGTCTTCCATAGCAACAGCACCACCGCCGAGGCCAGCAGCGTGGTGATCAGCATGGTGCCGGTCACCGCGACGCCGTAGGCCGCCGCCAGGGCGCTGGACGACTCGAAGCCGACCACCAGCAGCACCACGCCGACCATCAGCGCCCAGTTGACCATGCCGATATAGATCTGCCCCTGCTCTTCGCTGGAGGTGTGCTGGATGAACATGCGCGGCACATAGCCCAGCTGGATGGCCTGGCGGGTCAGCGAGAAGGCGCCGGAGATCACCGCCTGCGAGGCGATGATGGTAGCCAGGGTGGCCAGCGCGACCATCGGCAGCAGCGCCCACTCGGGGGCCAGCAGGTAGAACGGGTTGCGCACCGCTGCCGGGTTGTCGAGGATCAGCGCACCCTGGCCGAAGTAGTTGAGCACCAGGCCCGGCAGCACCAGGATGAACCACGCGCGGGAAATCGGCTTGCGGCCGAAGTGCCCCATGTCGGCATAAAGCGCCTCGGCACCGGTCAAGGCCAGCACCACGGCACCCAGAATCGCCACGCCGATGCCCGGATGGGCGACGAAGAAGTGCGCCGCCCAGGACGGGTTCAGCGCCTGCAGCACCTCGGGCCGCTGCACGATGCCATGGATGCCTAGCGCCCCCAGCACCACGAACCACAGCACCATCACCGGCCCGAACAGGATGCCGATGCGCGCGGTTCCGTGCTTCTGGATGATGAACAGCCCGACCAACACCACCACCGCCAGGGGCACGACCCAGTGCTCGATGCCGTCGATGCCCAACTGCAGGCCCTCCACCGCCGACAGCACGGAGATGGCCGGGGTGATCATGCTGTCGCCGTAGAACAGCGCCGCGCCGAACAGCCCCAGCAGCACCAGCACCTTGCTCAGCCGCGGATAAGGACGTGCCGCCCGCCTGGCCAGCGCGGTCAGCGCCATGATCCCGCCCTCGCCCTGGTTGCTGGCGCGCAGGATGAACAGGACGTACTTTACCGAAACCACCCAGATCAACGACCAGAACACCAGCGACAGGATGCCCAGCACCCCCTCAAGGTTGGCCTGCACGCCGAAATGGCCGGAGAACACCTCCTTGAGCGTGTACAGGGGACTGGTGCCGATGTCGCCATAGACGACGCCGACGGCGGCGACCAGCAGGCCGACGCCCGTGCTTTTGTTGGCGTGGGACGGGTTTTCAACGGTTGCGGATTGGCTCACAGGTAACGTCTCGTCAGTATCGCGTAAACACTGAATGCGGGCAGGCAGGCTGGGGGGGGCAGAAAAACCGCGCCAGTATCTTCTCAAGCTGCAAAGGCCGGCATAAAGAAAGCGTAAAGAAACGCCATTCCCCGATGAGCGCTCGACATCGGAGGAAGACTGCTGGCCACCTTGCGCTCCGTCGGCCAGGTCTCTCTTTTTACGCTTGAGTGCATCCAGATCCCGTTCTGGTGGGTATTCAACTCAGGGCAACAACTGAATGCCCTGCCATGCCCCCACCAGGAGATCGCTCGATGAACATCGCACACGTTTCGTTCCTGACCGCCTGCGGCCTCGCCCTGGCCATGCTGGTGCCGACCGCCCACGCCCAGACCGGGGTCCCCGATGCCGTCAAGGTGCCGGACGGCCACAAGGTGGCGCTGGAAACCGTCGGTGTCGGCGAAATCACCTACGAATGCCGCGACAAGGCCGACGCTCCCGGCCAGACCGAATGGACCTTCGTCGGCCCCAAGGCCGTGCTCAAGGACCGGAACGGCAAGGCCGCGGGCGATTACTTCGGCCCGCCCGCCACCTGGCAGGCCAAGGACGGCTCGAAGATCACCGGCACGCAGCTGGCCGTCGCCCCGGCGGCCAAGGGTGACCTGCCGTACCAGCTGGTCAAGGCCAATCCCGCCGAGGGCAAGGGCGCCATGAGCGGCGTCAGCTTCGTCCAGCGCCTGGCCACCCGTGGCGGTGTCGCCCCGCAGACCGCCTGCACGGCGCAGAACAAGGGCGAGAAGCAGATCGTCAAGTACCAGGCCGACTACATCTTCTGGGCCGCCAACTGAGGGCCTGCGCGCAAGGCGCGCCAGCACCCTTGAGCTACGCTCATCGACAGTCCCCGGCCGACCGGCCGGGGCTCCCGGTAGCATGAGGATCGGCCCGACCTTGAACCTGCCCACGACGCCATTCGACTACGAGCGCTGTCTCCAGGCCTGTGCCAGGGGCGATCGCGGCGCCCTGCAGGCGCTTTACGACCAGGAGGGTGCCCGGCTGCTCGGCGTGGCCCGGCGCATCGCCCGCGACCACGCCACCGCCGAGGACATCGTCCATGACGCCTTCATCCGCATCTGGACCCGCGCGGACAGCTTCGATCCGGCCCGAGGCTCGGCGCGTGGCTGGGTGTACAGCCTGACCCGGCACCTGGCCTTGAACTTCATACGCGATACCCGCCGAGAAGTGGTGATCGACGATGTCGCCATCGTCGATATCGCGCCCTATCACGATGACATGACCTTGCAGGCCGATGCACCGAGGATTCACCGCTGCCTCGACCAGCTCGACGCCGCGCCGCGCAAGTGCATCCTGCATGCTTACGTCGACGGCTGCAGCCATGCCGAGATCGCCCGCCTGCTCGACACCCCGCTGGGCACGGTCAAGTCGTGGATCAAACGCAGCCTCAAGGCGCTGCGGGAGTGCATGGGATGACCAACGAGCCGGGTAACGAAAGCACCGATGACCTCGAGCAACTGGCCGGGGAGTACGTGCTAGGCACGTTGTCGGCCGAACAGCAGGAGACCGTGCTCAAGCGCCTGGACAGGGACCGTGCCTTGCGTGACGCCGTGGACGCTTGGGAGCAGCGACTGCTGGGCTTGAACGCGCTGGCCACGCCACTTGCGCCCAGTCCCCGACTGTGGCAACGGATCAACCGTAGCCTGGGCGACCGCCCTGCCCAGCCCTCATGGTGGCGACGCCTGGGGCTGTGGCAAGGGCTGGCCGGTGCCGGCCTTGCAGCCAGTCTGTTACTGGGTCTTGCACTGCTGACGGTACAGTCGCCTGCCACCACCTATATGGTCGTGCTGGTGGCGCCTGCCACCCAGGCACCTGGTTGGGTGGTCCAGACCCGTGGCGCTGACCAGGTCCAGCTGATTCCCTTGGGCAAGTCCGAGGTCCCGGGAGGCAAGGTCCTGCAGTTCTGGACCAAGGGCGAACAGTGGCCGGCACCGATCTCGCTCGGGCTGATCAAACCTGGGGAGCAGGTCACCGTGCCGCTGGAGCGCCTGCCTGCGGTAGAGCCCAACCAGTTGTTCGAGCTGACCCTGGAGAATGCGGGTGGCTCTGCAAGCGGACGTCCGAACGGGCCTGTGCAGTTCATCGGGCGGGCGGTCAAAGTGCTCTGAATTGGCGTCCGGCTTCGAATCGCCGGGGCTGCTTTGCGGCCCTTTCGCGGCACAAGGCCGCTCCTACAGGGGGACGCGATCGCCTGTAGGAGCGGCCTTGTGCCGCGAAAGGGTCGCAAAGCGACCCCGCCAATCTTGAATTAGAGCGGCCATATCCCAAAAAACGCAAAAACCTTGAAAGGGATGGCTCCAAGGGCCCACAGGGCTGCACCTCGGGTAGCCTTTTCGCCCGGGCAGGCAATACTTCCCTGTACAGGCGCGCGTGTTGCGGGTAACGCGAGCCACGAGGAGGTGCGAGGTGAACAAACTATCAATCGTGGGTGCCGGTATCGTCGGTGAGGCAGCGGCCCAGGTCATCGCCCGGGACGCGCTCTGCCGTGAACTGGCGCTGATCGACGTCCAGGGTGAGCTGGCGCAGGGCAAGGCGCTGGATGTCTGGCAGGCGGCGGTGGAGTCCGGGTCCGATACCAAGGTGCACGGCGGGTCGGATGCGCAATTGCTGCAGGGTTCCGATCTGGTGGTGATCACTGCGGGCGTGCCGCGCAAGCCTGGCCAGTCGCGCCAGGATGTCCTGGCCATCAACCTGCCGATACTCGACGGCATCATCCGCGATGTGAAACAGCAGGCGCCGAGCGCGACGGTGCTGGTGGTGTCGAATCCGGTCGACGTGCTCACCTACCGGGCCTGGAGCCTGAGTGGACTGGGCCGCGACAAGGTGTTCGGCCAGGCGGGGGTGCTGGATACCGCGCGCATGAAATGTTTCATCGCCGAGCAGACCGGGTTTTCGGCACGGGATATCACGGCGCTGGTCCTGGGTGGGCACGGCGACAGCATGGTGCCTTTGATGCGTTATTGCATGGTCGGTGCGGTGCCGCTGGCGCACTTGCTGTCCAGTGAGCAGATCGAGCAGATCGTTGAGCGTACCCGTAAAGGTGGCGGCGAGATCCTTGCCCTGAAGAAGGTCGGCAGCGCCTGCGATGCGCCGGGCGTGGCGATCGCGCAGATGGTGGATGCGATTGCCAACGGGCGCAGCCGCATCCTGCCGGCGGTCGCGATTCTCGAGGGCGAGTATGGACGCACGGATATCGCCATGGGGGTTCCCTGCGTGCTCTCGGACGCGGGCATCACGCGGGTGATCGAGCTGCCGCTGGATGCGCAGGAACAGGCGATGTTCGACCGCTCCGCGGATGAGGTGGCGCGGGATATTGCGGAGATGAAGGCGCTGTAGGTAGCCATCACAGGTCCAAGGCGCCCCTGATCAACGCATCAAGCATGCCGGGCGCCTGAGGATCACACTCATCCAGCAGACACACCGGAATACCTTGCAACACAACCTGCGACGCCCCCAGCCCCTCGCCCACCAGCGCCAGCGGGCAAGCGATCTCCATCTGCAACGAACGCAGTCGTTTCGCCAAGGCCGCGCTTACCGGCCCCTGCACCGCAACCACCAGCACCGCCGGCTGGATTGCCCTGCACACCAGCGCCAGCTCCTCCAGCGGCTGGCCACACCCCAGCACCTCGATGCGTTGGCGCCGATCACTCAGCAGCAGGCCGGCACACAGCAACTGCAGCTCGGCCAGGCCCTCGGCGCCGGCCAGCAGCACCCGTGGCGCATCGGCCTGGTTCATGTGCAGGCGCAGCAGCAGACGGGCGCGCAGGAAAGTGTCCAGGAACAGCCACTGGCTGCGCTCGCCGAAAGCCTCACCTTCGGCCAGCTCGCGCCACACCGGCATGAACACCTCGTGCATCACCGAGGCCTTGGGCAGCAGCGTGAACAGCTGCCCGTGAATGCCTTCCAGCGCCTGTGCGTCGAACGCCTTGGTCGCCCGGACAACGGCCTGGCGCCAGTCGTGAAAGGCATCGTCCTGCGCGGGGGGCGCTTCGGGCTGGCCGGCGAGCAACCCGCCAACCTTGCTGATAGGCACGCCATTGCCGGTCCAACGCAAAATGTCGCGAATGCGCTGGACATCCCTGGCCGTGTACAGCCGGTGCCCGCCTTCGGTGCGCTGCGGGCTGATCAGGCCATGGCGGCGCTCCCAGGCGCGCAACGTCACGGGGTTGATGCCGGTCAGGCTGACCACGTCGCGCATGGGCAGCAAGTCGAAGGAAGGGGCGTCGGTCATGGCCAGGGTTCGAATGGGTGAAGACACATTCTAACCCCATGGGTACCTGTTGCGGCGAGCCTGCTTGGGTCATCATGGTCGGCACACGCGCCCGAGGTTCTCGCACGGAAGCTACGCTGCGCATTCGCACACACGATCCGACAGGTGAGCTCCATGATCAACGCGAAACTCCTGCAACTGATGGTCGAGCAGTCCAACGATGGCATCGTCGTCGCCGAACAGGAGGGCAACGACAGCATTCTCATCTACGTCAACCCGGCCTTCGAACGGCTCACCGGCTACGCCACGGACGACATCCTCTACCAGGACTGCCGCTTTCTCCAGGGCACCGACCATGACCAGCCGGGCGTCGCCGCCATCGGCCAGGCGATCCGCGCAGGCCGCCCCTGCCGCCAGGTGCTGCGCAACTACCGCAAGGATGGCAGCCCGTTCTGGAACGAGCTGTCGATTACCCCGGTGCGCAACGAAGCCGACCAACTGACCTACTACATCGGTATCCAGCGCGATGTCACGGCCCAGGTGGCCGCCGAGGAGAAAGTGCGTGAACTGGAAGCGGAGGTCGCGCGCTTGCGCGAGGCGCTGGCGGCAGCCGGACGCTGACGGCAAAATCTGTACAAGAAGATTGTGTTTGTACAATTTTAGTCCTAGGCTTCAGTCATACCTGTACAACTCGCCATCGTTGTACAGGATTGCCCGGAGCCGCGCATGTCAGACTACCTGCAGCAGTTCGCCGAATGCTTCGCCCGCCTGCACCGGGGCAACCTGGACTCGCTGGAAAACCTGTACAGCGAAGATGTCAGCTTTCGCGACCCGCTGCACCGGGTCGATGGCCTGCCGGCCCTGAAGGCGTACTTCGCCCAGCTCTACGCCAACGCCCACGACATCCGCTATGCCTTCACCGGCGCCGACGAGGTCCGGCCCGGGCAGGGTTACCTGCGCTGGACCCTGCACTTTCGCCATCCACGTCTGGCCGGTGGCCGGCCCATCAGCCTGCAGGGCTGCAGCCATCTGCAATGGCAGCAGCGGGTACAGGTTCACCAGGATTACTTCGACGCCGGTGCCCTGCTCTATGAACATGTCCCGGTCATGGGCGGCGCCATCCGCTGGCTCAAGGGTCGGCTGGCATGAGCCGCTACTGGCTGACCGGCGCCAGCAGCGGCATCGGCGCCGCACTGGCCGGGCAACTGCTGGAACAGGGGCACCAGGTGGCCCTGGGCGGCCGTTGCGCCGAGCGCCTGGCGCCCCTGGTCGAACGCTTTCCCGGGCAGGCGCTGGCGGCCCTTGGCGATATCGACGACCGCGAACGGCTGGCGTTGATCGCCGGGGAACTGCAGCAAGCCTGGGGCGCACTCGATGGCGTGATCCTCAACGCCGGGACCTGTGAATACCTGGAGCCGGGTCGATTCGACCCTGACCTGGTCGAGCGCGTGGTGCGCACCAACCTGCTGGGCCTGTGTCATTGCCTGGCCATCGCCCTGCCCTTGCTGCGCCGTGGCGAACGCCCGCATGTGGTGGTGATGGGCAGCTCGGTGGCCTGGCTCGCCCTGCCCCGGGCCGGCGCCTATGGCGCATCCAAGGCCGCCGTGCGTTACCTGGTCGAATCGCTGCGCATCGACCTGGCCAATGAAGGCATCGATGTCACCCTGGTCAGCCCCGGCTTCGTCGATACGCCCCTGACCCGGCGCAACGACTTCCCCATGCCCCAGCGCTGGACGGCGCAGCGCGCCGCCCGCCATATCGCCCGGCGCCTGCCCGGGCGGCCGCTGGAAATCAACTTCCCCGCTGCGTTCACCTTGGTCCTGCGCCTGCTCGGCGCGCTGCCGCCGCGTTGGCGCCTGGCGCTGGGTCGACGCCTGGCAAGACGGCCACAGGAATAGCCCGCCATGCGCATCGCGATCATAGGCAGCGGCATCGCCGGCCTGACCTGCGCCCACCTGCTGTCGCGCCGCCACGAGGTCACGCTGTTCGAGGCCGAGGACTGGATCGGCGGCCACACCCATACCGTCGAAGTGCCCTGGCACGGCGAGCGCCACGCGGTGGACACCGGCTTCATCGTGTTCAACGACTGGACCTACCCGAACTTCATCCGCCTGCTCGACCAGCTTGGGGTCGCCTCGCGACCGACCCAGATGAGCTTCTCGGTGCACGACCCGGGCAGTGGCCTCGAATACAACGGCCACAACCTCGACACCCTGTTCGCGCAGCGACGCAACCTGGTGTCGCCGGGGTTCTGGGGCATGCTGCGCGACATCCTGCGCTTCAACCGCCAGGCCCTGGCCGACCTGGACCGCGAGCGCATCGACCCGTCCACCACCCTGGGCGGTTACCTCCAGGCACAGGGCTATGGCCGGCGCTTTAACGAGCACTAC
>Ga0247820_10001875_pt1 | contig 11828 bp, 9 predicted proteins | sample 13C_Glucose_Day1_2_FD_192480 | JGI IMG/M metagenome (GOLD analysis project Ga0247820, IMG submission 192480) | Soil microbial communities from agricultural site in Penn Yan, New York, United States - 13C_Glucose_Day14 | ecosystem: Environmental > Terrestrial > Soil > Agricultural land | place...
TTCGACCTCTACGAGCCGCTGCGGGCCAGGATCGCCTCCGGCATGCCCGCCTACGGGTCCTGCGCGGGCATGATCATGCTCGCCGACCGGATCACCGACGGCCGGGCCGACCAGCAGACGCTCGGCGGGCTGGACATCAGGGTGCGGCGCAACGCCTTCGGCCGCCAGGTCGACTCCTTCGAGGAGGACCTGCACATCCGCGCCATCGGCGGCGGTCCCATGCGCGCGGTCTTCATCCGTGCGCCGTGGGTCGAGGAGTGTGGCCCCGGAGTGGAGGTGCTCGCGCTGGTCGAGGACGGGCCTGCCGCCGGTCGCGTGGTCGCGGTCCGCCAGGGCCGCCTGCTCGCGACCGCGTTCCACCCGGAGGTGACGGGCGACCACCGCTTCCACGAGCTGTTCGTCGAGATGGTGCGCAACGCCCTGGCCGAGGACGCCCGGGGCCCGCGCAGGCGTGCCACGGGTGCCCGGGACGCGGACGCAGGTGCCGAGGGCGGCACGGACGTGGATGCCCGCGCCGGGGGCACCCACGCCGGTCAGTAAGATCGCCTGCGGTCTGAGAGCATCAGAGATGTCGGAGGAGAAGCGATGAGCGGCCATTCCAAATGGGCGACCACGAAGCACAAGAAGGCTGCGATCGACGCCAAGCGGGGCAAGCTCTTCGCCAAGCTGATCAAGAACATCGAGGTCGCCGCGCGCACGGGTGGCGGCGACCCGGCGGGGAACCCCACCCTCTACGACGCCATCCAGAAGGCGAAGAAGAGCTCGGTCCCCAACAACAACATCGACAACGCCGTCAAGCGGGGCTCGGGCGCCACAGCGGGTGGCGCCGACTGGGAGAACATCACGTACGAGGGCTACGCGCCCGGCGGTGTCGCCATCCTCATCGAGTGCCTCACCGACAACCGCAACCGGGCGGCGGCCGAGGTCCGCACCGCGCTGACCCGCAACGGCGGCCAGCTGGCCGACCCGGGCTCGGTGGCCTACGTCTTCGACCGCAAGGGTGTCGTCGTCGTCCCCAAGGGTGAGAAGACCGAGGACGACATCCTCGAGATCGTGCTCGACGCCGGGGCGGACGAGGTCAACGACCTCGGCGAGTCCTTCGAGATCATCTCCGAGGCGACCGACTTCGTCGCCGTCCGCAAGGCGCTCCAGGACGCCGGCATCGACTACGACTCGGCCGAGGCCTCCTGGGTCCCGAACCTCCAGGTCCCGCTGGACGCCGAGGGGGCCCGCAAGATGATCCGCGTGGTCGAGGCGCTCGAGGACTCCGACGACGTCCAGGATGTCTTCGCCAACGGCGACGTCAGCGACGAGGTCCTCGCGGAGCTCGACGAGGACGAGTGACCCGCACCTGCTCCTGACGGCGGACCCGCGCGTGTTGGTGCGCGGGCTGGCCGCCCCGCCTGTGTAGCGTTCGACCGAACACCTGTTCGGATGTGAGGAGTGAGCGTGCGCGTGCTCGGCGTCGACCCCGGCCTGACCCGCTGTGGTCTGGGGGTGGTCGAGGGAACCGGTCGTCGCCTCGGCATGGTTGCCGTGGGCGTGGTCCGGACCCCGGCGAGCAGCAACACGGGGGAGCGGCTGGCCTACCTGCAGGACCAGCTCGACATCTGGCTCGACCGGTTCGACCCCGACGCCATAGCCCTCGAGCGCGTCTACGCGGCGGACCACGTGCCCACCGTGATGACCACAGCCCAGGCCTCGGCCGTCGCGCTGCTGGCGGGCGCCCGCCGCGGCCTCCCGGTCGTGCTGCACACACCGACTGAGGTCAAGGCGGCGGTCACCGGGTCGGGACGCGCCGGGAAGGCCCAGGTGACGGCGATGGTCACTCGCATCCTCGAGCTGGAGACCGAGCCTCGGCCCGCCGATGCCGCAGACGCCCTCGCCCTGGCGATCTGCCACCTCTGGCGCGGGAGTGGCGACCACCGCCTCGCCCTGGCAGCAGCCTCGGAGCGCGCACGCCTCAAGGCCGCCGGGCAGCAGGCGGCAGCCCGGTGATCGCCTCCGTCCGCGGCAGTGTCCTGCACGTCGGTCTCGACCGTGTCGTCGTCGAGGTGGGCGGCGTCGGGATGCTCGTCCACACCACGCCGGGCACGGCCTCCGCGCTGCGCCATGGCCAGGAGGCCGTGCTCTCCACGACGCTGGTCGTGCGCGAGGACTCCCTGACGCTCTACGGCTTCGGCGGGGGCGACGAGCGCGACATGTTCGAGCAGGTGCAGACCGTGTCCGGAGTCGGCCCCCGGCTCGCCCTCGCCATGCTCTCGGTCATGGCTCCCGACCGGATCCGCGCGGCGATCACCGGTTCCGACATCGCCGCCCTCACCAAGGTTCCCGGCATCGGGAAGAAGGGCGCCGAGCGGATGGTGCTCGAGCTCCGCGACAAGATCGGCGTGCCGGCGGCGGTCTCCGCCGGCACCCCGGCCGGGCCGACCCTGGACTCGCGGTGGCGCGAGCAGGTCACGGAGGCGCTGGTCGGTCTGGGGTGGTCGGCCAAGCAGGCCGACGACGCGGTCGAGCGGGTTGCCTCCACGGCCGGGGAGAGCCCCAACGTCTCCGACATGCTGCGCGCGGCCCTGCGCGAGCTGGGCCGGTAGGAGGGCTCATGGCTTCCGACGGATTCGCCTCCGAGATCTACGAGGACAGCTCCCTCGATGCCACCGCCCGGGTCGTCGACGCGGGCAGTGACGCCGACGAGCGCACTGTCGAGGCGGCGCTGCGCCCCCGGCGGCTGAGCGAGTTCCCCGGGCAGACGAGGGTCTGCGACCAGCTCGGGCTCGTGCTCGAGGCAGCCAAGCGGCGCGGCGGCACCCCCGACCATGTCCTGCTGTCAGGCCCGCCCGGGCTGGGCAAGACCACCCTGGCGATGATCGTCGCGGCCGAGCTGGAGAAGCCCATCCGGGTGACGAGCGGGCCGGCCATCCAGCACGCCGGGGACCTCGCCGCCGTGCTCTCCTCGCTGATGGAGGGGGAGGTGCTCTTCCTCGACGAGATCCACCGCATGTCCCGGTCCGCCGAGGAGATGCTGTACCTCGCCATGGAGGACTTCCGGGTCGACGTCATCGTCGGCAAGGGTCCCGGCGCGACGGCCATCCCGCTGGAGCTCCCACCGTTCACCGTGGTGGGCGCCACCACCCGGGCCGGCCTGCTGCCCGCCCCGCTGCGCGACCGCTTCGGCTTCACCGGCCACCTCGACTTCTACGCCACGGAGGACCTCGTCGCGATCCTGCACCGCTCCGCGCGGCTGCTCGACGTCGAGGCCGACCAACGCGGCATCGGCGAGATCGCCCGGCGCTCCCGCGGCACGCCCCGCATCGCCAACCGGCTGCTGCGCCGGGTGCGCGACTGGGCGCAGGTGCACGGCAACCGGGTCGTCGACGAGGAGGCCGCCCACGCGGCCCTCGCGCTGTTCGACGTCGACGACCGGGGCCTGGACCGGCTCGACCGCGCCGTCCTCGAGGCGCTGTGCCGGCGCTTCGCCGGCGGGCCGGTCGGCCTCAGCACGCTGGCGGTGGCCGTCGGTGAGGAGTCCGAGACGGTCGAGACCGTGGCCGAGCCCTTTCTCGTGCGGGAGGGTTTCATGGCGCGCACCCCGCGGGGGCGGGCAGCCACCGCCCTCGCCTGGCACCACCTCGGACTCGTCCCGCCCGCCGGCAGCGACCCTCTGCAGACCGCGCTCCCGCTCGAGGGGGTCGAGGGCCGCTTCGGCGCCTGAGCGGCATACCTGCACGTATGCCGCGGCGGCACCCCGGCGCGCGGCGTGCGCGCGGTAGCGGGCTCGCCACCGGCGCGGCGAAGGTCACAATTGGAACGCGGCCCCGGTGCGGTGCGTTGGTTGCTGTGGTGCCTGTCACCTACACTCGAGCGGTCATCCCGGTTTGCGCCGGGTCTGATGCGTGCCCGCACACTGATGCTGGGCCACGCACGGCGAACCCCCACCTCTGAAGGGACTCATCCATGTCAAGCGGCGGTTCCAGCCTGCTGGCTCTCCCCATGGCGACCAGCGGAGGATCCTCTGGCTACGGCAGCCTGCTGATCTTCCTGCTGCCCCTGCTCTTGATCGGCTGGATGGTCTTCACCCAGCGCAAGCGCCAGAAGGATGCTGCAACGCTGCAGAACAGCGTCGTGGTCGGCGACGAGATCGTGACCACGTCGGGGCTGTTCGGCCGGGTCACGGCGATCGACGGCGCGTCCGTCACCCTGGAGGTGAGCCCCGGCGTGACGGTGCGCTACGACCGTCGCGCCATCGGCATGAAGGCACCGGCTCCGCAGGCGTCCGCGCCTGAGACGCCCGCATCGGAGCAGGGCGAGTAGGGGCACAGGCACATGGCATTGAATCCGCACACCCGTCGCCCGCTGAAGGTCCTCGCGGGCCTCGCCGCCATCACGGCGGTGCTGGCCGGTCTCCTCTTCGGCGCCAACACCTGGGGCACCGCCTCGTGGACCCCGAAGCTGGGCCTCGACCTCGAGGGAGGCACCCAGATCGTCCTCGAGCCCGTGCTCGTGGGGACGAACACCGTCTCGAGCGACCAGCTCGACCAGGCGCGCGACATCATCGTCCAGCGTGTCGACGCCAACGGCGTCGCGGGCGCCGAGGTGACGACCCGCGGCGGCAGGAACATCGTCGTGAGCATGCCGGGCCAGCCGACGAAGCAGACCGAGGACGCGATCCGCAAGTCGTCCCAGATGCGCTTCCGCCCCGTCCTGGCTGCTGCAGCGGGCACCAACCAGCCGCAGCCCACTCAGACCCCTTCCGGCACGGCGACCGGGCAGCCCACAGGCTCGGCGACCACCAAGGCCCCCGTCCCGACCGCCACGGGCGGCACGACCAGCCCGGCGAAGAGCGGCATCCCGCAGGCGCTGGCGAACGGCACGACCACACCCACCCCGTCCGGCAGCGCCACGGCGCCGGCGGCCCCGAAGCCGTCGGCCACCGCCACCGCACCCGCCGGTGGGGGCAAGCCCAAGGACGGCAGCGACCTCGCGTGGGTCACCGAGGACATCGCGAAGCAGTTCCAGGCCCTCGACTGTGCCAAGCCGGGCGTCCTCGACAAGGTCGTCGACGACCCCGCCAAGCCGCTCGTCACCTGCTCCGACGACGGCATGGAGAAGTTCATCCTCGGCCCCGTCGAGGTCCGCGGCGACGAGATCAAGGACGCTGTCGCCGGGTACCAGCCCCTCTCGAACGGCCAGCCGTCGACGACTGTCGAGATCGCGCTGTCCTTCAACGGCACCGGCACCAAGAACTTCGGCAACGTCACCAAGCGCCTCGTCTCGCTCGAGGAGCCGCGCAACCGCTTCGCCGTCACCCTGGACTCCAAGGTCCTGACGGCGCCCACCGCCCAGGCTGCCATCCTCAACGGCCAGGCCTCCATCACCGGCGGTTTCACCATCGAGAGCGCCCGCGAGCTCGCCAACCAGCTGAAGTTCGGTGCGCTGCCGATGTCCTTCACCCTGCAGACGCGCGAGAACATCAGCCCGACCCTCGGCGGTGAGCAGCTCCGGCTCGGCGTCATCGCTGGCCTGATCGGCCTCCTCCTGGTCGGCGCCTACTCGCTGTTCCAGTACCGCGCACTCGGTCTCGTCACGGTGGCGTCCATCGCCATCGCCGGGCTGCTCACGTACGTCAGCCTCACGATCCTCGGCTGGTCGCACAACTACCGTCTCGACATGGCCGGCGTGACGGGTCTGGTGGTCGCCATCGGCGTCACCGCGGACTCCTTCATCGTGTACTTCGAGCGCATCCGCGACGAGGTGCGCGAGGGCCGGCCCCTGCGGGCGGCGGTCGACTCCGGCTGGAAGCGCGCCAAGCGCACCATCCTCGTGGCAGACGGGGTGAACTTCCTGGCCGCCGTGGTGCTCTACTTCCTGGCCTCCTCGGGCGTGCGCGGCTTCGCCTTCACGCTGGGCCTGACGACGCTGCTCGACATCCTCGTCGTCTTCCTGTTCACCCACCCGCTGATGGGGCTGCTCGCCGAGACGAAGTTCTTTGGCGGGGGCCACCGGTGGTCCGGCCTGAGCCCCGAGCGGCTGGGCGCGAAGCCCGCGACCCGCTACGTCGGCCGTGGACGGTTCGCGACGACACCTGCCGCCGCGGCGGGCGAGGGGAGTGCTCGATGATCAACTTCAGCCAGTTCGGCAACGACCTGTACACCGGCAAGCGCTCGATCCCGTTCGTGGAGAAGCGCCGCCGCTGGTACGCGATCTCCGCGGTGCTGCTCGTCGTCGCCATGCTCGGCCTCGGCATCCAGAAGCTGAACCTCAGCCTCGAGTTCACCGGTGGCTCGGAGTTCCGGGTCTCGGCGGGCAACAACGTCGAGGACTACGAGGCCCGGGCCCGCGACGCCGTCGGCCAGGTCGCGCCTGGCGAGAGCGCCAACGTCACGAAGCTGGGGACCAGCAGCAGCACGATCCGCGTCCAGACCGAGAAGCTCGACGAGGCGCAGAGCGACGAGCTGCGCACGAGCCTCGCCGAGGAGTTCGGCGTCGACCGCAACCAGGTCAGTGCCTCGTTCATCGGGCCGTCATGGGGCCAGTCGGTGAGCCAGCAGGCGCTGCGGGCCCTCGTGGTCTTCCTGGTGCTGACCTTCCTCGTCATGGCGATCTACTTCCGCACCTGGAAGATGTCCGTCGCGGCGATGGTGGCGCTGCTCCACGACATGGTCTTCACCGTCGGGATCTACGCGATGACCGGCTTCGAGGTCTCCCCGGCCACGATGATCGGCTTCCTCACCGTGCTCGGCTACTCCCTGTACGACACGGTCGTCGTCTTCGACAAGGTCCGCGAGAACACCCAGGACGCGTTCGGCAACAAGCGCAGCAGCTACGCCGAGGCCGCGAACCTCGCCGTGAACCAGACGGTGGTGCGCTCGATCAACACCACGGTCGTGGCGCTCCTGCCGATCGCGGCCGTGCTCGTCATGGGCTTCACCCTCATCGGTCCCGGCACGCTTCTCGACCTGTCGCTGGTCCTCTTCATCGGCATGGCGGTCGGCGCGTACTCCTCGATCTTCCTCGCGACGCCGCTCCTGGTGAGCATGCGCCAGAAGGAGCCCGCGGTGCAGCAGCTCGACCGCGCGGCGGCCAAGCTGCACGCCCGCGAGGCCAAGGACGCGCGCGCCGCATCGGGCGCTCACCCCGCCCCCGTCGGGACGTCGGCGCAGGGCTCGACGGAGGTCTCGACGGAGGTCTCGACGGAGGTCTCGCAGGACGGCGAGGCCGCTCCGGCGCGCGAGCGTGTCGCCGCCTCGTCGGCGTCCACCCCGCGAAAGATCCACCCCTACGCCCAGACCGGTCCGCGGAACCAGCCCAAGCGGCCGCCGAAGTCCCGCCGGTGAGGTGACCCCATGAGCGACCCGATGAGCAGCCCCACCGTTCCCCTCGCCGAGCTCGTCGCAAGCCGGCTGCGCGACGTCCCGGACTTCCCCGAGCCCGGGGTGGTCTTCAAGGACGTCACACCACTGCTCGCGGACGGGCAGGCCTTCGGTGCGGTCGTGCGCGACATCGCCGACCGCCGCCGAGGGACCGTGGACCTCATCGCCGGCATCGAGGCCCGGGGCTTCATCTTCGGGGCGGCGGTGGCCCACGAGCTCGGCGTCGGGTTCATCCCGGTCCGCAAGGCGGGCAAGCTCCCCGGCAAGACCGTGGGCGTCTCGTACGACCTCGAGTACGGCAGCGCCAGGATCGAGATCCACGAGGACTCCTTCGTGGGCGACGAGCGGGTGCTGGTCATCGACGACGTCCTTGCCACTGGGGGCACCGCCGCTGCCACGTGTGACCTGCTCGAGGGCTCGGGAGCCAAGGTTGTCGGCTTCGAGGCCGTCGTCGAGCTGGCCTTCCTCCACGGTCGCTCCCGCCTGGACGGGCGCGACGCGCACACGACGCTCGTCGTCGGCGGGGACTGAGCCGGCCGGGGAGACCTGGTCGGGGGATCACGTAGGCTCTGTCCATGAGTGAGGAAGTGGCGGCCCAGACGCCCAGCGCCCCGGCGTCCTCCTCTGCGCGCGTGCGTGCCAGGCTGGCCCGGTTCGGGGGCACCAGGGGGACCACCGGCAACCCCGTCCTCGAGCCGCTCCTGCAGACAGTCCGGGAGACCCATCCGCGCGCCGACGTCGGCATCATCGAGCGGGCCTACGAGGTCGCGGAGCGCGCCCACCGCGGCCAGCTGCGCAAGAGCGGCGACGCGTACATCACCCATCCCCTCGCGGTCACCACCATCCTCGCCGAGCTCGGCATGACACCGGCCACGCTCGCGGCGGCGCTACTGCACGACACGGTCGAGGACACGGCATACAGCCTCGGGCAGCTCGAGAAGGACTTCGGCCGCGAGGTCGCGATGCTCGTCGACGGCGTCACCAAGCTCGACAAGGTGACCTACGGCGACGCCGCCCAGGCCGAGACCGTCCGCAAGATGGTCGTCGCGATGGCCAAGGACATCCGCGTCCTGGTCATCAAGCTGGCCGACCGGCTGCACAACGCCCGCACGTGGCGCTATGTCTCGGTCGAGTCCGCCCAGCGCAAGGCCCGCGAGACCCTCGAGATCTACGCCCCGCTGGCCCACCGACTCGGTATGAACACCATCAAGTGGGAGCTCGAGGACCTCTCCTTCGCGACGCTCTACCCGAAGGTCTACGACGAGATCGTGCGGCTCGTTGCCGAGCGCGCGCCGGCCCGGGAGGAGTACCTCGCGGGGGTGCGCGAGCAGGTCAGCAGCGACCTCAAGGCCGCGAAGATCAAGGCGACCGTCACGGGCCGACCGAAGCACTACTACTCCGTGTACCAGAAGATGATCGTGCGCGGCCGCGACTTCGAGGACATCTACGACCTCGTGGCCGTCCGCGTCCTCGTGGACTCGGTGCGCGACTGCTATGCGGCCCTCGGCGCGCTCCACGCCCGGTGGAACCCCCTCCCCGGGCGGTTCAAGGACTACATCGCGATGCCGAAGTTCAACATGTACCAGTCGCTGCACACCACGGTGATCGGCCCGCAGGGCAAGCCTGTCGAGATCCAGATCCGCACCCACACGATGCACCGTCGTGCGGAGTACGGCGTTGCCGCGCACTGGAAGTACAAGGAGGACGCCACCGCTCCCGGTCCGGAGGCCAAGGACGGCGACAGCGGCCCGATCAACGACATGGCGTGGCTGCGCCAGCTGCTCGACTGGCAGAAGGAGACGGCCGACCCGGGAGAGTTCCTCGACTCGCTGCGCTTCGAGATCAACGCGCGCGAGGTGTACGTCTTCACCCCCAAGGGCGAGGTCGTGGCGCTGCCCGCGGGGTCCACGCCCGTCGACTTCGCCTACGCCGTCCACACCGAGGTCGGCCACCACTGCATCGGCGGGCGCGTCAACGGCCGTCTGGTTCCCCTCGAGTCGACGCTCGAGAACGGCGACGTCGTCGAGGTCCTGACCTCCAAGGCCGACGGCGCAGGGCCGTCGCGGGACTGGCTCACGTTCGTCAAGTCGCCCCGGGCGCGCAACAAGATCCGGCAGTGGTTCTCCAAGGAGCGCCGCGAGGAGATGATCGAGTCCGGCAAGGACGCGATCGCCAAGGCGATGCGCAAGGAGGGGCTCCCGCTCCAGCGGCTCATGTCGGTGGAGACCCTCACCGGGCTCGCCTCCGAGCTGCGCTACCAGGACATCGACGCCCTGTATGCGGCGGTGGGGGAGGGCCATGTCAGCGCCCAGCACGTGGTGGGCCGGCTCGTGGCCTCCCTCGGGGGCGAGGAGGGGGCGAGCGAGGACCTCGCCGAGGCAACGACCCCGACCCGCTCGATGCGCCGGCGGTCGGGGGACCCCGGCGTGGTCGTCGTCGGCACTGCCGACGTCTGGGTCAAGCTGGCCCGTTGCTGCACCCCGGTCCCCGGCGACCCCATCATGGGGTTCATCACGCGCGGCAACGGCGTCTCGGTCCACCGGACGGACTGCACCAACGCCGAGTCCCTTCTGCAGCAGCAGGACCGGCTGATCAAGGTCGAGTGGGCGCCGTCGTCGGCCAGCGTGTTTCTCGTGCAGCTCCAGGTCGAGGCCCTCGACCGCAACCGGCTGCTCTCCGACGTCACCCGGGTGCTGTCAGACCAGCACGTCAACATCCTGTCGGCGTCCGTGCAGACCTCGCGGGACCGTGTGGCGATCTCACGCTTCACCTTCGAGATGGGCGACCCCGGGCACCTCGACCACGTCATGAAGGCCGTGCGCAAGATCGACGGCGTCTTCGACGTCTACCGCATCACGGGCACCAAGGCTGCCCACAGCAAGGCGTAACGGCACCAGGACGGGCGCGGCCGCGACACCTGGCCAGGTGACCCGTGCGAGCGTGCTGCCGGTTCGTGGGGCCGCGACACCTGGCCACGTGACGGTTGATGCCGAAAGCACAGCGCGCCACGCAGCCGGACGTGGCCACGTGGCGCGCTGTGTCCGGGCTTCTCAGCCGCTGAACTCGTCGAGGTTGCCCCGCGCCTGCGCCAGCCACTGCTCCTGAGCCTCGAGCTTGGCCCTGGCGTCGGCGACCTTCGCCTGGTTGCCCGAGGCCTCGGCCGTGGCGAGGTCGTCCCGCAGGCTGGCGACGGAGGCCTCGAGCTGGTCGACCATGCTCTGGGCCCGAGCCGCGACCTCGGGGTTCGTCTGCGCCCAGCGCTTTTCGTCGGCCTCGCGGACCGCCGACTCGATGCGCCGCAGGGCCTTCTCCATGCGGTCGACGTCGGCGCGCGGCACCTTCCCGGCAGCGTCCCACTTCTCCTGGATGCTGCGCAGCGCAGCCTTGGCGGCGTCGATGTCGGTCACCGGCAGGATGCCTTGGGCCTCCTTGAGGAGCCCCTCCTTGACGGCGAGGTTGCCGCGGAACTCCTCGTCCTCGGCGGCGGCGACCTGGTCCTTCGCCGCGAAGAAGGCGTCCTGCGCAGCCTTGAAGCGCTCCCACAGGGCGTCGTCGTCGGCCCGGGACGCACGACCGGCCTTGCGCCAGCGGTCCATGAGCCGCTTGTACGCCCCCGCCGTCGCGCCCCAGTCCGTGCTGGAGGACAGCGCCTCGGCCTCGGCGACGAGCGCCTCCTTGGCGGACTTGGCCTCCGACTGGGTGCTCTCGAGCTGGGCGAAGTGCACTCGGCGGGCCTTGTCGAAGCTGTTGCGGGCGTGGCTGAAACGCTGCCACAGCGCGGACTCGGTCTCGCGGTCGAGGCGGGCTCCGCTGCGCTGGTGCTGCTTCCACTCGTCGAGGAGCGCGCGCATGCGGGCGCCGCTGGTCTTCCACTGGATCTTGTTCTCGGGCTGAGCTGCGATGCCCTCGGCCTCGATGACGAGGGCCTCGCGCTCGAGCCTGGCAGCCTCGCGGGCACGGCTGCGCTCGGCTGCCTCGATCTCCTTGCGAGCCTTCACGGCCTGCTCGATCTCGGCGACCTTCGCCTCGAGGGCCTCGAGGTCGCCGACGACCTTGGCCTCGGCGATGTGCTCCCGGAGCTTGGTCAGGCCGTCCTGGGCGTCGCGAGACCCCAGGTCCGTCGTGACCAGGCGCTGGTGCAGCAGGTCGGCCGAGGCCCACAGCTCGTCGTACTTGCGGGCGAAGTAGTGGAGCGCCTCCTCGTGGCTGGCGCCCGGGTAGGAGCCGACCTCACGCTCGCCCTCGGCGGTTCGCACGAAGACCGTGCCCGACTCGTCGACCCGCCCGAACGTCTCGGCCGGGGGGCCGGGAGGAGCCGTCGCAGGCACGTGGGCAGGGGGATGCGCGACAGCCCGCAACGCAGCCGGGCTCGGCGCGGGGCCGGGCTTCGGGACGCTCGGCTTGGGCGGGGCCGGGCGCGCCCCGGCGGCCGGGCTGGGAGCGCTGGGCGTGGCCGGC
>Ga0247820_10001876_pt1 | contig 11825 bp, 25 predicted proteins | sample 13C_Glucose_Day1_2_FD_192480 | JGI IMG/M metagenome (GOLD analysis project Ga0247820, IMG submission 192480) | Soil microbial communities from agricultural site in Penn Yan, New York, United States - 13C_Glucose_Day14 | ecosystem: Environmental > Terrestrial > Soil > Agricultural land | place...
GGCCGTGGGGGACGGCGCGCCGGGAGGGTGGTTAGAGGAGGTCGTCGAGGATGAATTCGCCGAACCAGACGAGGACCGCGACAACGAGTCCGGCGACGGCCGCCCAGTGCGGGCTGCCACTGGCGACCCAGGTGATGCCGGACGCGCACGCGCCGAGGACCAGGCCGAGGAGGAAACGGGCCATCAGTCGGTCACCTCGGTCATGACGTGGCGCTCCCACTTGGCGCCGAACACGTCGTCCCGGAACTTGTCCGGGGTGACCATGCCGAACTCCCGGCCGCATTGGCAGCGGCCGTAGAACTCGCAGTCGCCGTACTCGACGACGAGGGCATGGCCGCCGTCCCACGTCGTGCGGAAGTCCTCGTCGTCCTTCGGCAGCGACGCGGACGGGGCGTAGCGCTCGGTCAGGGAGTCCCAGCGGATGTGCGGGTTGGGGCCGACAGCGAACTTGATGCCGGCGGCGTGGGCCGCATTGAGAGCGGCGACGAGACGCTGCACGTCGGTGCCCTCGACGGGGATTCGGAGTTGGGTGGTCATCGTGGTCTCCTTCTCTGGGTGGCCCCGGCCTGCTTCGGACGGGCCGGGGCTGCTCTGCTGGTCAGGTGTGGTTGCGGATGGTTCGGACCGACACCCCGAACTCGGCGGCCAGCGCCAGGACGGTCTCGCCGTCCGCGATCCGACGGCGGATCTCATCCCGCTGCACTGGCGTGAGCTTCGACGGCTGGTAGCGGGCAGGCGGCGGCGGAACACTCCGGCCAGGCCGGTGAGCAGCACATCGCCACCCCGTGGCAAAGAACCGCACCGGCTCCACGTGCTCCCCGGACGGCACATCGCACGGCTCCGGAACCCGGGCGCTCACGCGGAGACCTTGCTGGTGCCGGTGCGGCGCAGCCGGTTGTCGGCGTCCGTGTTCGCCTGCCTGCACCGATCACACGCGTCCTCGCCGCGCGCCCGGTGCCGCTGATAGCCCCGCCGACTCCCACACACCTCGTCGGAGTCCCGGATCAGAGCGTCAGTGAGGTGATCACCCCGATAGCACTCCGTGCCGCACGTCCGCCGTACCGGCCCTTCCGGCTCCCGGCCGCGGCCCACGATGAACGCGGCCTGCAGGGACGTGTACTTGGTGCCCTGGAACTTCATCTGCTGCGCGCCGTACCAGAGGAGGTGCCCGTCGTCGGTGCGCTGGGTGCGGCGGGTGAACGCTTCGGCGAGGGTCTTTGGTGCGGGCTGCGGCGTTCTGACGGCCAGCGGGTGTGTGCGTTGGCTGCGTGCGCGGCGGCGGCGGTAGCTGGCGCGTTCGCTGTGGGTGAGACTTCCGAAGATGCCGTCGCCGATGTTCTGGTCGAGGGCGTACGCCAGGCAGGCGGCGGCCACCGGGCAGCCGGCGCACACGCGTTTGGCGGCGGCGATGCCTTCGCTGTCGGTGGGGTTGGGGAACCACAGGTTGGCGTGGCCCTTGTGCTGGGGGGTGGCGCAGAGGGCGTTGCTGCGCCACTGGTCGTCTCGGTCGAGGGTGTCGGGCGCGTCGTAGCTGGTGCGGATCACGCCGCCTCCCCGAAGATCCCGGAGTACAGGCGGTTGAGCTGCCGCTCCTGCCGCGCCGCCTCCTGCTTCGCGTGCCGCATCGGCCGGTCCTCGACGTGCGCGCCGGCCACACAGTGCGGCACGTCGCAGCCGGACGTGACCGTCCCTTCGGGCTCACGCCCGTGGTGGAGGCGGAACGCGACCTTGTACGCGGAGTACGTGGCGCCCTGGAACCACACCGACGGCGTGGTGTGCGACGTCGTCCCCGTCCACCGAACGTGTCCGCCGTCGTCCCGCACGGCGTGGCGGCTGAACGCCTCCTTCAAAGACTTCGCCCGATGCTTGGTCCGGGGCGGGGCGGACGGGTCGCGTTCGGCCCGCTTGTCGAGGACCTTGCACAAGCCGCAGTAGGCGGTGCCGTCGGCTTCGAGCCGACCGTTCTCGGTCTGATCGTGGTCGCTGACGCAGTGCGTGGGACCGTCGCCGAGGCCGCGTGAGGTGCGTAGTTCACGGCGTGCCCGTTGGCGTCCCGTCTCGTCGTTGACGTGGTCCGGCGCGACGCAGTGCTTCAGCCCGCAGTCCGCGAAGGCGTAGCCCTCAGGGGCGGTGCCGGTGCGAATACGGAAGGCGACGCCGGCGGCGCTGTGGTGCTTCTCCTTATAGGCGAGGAGCGGGGTCTTGTTGGCCTTGGCGCGTTCGCCGGTCCACTCCAGGTGGCCGCCGTCGACGGGCCGGGTGTACAGGGCCCATTTCTCTTCGATGGTGCGGGTCTGCGCGGCGGGGACGAAGTTGGGCAGGCCGAGTTCGGCGCGGATGGCGGCGACGCGGGGTTTGTTGCAGTGGAGGTCGCGGGCGATCCGGCTGTTGCTGTGGCCTTCTTGGAGGAGGGCGATGATGTCGGCGCGGGGCACGCCTTGGGTGTGATGCATCAGCGGGTCACCTGCTTGCGCTGGTCGGCGAGGATGCGCCAGACGGTGCGGGTGCTGCATCCGACGTGGTCGGCGATTTCCTCGGCGTCCATGCCGCCGCGCTCGATCAGTCGGACGATCGCCTGGCGGCGGGCCTGCCGTTCGGCGTGTGCCTGGGCGGCTTCGCGCTGTTTCTTCGTCTGGCCGGCCCACATGCCGTGCCTGCCGACCGTGTTGGTGTCGAGGCGGGCGGTGTGGTCGGCGCACTGAGGCTGTACGGGGCAGCTGCGGCAGATGCGCTTCGCGGTGGTGTAGTTGCTGCCCTTCTCGGAATGCCACAGGCCGGGGTCGACCTGGGCGCATTGGGCGTTGTCCATCCAGTCGTAGCGGCTCATTGCAGTCCCCCTGCCGTGGTGGTGTGGATGTTGACGTGGCCTCGTTCGCAGCTGTGTGCGCCGTCGTGGACGGCGACCGGGACGTCGGTTCGGCAGCCGACGCAGTAGCGGAACGCGGTGGCCGGCCAGCCGTCGGCCAACGCGGGGATCAGGTCCCGGCCGCGGACTTCGACCTCGATGCGGCGCGGGGCCCGCGGGCCGCGGTGTGCGCCACGGCCGCCGGTCACAGCCCAGCGGACGAGAGCCACAGCCCCCACGAACGACACGGACAAGGCGGAGACGCCAGCGTGGATACGGTCGTTCATGACGCGTCCGCCTTGTAGCCGGGCTGCCACGGGCGGCTGTCCTCGATCCCGCCGGGCTTGAGGCCGACCGCGTCGTCGTACTGCTTCTGCAGCCGGTCCGCGCGCTTCTTCTCCCGCCTCGCCTGCGCACTCCAGTGGGCTGCGGCGCTGTCGCTGGCCTCCGCGTTGCACTCGGCGAGCAGCTCGCGAAGCTTCGTGAGTTCTTCGGTGAGGCAGGCGTTGACGATGCTGACCGCCTGCAGTTCCTCGGTCAGGTGCTTGTTCGTGGTCTTCTCGTCGGCGAGCCAGCGGGCGAGCTGACGGCGTTTACCCTCGGCCTCGTCGTGGCGGGCCTCGGTGTCGAGGACGCGGCGACGCAGACCGTCGATCTCTTTGAGAGCGGCGTCGCGTTCCTGCTCGCGCCGTTCGACTTGGGCTTGCAGGGTGTCGGCCCATTCGCGGGACACCCACGGGCAACGGAACCAGGACGGGCGCTTCACGACGCACTACCCTCACGCTGCGCCGGAATGAGCGGCCACTCGGGCTCGCAATACGCCTCTGGCTTCGACTGCCGCAGGAACGCCTGCAATCCCGCCTGCTGCTCCGCCCGCCACGCGCGCTGGGCCGCGAACAACGCCGGCCCGTTCATCTCGCCGAGCTGCGGATACTTCAGGAACTGCGCGTCGGCGATCAGCAGTGCAGCCAGTGCGTCGGCCTCCGCCGTGTGCCAGTTCGTCAGCTCCACGCCGTACCGTTCGGCGGTCGGCTTCAGCTTCCGCTGCCCGGCGCCGCGCAGCCGCTGCACGCACTGCCGGTCAATCACGTGGGGATCGATCAACAGATACGGCTGTCCGTCGAGCCGGTCGGCCATCGTCGGCAGGCCGTGGCGCAGCAGTTCGTAGTGCAGGACCGACCAGTCGTAGGAGGTGTTGAAGGCGACGAGGGGCATGCCGTACCGGATGGCGCGGGCCATGGTGTCGGCGATCTCCTCCAACGCGTCCTTCGGCGCCCAGCCCTCGGCCTGCACCTTCGCGTCATCGACGCCGTGGATCGCAGTGGTCTCCGGCGGGATCGGCACGCCCGGGTTGATCAGCCACGTCTGGACGCGGTCCGGTGAGATGCCGCCGCGGCCGACGAGGGCGGCGGTGACGATGCGTGCCTCGGTCGGGTCCGTCGAGGTGGTCTCTGTGTCCCAGCCGATCCGGCGGGAGTCGAGGTAGCTCACGCCGCACCGCCCAGGTTGAACAAGGCCGGGAACTTGTGCGCGTAGTGCCGAGCCCACGTCAGCTCGAACACCGGCCGATGCCGCTCCGTCCACGCCTTCGTCTTCCGCACGGACCCGTTCGGCAACTCCGACTGCCGCTCCTGCGGCGGCTCGATCCGCAGTTCCGTGCAGATCGCCGACGCGTACCGGCCGAACCATGACTGCGCGGACTCGATGTCCTTCCGCTTCAGACCAAGGCCCTTGAGGAAGTCGGGTACGTACAGCGGTACGTCGAGCGGGTCGATCTCCGGTTCCTCGCCCAGCGCCTTTGCGGCGACCAGGCGGGCCTTCGTCTCCAGCCACACGTCCGAGACGATCCCCTCGGCGGCTTTCAGCACCCGCATGCGGGCCTCGGCCACTTCGAGTTGAAGGAGTGCTTCGGACTTCTGCTCCGGTGTCGCCTGCTCCTCGACCTCTAGCAGGTACGTGCGCACCTGGCGGGCGACGTCCGACTCGGTCAGCATCTGGCCGACGTTCAGGATTGTCCGGCGGTTGAACAGGTTCAGGGAGCGGGCCTTGTTGCTGACCTCGTTTGCGGGGGTCAGGTTGACCCTCACAAACTCGCGCAACTCGTCGCCGCTGAGCTTGCGGAGCCCGTTCGCTTTGAGTTCCTCGCGGTGCCGGCGAACGATGCTCCTGATGGCGTCGGGGCCGGTTTCGAAGAAGTCGGCGACAATCTCGATCGTGGCGTGTACGCCGTCGGGCAGCAGGGCCAGGGCCTTCACCTTGTCGAGCACGTCGACGCGGTCCGCGGTCTGCTCCCGCATCGCGCGGGATTCGGTCAGGGCGATCTCGGGCGTGCTCATTCGGCACCTCCGGCGGTGAGTTCGGGCAGGGCGACAGCGGCGAGGCGGCCCTCACGCCAGGCGGTCATCACCTGATCGCGGCCGTCCTTCTTGAAGCGGAGACTGTGGGTACGGGCGCGGGCCGGCGCGATCGCCACCCCCGGCACCTCGTGGATGACACCGGTCTCCGGGTCCGCCCAGTCCGTGGACCCGACCGCGGTCAGTGCGCCGAGAACCTTCGTGCGGAAGGCCTCGCGGACCTCGGTGACGAACCGGCGCTCCACCTCGGTGCCGTAGTGAGCGATGACCCAGGCGGTGAACGCCTCCTCATCGATCACCTTCGCGGCGGCCTCGCCGGACGACAGGCTGACGGTGGCGATGTCCGGGCCGTCGGGCAGCGGGACGGCTACTTGGCGGGTGCCGGACTCCTGAGCGGCTGTGTCGAGTTCGCGCTGCGTTTCGGCGCGGGCTTCCTTGTAGGCGTCGTTGACGACGTCGAGGAGGGTTTTCAGGTAGGTCTCGCGGGCTGCTGCTTCTCGCAGGCTCATGAGTCGTGGTCTCCTTGCTGGGCGGGGCCGCCGCGAATTCGGGTCGCGGCGGCCCCGGAGCGTGCTGGCGGAATCAGGCGGCGGTGCCGGTCAACAGGCCGGTCATCTCGCGCATCTGCTGGGCGCCGGCCTCGCGGATGGGCAGGCCGTAGGAGCGTTCGAACTCCTCGTCGAGGTTGGTGAGCCCGGCGGCTGTCGCGGCCGTGCGCAACTGGTGCTCAGCGACGTCCGCCTCGGACGGACCTTCAGCGGCAGATGGGCCTTCGGCGACGATCTCGGCGTCCTGAATGCCGTCCTCGCCCGACCGGTTGTCGTCGGACGGCGCGGGCTCGGCGAGCTCCTTGCCGCGGGCGATCAGGTACGCGCCGAGCTCCAGCAGCTCACGGTCGACCTTTACCGATTCGGCGAGGAGACCCTCCGCGTTCGCCTGCCGGTACAGGTCCTTCACGGCGCCCTGGTTTGAGGCCTGCGCGGCGACGTCGGCGATGTCCTGCGCGGGCTGCGAACGGCCGTGCATGGCGGGAGTCCCCGACCTCTCAGTGTCTGGGCCGGCCTCGGCCCACGGGTCGCCCTCGCCTGGCTGCACCTTCCGCAGATGCCGTTCCCCGCCCGCCGGGTTGTCGGCCTGCGCCATCTCCTCAGCCGTGTACACCCCGGCCAAGTCGTGCGGGAACGCCTTCCGCAGGGCGAGCGCCTCCGCGCACTTCGCGATCTGACCGGCGGGCATCTTGCCCCACAGGCCGAGGAGCTTGCCCTCCTTCCCGGTCTGCCGGTACTCGCGGAAGAGCGCCACAGCCGAGAACCGCTGCCCATTACGGAGCACCGTGACCTTCGCGGCGGCCGGCGGCTCCTCGGCCAGCCACGCGTCACGCCACTGCCCGGAGGCGTCGCACCACACGGTGTCCTCGTAGCCGAAGGTCTCCCCGGACGCGGCAATCACGCGGTGGGCGACCACCCGGTATCCGTCGATGGCCGTCTGCGGGGTGAACACTTCCCGGTTCGCGCGCCGGTCGTAGCGGCCGATGAGGTAGATCTGCCGGGAGAACGGGTCGAGTTGGGTGCGCTGGCAGAGGTGCAGGAACCCGGAGAGTTCGGCCTTGGTTACCGCGTCGCTGATGCCGGACTGGCGCAGTACGAGGGCTTGCTCCTCCGTCCAGCTGGTTTGGTCGGGGCGGATGGCGAGGGCGCCACCCGTCTTCATGAGTTCGGCGCTCACGGGCGCGGGTCCTTTCGGTGGCAGGTGCAGGGGTAGGGGATCCAGTTGGTGGCGGCGAGGGTGGCGACACATCCGGCGGCCATGCAGGCGAACCAGGCGGTGAGCGGATCCCCGATGGGCAGGAAGCTCGCGGCCCAGGTGGCGGCGCAGGCGATGGCGGTGACAGCAGCCACGTAGACGACGACAGCGAGGAAATCGCGGGCGGTCACGGTCGGCCTCCGGCGAGGCGGTACATGCGCCCGTTGTCCGGCCCCTGCTCGATCAGCAGTCCACGCCGGGCCCAGTAGCGGAGGTCCAACTTGGCGGTCCGCCGGTTGGGTCCGTAGCCGAGGGCTTGGTACAGCTGGTGGGCGCGGCCGGTGGGCCACATGCCGCCGACCGTGCGTATCTCGGCGAGGAGACGACGGCGCCGGGTCTGTTCGCTGCTCACGGCGTCACCTCGCCGGTGACGTCGACCCAGCCGCCCCACACGTTGCCGGTCCAGTCGGCTTCGGCGAGTTCGGTGGCGATCCAGTGGAGTTGCGGGCGGTCAGTCCATGCGCTGCGGCCGAGGGCACGAATCGTGTCGTCGGGCCACAGGGCGTGGGTGACGCAGTGGAACAGGAACTTGGTCTGGTCGGATCGGTAGGTGCGGCCCGGCTGGAAGAAGCCGGCCGGGGCCTCGGCGGCGGGCCGGTCGGCGGCGCGGGTGAGGAGAACCGCGCCTTGCCTCAGGCCCGCGCTGTGTTCCGGCCGCCGCAGCCTGAGCCCGGCTTGGCGGCGGAGGAGTTCGGCACCCTCGGCGAGGGCGTCGGCGCGAACCCCGGCGTCGTGTTCGGCGAGGAACGCGCGCGCGTCGTCCTCGTACATGGATCCGGAGTCGCGGATGCACTGCACGATGTACTCGGTCTGCTCGACGGCCCTCACGACGACACCGCCTCGGTGACGTCGGTCCAACCGCCGTGCGCCCAGTCGTCCGGGTCCAGCGCGATCGCGTGCCAGTGGTGGACGCCGTACACGGGGGCGTACTTCCAACCGAGAGCACGACGCTCACCCGTACCAGGGCTGGAGCTGATGGCCTCGCACCGGAATTTCCAGGTACCGCTGGTGTAGACGCGGTCGACCTCGAAGAACCCGGCGTCGGGCAGCATCCGCAGGTTGTCCGGGCGGACCGCACCACGGGCGATCTTCGACGCCAGGACGGCAGCCGTGTCGGCCTGCGCCCGGTCCGCCCTACGTCCGCCCGCACGGAACTCGCGGGCCTTCTTCACCAGCCACGCCGTGACCTCGGCGAGCGTCTCCGTGCGGTAAGAGTCGAGCAGTTGCTCGGTACGGGCCTTCGCCTCGGCGTTGTCCGCGCTGGGCAAGGCCGTCCACAGGTGGTAGGCGATCTCCTCCCGGGCGCTCACAGGTTGCTCCCGGTGTCCGCAGAGTCCTGGCAGTCGGGGCACAGTCCGGTCGCCCGCCACTCCGTCTCGTACTCGGCGGCCTCGACCTCATTCCAGAACGTCCGGGCCGTGCCGTCCTCAGCGATCAGCGGCTGACCGCAGCCGGTCGGAGGCTGGATACAGCGGTCCTCACGGACGGCGTCAGCGGGGTCTTCACTGCGCGTCGGGTACAGGATTTCCAGGTACTCCGGGTAGCCGGGGGCACTCATGACGCCCTCCGATCCGACTGCTCGGGCAGCGGGTTCGCGTCGAAGTGACGGCGGGTCGGCAGGTGCGACGGGTGCTTGATCGCACGCGCGGCCCACCGGCGGCCGGTGTCCTGCAGCGACACCTCGTCGAGCTCGCACGCGGGGCAACCCGCCTCGAACTCGTCCGGGTTGTCGTGGTCGTGGCTGGGCATCAGAGGTCCCCGTCCAAGTCGTCGTGGCGGTCGGCTGCGTTCCGGCAGCGCGTCGAGCAGAAGGCGCGCCCCGCCGGGATCGGCGTCGAGCACTCGGCACACGGCGCGGTCTGCGACTCCCAGAGCGAGCAGTCGGTGTGCAGGCCCGACAGCAACTTGCGGCCCGCCCAGCACTCCTCGGAGATCGGCGGGTGCTCCGGATACGGGCCCTCGGACTCCGGACTGAAGTGACGGCACGTCTTGCAGCCACGCGCCGCCGGGTTCTGCCAGCAGCGGTTGATGTGGGCCTCGGCCGAAGCCTTCTTCGAGTGGGTGCGCGAGCAGTGCGGGCACTGGAACCGCACGACCTTCACCCGGATCGCGGTCGTCATCGGGCGACCTCCGACCCCTGCTCGCCACCGTGGCTCTCGATGAGCGCCCGCACCATCTCCACCGGCACGTAGCCGTACACGGTGTCGGTCGGCCGCTCCTCGTCCTCGCAGCGCTCGCTCCACTCGTCCCACGGCTCCGGACGGACCGACGGGTAGCCGACCTCGACGGCCGCGTACGGGCCCGGGTAGTCCTTGGGCGCGTTGCTCACGAGTCCGTCCGGCAGCCCGTCCAGAAGTGCCGGACGCGGCGTGCAGTAGGTGCCGGGGCCCGCGATGACGGAGATGGTGAAGCCGTCGGCGCAGGTGATGCGGTTCGGCGTCTGCCCTTGCGGGCGGTTACCGGCCTTGATGATCTGGTCGAAGATGCTCATCGGGCGTCTCCCGGGTTGATCGTGAGGAAGGCGAGGAGCGCGGTCGCGGTGAACGCGGTGTCGCGCAGGGACAAGCGGGTGTACGACCGGACGTCGGTCACGAACTCGCGGGCGTAGTGCTGGCCGGAGGCGATCGCCCAGTTGAGGTCGTTGCCCGCGTTCACGGCGGCCTGCCAGACCGGGTGTGTCGTGCGGGCCAAGGCCGGACGCGGGTCGAAGTCGGCGAGGTCCGCGTCGACGAGCAGGAAGTACGGCACCGACACGGACGCGTACAAGGCGACCGCGAGAGACACCATCTCCGCCCACTCAGCAGCAGACGTCGTATGCATCAGGCACCGCCCTTCCGGCGCGACGCCTGGATCCGCTCACGGTTGCGCGCGTACCAGGCCCGGTAGTACTGCCGCTTCGCCTCCAAGCACGGCTCACAGGCGTCCTCGCGGAGCTTCTTGTGCCGCATGTACGCGGGATACGTGCCGCAGGGCTGCACGGACGCGTTCACCGATCCGGCAGGACGGCCACGCTTCGGCGTCGACGGCTCCAAGCCGAGGGACTTCATGACCTCGTCGTACGAAGTGGTCACGACTGCTCACCCCGCTCGAACGCGGCAAGCGCCTCAGAGAACTTCGCGAAGTCCCGGCGGTACGCCCTCGCGACCATGCGGCGGGCCCACGCCAGCCGCTCGGCGACCTCTTCCTCTTCCCCGTTCTCGCCAGCCCCGCCAATCCGGTCGGAGGCGTCGAGTGTCGACTCGGAGCCGGCGCGCACCAGCTGGGCGGCGATGGCCTGCCGGATGTCGGCCACAGTGAAGTGTTCTTCCGCGTCCACGTCCTCGTACGAGGCGAAGAGGACAAGAGCGAGCTCTTCGAGAGACAGGCGGTGCTCAACACGGAGCCTGACGAGGACGCCACGGCCACGGCTCTGGAAGGCACTCACAGCACACCGCCCGTCCCGGGGAAGTCCAGGTCGTGCGGCGTCGTGAACGCGCGGTGCAGATACGCATGGAACTCGCCATCAGCGGCCGGCTGCGGCGAGAACGTCTCCGCCACCCACTCCGCCAACGGACGCTCCTGCAACGCCTGCGTCTCAGCAGCCATCCGCGCCTTGAACTCGCACGTACTGCACGGCTCGCCGTAGCTGTAGCCCGCACCGCACACCCGGCACGTCTGGACCGCAGCCGGCGTCAACGCCTCCAACTCGGCGACCCGAGCCCGCAAAGCACCCAACTTCGCTTCCGCGTCGACTGCCGCCGCCCGCCACCGCTCCCGGCTCGACTCCGAGACCTGAAGACCGAACCGCAGCTCACGCCGCCCACGCTGCGCCGACGCCAACGCCAGCCGCAACCGCGCGGTCTCCTGCTCCTCCTCATACAGCGACAGATTCGCCCCGTCGAGGAGGTCATGCACCCGGTCCAACTCCGACCGCTGGGGCACGTCGCCCGCAGGCATCGGCAGCGCACCCAGAGCCGCGACCGCGTCTTCGAGGTTCGTGATCGGCTCACTCATCGGGACACCGCCGACGCGTCCGCAGCCGCCTCCAGCACCGCGACAGCTGACTTCGTGGTCCGGCCCGGCGCGTCACCCCAGCAGTCGACATGGTTCTCAAGCCAGCGGGGGGCGTCGCTCCACGGCGGCTCGCCCTCCACCTCCAAGCGGTAGGCCAGCACCTTCACCGCCGCCTCGGACAGCTCCGTCATGCGGTGCGGGTTGTTGCCGTGCGGGGAGGTCACGCAGCGAATCGCGGCCACGATCGACAGCGGACGCTCGGCGTGCGGGGTGGTGGTGCGGCGGTCGAACGGGTCGGGGCAGTAGTCGCCCTGGAAGTGGCCGTTCACGGCGAGCAGCCGGGCCGCCGCACGGAACACAGCGGGGATGGTGGTCGGTCGGGCCTGAGGGGACTGGTGCAGCGGACGGACTCCGCTGAGGGTCTGAGATGATGCGTTCACGTGATCCACTCCTCGCTTCGTGCTTCAGTGGGTTGCGCAGGGGCTGTTCCGGATGCGCGTCCGGGGCGGCCCCGCTTTGTTCAGGAACCGGCCAGTGCCGGCTTGCGGGCGGCCTGGCGGCGGCGCTGACGCGGGACGGTCCGGCCAGCGCGTGGGTCGCCGGCGCGCCACGCCTCGTAGATCGCGGCGCGGTCCTCGCGGTTGGTGACGATGCGGCGGCCGCTGTAGCCGTGCAGGTGTCGGTGGTCCTTCAGGAACCGGCGCAGCCACGAGACGCTGCACTTCATGACGTATGCGGTCTCCTGGACGGTCATGACGTCCTGGTCGGGGTTCTCGGGGGGGATCGGGACGCCGTACAGCTCGTAGGCCTTGGTGGCCATGGCTCATTTC
>Ga0247820_10001877_pt1 | contig 11824 bp, 11 predicted proteins | sample 13C_Glucose_Day1_2_FD_192480 | JGI IMG/M metagenome (GOLD analysis project Ga0247820, IMG submission 192480) | Soil microbial communities from agricultural site in Penn Yan, New York, United States - 13C_Glucose_Day14 | ecosystem: Environmental > Terrestrial > Soil > Agricultural land | place...
GGATACTGGCGGGCGGTTCACGGGGGGAGGGGAGTCGGATGAGTCGGGTGATCACCGAGACCATGGTGCGCGTCGAGGACGTGCACAAGTCCTACGGCACCGGAGCCGCCGCGGTGCACGCGCTGCGCGGTGTCTCCTTCGAGGTCCCGCGGGGCGAACTCGTCGCCCTCAAGGGCCGTTCCGGATCCGGCAAGACCACCCTGCTGAACATCGTCGGCGGCCTCGACGCCCCCGACCGGGGGCGGGTCGCCGTCGACGGACGCGACCTCGCCGGCCTCGACGAGGACGGGCTGCTCGCCCTGCGCCGGGACCACGTCGGCTTCGTCTTCCAGTCCTTCGGACTCATCCCCATCCTCTCCGCCGCCGAGAACGTCGGCGTCCCGCTGCGGCTGCGCAGCGCCGACCCGCGCGAGCGCGAGGAACGCGTCGGCCTGCTGCTGTCCCTGGTCGGCCTCGCCGACCACGCGGCCCAGCGGCCCGGCGAGATGTCCGGCGGCCAGCAGCAGCGGGTCGCCATCGCCCGCGCCCTCGCCAACAGCCCCGCCCTCCTCATCGCCGACGAGCCGACCGGCCAGCTGGACGCCGAGACCGGCCACGCCGTGATGGAACTGCTCCGCGCGGTCGTCCGCAGCGAGCACGTCACCGCCCTGGTCGCCACGCACGACACCACCCTGCTCGACCTCGCCGACCGCGTCCTGGAGCTGAGCGACGGCGAGATCACCGAGCACTGACCTCCCCGTCCGGCGCGTCAGAGTTCCGTCAAGGAGCCGCCGCGCACCCGCCCGGCGTCCTCCCGCCGCAGATGACGGCCGTATGGTCGAACCGCGTGACAAGGGTGACCGGAAGACAATGAGGCCATGGGACGCGGCAAGCTTCGGATCCATCTCGGCGCGGCGCCGGGCGTCGGCAAGACGTACGCGATGCTCTCCGAGGCCCACCGGCGGGCCCAACGCGGCACCGACTGCGTGGTGGCCTTCGCCGAACCGCACGGCCGGCCCAGAACCGAGGCCCTGCTGCGGGGACTGGAGCTGATCCCGCACCGGGAGAACGGCCGGACCGGTCACGCGGGCCCCGTCGCGGCCGAGATGGACCTCGACGCCGTCCTCGCCCGCCGCCCCGAAGTGGCCGTGGTCGACGAGCTCGCCCACACCAACGCGCCCGGCTCCCGCAACGCCAGGCGCTGGCAGGACGTGGAGGAGCTGCTGGCCGCCGGGATCGACGTGCTCTCGACCGTCAACATCCAGCACCTGGAGTCGCTGGGCGACGTCGTCGAGTCGATCACCGGCGTACGGGAGCGGGAGACCGTGCCGGACGAGGTGGTGCGGCGGGCCGACCAGGTCGAACTGGTCGACATGACGCCCGAGGCGCTGCGCCGCCGCATGGCGCACGGCAACATCTACCAGCCGGACATGGTCGACGCCGCCCTGTCGAACTACTTCCGCCCCGGCAACCTCACCGCGCTCCGGGAGCTGGCGCTGCTGTGGGTGGCCGACCGGGTCGACGAGTACCTCCAGCGCTACCGCAGCGAGCACGAGGTCTCCGCCATATGGGGTTCGCGCGAGCGGATCGTCGTCGGCCTGACCGGCGGGCCCGAGGGCCGCACCCTGCTGCGCCGGGCGGCCCGGCTGGCCGAGAAGGGCGCCGGCGGAGAGCTGCTCGCCGTCTACATCTCCCGCAGCGACGGCCTCACCGCCGCCTCCCCGCGGGAACTGGCCGAACAGCGCACCCTGGTGGAGAACCTCGGCGGCACCTTCCACCACGTCGTCGGCGACGACATCCCGGCGGCGCTGCTGGCGTTCGCCCGCGGGGCCAACGCCACCCAGATCGTGCTCGGCTCCTCCCGCCGCCCGGCCTGGCAGTACGTCTTCGGCCCCGGCGTCGGCGCGACCGTCGCCCGGGACTCCGGGCCCGACCTGGACGTGCACATCGTCACCCACGAGGAGGTCGCCAAGGGGCGCGGACTGCCCGGCGCCCGCGGCGCCCGGCTGGGACGCTCCCGGCTGGCCTGGGGCTGGGCCGTCGGCGTGGCCGGCCCCGCGGGGGTGGCGCTGCTGCTCAGCACGGTGGACCTCGGTCTCGCCAACGACATGCTGCTGTTCCTGGCGCTGACGGTGGCGGCGGCCCTGCTCGGCGGGCTCTGGCCGGCGCTGGCCTCCGCGGCGGCCGGCTCCCTGCTGCTGAACTACTTCTACACCCCGCCCCTGCACACCTGGACCATCTCCGATCCCAAGAACATCGTCGCCATCGTGATCTTCGTCGCGGTCGGCGCCGCGGTGGCGTCCGTGGTCGACCTCGCGGCCCGGCGCACCCATCAGGCGGCCCGGCTGCGCGCCGAGTCGGAGATCCTCTCCTTCCTGGCCGGCAACGTGCTGCGCGGGGAGACCGGCCTGGAGGACCTGCTGGAGCGGGTCCGGGAGACCTTCGGCATGGAGTCCGCCGCCCTCCTCGAACGCGCCGGCGACGTGGAGCCCTGGACCTGTGCGGGCCGGGCGGGCCGGGGGCACCCGGTCGAACGGCCCGAGGACGCGGACGTGGAGGTCCCGGTCGGCGACCACATGGCGCTGGCGCTCAACGGCCGGGTGCCGCCCGCCGAGGACCGCCGGGTCCTGGCCGCGTTCGCCGCGCAGGCCGCCGTCGTCCTGGACCGCCGCAGGCTGCGCGAGCAGGCCGACCGGGCGCTCGCCCTCGCCGAGGGCAACCGCATCCGCACCGCCCTGCTCGCCGCCGTCAGCCACGACCTGCGCACCCCGCTGGCCGGGATCAAGGCCGCCGTCTCCTCGCTGCGCTCCGAGGACGTCGAGTGGTCGCCCGAGGACCGGGCCGAGCTGCTGGAGGGCATCGAGGACGGCGCCGACCGGCTGGACCACCTGGTGGGCAACCTGCTGGACATGTCCCGGCTGCACACCGGCACCGTCACCCCGCTGATCCGGGAGATCGACCTGGACGAGGTGGTGCCGATGGCGGTCGGCGGGGTGCCCGAGGGCAGTGTCGCGCTCGACATCCCCGAGGCCCTGCCGATGGTCGCCGTGGACCCGGGCCTGCTGGAGCGGGCGATGGCCAACGTGATCGAGAACGCCGTCAAGTACAGCCCCGCCGGCCTGCCCGTCCTGGTCGCCGCCAGCGCCCTCGCCGACCGGGTGGAGGTGCGGGTGGTGGACCGCGGACCCGGCGTCCCCGACGAGGCCAAGGACCGCATCTTCGAGCCCTTCCAGCGCCACGGTGACGCCCCGCGCGGGGCAGGCGTCGGTCTCGGCCTGGCGGTCGCCCGGGGCTTCGCCGAGGCCATGGGCGGCATCCTGAACGCGGAGGACACCCCCGGCGGCGGCCTCACCATGGCCCTCACCCTGCGTGCCGCGGGAGCGCGGCCGCAGACTCCCCAGGCCCCAGCGGCCGCGGAACCCGAAAGGCAGCCCTCATGACCCGTGTGCTGGTGGTCGACGACGATCCGGCCATCGTGCGCGCCCTCGTGATCAACCTCAAGGCACGCTCGTACGAGGTCGACTCGGCCCAGGACGGCGCCGGCGCCCTGCGCACGGCGGGCGCCCGCCATCCCGACGTGGTCGTCCTCGACCTCGGCCTGCCCGACATGGACGGCGTCGAGGTGATCAGGGAACTGCGCGGCTGGACCCGGGTGCCGATCCTGGTGCTGTCCGCCCGGCACGCCTCCGACGAGAAGGTCCAGGCGCTGGACGCGGGCGCCGACGACTACGTGACCAAGCCCTTCGGCATGGACGAACTGCTGGCCCGGCTGCGGGCCGCGGTGCGCCGCGCGGAGCCGGCGGGGGACGGCGCGGACGTGGTGGTGGAGACCGCCGGGTTCACCGTCGACCTGGCAGCGAAGAAGGTCAACCGCGGCGGCAAGGACGTACGGCTGACGCCCACCGAGTGGCACCTGCTGGAGGTGCTGGTGCGGGGCGGCGGCCGGCTGGTGGCGCAGAAGCAGCTGCTGCGTGAGGTGTGGGGGCCGTCGTACGGCACGGAGACGAACTACCTGCGCGTGTACATGGCGCAGCTGCGGCGGAAGCTGGAGGCGGATCCGTCCCATCCGAAGCACCTGATCACCGAGCCGGGAATGGGTTACCGCTTCGAGAAGTAGGCCGGGGCGGCGGGGGGTACGTAACCGTCAGTGCACCCCGGTACGCTTCAGATATGAGTGCTGTTCCTCGATCCGAGAAGCCGGCAGGCCGGTTCCGGCGCATGCTCGACCGGCTCTCCTCGTCTCAGGAGGACCTGGAGTCCGAGGAGCTGCGTGAGGACGCCGAGACGGCCGGCTGTACGCGGATAGGCGACTGCCGTGACCGGCAGATCGTCACGGTTACTGGTACCTTGCGCACGGTCACGCTGCGGCCGCGCGCGGGGGTCCCGGCCCTGGAGGCCGAGCTGTTCGACGGTTCCGCCGCAGTCGACGTGGTGTGGCTCGGCAGGCGCTCCATCGTGGGGATCGAACCGGGGCGCAGGCTGATCGCATCGGGCCGGATCTCGATGAGCCGGGGCCGCCGGGTGCTGTTCAATCCGAAATACGAACTGAGACCCCTCGGACGGGAGTAGCCGGTGACGTCGCTCGACAAGCCGACAACCGAAGACACATCCGCGGACGACGCCAAGGCGGTGACCGAGGCCGCCCTGTTCGAGGCGTTCGGCGGTGTGCGGGGCATGGTCGAGACGGTGCTGCCCGGACTTCTCTTCGTCAGCATCTACACGATCAACAAGGACCTGCACATGTCGGCGATCGCGGCGCTCGCCGTGTCGCTGGTGATGGTCGTGGTCCGGCTGGCGAGGAAGGACACCGTCAAGCACGCCTTCAGCGGTGTCTTCGGCGTGGCGTTCGGTGTGGTCTTCGCGATGATGACCGGCAACGCCAAGGACTTCTACCTGCCGGGCATGCTCTACACCCTGGGTCTGGCCCTGGCGTACATCGTCACGGCGATGGCGGGCGTCCCGCTGATCGGTCTGATGCTGGGCCCCGTCTTCAAGGAGAACCTCTCCTGGCGCACCCGCAACCCCGGCCGGAAGAAGGCGTACACCAAGGCCAGCTGGGCCTGGGGGCTGATCCTGCTCGGCAAGAGCGCGATCCTCTTCCCGCTGTACTGGTGGGCGGACACCACCCAGCTGGGCTGGGTGCTGATCGCGCTGAAGATCCCGCCGTTCCTGCTCGCGGTGTATCTGACGTGGGTCTTCCTGGCGAAGGCGCCGCCGCCGATCGACGTGTTCGCCGAGATGGAGGCGGAGGAGGAGCGCAAGGCTGCGGCCGAGTAGGCGCGCCTTGGCTTTCGGGGGCTGCCGCCCCCGGGCCCCCGCTTCGGCCCTGAAGGGGCCTCGTCCTCAAACGCCGGACGGGCTGACAGGGGCGCCCGTGTTCAGCGGGCGCCCCTGGTTCTACATCTCCTTGCGGACGGAGAGCAGGTCCTCCAGTTGTTCCTCGCGGGCCTGGGCGGCGACGAAGAGGAGTTCGTCGCCCGCCTCCAGGGAGTCCTCCCTGGTCGGCGTCAGGACGCGGGTGCCGCGGATGATGGTGACCAGCGAGGTGTCCTGCGGCCACTGGACGTCCCCGACCTGGGTGCCGGCCAGCGCCGACTCCTCGGGCAGGGTCAGCTCGACCAGGTTGGCGTCGCCGTGGCTGAAGCGCAGCAGCCGGACCAGGTCGCCGACGCTCACCGCCTCCTCCACCAGGGCCGACATCAGCCGCGGGGTGGAGACGGCGACGTCCACGCCCCAGGACTCGTTGAACAGCCACTCGTTCTTCGGGTTGTTCACCCGGGCGACGACGCGCGGAACGCCGTACTCGGTCTTCGCGAGCAGCGAGACCACCAGGTTGACCTTGTCGTCGCCGGTGGCGGCGATGACGACGTTGCAGCGCTGGAGCGCCGCCTCGTCCAGGGAGGTGATCTCGCAGGCGTCGGCGAGCAGCCACTCCGCCTGCGGCACCCGCTCCACCGAGATGGCGGTCGGCGCCTTGTCGATCAGCAGGACCTCGTGGCCGTTCTCCAGCAGCTCGCCCGCGATCGAGCGGCCGACCGCGCCGGCTCCGGCAATGGCGACCCTCATCAGTGACCGCCCTCCTCTTCGGGACCCTTGGCGAACGCCGCCTCGACCCGGTCGATCTCGTCGCTGCGCATCATCACATGCACCAGGTCCCCCTCCTGCAGCACCGTCTGCGAGCTGGGCAGGATCGCCTCGCCGAGCCGGGTCAGGAAGGCCACGCGCACACCGGTCTCGTCCTGCAGCCTGCTGATCCGGTGCCCCACCCAGGCCGTGGAGGTGTGCACCTCGGCGAGCTGGACCCCGCCGGTGGGGTCGCGCCACAGCGGCTCGGCGCCCGAGGGGAGCAGCCGGCGCAGCATCTGGTCGGCCGTCCAGCGGACGGTCGCCACGGTGGGGATGCCCAGGCGCTGGTAGACCTCCGCGCGGCGGGGGTCGTAGATGCGGGCGGCGACGTTCTCGATGCCGAACATCTCGCGGGCCACCCGCGCGGCGATGATGTTGGAGTTGTCGCCGCTGGAGACGGCGGCGAAGGCCCCCGCGTCCTCGATGCCCGCCTCACGCAGGGTGTCCTGGTCGAAGCCGATCCCGGTGACCCGGCGGCCGCTGAACGAGGAGCCCAGCCGGCGGAACGCGGTGGGGTCCTGGTCGATCACGGCGACCGTGTGCCCCTGTTCCTCCAGGGTCTGGGCCAGGGCGGAACCCACCCTTCCGCAGCCCATGATGACAATATGCATCGCGTCACACCGCGCTTCCTGCAGGCCGTTCGACCTTCATGACCTTCGTGCTCATGTCTCTCTTTCGGCTCGCCAGGCAAACAACGCGGCCTGAATGCGGGCCGCCAGGCAACATCATGCCGGGGGAACGCGGCGCCGACGCCCTCCGGGGTCCGGCCGTCACCTTCGCGCGCCGGGTCCCACGCATCCGCACCGCCCGGGCACGCCCGACGCCCGGACAAGGAGAGGAACAGCCATGACCGCCGAGATCGACGTCCTCGTCCTGGGAGGCGCGGGCGTGGACACGATCGTGCACGTGCCCGAGCTGCCCGTGCCACTCGCCGACAGCCACATGATCCAGCCGGGCATCGTCACCCGCGCGGGACAGAGCGGCGACTTCGTCGCCCTCGGCACCAGCGCCCTCGGCCTGCGCACCCACCACCTCGACCTGATCGGCGACGACCACGAGGGCGACCTCGTCCGCGCCCTGCACCGGGACCACGGCATCGCGCTCACCGCCGTACCGGGGCCGTGCGGCACCAAGCGGGCCGTCAATCTCGTCGGCCCCGACGGCAGACGGCTCTCCCTGTACGACGCGACCCGCTGGGCGGAGACGGACCGGCTGCCCGAGGAGACGGTGCGGGGCCTCGCGGCCCGCAGCCGGCACGCCCATGTCGTCATCACCCAGCCGTGCGCCCAGGCCCTGCCCGTGCTGCGGGAGGCCGGCGTGACGATCTCGACCGACCTGCACGACTGGGACGGCGCCAATCCCTACCACGAGGCCTTCGCCCTCGCCGCGGACGTCGTCTTCGTCTCCGCCGCCGCCCTCACCGACCCCGGGGCCGCCCTGCGCGCGATCGTCGCACGCGGCCGGGCCGAGGTCGCCGTCGCCACCGCGGGCGCCGAGGGCGCGTACCTGCTGGCCGACGGCGAGCTGACCCACGTCCCCGCGGCCGAGCCCCCGGCGCCGGTCGTGGACTCCAACGGCGCCGGTGACGCCTTCGCGGCCGCCTTCCTGCACGGCCTGCTCGGCGGCGAACCGCCCCTGCGCTGCGCCCGGCTCGGGGCGGTGGCGGGGGCGTACGCCTGCACGGTGCCCTCGACCCGGGTGGCCGCCATCGGACCGGAGGAGCTGTTCGCCGGAGCGGCGGCGACGCTCAGCGGCGCGTGAAACTCCGCACGCTCGCCACGGCGAGGATGCCGAGGCCGACGAGGGAGGCCACCGCGCCGATCAGTTCTGCGGTCGTGTGCACGGGACCTCCACGGAGCCGTCGGGGAAGGGGAATCCAGGGGTGCAGTCATATAGGCATGGAACTCCCCCGGCCTGCCCGGTCCGCACCCCGGCCGCCCGCCGATTTCACCCGGAGGGCAGAGCCCGTATGGATGGCGTATGGATGTGGGGTGGTGGTTGGCCCGCCCCTCGCCGGAAGGCTTACGATCCTCTGCTGTGTCCAAATTGACCGACGTGCCCAAACGGATCCTGATCGGGCGCGCACTGCGCAGTGACCGGCTCGGCGAAACGCTCCTGCCGAAGCGTGTCGCGCTGCCCGTGTTCGCCTCCGACCCGCTCTCCTCCGTGGCGTACGCCCCCGGCGAGGTGCTGCTGGTCCTGTCCATCGCGGGCCTGTCGGCGTACCACTTCAGCCCCTGGATCGCCCTCGCGGTCGTCGTGCTGATGTTCACCGTGGTCGCCTCCTACCGGCAGAACGTGCACGCCTACCCCAGCGGCGGCGGCGATTACGAGGTGGCCACCGTCAACCTCGGCCCCAGGGCCGGCCTCACCGTCGCGAGCGCCCTGCTCGTCGACTACGTCCTCACCGTCGCCGTGTCGATCTCCTCCGGAATCGAGAACCTGGGTTCGGCGGTGCCCTTCGTCGTCGAGAACAAGGTGGCCTGCGCGATCGGCGTGATCGTGCTGCTGACGCTGATGAACCTGCGGGGCGTCAAGGAGTCGGGCACCCTCTTCTCGATCCCCACCTACGTCTTCGTCACGGGCGTCTTCCTCATGATCGTCTGGGGGGCGTTCCGCGGCATCGTGCTCGGCGACGACATGCGGGCGCCGACCGCGGACTACGAGATCAAACCCGAGCACCCGGGCCTGGCCGGCTTCGCCCTGGTCTTCCTGCTGCTGCGCGCCTTCTCCTCCGGCTGCGCCGCGCTCACCGGTGTCGAGGCGATCTCCAACGGCGTACCGGCCTTCCGCAAGCCCAAGTCGCGCAACGCGGCGACCACCCTCGCCATGATGGGCCTGCTCGCCGTCACCATGTTCTGCGGCATCATCGGGCTGGCCATGGCCACCGACGTCCGTATGGCCGAGAACCCGGCCAAGGACCTGGTCCACAACGGCGTCCCGCTCGGCGCCGGCTACGTCCAGGACCCGGTGATCTCCCAGGTCGCCGAGGCCGTCTTCGGCCACGGCAGCCTCCTGTTCGTGATCCTCGCCGCCGCCACCGCGCTGGTGCTGTTCCTCGCCGCGAACACCGCCTACAACGGCTTCCCGCTGCTGGGCTCGATCCTCGCCCAGGACCGCTACCTCCCCCGCCAGCTGCACACCCGCGGCGACCGCCTCGCCTTCTCCAACGGCATCGTGCTGCTCGCCGGCGCCGCCGGACTGCTGGTCGTGATCTACGGCGCCGACTCCACACGGCTGATCCAGCTGTACATCGTCGGCGTGTTCGTGTCCTTCACGCTCAGCCAGACCGGCATGGTCCGCCACTGGAACCGGCTGCTGGCCACCGAGAAGGACCAGGCCAAGCGCCGCCACATGGTCCGCTCGCGGGCCATCAACACCTTCGGCGCCTTCTTCACCGGCCTGGTCCTGGTCGTCGTCCTCGTCACCAAGTTCAGCCACGGCGCCTGGGTCGCGCTGCTCGGCATGTGCATCTTCTACGCGACGATGACGGCGATCCGCAGGCACTACGACCGGGTCGCCGAGGAGATCGCGGCCCCCGAGACCCCGGACGACGGCACGGTGCGGCCCTCCCGCGTCCACTCGGTCGTCCTGATCTCCAAGATCCACCGGCCCACGCTGCGCGCGCTCGCCTACGCCCGGCTGCTGCGCTCCGACACCCTGGAGGCGCTCAGCGTCAACGTGGACCCGGCCGAGACCAGGGCACTGCGCGAGGAGTGGGAACGGCGCGGCATCGAGGTACCCCTCAAGGTGCTCGACTCCCCGTACCGGGAGGTCACCCGCCCGGTGATCGAGTACGTCAAGGGACTGCGCAAGGAGTCGCCGCGCGACGTGGTCTCCGTGATCATCCCCGAGTACGTGGTCGGCCACTGGTACGAGCACCTGCTGCACAACCAGAGCGCGCTGCGGCTCAAGGGCCGGCTGCTGTTCACACCGGGAGTCATGGTGACCTCGGTGCCGTACCAGCTGGAATCCTCCGAGGCCGCCAAGAGGCGGGCCCGCAGACGGCAGGACTGGTCCGCTCCCGGCTCGGTGCGCCGGGGCCCGAAGGAGCGGTCGAGGGACTCCTCCCCGCACACGTAGACTGGTGGGCTGTTGTCACGGGCCGCAGGGCCCGTCCCGCCCGTACCCGATGTTGTGGAGTCACCCCGCCATGCAGGCAGAACCGAGGAAATCACTGGTGGGGGAGGAGTACGAGGTCGAGATCGGCCCCGTCGCCCACGGCGGCCACTGCATCGCCCGTACGTCGGAGGGCCAGGTCCTCTTCGTCCGCCACGCGCTGCCCGGTGAACGGGTCGTCGCGCAGGTCACCGAGGGCGAGGAGGGGGCCCGCTTCCTGCGCGCGGACGCGGTGCGGGTGCTGGACGCCTCCAAGGACCGCATCGACGCCCCCTGCCCGTTCGCGGGCCCCGGCCGCTGCGGCGGCTGCGACTGGCAGCACGCCAAGCCGGGCGCGCAGCGCCGCATGAAGGGCGAGGTCGTCGCCGAGCAGCTGCAGCGGCTCGCCGGACTCACCCCCGAGGAGGCCGGCTGGGACGGCACGGTGATGCCCGCCGAAGGCGACAAGGTCCCCGCGGGCCAGGTCCCGGCGTGGCGCACACGCGTGCAGTACGCCGTCACCGCCGACGGCCGCGCGGGACTGCGCCGGCACCGGTCGCACGAGGTCGAGCCGATCGACCACTGCATGATCGCCGCGGAGGGTGTCAGCGAGCTGGGCATCGAGAAGCGGGACTGGACGGGCATGGACTCGGTCGAGGCGATCGCCGCGACCGGCTCCCAGGACCGGCAGGTCGTGCTGACCCCGAAGCCCGGCGCCCGGCTCCCCCTGGTCGAACTGGACCGCCCCGTCTCGGTCATGCGCGTCGACGAGCGCTCCGGCCAGCTGCACCGCGTCCACGGCCGCCCCTTCGTCCGCGAACGCGCCGACGGCCGCACCCACCGGGTCGCCGGCGGCGGCTTCTGGCAGGTCCACCCGAAGGCCGCCGACACCCTGGTCACCGCCGTCATGCAGGGCCTGCTGCCCCGCAAGGGCGAGATGGCCCTCGACCTGTACTGCGGCGTCGGCCTCTTCGCGGGCGCGCTGGCCGACCGGGTCGGCGAGACGGGCGCGGTGCTCGGCATCGAGTCCGGCAAGCGCGCGGTGGAGGACGCCCGCCACAACCTCGCGGACTTCCCCCGCGTCCGCATCGAGCAGGGCAAGGTCGACTCGGTCCTGCCCCGCACCGGCATCACCGACGTCGACCTCGTCGTCCTCGACCCGCCGCGGGCCGGCGCCGGCCGCAAGACGGTGGAGCACCTGTCGTCCCTGGGCGCCCGCAGGATCGCCTACGTGGCCTGCGACCCGGCGGCGCTGGCGCGTGACCTGGCGTACTTCCGGGACGGGGGGTACCGGGTGCGGACGCTGCGGGTGTTCGACCTGTTCCCGATGACGCACCACGTGGAGTGCGTGGCGATCCTGGAGCCTGCGGGAAAGAGCCGCTGACCTGCGGTTCAGCAGGAGCGTCGGTGGGTCTCGACCTGTTTCGCGGTATCCAGCAGGTCGAACCCTTCGAGCCCGCCTCACCTGCGGGTTCGTACTGGAGTGACGGGCGGGAGCGGCTGCGTGATGCCCGGTCTTCGGGACTCTTGACGCTCATGTGACGCTCGACTCCCGTCGGCGAGGCCGACCGGAGCAAGGTGTAGCGACATACGTAACAGCCTTGTCGGGGAGTCGCTGACA
>Ga0247820_10001880_pt1 | contig 11815 bp, 10 predicted proteins | sample 13C_Glucose_Day1_2_FD_192480 | JGI IMG/M metagenome (GOLD analysis project Ga0247820, IMG submission 192480) | Soil microbial communities from agricultural site in Penn Yan, New York, United States - 13C_Glucose_Day14 | ecosystem: Environmental > Terrestrial > Soil > Agricultural land | place...
GGGCGAAACCGGGGGCGGCTCCGCCGGGCTGCGGCTGCTGCGGGGCGGCCGGCTCTTCCTCGGCCACCTCGCCGCCGAAGTTCTTCAGCAGCGCGTCGAGACCGCCGTCGAAGCCCTGTCCGACGGCGGCGAAGCGCCAGACGTCCTTGAAGTAGAAGTCACCCAGCATCACGGCCCGCTCGGTGGAGAACTCCGAGCCGCTGAACGGGTACCGGGCCACTTCCTCGCCACCGGCGACGATACGGATGTAGCCGGGGCCGATCTGCGACATCTGCCCGGCGCCGTCGAGGGTCGCCGTGAAGGACAGCTTCCTGATCTGCTGCGGGATCCGGTCCAGCGTCACGCGGAACGACTCGGTGTCGCCGGCCTGCGCGCCCAGGAGCTGGACGGACTCCTCGGGGGACTTCGGCTGGTTGTAGAAGACGAAGTACCGGTCGTCCGAGAGCCGCTCGTCGGCGTCGAGGCCGAAGCAGCTGATGTCGAAGGTCAGCCCCGGGCCGGAGATCTGCACACCTACGTACAGATCCGTCCCCGCCGTGAGGTCACTGATCCTGGCCTTGTGGCCGCGTTGGAATTCCCTGGCCATGCGTACGACCGTCCCCCATCCCGAATGTGAGTGCGTCGCGCCAGGCTAACGGCAAACTCCGACACCGGACGGAGTCGGGACAGACCCGGTACACAACGCGTACGCGGGCCTACGGTGCGCTCACCAGGGGCCGCGCCCGGGCTTCGCGCCCTCAGGAATCACGCGCTCCGGGCACGTGCGGCAGCCGCTCGGCCGCGACGACCCCCTCGAGATAGCCACGGGCCCGCTCGGTCTTCGGGTACGCCTCCAGCAGCCGCCAGAACCGGGGCCCGTGACCGGGCACCAACAGGTGCGCGAGTTCGTGGCAGAGGACGTAGTCGACGACGTACTCGGGCATGCCCTGCAGCCGGTGCGACAGCCGGATGCTCCGCTCGGACGGGGTGCAGGAGCCCCAGCGCGTGTTCTGGTTGGTCACCCAGCGCACCGAGGCGGCTTCGGCCCGCCCGCCGAAGTACTGCTCCGACAGCCGCCGGGCGCGCTCGGACAACTCGGCGTCCCCGAGTGTCCGCCTGCTCTCCTGCGCGGCCAGCTTGTCGAGCATGACGGTCACCCAGCGCTGCTCCTCCGCCTCGGACATCCGGGCGGGGATGAGCACGACGGTGCGATCGCCCTCGCGGTACGCGGAGACCGTCCTGCGTCGGCGGGCGCTCCTGCGGACCTCGATCACGCTCGCCCGCGAGCCGTTCGTCGGCTGGCTCGTCGCGCTGCGCTGTGACATTCCGGCGCGGTGCAGTGGGTCGGCGGGCACGCCCCGACGTTACCCGCTGCACACGGGGAAGTCTTGGCTCCGGGACGGTTCCCCGCCGATACCGCCACCGGGCGCCGGATTTGTACGATGAATCCCCTCGCCTGTGGACAACTTTCTGCGGCCCGCGGGCCCTGCGGGCATGCTGGCAGGCGTCGGGCGACCCACGAAGGACTCGCCCGCTCCACGGGGACGATCCACGACGTACGGGGGCCGGTCATGCATCCGACGGTCAAGCCCGCGCTCCGGCGCGGCTGGCGCGATCTCAACACCGTCCAGTTCGGGATGACACCGGCGCACGCGCTGACGCTGGGCCCGGTGGACACCGCCACGGGCAGCTTCCTCGACCTTCTCAACGGCACCCGCGGTCTCGGCCTCCTGCGGCAGGAGGCGCGGCGGATGGATCTGCCCGAGGGCCATGTGGACCGGCTGGTGGGACGGCTGTCGCGGGCCGGGCTCCTGGACGACTCCCGGGGCGGCGGGCCGGACGCCGACGCCCTGCGCGGGAAGACGGACGTGCTCGACCGGCTCCGCCCGGACCTGGCGTCCCTCGCCCTGACCACCTCCGCACCGGGCGATCCGCTGCGCCGGCTCGCGGCCCGCCGCAGCATGCGGGTGCAGGTGAGAGGCGCGGGACGGGTGGGCGCCGCGCTCGCGGCGCTGTTGTCGGGGGCCGGGGTCGGCGAGGTCGACGTGCGCGACGTCGGGAAGGTCGAGCCGTGGGACGTCGCGCCGGGCGGACTGCCCGCCGAGGCCGTCGGCGACCGCAGGGACGAGGCGGCCCGCCGCGCCGCACGCCGGGCCGCACCGGACCGGCCGCCGCGCCGGGCCGACCGGACCCCGCTCCAGGAGGGTCATCCCGGCTTCTCTCTGGTGATCCTCGCCCCGCGGGACGACGTCGCCGTCCATGCGCCCGACCCGGCGGCCGCCGAAACCCTGCTGTCCTCGGGCACACCCCACCTCTACGCCGGCGTCGTGGAGGGAACCGGTGTCGTCGGACCGCTTGTGCTGCCCGGCGAGACGAGCTGCGCGGGCTGTCTCCAGCAGGACCGCGCCGACCGGGACCCGACCTGGCCGCGCCTGGTCGCCCAGTGGCGCTCCGGACGGCAGCGCCGGGTCGGTGCCTGCGATCTGACGCTGGCCACAACGGTGGCCGGACTGGCCGCCGCCCACGCGCTGATGTTCCTGGACGGCCGGACCCCGTCCAGCGCCGGCGCCCGCTGGGAGGTCTCCGTGCCCGCGCTGGACTGGCACGCACGGCCGGTCTGGCCCCATGCCGACTGCGCGTGCGGGGCCGCGCGGAGCGGTCCGGAGAAAGGTAAGGGAGAACTCACACCCGGAAACGGGGAGTCCCACGAGACAATGGCGGTGCACGGGCCGGCGGAGGAGCTGCGCCGCACAGCGGACGCGGAGCGGCCGGCAGGGACTTGGAGGGCGCATGTCTGATCTTCCCCGGAAGGCGGTAACCCGGACCGCCAAGCTGGCCGCGCTTCCGCTCGGCTTCGCCGGACGGGCGACCTGGGGACTCGGCAAGCGGATCGTGGGCGAGTCCGCGGAGCTTGTCGGCCGCGAACTCCAGCAGCGCACCGCCGAGCAGCTCTTCAAGGTGCTCGGGGAGCTGAAGGGCGGCGCGATGAAGTTCGGCCAGGCTCTCTCGGTGTTCGAGTCCGCCCTGCCGGAAGAGGTCGCCGGTCCCTACCGTGCGGCGCTGACCAAGCTCCAGGAGGCGGCCCCGCCGATGCCGACCCGCACCGTGCACGGGGTGCTGGAGGAGCGGCTGGGCGAGGGCTGGCAGGAGCTCTTCCTCGAGTTCGAGGACAAGCCGTCCGCGGCGGCCTCGATCGGGCAGGTGCACCGGGGTGTCTGGCACGACGGCCGCGAGGTGGCGGTCAAGGTGCAGTACCCGGGCGCCGGCGAGGCCCTGCTCTCCGACCTGAACCAGCTGAGCCGCTTCGCCCGTCTGCTGGGTCCGCTGATCCCCGGCATGGACGTCAAGCCGCTGATCACGGAGCTCAAGGACCGTGTCTCGGAGGAGCTGGACTACGGCCTGGAGGCCCAGGCCCAGCGGGCCCACGCCGAGGAGTTCGCGGACGACCCCGACGTCGTCGTGCCGGACGTGGTCCACCAGTGCGAGCAGGTGCTGGTCACCGAGTGGATGGACGGCGTACCGCTGTCGGAGGTCATCTCGGACGGCACGGAACAGCAGCGCGACCGGGCGGGACAGCTCCTGGCCCGCTTCCTGTTCTCCGGCCCCGCCCGCACCGGTCTGCTGCACGCGGACCCCCACCCCGGCAACTTCCGTCTGCTGCCCGGCGGTCCGGAGGGCGAGGACGACTGGCGCCTCGGCGTCCTGGACTTCGGCACCGTCGACCGGCTTCCGGGCGGGCTTCCCGAGCCCATCGGGGAGGCGCTGCGGATGACGCTGGACGGCGAGGCGGAGGCCGTCTACGAGATGCTCTGCGCGGAGGGCTTCGTCAAGGAGTCCATCGAGCTGGACCCCGACGCCGTCCTCGACTACCTGCTGCCGATCATCGAGCCGGCCCAGGTCGGCGAGTTCACCTTCACCCGGGGCTGGATGCGGGGCCAGGCGGCCCGCATAGCGGATCCCCGCTCGCCCGCCTACCAGCTGGCCAAGCGGCTCAACCTGCCCCCCGCCTACCTGCTGATCCACCGGGTGACCCTGAGCACGATCGGCGTGCTCTGTCAGCTGGGGGCGACGGTGCGGCTGCGGGAGGAGCTGGAGGAGTGGCTGCCCGGCTTCCTCCCGGAGGAGCCGGCGGCCCGGGAACCGGCCGCCCCGGCGTGACGTACCGGGCGGGCGAATCAGGGACGGGACGTCACTACCACCACCGCGAGTCCAGCCGTCCCTCGATCGCCCGCAGATTGTCGCGGGAGCACCTCTCGCAGTAGTGGCGGCGGGCGCCGTTCTCGACGGAGAGGGTCCAGGTCGGCCGCGGCCCCTCGGCGCGGAGGCCGCAGCGGGCACACACCAGCGGCTCGGGCTCCGTCGCGGAGCCCTCGTCGTCACTGCCACCGGGATGACTCGTCACCCGGCGACGATAACGCCGTTCCCGGCGGCCCGCCCGGTGCAACGCACCGCGGGGGCCGGTCCGTTCACACGGACCGGCCCCCGCGGGGAGAGCCGGGCCTCCGGCTGGGGGAGGCCTCTGCTTCAGTTGGGTTCGCTTACTGCATGACCGCCATGGCGAGCGCGCGGCGGGCGCGCCGCGAGGCGCGCTCGGCCCGGCGCTGCATCCGGCGAGCGGTCACCAGGCCCACGGCCTGGCGTTCCCGCTGCGCGTCCTGCAGCCGCTCGTGCATATGCGCACGGGCCAGGGCTTCTGGGATGAGTTGCATCTCTCGGGTCCTGTTCTGGCGCGAGTCGTTCGCACCACTGGTGGTGAAGTCTTCGGTCGCGGAGCCCGCGGGCTCGTGAGTGGACGGCATCATCGGGGCCTGCTTCTGGGGGTCGTGCGTGAGGGGGCGGTCGATCGTTCCTGGGGTGTTCATGCCGTGACCGGGTTCTTGCGCGGGCGGCCACGCGGCCGCTTCCGGGCGACGACGACGCCCTGGACGAACAGCTCGCCACCCCAGACGCCCCAGGGCTCACGCCGCTCCTTGGCGCCGGCGAGGCAGGCCTCGACCAGCGGGCAGGTGCGGCAGAGGGACTTGGCGTACTCGACGTCCGCCGGCGACTCGGCGAAGAAGACCTCCGGGTCGTAGGAGCGGCACGGGACGGGTACGCCGAGGTTCTCGATGGCGTCGTCGAGCGCGGTGAGCGCGGTGAGCGGAGTCAAGGTCGGGTCCTCCGTGGAGCCGGGCTTGGGGATCGTGGCGGAAGGCGGTACGGACGGGGCGTGCGCTTCGAGTTGCACGGATCGTCTTCCTCGTCTGGTTTCCGGCCTGTTGACCGGGTGGCGGCTGGTACCGGGTTCTCTCGTGTCCCGAGGCGCTTCGGTCTGCCCCCGTTCGGGGAAAACAGAAGGGCCGCGGATCCCGGGTGGGGTTCCGCGGCCCTGAAGGCGCCGGCCTGATCGCATCAGGCTGGATCACTCCAGGGTTCTGGCCCACGGAAGGCCCACATCAGGTGGTGCTGCGTCGTCTGCTTCCGGAATCCGGCACCGGCCGCCGCAAAGGCATAGGCGTGCGCCTGTGCCACTACCGCTTCCAGTGCCTTGGTCGGTCGCTCATTGCGCTCACGGACGGCAGGAGCCGCGGGAGCAACGGAGGACGCCGGGCGTGCGGCACGGATGCCGGACAGACCGGTGCCCTGGTTCGAGGCGCCGAGAATGCACAGGGAGACGGCCGAGCGATCGGTCAGTTTGACGACGGAGCTGCTGTTGATGCTGATCACTGGACTCGCCTCCTCTCGGCGTCTAGGGGACCGGGGTTAACCAGTCCGCGGATATGCAAGTACAACACGGAGTCGGGCCCTTCGAGAAGGCCGCTGTCCCCGTGCCTAAGAACCTATGGGGATTCCCGGGGCATGCGCAAACTATTTTTTCGACGAGTTCGCATCAGTCCCGGCCTTGATCCACGTCGACGTCCCGGCCTGCGCAGAGGGCCAGAACATCGGCTCCGTAGCGGCCGAACTTGCGCATCCCGACTCCCGGGATCCTGGCCAGTGCGTGCTCGTCGTCGGGGACCGTCTCGGCGATGGCCATCAGTGTCTTGTCGGTGAAGACGCAGAACGCCGGCTGCCCGCTGCGCCGTGCCTGGCCGGCCCGCCACTCACGGAGCCGCTCGTACAGACCCTCGTCCATGTCGGTGGGGCAGTCCTCGCAGCGCATCAGCTTCATCTCGCCCGCGTCGGTCAGGGTGCGGCCGCAGACCCGGCAGCGGGCGGGGCTGCGCTGCCGGCGTCTCGGGGCGGGCGCCGCCGGCGCGGACGCCGCTCCGAAGGAGCCGCGCTCCACACCACCCGTGCCGGCCGCGCCGCCGCGGGCGGCGGCGGTGTGCGAACCGGGGCGCAGTCCTTCCAGGAAGCGGCTGGGGCGCCGGTTGGGCCTGCCGCCGGGCGAGCGGGAGAGCGACCAGGAGAGGTGGAGGCGCTCGCGGGCACGGGTGACACCGACATAGAGGAGGCGGCGCTCCTCCTCGACCTGCTCGTCGGTCTTTGCGTAGGTGATCGGCATCATGCCCTCGGCGACTCCCACCAGGAAGACGACGTCCCACTCCAGGCCCTTGGCCGCGTGCAGGGAGGCGAGGGTGACGCCCTGCACGGTCGGGGCGTGCTGGGCGCCGGCCCGCTCGTCCAGCTCGGCGACGAGGTCGGCGAGCGTGGCGCCGGGCCGGGCGGCGGCGAAGTCCTGGGCGAGGTTCACCAGGGCCGCGAGCGACTCCCAGCGCTCCCGGACCGCGCCCGAACCGGCCGGCGGCTGCGGTGTCCAGCCCTCGCCGGAGAGCACGGCGCGCACCTGGGAGGGCAGGTCGGGGGCGTCGTCGAGGAGGGAGTCGTTGCCGCCGAAGCGGGCCGCGCCGCGCAGGGCGATGCCCGCCTTGCGCACCTCGGGGCGGTCGAAGAACCGCTCGGCCCCCCGCAGCTGGTAGGGCACCCCGGCGTCGGCGAGGGCCTGCTCGTAGGTCTCGGACTGCGCGTTGGTCCGGAACAGGACGGCGATCTCGCTCGCCGGAACCCCCGAGTCGACCAGCTCACGGATGCGGCGGGCGGCGCCCTCGGCCTCGGCGGGCTCGTCGGAGTACTCGGTGAAGACCGGCTCGGTACCCGCGGGGCGCTGGGAGACCAGCTCCAGCCGGTGGTCGGCGGCCCGGCCACGGGCCTGGGAGAGCAGTCCGTTCGCCAGTCGGACGACCTGGGGGGTCGAGCGGTAGTCGCGGACCAGCTTGACGACGGTGGCTCCGGGATGGCGGGTGCGGAAGTCGAGCAGATGGTCGGGGGTTGCGCCCGTGAACGAGTAGATGGTCTGGCTGGCGTCGCCGACCACGCACAGGTTCTCCCGCTCGCCGAGCCACAGCTCCAGCAGCCGCTGCTGGAGCGGGCTGACGTCCTGGTACTCGTCCACGACGAAGTGCTGGTACTGGGCCCTGACCTGTTCGGCGATGTCGTGCCGGTCCTGCAGGACGGCGACGGTCAGCAGCAGCACGTCCTCGAAGTCGATGACGGCGCGCTCCCGCTTCAGCTCCTCGTAGGCGGCGTAGAGCTGGGCGGTCTCGGCGGGGTCGCGCGGTGCCTCGCGGCCGGCCTTGGCCGCGGCGGCCATGTAGTCGGCCGGGACTGTCTGGGTGACCTTCGACCACTCGATCTCCGCGGTGACGTCCCGCAGCTCGCCCCGGTCGAGCCGGATGCGGCAGGCGGCGGCCGCGTCGGCGACGAGCTGGATCTTGCGGTCGACCAGGCGGGGCAGGGAGCCGCCGATCGCTTTCGGCCAGAAGTACTGGAGCTGGCGCAGCGCCGCGGAGTGGAAGGTGCGGGCCTGGACACCGACGGCGCCGAGCTGGCGCAGCCGGCCGCGCATCTCCCCGGCGGCCCGGTTGGTGAAGGTGACGGCGAGCACGCTGGAGGGCTGGAGGATCCCGGCGCGCACCCCGTAGGCGATCCGGTGGGTGATGGCCCGGGTCTTGCCGGTCCCGGCGCCTGCCAGCACGCACACCGGGCCGTGCAGGGCGGTGGCCACGGCCCGCTGCTCGGGGTCGAGCCCTTCGAGCACCGCGTCGGCCGAGTCCGGTACCTGCGGGAAGAGGGTGGAGTGCGTTGCTGCTGTCACACAGCCATGCTGCCAGGTCGCCGGAGACAGGTGAGCGGGTTGTCCACAGGGGAGGCCTCGCGGTCGTATCAATGCGGCGGACGTCACCCGGGGCGCGGAGCGGCACACCCTCCCTGGGGGAATGCCTGCGCTTTCAAGTACGTTCCTGACCGTACGAGGACTTCCCCGAGCCGCCGAAGGAGCGCGAGAGGCATGCAGGGCACTGTGACGATGTACAGCACCACGTGGTGCGGCTACTGCCGCCGGCTGAAGAGCCAGATGGACCGCGAGGGCATCGCTTACACCGAGATCAACATCGAGCAGGACCCGGAGTCCGCGGCGTTCGTGGAGAAGGCGAACGGCGGAAACCAGACGGTGCCGACCGTTCTCTTCCCCGACGGCTCGACGCTCACCAACCCGTCGCTGGCGCAGGTGAAGCAGAAGGTCGGCGTCTGAGACGTCCACACGGAAGCGGGGTGGCCCTCCCTCGACGAGAGGGGGCCACCCCGCTTCCGTGTGTCCCGGGTCAGAAGGCGCCGCGGGTCGGCAGCTCCTTGCCGTACCAGCGCTCGATGAGACGGGCCGCGATGGAGATGCCGTAGGGCGGGAGGACCTCGCCGGAGGCGAAGGCGGCGCCGAGTTCGTCGCGGGAGAACCAGCGGGCCTCGTGGATCTCGTCGCCGTCGACGTCGATCACGGTGGTGGTGGCGCGGGCGACGAAGCCCAGCATGAGGCTGGACGGGAAGGGCCAGGGCTGGCTGGCGACGTACTCGACCTCGCCGACGCCGATGCCCACCTCCTCGTGGACCTCCCGGCGCACCGACTGCTCGATGGCCTCGCCGGGCTCGACGAATCCGGCGAGCGTGGAGAAGCGGCCCTCGGGCCAGTGCACCTGGCGGCCGAGCAGGATGCGGTCCTGGTCGTCGACGACGGCCATGATCACCGCGGGGTCGGTGCGGGGGTAGTGCTCGGCGCCGCAGGCGGGGCAGCGGCGGATGTGTCCCGCGGCGGCGATGACGGTGCGCTCGCCGCAGCGGGAGCAGAAGCGGTGCAGCCGCTGCCAGTTCTCCAGGGCGACCGCGTGCACCATCAGGCCGGCCTCGCGGGGCGACAGGAGCAGTCCCGCCTCGCGCAGGCCCGCCGGGCGGGCGGAGTCGTCCATGCGGCCGGGCAGGGAGTCCTTCTGGAGGGCGAAGTAGCTGACGCCGTTCTCGTCGTTGCCCAGGAAGTAGCGGTGGGCCTCGGTGAGCGGGGCCTCGAAGGACGGGGTCATGACGAGTTCGGTCCGCCCGTCCGCCACCTCGTCGATGAGTACCTGGCCGCCGGAGACCACGAAGCAGCGGGTCGAGGGGTGGCTCCACGCCGCCGCGAGCCATGCCTCGTCGAGCCGGTGGTGGGCGGCGCGGTCGATGCCGCTCGGGGCGGTGAGCGAGATGGGGCGGTCGGCGGTGTGGTCGGTCCAGGTGGTCACGGGTGCTTCCAACTCCCCCGGGGGAACGGATCGGGTCGGCGGGCGGTTCGGCGGGACGTGCGGCGGTGGGAACCGGGTCCCGCGGGGCGCGGCGGGTTCCTTCCAGTGTGCCCCGCGCGGAGGTCCGGTTCGGACGGCGTGGGAGGTCAGGGGACGGGCCGCCAGTGCTCGGCGAGGTCGCCCCACAGGTGGGCGCTGGTCTCGGCGCCCTTGAGGAGCAGGTCCAGCTCGACCTTCTCGTTGGGGGCGTGCCAGCCGTCGGACGGGACGGAGATGCCCAGGAACAGCACGGGGGCGCCGAGGACGTCCTGGAGGTCGGCGGCGGGGCCGGAGCCTCCTTCGCGGGTGAAGCGGACGGGTTTGTCGAAGGCGCGGCCCATCGCGCGGACCACGGACCGCAGGGCCGGGTGGTCCAGGGGGGTCAGGCACGGGCGGGTGGCGGGGCTGAAGGAGATCTCGCAGCGGATGCCCTCGGGCACCTGTCCGGGCGCCCAGGCGAGGACGGCCTTCCGCACCTGCTCGGGGTCCTGGCCGGCGACGAGCCGGAAGGAGAGCTTCACCATGGCGGAGGACGGGATGATCGTCTTGCTGCCGGGTCCCTGGTAGCCGCCGCCGATGCCGTTGACCTCGGCGGTGGGGCGGGCCCAGACGCGCTCCAGGGTGGAGTAGCCGGCTTCGCCCCGGGTGCCGTGGGACTTCGCGGCGCGCAGCCACTGCCCCTCGTCGAAGGGCAGCTCGGCGAAGAGTTCGCGTTCGCGGTCGGTGAGTTCGACGACTCCGTCGTAGAAGCCGGGGATCGCCACACGCGCCCGGTCGTCGTGCAGGGCGGCCACCAGGCGGGCGGCGGCGGTGGCCGGGTTGGGGACGGCGCCGCCGAAGGAACCGGAGTGGACGTCCTGGTCGGGGCCGTACAGCCGGATCTCGCACTCGGCGAGGCCGCGCATGCCGGTGCACACGGTGGGGGTGTCCTCGGACCACATGCCGGTGTCGGAGACGATCACGGCGTCGGCGCCGAGCCGCTCCGCGCGCTGTTCGACGAGCTCCCGGAAGTGCGGGGAGCCGGATTCCTCCTCGCCCTCGATCAGCAGCTTCAGGTGCACGGCGGGGGCGGTGCGGCCGGTGGTCGCGAGGTGGGCCCGGACGCCGAGTGTGTGGAAGAACACCTGCCCCTTGTCGTCGGCCGCGCCGCGCGCGTAGAGACGGCCGTCCCGGACGACGGGTTCGAAGGGTTCGCTGTCCCAGCCGTCCTCGCGTGCCGCGGGCTGCACGTCGTGGTGGCCGTAGACCAGCACGGTGGGCGCCCCGGGGTCGTCGGAGGGCCACTCGGCGTAGACGGCCGGGGCGCCGGGGGTGTGCCAGACCTCAACCGTGGGGAAGCCCGTCTCCTCGAGTGCGGCGGCGAGCCACTCGGCGCTGCCGCGCACGTCGGGCGCGTGGTCGGGCTGGGCCGAGACCGACGGGATGCGCAGCCACTCGGCGAGGTCGTCGAGGAAGGCGGCGCGGTGCTGCTCGATGTACGTACGGACGGCGCTGACGGCACTGTCAACGGGCTGGCTCATGTCCTCGAGCCTATCGGCCCGCGCCGGTGTCCTCGGAGTGCGGTATCTCACCGGGCGTCCCGCCGGGCGGCTCTCCGAGCAGCAGCCGTTCCAGTTCGGGACGGCCGGGCAGTGCGCCGGGGCGGACCACCTCGCCGGTGCGCACGTACAGGAACGCGGCCGTGACGCTCTCCAGGGGGACTCCCTGCTGTTCGGCCCAGGCGAGCCGGTAGACGGCGAGCTGGAGCGGGTCGGCGGTGCGGCCCCGGCTGGTCTTCCAGTCGACGATCTCGTACGTCGTCCCGTCACCGTCCTGCTTGGTGTAGACGGCGTCGATGCGGCCGCGGACGACGCGGCCGGCGATCGACAGCTGGAAGGGCGCCTCCACGCGGTGCGGGGTGCGGTGGGCGTACTCGGTGCGTTCGAAGGCCTCCTTGAGGGCCTCCAGGTCGCGTTCGTCTTCGATCTCGGCGTCGCTGCCGGGCAGCTCGTCCGGGTCGAGCATGGGCAGGGTCAGTTCCTCGAAGCGTGCCTCGACCCAGGCGTGGAAACGGGTGCCGCGGCGTGCGGCGGGCTGCGGCGGGCGGGGCATGGGGCGGGCCAGCTCCTGGGCGAAGCCGTCCGGGTCGGCGGCCAGGCGCAGCAGCTGGGAGGCGGTCAGCGAGGCGGGCAGCAGGACCTCGGTGACGCTCTCGCGGGTGCGCAGCAGCTCTCCGGCGAGGGCGTCGAGGTCGCGGTCCCAGGAGGCGACGGCGCGGGCCTCTTCGGGGG
>Ga0247820_10001883_pt1 | contig 11802 bp, 12 predicted proteins | sample 13C_Glucose_Day1_2_FD_192480 | JGI IMG/M metagenome (GOLD analysis project Ga0247820, IMG submission 192480) | Soil microbial communities from agricultural site in Penn Yan, New York, United States - 13C_Glucose_Day14 | ecosystem: Environmental > Terrestrial > Soil > Agricultural land | place...
AGAAGAAGGGCGGCTCGCGGCCTGTGAAGCCCATTTCCTTCGCATGCTCCTCGTAGTTGCGGCCGACGCAGTAGATGCGGTGCACCGGGAAGCGCGCGGCCTGGCCGACCACCGGGATCGACACGACCGGATGGGGGGCGAAAACAAACTCGGCAGTCATGGGAAATGCGTCCTTTTTCAGCGAAAACGGCCAGTGTGCCAGAGGGCAGGGCGGGTTGCCTCGGATTGGCCGCCCCGATGGCCGAGGCTATGCTTGAAGGATGATGAAGCTGCACAACTACTTCCGCTCCTCGGCCTCCTTTCGCGTGCGCATCGCGCTGAACCTCAAGGGGCTCGACTACGAGTACATCCCGGTGCACATCGCCCGCGGCGACCACAAGACCGGCCCCTTCGCGGCAATTTCGCCCGACCAGCTGGTGCCCCTGCTCGAGGACGAAGGCGAGCGCTTCACGCAGTCGATGGCCATCATCGAATACCTCGACGAGACCCAGCCCGAACCGCCGCTGTTGCCGCACGACCCCGTGGGCCGCGCCCACGTGCGCGCGCTGGCCGAGTCGATCGCCTGCGAGATCCATCCGCTGAACAACCTGCGGGTGCTCAAGTACCTGGTGCGTGAGCTCAAGCTCGACGACGATGCCAAGAATGCCTGGTACCGCCACTGGGTGCGCCTGGGCATGGAGGCCTTCGAGCGCCAGTTGGCCCAGCATCCGGCCGGCACCTACTGCTATGGCAACACACCGACCATGGCCGACTGCTGCCTGGTGCCGCAGGTCTTCAACGGCCAGCGCTTCGATTGCGACTTCAGCGGCCTGCCGCGCACCATGGCGGCCTTCGAGGCCTGCATGCAGCTCGATGCGTTCCAGCGGGCCCAGCCTTCGCGCTGCCCCGACGCAGAAGCGTGAGCATGCCGGACTGGCTGCTTCCGGACTGGCCGGCGCCAGCGGCGGTTCGGGCTCTGTGCAGCACGCGCGCGGGCGGTGTCTCGACCGGCAGCTTCCAGGGCTTGAACCTGGGTGCGCACGTCGGTGACGAGCCGGCGGCGGTGGCGGCCAATCGGGTGCGGTTGCGGGAGGCCACCGGCGCGCGACCGGTGTTCCTGCAGCAGGTGCACGGCGCCGACGTCCTGCCGCTCGGTCCGGACACCGTGGACGGCGCCACCGCCGATGCCTGCACCACCACGGCGCAGGGCATCGCCTGCACCATCATGGTCGCCGACTGCCTGCCGGTGCTGTTCACCGATGAAGCGGGCCGGCGCGTGGCGGCCGCGCATGCCGGCTGGCGCGGGCTGGCCGCCGGCGTGCTCGAACACACAGTGGAGGCCTTCCACGCCGAGGGCGGGGCATCGCAGCTCGTGGCCTGGCTCGGCCCCTGCATCGGACCCGATGCCTTCGAGGTGGGCGACGAGGTTCGCGCGGCGTTCGAAGACCTTTGCCCGGGGGCGAATCAGTTCTTCCGGCCGGCGGGTCCGCCCGGCAAATGGATGGCCGATCTGGCGGGTCTGGCGCGCCTGCGTCTGCGGGCGGCGGGCGTCGAACGTCTCTACGGCAACGACAGCAGCGAGGCCTGGTGCACCGTGCACAACCCGTTACGTTTTTTCTCGCATCGGCGCGACCGCGTCAGCGGCCGCTTCGCCGCCTGCATCTGGCGCGACTGATCGGCTCTTGGCCGCCTGGATCGCGGCCTCGCGCTCGGCCGCTTCTCGGGCCTTGATCGCGCGCCGCCGGGCCGGGGTGGCCATCAGGTAAACCACCAGTGCCACCGGCAAAAGCCCGTAGAGTAGGAAGGTGAAGATCGCGCCGAGCACGGTGCCGGTGGTGTTGGTGGCCTCGGCCACCGCCATCATCAGGGCAACATAGAGCCAGGCGATCACGACGAGGTGCATAGAGGATGTTTTCAGGAAGGTATGACGGGTCGCACTGGTGGGGCCCCTGCGAATGCAGCATACTCAAAACCCGTTTGGACGAGGTGAGGAAGCAGGAGACATCATGAATCACGCACAGGCCATCGGGGCCGAGACTTTCGCGCCCTTTCAGCAGGCGCTCACGCAGGGATGGGAGAAGGCCCTCGAATCCTTTCAATCGCTCGGCGCGCAGGGATCCGCTTCGGCGGGAGCGCCCTGGAACCAGATGCCCAAGTTCTCGTTTTCCGCCGAGAAGCTGCGCATGCTGCAGGAACAGTACGTCAAGGAGGCCGGCGAGCTCTGGCAGAGCGGCTTCGCCGGCCAGGCCGGCGCCGACAAGCGCTTTGCCGGCGCGGCCTGGGGCAGCAACCCGGTCTCGTCCTTCTCGGCGGCGATCTACCTGCTCAACGCGCGCACCCTGATGGGCATGGCGGAGGCGGTCGAAGGCGACGAGAAGACGCGCTCGCGTCTTCGCTTCGCGGTCGAGCAATGGATGGCGGCCTCCGCACCCAGCAACTACCTGGCCTTCAATGCCGAGGCGCAGAAGAAGGCGCTCGACACCCAGGGCGAGAGCATCGCCAAGGGCATCCAGAACCTGCTGCACGACCTGCAGCAGGGCCATGTGAGCATGACCGACGAGAGCGCCTTCGAGGTCGGCCGCAATGTCGGCACCACCGAAGGCGCGGTGGTGTTCGAGAACGATCTGTTCCAGCTGCTCGAGTACAAGCCGCTGACGGCCAAGGTCTACGAGCGGCCGTTGCTGCTGGTCCCGCCGTGCATCAACAAGTTCTACATCCTCGATCTTCAGCCCGAGAACTCGCTGATCCGCTATGCCGTGGAGCAGGGGCACCGGGTGTTCGTCGTGAGCTGGCGCAACCCCGATGCGTCGATGGCGCACTACACTTGGGACCAGTACATCGAGGACGCCGCGATCAAGGCGATCCACGTCACCCAGGAAATCACCGGGCAGGACAAGAAGGGCGGCCAGATCGACACGCTGGGCTTTTGCGTCGGCGGCACCATCCTCTCCACCGCGCTGGCGGTGCTGGCGGCGCGCGGCGAGCAGCCGGCCGCCTCGGTGACGCTGCTGACCACCTTGCTCAACTTCACCGACACCGGCGTGCTCGACATCTTCATCGACGAGAACTTCGTGCAGTTCCGCGAGATGCAGATGGGGCAGGGCGGCCTGCTGCAGGGCGGCGAACTGGCCTCCACCTTCAGCTTCCTCAGGCCCAACGACCTGGTCTGGAACTACGTGGTGGGCAACTACCTCAAGGGCGAGACGCCGCCGCCCTTCGACCTGCTCTACTGGAACAGCGACGCCACCAACCTGCCGGGGCCGATGTACTGCTGGTACCTGCGCAACACCTACCACGAGAACAAGCTGGCGGTGCCCGGCGCGCTGACCGTGGCCGGCGAGCAGGTCGACCTTGGCGCCATCGAGGCGCCGGTCTACATCTACGGCTCGCGCGAGGACCACATCGTGCCGATCGGCGGCGCCTATGCGTCGACGCAGGTGCTGAGCGGCAAGAAGCGCTTCGTGATGGGCGCCTCGGGGCACATCGCGGGCGTCATCAATCCGCCGGCCAAGAAGAAGCGCAGCCACTGGATCCGCGACGACGGCAAGCTGCCGAAGACGCAATCCGAATGGCTGGCCGGCGCCACCGAGCATCCCGGCAGCTGGTGGACCGACTGGTCCGACTGGCTCAAGACCCATGCGGGCAAGCAGATCCCTGCCCCCAAGGCCTACGGCAAGGGCAGCGCCTACAAGGCGAGCGAGCCGGCGCCGGGCCGCTACGTCAAGGCCAAGGCCTGATCCTGTTTTTTGTTAGTCCCCCACCACCCTTTGCACGACCTGCATCGCATGAAACCGACACACCCGAGGCCGGGGCACCCGAGGAACCGGCTTCGCCGGGCCGCTGGGCGCGCCCCCTTCAGGGGGTGTCTGAGCCACACGAAGTGGGCGAGGCTGGGGGTGATTCTTTAGTACTGGAGCACACCATGGAAGACATCGTCATCGTTTCAGCCGCACGTACCGCCGTGGGCAAGTTCGGCGGATCGCTGGCCGGCATCCCGGCCACCGAACTCGGGGCCATCGTGATCAAGGAGGTGCTGGCGCGCGCGAATGTGGCCAGCGACCAGATCGGCGAAGTCATCATGGGCCAGGTCCTGACCGCGGGCAGCGGCCAGAACCCGGCGCGCCAGGCGCTGCTCAAGAGCGGCGTCGCCAAGGAAACCCCGGCACTGACCATCAACGCAGTCTGCGGCTCGGGTCTCAAGGCCGTGATGCTGGCGGCCCAGGCCGTTGCCACGGGCGACAGCGAAATCGTGATCGCCGGCGGCCAGGAGAGCATGAGCATGGCACCGCACGTGTTGCCCAACTCGCGCAACGGCCAGCGCATGGGCGACTGGAAGCTGGTCGACACGATGATCATCGACGGCCTGTGGGACGTCTACAACCAGTACCACATGGGCATCACGGCCGAGAACGTGGCCAAGAAGTACGACATCAGCCGCGCCGCGCAGGACGAACTCGCGCTCGGCAGCCAGACCAAGGCGGCCGCCGCGCAGGACGCCGGCAAGTTCAAGGACGAGATCGTCGCGGTCAACATCCCGCAGAAGAAGGGCGACCCGGTCGTCTTCGCCCAGGACGAGTTCATCAACCGCAAGAGCAGTGCCGAAGGCCTCGCGGGCCTGCGCCCGGCCTTCGACAAGGCGGGCGGCGTGACGGCCGGCAATGCCTCGGGCCTGAACGACGGCGCCGCCGCCGTGATGGTCATGACTGCCAAGAAGGCGGCCGCGCTGGGCCTGAAGCCGCTGGGCCGCATCGCCAGCTACGCCAGCACCGGCCTCGATCCGGCCTTCATGGGCATGGGCCCGGTGCCGGCCTCGCAGAAGGCGCTGCAGCGCGCTGGCTGGAAGCCGCAGGATCTCGACGTGCTCGAGATCAACGAAGCCTTCGCCGCCCAGGCCTGCGCCGTGAACCGCGAGATGGGCTGGGACGTCAACAAGGTCAACGTGAACGGCGGCGCGATCGCCATCGGCCATCCGATCGGCGCCTCCGGCTGCCGCATCCTGGTCACGCTGCTGCACGAGATGCAGCGCCAGAACGCCAAGAAGGGCATCGCCTCGCTGTGCATCGGCGGCGGCATGGGCGTGGCGCTGACAATTGAACGCTAACCCCCAGGGTGGCTCACTTCGTGTAGCCGCCCACCCCCTTTCAGGGGGCAACACCAGCGGCCCGGCAAAGCCGGTTCCGCGGTGTTTCTGGCAATTCGGGGAGACGCCTTGAGCGATCGAGAGCTGTTCCAACGAATCCGCGACGAGCTCTTCGTCGCCGCGGTGGGGGACGTGCTGGACACCCTGGGTTTCCAGCACCAGTTCCTGCCGGCCGGCATTGCGCCGCTCGAGAAATCGATGCGCATCGTCGGCCGCGCCATGCCGGTGCTCGAGGCCGATGTCATCAACGACGGCACGCGCTCGGCCGGACCGCTGTCGGGCAAGCCCTTCGGCCTGATGCTGGAGGCGCTCGACGACCTCAAGGCCGGCGAGATCTACATCGCCACCGGGGCCTCGCTGCGCTACGCGCTGTGGGGCGGCCTGATGTCGACCCGGGCGCAGCACCTGAAGGCGGCCGGCGCCATCCTCGACGGCTATGTGCGCGACGCCGACGAGATCGAGCGGCTCGGCTTCGATGTCTTCTGCCGCGGCACCTACGCGCAGGACCAGGGCGTGCGCGGCCAGGTGATCGACTACCGCTGCACGATCGAGATCGAGGGCGTGCGCATCGCGCCCGGCGACCTGCTGTTCGGCGACCGGGAGGGGGTGCTGGTGATCCCGCGCGCGGTCGAGGCCGAGGCGGTGGCCAAGGCGCTGGACAAGGTGCGCACCGAGAACAAGGTGGCCGACGCGATCCGCGACGGCATGAGCGCCTGCGAGGCGCTGGCGACGTTCGGCGTGATGTAGGGGGCAAGGTGATCCGGGGCGCCGGCATCCAGGGCGAGTGATCAGTCACCGAGTTCGATCATGACCGGCTGATGGTCGGAGACCTGCGTCTGCAGGTCGACCTCGACCCGGCGCACGCGCGGCGCCAGCGCATCGCTGACGAAGACGAAATCGCAGGCCATCGGATCGGGACCGTAGGTGCGGTCGAACAGGCGGAAGGTCGGGTCGTGCGGCCGTTCGGGATGGGCCAGCGGCCAGGCATCCTGCAGCCGCCTGGCGGGCGTGCCGCCGGCCGGCAGCACCGGATCGACGAAGGCCTGCACGATCTCGTCGTAGGCCGGGTCGCTCGCCGCCATGTTGAAGTCGCCGCACAGGATCGCCTGCGGCGTGTGCCGCTTGGCCTGGAAGGGCGAGACGTTCAGCGGGTCGACCGGCGGTGCCGCGGCCTGCTCGCAGGCTTCGAGATGCAGCGCGCGCAGGGCGCGGGCCTGGGCCAGGCGCTGGCTCGGCGAGTAGTACTCGAGGTGGGTCGTCATCACGCGCAGCGGCCCCAGTTCGGGGCTTGTCAGCGTGACCACGGTGCACATGCGCGGCATGCTGCTCACGGTCGGGTCGGCCGGCCAGGGCAGGGGGTGATGCGCGACGCGCGACACCGGCAGCCGGGTGGCGATCAGGTTGCCGAAACGCATCGCCCGGCCGTCGGCGCCGAATTCGTCGACCGCGGCGCCGAAGAACAGCTGGAAGCCCGGCAGCAGGGTCTGCAGCTCGGCCGGCTGGTCGCCGGGCTGGCCCGGCATGCCTTCGAAGCCCGAGGCGATCTCCTGCAGGCACAGCACGTCGAAGTCGCCCATCGCGCGGGCGCCGTCGACGATGCGCCGCGGACTCACGATGCCGTCGAGGCCGCAGCACCACTGGGTGTTCCAGGTCACGAGTTTCATGGGGTCCCCATCAGCCTTGATGCGGGCGTTTTATCAGCTTGTCTTGACCCTGGTGCGGCTCGCGGTTTCGCAGGGGCGGGCGCTCGTGGCGCAGTCCTTCGATCGTCAGGGCCGCACTGGCGAGGAACCGGTCGAGGGCCGGACTCGTCCGGGCCGGGTTCCACACCAGCAAGGCCGGCGAGATGGCCGGCGCACCCGTGAACGGCACGAAGCGGACGTTGTCGACGCGCGAGCGCGCCAGCGAGCGCGGCACCAGCGACACCCCCAGCCCTTCGGCCACCATCGCGACGATGGTGAGCCACTGGCGGGCGGCATGGACCGTCTTCGGATGGACGCCGGCGCGGGCGAAGATGGCGATGACGTTGTCGTAGTTCGCCGGCGACACCTCGCGCGAGAACATCACGAAGCGCTCCTCGCTCAGGTCGCCGAGATCGATCGCCTGCGCGCCAGCGCGCGGATGCGCCGCCGGCAGGCAGAGCACGAATTCGTCCTCGACCAGCGGCAGCGAGCGCAGCTGGGGCGGGACGACGAAGGCATTCAGGAAACCGGCATCCAGCTGGCCGTGCAGCAGGCCCTGGAGCTGCTCCGCGGTCGACATCTCGTGCAGGATCAGTTCGATGCCGTGGGCGTCGGTGTCGAAGCCTTGCACGATAGCCGGCACGCCGCGGTAGACCAGGGAGCCGGCCATGCCGACGTCGAGCCGGCCGCGGCTGCCGCTGGCGACGGCCAGTGCGACCGACGAGGCCCTCGCGACCCGATCCAGGATCTGGCGGGCTTCCTCGAGGAAGGCGGAGCCGGCCGGCGTCAGCTCGACGTGCTTGCTGCTGCGCAGCAGCAGCTGGACGCCGAGCTCTTCCTCCAGCGCCTTGATGGCCAGGCTCAGGGGCGGCTGGGTGATGGCCAGGCGATCGGCGGCGCGCCCGAAATGGAGTTCCTCGGCCAGCACGGCGAAGTAGCGAAGGGCATGCAGCTTCATCCGCAACGATTCTAAAAATGAATCGATCAAGCCACAACTTGAATTGGACGCAAATGGTCGTGAGCTCCAAGATCCGACTCGTCGCGACGGAGACGACGAACATTCAAGGAGACGAAGCATGCAAGCATTTCAACGGGCCCTGGCGCTGCTGGCCCTGGTCGGGGCTGGCCTCGCCGGCGCGCAGGACTACCCCGCCGCGCCGATCACGATGGTGGTGCCCTTCGCGGCCGGCAGCGGCACGGACGCGGTCGCGCGCATCGTGGCCAAGCGCCTGGGCGAGCGGCTCAGGCAGCCGGTGCTGGTGGACAACAAGGCGGGCGCCAGCGCCCAGATCGGCGCCCAGTACGTGGCCAAGGCCAAGCCGGACGGCTACACGCTGTTCATGACCACCAACACCTCGCATTCGGCCAACCCCGCGCTGTTCGCGAACCTGAAGTACGACCCGATCAAGGACTTCACGCCGATCGTCCGCGTGGGCGAGCTGCCTTTCGCGGTGGTCGTGGATTCGAAGTTTCCGGTCAAGAGCATGAAGGAGCTGATCGGCCACGCCAAGGCGAACCCGGGCAAGCTGTCCTACGCGACGCCGAACAGCACCTCGCTGGTGGCCTCCGAGACCATCAGGCGGATCGCCGGCATCGACATGCTCGGCGTGCCCTACAAGTCGAGCCCGCAAGCCCTGACGGACCTGATCGGTGGACAGGTCCAGATCTACGTCGCCGATCTCGGTTCGAGCATGGCGATGATCAAGGCGGGCAGCGTGCGCGCGCTGGCCGTGACGACCCAGGGAGCGGTCAAGTCGCTGCCCGGCGTGGCACCCGTTGCCGAGACGGTCAAGGGCTTCGACCTCACGTCCTGGAACGGCATCCTCGGGCCGGCCGGCATGCCGCGGCAGATCGTGGACCGCCTGGATGCGGAGGTCCGGCAGGTGCTGGCCGACAAGGAGGTGCAGGACCAGCTCGCCCAGCTCGGCTTCGAAGTCTGGCCCAGCAGCGGCCCGGACGACTTCGCCAGGTACGTGGCCGAGCAGCTCGCGCACTGGACGGCGCTGATCAAGCAGGCCGGCATCCGGCAGGAATAGCCATGACGCAGAATAGACATTCCGGCCCGCTCGCGGGCGTGCGCGTCCTCGACCTGAGCTCGGTGATCATGGGACCGTATGCGACCCAGATCCTCGCCGAACTGGGCGCGGACGTGATCAAGGTGGAAAGCCGTGAGGGCGACAACATGCGCCACGTGGGGCCCATGAAGAACCCGGGCATGGGGCCCATCTTCCTGCACGCCAACGCCGGCAAGCGCAGCATCGTGCTCGACCTGAAGCACGAGGGCGGCCGCGAGGCCGCGCTGAAGCTCGCCGAGGGCTGCGACGTGCTCGTCAGCAACGTGCGGCCGAAAGCCATGGCGCGGCTCGGACTGGACTACGAAGCCGTCAAGGCGCGCAGCCCCGCGATCATCTACGTGAGCTGCTGCGGCTTCGACCAGGACGGGCCCGATGCGGCGCGGCCGGCCTACGACGACCTGATCCAGGGCGCGACCGGTGTGCCGTGGCTCATGCAGCAGTACGGCGCGCCCGAGCCGACCTATGCGCCGACGACGCTCTGCGACCGCGTCACCGGCCTGCATGCCGTCTATGCCGTGACGGCCGCGCTGTATGCGCGCAGCCGCACCGGGCAGGGGCAATCCGTGATCGTGCCCATGTTCGAATCGATGGCGCAGTTCATCCTGGGCGACCACATGGCCGGGCTGAGCTTCGACCCTCCGCTGGGCACGCCGGGCTACGCGCGGCTGTTGACGCCGCACAGGAAGCCGTACGCCACGAAGGACGGTCACCTCTGCGTGCTGATCTACAACGACAAGCACTGGCGCAGCTTCTTCGAGGCCATCGGGGAGTCCGGGGGGCTCGGCGCCGACCCGCGCTTCGCGACCCACGGCGCGCGCGCGGCCCACATCGACGGCGTCTATGCCGAGGTCGCCTGCATCCTGCGCACGCGCACGACCGCCGAGTGGCGCGCGCTGCTGGATGCGGCCGACGTGCCGAACATGCCGATGAACAGTCCGGCCGACTTGCTGGCGAATCACCAGCTGCGCGCGACCGGCTTTCTGCGCGAGGCCCTGCATCCGACGGAGGGTCCGCTGCACGTGATGACGGCTCCCACGAAGTGGTCCGCGACCCCACCCGCGCGCGAGTCCGCGCCCGCGCCCCGGCTCGGGGAGCACACGGCCGAACTGCTGCGCGAGGCCGGCTATTCCGAGGCCGCCGTCCGCGACCTCCTGGCCAGCGGCGCTTGCACGGCGGCGATCACCTGATGATGAAACCGAAGTACCTGATCCGCAGCCGGGACGTCCCGAGCTACCAGCCCGCGAACCACCACCACACGAGCAATCGCCGGCTGATCGGTCCGCAGACCGTGGGCGCACGGCAGATGGAGGTGCTGCTGGGCACGCTGCACAAGGGCGGCGGCGCGCCGCCGCACGCCCACCCGGGCATCGAGCAGGCCTGCCATCTGCTGGAAGGCACGGCCCATGTCGAGGTCGCCGGCGAAGCCTTCGAGATGCTGCCGGGAGACACCTGCTTCTTTCCCGCCGATGCCATGCATCTCTTCCAGGTGACCAGCGACACGCCGGTGAAATTGCTGGTGATCTACAGCCCGCCCTATGGGGAGGCGCCCGACAAGCTGCGCCGTCCCTCCGGGGATTGAACCCAGGAGACGAACATGAATTTCAACCCGACGCCCGATCAGGCGCAGATCCGCGACGCCGTCGAGAAGGTCTGCGCGCCCTTCGATGCCGACTACTGGCTGCACAAGGACCGCGAGGGCGGCTTCCCGGAAGAGTTCCATCGCGCGCTCGCCGACTCCGGCTGGCTCGGCATCGCGATGCCGCAGGAGCACGGCGGGGCGGGGCTCGGCATCAGCGAAGCGGCGCTGATGATGCACACCATCTCGGCCACCGGCGCCGGGCTCTCGGGGGCCTCCGCCGTCCACATGAACATCTTCGGCCTGCATCCGGTGGTCGTCTTCGGCACGGACGCACAGAAGCGGCGCTGGCTGCCGCCGCTGATCGAGGGCCGGGACCGCGCCTGCTTCGCCGTCACCGAGCCGAACACGGGCCTGAACACCCTGAAGCTGAAGACGCGCGCGGTCCGCGAGGGCGAGCATTACGTGGTGCACGGGCAGAAGGTCTGGATCAGCACGGCCCAGGTGGCGAACAAGATCCTGCTGCTCGCGCGCACCACGCCGGTCGAGGACTGCACGGGCACCGAGGGCCTGAGCCTCTTCTACACCGACCTGGACCGCGCCAAGGTCGAGGTCCGCGAGATCGAGAAACTGGGCCGCAAGTGCGTCGATTCCAACCAGGTCTTCATCGACGGCCTGCGCATCCCGGTCGAGGACCGCGTGGGCGAGGAAGGCAAGGGCTTCAGCTACATCCTGCACGGCCTGAACCCGGAGCGGATCCTGATCGCGTCGGAGGCGATCGGCCTGGGCCGTGCCGCGCTGGCGCGCGCCGCCAACTATGCCAACGAGCGCGAGGTGTTCGGCCGCGCTATCGGCCAGAACCAGGCGATCCAGCATCCGCTGGCCCGATCCTGGATGGAGCTCGAAGCGGCCCACCTGATGGTGCAGAAGGCGGCCTGGCTCTATGACCAGCACCTGCCCTGCGGCGCCGAGGCCAACAGCGCGAAGTTCCTGGCGGCGGAAGCCTGCTACTGCGCCTGCGAGAACGCGATCTTCACCCATGGCGGCATGGGCTACGCGAAGGAATATCACGTCGAGCGCTACCTGCGCGAAGCCTGGATCCCGCGCCTGGCGCCCGTGAGTCCGCAGCTGATCCTCTGCTTCATCGCCGAGAAGGTGCTCGGCCTGCCGAAGTCCTATTGAGCCTTCACTTGATGCCGGCGCGCATGAAGCTCTGGACGAACTGGCGCTGGAACAGCAGGAAGGCGATCAGGAGCGGCGCCGAGGTCATCAGCGTGGCGGCCGTGATCACCGACCAGTCGACGCCCTGGTCGACCGAGGAGAACACCTGCAGGCCCACCGTCAGCGGCC
>Ga0247820_10001884_pt1 | contig 11801 bp, 11 predicted proteins | sample 13C_Glucose_Day1_2_FD_192480 | JGI IMG/M metagenome (GOLD analysis project Ga0247820, IMG submission 192480) | Soil microbial communities from agricultural site in Penn Yan, New York, United States - 13C_Glucose_Day14 | ecosystem: Environmental > Terrestrial > Soil > Agricultural land | place...
CTGGCCGGCGATCGTGTCGGTGAGCGCGGGGCCGCCGCCGCGATACGGGATGTGCACGATGGCCAGGCCCGCCTGCGCCTTGAACAGCTCGGCCGACATGTGGAACGTGCTGCCCCCGCCGGCCGACCCGTAGGTCAGCTTGCCCGGCTTGCTCTTGGCCAGCGCCAGCAGCTCCTGGAGGTCCTTCGCGGGCAGGTTGTTGGTGACGACCAGCACGTGCTGCGACGCGGCCACCATGCCGATGGGCGCCAGATCCTTCAGCGTGTCGTAGGGCATCTTGGGCGTCAGCGACGGGTTGATCGCCAGCGACACGGTCTGCAGCCCGATGGTGTAGCCGTCGGCCGGCGACTTGGCGACGGCGTCGACGCCGAGGTTGCCGCCGGCGCCGCCCTTGTTCTCGATGAACACCGGCTTGCCGAGCGCCTTGCCCCACTCGTCGGCGATCAGCCGCGCGACGATGTCGGCGCTGCCGCCGGGGGCGTAGGGCACGATCAGCTTCACCGGCCGCTCGGGATAGGTCTGGGACCAGGCGGTGGTGCACAGGGCGGCCAGCGCGAGGGAGGTCAGTAGCGATCGGCGTTGCAGCATCGTTGTCTCCAGGGATCGAAGGTCTGTTCGGTGCTCAAATCCTATGCGTGAATGAGAGCAATACAATTTATATTCAGACAGTTCTTTCGTTCCTTTGAGTTATCAATTGATTTTCAGTGGACGCGTTCTCCGACCTCGGCTTCTTCTCACTCCTGGTCAAGCACGGCAGCCTCGTCGCCGCAGCGCAGCAGCTGGGGGTGACGCCGCCGGCGGTCAGCAAGCGGCTGGCGGCGATCGAGCGGCGCCTGGGCGTTCGCCTGCTGCAGCGGACGACGCGACGCATCAGCCTCACGCCGGAGGGCGAGACCTACCTCGTCGACGGCGCACGCGTGCTCGAGGACCTCGAGACGCTGGAGCGCACGGTGGCCGGCAGCCGTGCCGTTCCGAAGGGATTGATGCGCGTGTGCGCCACGCTCGGCTTCGGGCGGCGCCACGTGGCGCCGGCGCTGTCGAAGTTCGCGCGCGGCTATCCGGAGGTCGAAGTGCAACTGCACCTGACCGATCGCCCGGTCAACCTCGTCGAGCAACGGTTCGATCTGCAAATGCGGTTCGGCGAACTGCCCGATGCGCGACTGACGGCGCGGCTGCTGGCCCGCAACCGTCGCGTGCTGTGCGCATCCCCGGCCTACCTGCGACACGCCGGCGAGCCGACCTCTCCGCGTGAGCTGGCACAGCACAAGTGCCTCTTCATCCGCGAAAGCGATGAAACCTTCGGCACGTGGCACCTTCGCTCAGGCGCCCGCGCAGAAACGGTCAAGGTTCGCGGACCCCTGGCATCGAACGACGGCGAGTGCGTGCTCGGCTGGGCGCTCGACGGGCACGGCATCCTGATGCGCTCGCTGTGGGAGGCCGCGCCGATGCTTCGCTCGGGCAAGCTGCGGCCCGTGTTGTCCGAGTGGAGCCTGCCAGGGGCGGACATCTACGCCGTGTTCCCGACGCGCAGCCACCTGTCTGCCAAGACGCGCGCACTGGTCGACTTCCTGCTGGATGCCTTCGAGGCGCACCGCGTCGACGAGGACGGCGGCTGGTGAGCGTCAACGCCGAGCGACGATCAGCCGCGTCGAGCGGCTTCGATCGCGACGATGTCGATCTTTCTCATCTCCATCATCGCGTCGAAAGCGCGCTTCGCCGCCGCGGGATCGGGATCGGTGATCGCGGCGGTGAGGGCGCGTGGAGTGATCTGCCACGACAGGCCCCATTTGTCCTTGCACCAGCCGCATGCGCTTTCCTGGCCGCCGTTCTTGACGATCGCGTTCCACAGGCGATCGGTTTCGGCCTGATCGTCGGTCGCAATCTGGAACGAGAAAGCCTCGTTGTGCTTGAACGCCGGGCCACCGTTCAGTCCGAGGCAAGGGATGCCAGCCACGGTGAACTCCACCGTCAAGACATCGCCCTTCTTGCCCGAGGGATAGTCGCCGGGCGCGCGGTAGACCGCGCCCACCACGCTGTCGGGAAACGTCTCGGCATAGAACCGCGCCGCGTCCAGGGCGGTACCGTCATACCAGAGACATATCGTGTTCTTGCCTGCCATTTCGATTCTCCAATCAGCAACGGTTGCGAGCACTCACGCGCTCGTCGCGAGGCTCCGGTTCTTGGAGCAACTGCCGTTCCCTAGGCGAGAAGGCGGGCCCCATCGCGCAGGATCGTCTCGGCTTGGCCTGTCACGCGTTGCATCACGGTCGCGACCGGAGTGACCTCGTCGATGAGCCCGGATGCCTCGCCCGCGATGACCGCTGCAACGTCGAAGTCTTCTTCGGCGCGTGCCCGGGCGTACGCGGGGGCGATCTCCTCGGCGCGCTGGAGCAGCTCGACTTCCCGGCCGATCCAGCGCTGCGCGTGCGCGTTGCGGACGCAGCGCCCCATGTAGGGGTGCGGCCACACCCGTCGTCGCGAAATGTCGAACACGATGCTGCGCGCGGTGTCGTCGCCACCCACATCGCAGATGCGCTGCTTGGCCACGCGCGAGCCCGCCGCTTCCTCGGTGGCATAGAAGCGCGTGCCGAGCAGCACGCCGGCAGCGCCGAGCATCAGCGCCGCCGCGAGGCCGCGGCCGTCCGCGATGCCGCCGGCGGCGACCACGGGCCTGCCGTCGGCCACGGCGTCGATGATCTCCGGCACGAACGTCACCAGCCCGCGCATGCCGCCGTGGCCACCGCCCTCCGTGCCTTGCGCGACGAGGATGTCGGCGCCCGCCGCCACCGCTTGCCGTGCCGATGCGAGCGATTGCACCTGGCAGATGGCGAGGGCGCCGGCGTCGTGGATGCGATCGACCCATGGGGCAGGGTCCCCGAACGACAGCATGACGGCGACGGGTTGGCGCTCCAGCACCAGATCGAGCAGCCGCGGCTGCGTCGCCAGGCTCCAGGTGATGAAGCCGACGCCATAGCGCTGGCGTGAATGCGCGAGCACGTCCAGCTCTCGTGCGAGCCAGGCTTCTTCACCGTAGCCGGCGCCGAGCAGGCCGAGGCCCCCGGCGGCGCTCACGGCGGCGGCGAGACGGCCGTCGGACACGAGGTCCATCGGCGCGAGCAGCACGGGGTGCTCGATGCCGAGCCGCTCCGTGAGGGGGGTGCGCAGCGTCATGTGCAAAGCTCCTTGGCGTCCGGGGCTTCGAGAATAGGCGGCTTGTCGGATCATCGCCAGTGTCACGATGCCGGCGGCCTTGATGCCGACCACCTGGCAGGCGAATCGATCTATCCTCAGCGCCTGGACCAGCAGCCAGGAGGCGTGAAGTGGCCGATCCATCAGCGCAGACAAGTTCGGTCGGTGCTCTCGACGAGCAGGCGATCCGCGAGCGGGTGCGCGACCTGACCGCACAGATGCTCTCGACCGGCCGGCTCGACGGCGAGGGCATCAAGGAGGTGGTGCGCGCAATGGGCGTCGGCGTCGGCGTCGCCCCTGCGCCCGCGATCGACGACGACCAGGCGCGCGAAGCATTCGCCTCGGCGGTGGCGGCGCTCGACGAGGCGCTTCAGCGCTCGGCGCAGGCGGTCCACGAGTCCCTTGCTGCGCTCGCGGCGCGCGGCAAGGACTTCTCCGACAACGACCTGAAGAACGCCTTTGCCAGCCTGCAGCAGTTGCAGCACGACTACGTCGCCGTCGCCAACCGCATCGCCGACGCGACGGGCGGCAACATCCGCCGTGAACTCGTCGACCTCGCGTTGCACGCACAGCGGGTCGGAGCCGACGCGGGCGTTCGCATGGCGCAGGTGATGAGCGAGTTCGCCGACCGCATCGGCGGCACGACCCGCGGGCGTGCAGCGTCGGGCCTGCAGGCGGCACGCGACTACGGCGCCAACATGACGCTCGCCACCAGCGGCCTGCTCGCTGGCTTCGCCGACGCTCTGCGCCAGCAGGCCGACGCGAAGAAGGCGAAGTAGGTTCGCGCGTGCGCGAAGCGACGCTCGGTGCGGTGCGCGACCTGCCGCGCCTGCACGAGATCAGCGTGGTCTTCGTGCGTCACGGCCTCGGTGATCTCGTGCGGCGCCTGGGCGTCGCTTCGGTGCTCGAGCGCGCCGGGTCGGTGCTGCAATGGGGCGCGGGGGGGCGCAGCACGCACCTCGAGCCTGAGCAGCGCCTGCGCCAGGCGTTCGAGGAACTCGGGCCGACATTCATCAAGCTCGGGCAGATGCTGTCGACGCGCGAGGATCTGCTGCCGCCCGAGTGGACGACCGAGCTGGCGCAACTCCACAGCAACGTGGCACCGCTGCCATACGACGCGATCGCAGCCACGGTCGAGCGCGCACTCGGCGCCGCGCCGTCCGACGTGTTCCTCGACATCGAGCGCGAGCCGTCCGGCTCGGCGTCGATTGCACAGGTGCATCGCGCACGGCTGCCCGACGGCCGGCCGGTCGTCCTCAAGGTGCGGCGCCCGGATATCGAGGCCAAGGTCGAGGCGGACTTGCGGCTGCTCTCGTACGTGGCGCAGCTGGTCGAAAGCGCGCTTCCGGAAGCGCGCCGCTACCAGCCGGTGCGCGTGGTCGACGAGTTTCGCCGCTCGCTGACGCGCGAGCTCGACCTTGCCGCCGAGGCACGCAACGTCGAGCGCTTCGCGCGCCATTTCAAGGACGACCCGTACATCCTGATCCCGCGCGTCTATCCGCAGTGGACGAGCAGTGTGATGAACGTGCAGGAGTGCATCGATGGCACTGCCGGAAAGGATCCGGCGGCGCTCGAGCGCGCCGGCCTCGACCCGAAGCTGCTCATGCAGCGCGGCGCCGATGCGGTGCTGAAGATGATCCTCGAGCACGGCTTCTTCCACGCCGACCCGCACCCGGGCAACGTGATCTACCTGGCCGGCAACCGGATCGCGATGATCGACTTCGGCATGGTCGGGCGGCTCTCGCCGACGCGCCGCTACCAGATCGTCGATCTGCTCGCCGGCATCGCGCGCCACGACGAGCAGCCCATGCTCGAAGTGCTGCTCGATTGGGCGGGCGATGATGCGGTCGACGAAGAGCGCCTCGGCGCCGACCTCAGCGAGCTGGTGACCGACTACGCCGACGTGGCGCTGAAGGACATGCGCGTCGGTGCGCTGATCGCACGCATCACGCAAATCGTGCGCGATCACGGCATCGTGATGCCGACCGACCTGACGCTGATGTTCAAGGCGCTGATCACACTCGAGGGCCTGGGGCGCAAGTACGACCCAGAGTTCCGCCTGACCGATCGACTGCGTCCGTTTCTCGACCGTGCGCTGTCGGCGCGCTACGCGCCCGCGGAGCTGGGACGCCGGGGCAGCGCCAATCTCGGCCAGCTGCTGGGGCTGCTCGGCTCGGTGCCGCGCGATGTCGCGCGCCTGCTGAAGGACGCGCGGCGCGGCCGGATGCGAGTCGATCTCGACCTGAAGCGGCTCGACAGCTTCGGCCGCAAGCTCGACGGTACGATCGATCGCATCACGGTCGGCATCATGACCGCCTCGGTCGTGATCGGCTCGTCCATCGTGATGACGGTGAGCTCGGGCCCCCAGGTCTTCGGCATGCCGCTGCTCACCGTGCTGGGGCTCCTGGGTTATCTGTTGGCGTTCGTCAACAGCGTGTGGATCGTGGTGTCGATCTGGCGCTCGGAAAGAGGTTGAACTGAAGCGGCACACTCACCGACCGCAATCTCCCTTTGTGCCACTCGATACGGAGTCCCTGATGGATTTCTCGCTGCCACCCGAGTTGCTCGCGCTGCGCGAGCGCACCCGCAGCTTCGTCGCCGAGCAGATCATTCCCCTCGAACGAGACGCCCGGCAGACATCGCACGGCCCGAGCGAAGAGCTGCGCCGCGAGCTCGTGGCAATGGCGCGCAGCGCCGGCCTCCTGACGCCGCACGCATCGCGGGAGTTCGGCGGCCTCGGTCTTTCGCATTTGGCCAAGGCGGTCGTTTTCGAAGAGAGCGGGTACTCCACGCTCGGCCCCACGGCGATGAACATCCACGCGCCGGACGAGGGCAACATCCACCTGATGGAGGCAGTGGGCACGCCGGCGCAGAAAGAGCGCTGGTTGCGGCCGCAGGTCGAGGGGCACACCCGCTCCTGCTTCGCGATGACAGAGCCTGCGCCGGGCGCCGGGGCCGATCCGTCGATGCTCGCCACAACGGCCGTTCGCGACGGCGCCGACTTCATCATCAACGGAACCAAGTGGTTCATTACCGGCGCGGAAGGCGCCGCGTATGCGATCGTCATGGCGCGCATGGAAGACGGCTCGGCGACGATGTTCCTCACCGACATGGATCGCAGCGGCATTCGCATCGTGCGCCAGATGGATGCCATGGACCGGTGTTTCACCGGCGGACATGCGGTGCTCGAGTTCATGAATCTGCGGGTGCCCGCGAGCGACGTGCTGGGCGAGATCGGCAAGGGCTTTCGCTATGCCCAGGTGCGCCTCGCGCCTGCGCGCCTGACGCATTGCATGCGGTGGCTGGGGCAGGCAAGGCGCGCCCACGACATCGCCACCGACTATGCGCGGCGGCGCCAGGCGTTCGGCAAGACGCTGGGCCAGCACGAAGGGGTGGGGTTCATGCTGGCGGACAACGACATGGATCTTCAGACCGCGCGTCTGCACATCTGGCACACCGCCTGGCTGCTCGACCAGGGGCAGAAGGCCAACTTCGAGTCGAGCCGCGCGAAGGTCGTGTGCTCGGAGGCGCAGTGGCGTGTCGTCGATCGCTGCGTGCAGATCCTGGGCGGCCAGGGCGTGACCGACGAAACCATCGTGATGCGCATCTTCACCGACATGCGGGCGTTTCGCATCTACGACGGTCCGAGCGAGGTCCACCGGTTCAGCATGGCGCGCAAGATTCTCGATGCGGCGGAGAAGCAGCAGTGAGCGCAGATTCGACGAAGGACGTTGTCGATTTCAACACCGGCATTCTTGCCGGCATGCTGCGCTCGCGCGGCCTCATTGGTGCGCAGGCGTTGGAGGTGACGCCCTTGACGGGTGGGCAGTCGAATCCGACCTTTCGTGTGAGCGCCGGGGATCGCGCATACGTGTTGCGCAAGAAGCCCGCGGGGCAGCTGCTCCCCTCCGCACACGCGGTCGATCGCGAGTACCGGGTGATCGGCGCACTGCGCGACAGCGACGTGCCTGTGCCGGAAGTCTTCTTCTACAGCGACGACTCGTCAGTGGTCGGCACGCCCTTCTACGTGATGGAGTTCCTGGATGGGCGCGTCTGGAGCGATCAATCCCTGCCTGGCATCGCTCCCGCCGAGCGCCGCGCCGTCTACGTCGAGATGAATCGCGTGATGGCCGCGCTGCATCGGGTAGACCCGGACAGGGCGGGGTTGTCGGACTTCGGGCGAGCCGGCAACTACTTCGGCCGCCAGATCACCCGATGGACAAGGCAGTACATGGATTCGCGCACTCACGACATTGCGGCGATGGATGCGCTGATCGATTGGCTGCCGCGGCACATTCCACCGGGCGACGAGACCACCATCGTTCATGGCGACTACCGGCTCGACAACCTCGTGTTCCACCCGACCGACGCGCGAATCATTGGCGTCCTCGACTGGGAGTTGGCTACCTTGGGCCATCCGATGGCCGACTTTGCGTACCACTGCATGAGCTGGCACATCCCGGCAGACCTGTGGCGCGGGATCGGCGGACTCGACCTGCAGGATCTGGGCATCCCGAGCGCGGCCGAGTACCTTCAGTGGTACGGCGACGCCACGAACACGAAGGGCGTCGAGCATTGGGACTTCTACCTCGCGTTCAACTTCTTCCGCATTGCAGCGATCCTGCAGGGCATCGCGAAGCGCGCCATCGACGGCAGCGCCGCGGCAAGCGATGCCGCCGAAACCGGCCGCAAGGCGGCGCCGTTGGCCGACCTCGGGTGGGAGTTCGCGCGGCGTTACGACGCTTTGCGCGGCTGAAAGCCTGCCCTGGCTGCGCGATCCGCCAGCATGGCCTCCATCGCGTCGGCTTGGATGCGTTTCGTATGGATCGCGAGGGCGATCATCGCCAGGGATGTCAGAGCTATGAGCATGTCAGGGTCCTCGGTGTCGCTTCATCGGACTTCGGTATCCAGCCCGAGAAACATTCTAGGGGTTAACCCTGAGTTCACTGCGTCAGCAGCAGCGATCCGAGCCCGAGTGAGCATTTCGTCAGGAGCGGAACGAAACGGCTCTGCATCTCCTCGAGCGATACCCGCGACGCGTGAGTGCCGATGTTGATGGCGGCCACCACGGTCCCGCGACCATCGCGAACCGGCACAGCGATCGATCGGAGCCCCACCTCGAGTTCCTGGTCCAGCAGGGCGAAGCCGGCATCGCGAACCTTCACCAGCGCCTTGCGCAGCCTGGGTACGGAGGTAAGGGTGCGATTCGTTCGTTCGACCAATCGAACCCGGCTCAGGTAGTCCTCGAGTTCCCCTGCCGGCAGGTGCGCCAGCAGCACCTGTCCCATCGCCGTGCAATAAGCGGGCAAGCGGGCTCCGACCAAGAGGCTGATCGACATGATCCGCGTCTCTGCGGAGCGGCAGATGTAGACGATGTCCTCACCGTCGAGGATGGCCGCCGAACACGACTCGCGGACCTCTCGACTCACCTCGTCCAGATAGGGCTGCGCCGCGACCGCAAGAGGCGTCGAAGCAAGGTAGGCGTGACCCAGCGTGAGGACCTGCGGGCGCAGGTGGAACCTCTTGTTGTCCTCGCCCGCGTAGCCCAGCACGCGCAGCGTGTGCAGGCATCGACGCACCGACGCGCGAGAAAGGCCGGTCGCCTGGCTGATCTGCGAGATGGTCAGGTTGCGGCGGAACTCCGAAAACGCCCGGATCACCTGCAGGCCTCGCGCCAGCGAGGTCATGAAGTCGGGGTCGCCTGAAGGGTGCACTGTGGTCTCCATGGCCGATTATCGAACAGTTAGACGATTATCGGCATTGCTCGTGACACGGCGGTTCGGTACGCTATGTGTTCTTTCATCGCATGTCCGTTCGATTATCGAACGCCGGTTCACGCGACCCTCATCGACTGGTCCATGCACACTCCTCCGCTCAAGCTTCACTTCAAAGGCCGCGACGACTGGCATGCCGGCTTGCGGCAACACCTGCTGCCGCTCGACTGCAGCGTCGAGAACTCCGGCTCCTTCCAGTGCAGCGCCATCGTCGGTCGCTTGAACGGCAACACCGTGGCCGAGTTGCGCGCCGACGAGTCGCGCATCGTTCGTCGCGCCGTCGACATCTCCTCAGGGTCCGACGAGCTGGTGAAGATCCTGTGGCAGATCGCGGGCCGCAGCCGCGTCGAGCAGGGAGTGCATCGCTCGACGCTGGAGGCCGGCAGCTGGACAATCTGCGACCCGGGGCGCGAGTACGCGATCGACCTGGACAAGGGCACCAACGTCCTGCTGATCCTGATCCCGCGCACCCAATGTCCGGGATGGGTTTCGGCGATGAACCTGCTGTCGGCGCAGGCGTTGCCGGCGGGCGGTCCGGCACACATCGCGTCGGCTGCGCTGGCCGCGATGCTGCACGACATCGCGCTGCTCGATGCCGGCAGCCAGGCCACCCTGCATGAAACCGTCGTGCTGCTGGTGGAGCGCGCATTGGCCCTCGCGCTCGAATCGCGCGGCCTCGAAGCCGAGCCCGAGCGCTCGCTTCAATTGCCGCAGGTGCAGACGTACATCCTCCAGCACCTCTCGGACCACGCGCTCACGGTGGACAAGCTCGCCACGGTGTTCGGCGTGTCGCGGCGAAGCGTATACAACGTCTTCGTGCCGAGCGAGCTGACCCCGCATGCGTTCATCCACAACGCCAGGCTCGACCGGGCATGCAAGCTGCTGGGGCAGCCGAACGGCCGCAGAAGCCCGGTTGCAGAAGTGGCGCGCCAGTGCGGTTTCGCGGATCCGGCTCACTTCAGCCGAGCCTTTCACATGCGCTACGGCGTCCCCCCGTCGGCGTGGCGCGAAGAGTTCGCCTGAGGCCTGGCATGCCAGTTTGTGCAGGCGCTTGACTGGGCGTGCAAGATTAGGTGCTTTCCCGTCTGCCGCTTGTGGTGATCGCGGACAAACTCGCCTGACTGTCGAAGAATGCCTGAGCGCCGACCCGAGTCGGTCGCTCACCTTCCTGAGGCAAGAGCAGGAGAGAACAGCATGGCAAGCGCGTTGGACCACGAGCCTCACGGCGACCATCAGACCCGCAAGGCGACCGCGAGCGGCTGGATCGGATCGGCGCTCGAGTACTACGACTTCTTCATCTACGCCACCGCGGCGTCGCTGATCTTTCCGCAGATCTTCTTCCCGAAGACCGACCCCAAAGTCGCGATCATCGCGTCGCTCGCCACCTACGGTGTCGGCTACGTCGCGCGCCCGATCGGTGCGGTCTTCCTCGGCCACTGGGGCGACACGCACGGGCGCAAGACGGTGCTCATCGTCTGCATGTTCCTGATGGGCATATCCACGGTGGGCGTGGGGCTGCTTCCGACCTACGAGCAGGTCGGGCTGCTGGCCCCCGCGCTGCTGGTGCTGCTGCGGCTCATCCAGGGCTTCGCGGTGGCCGGCGAAATCTCGGGCGCCAGCTCGATGATCCTCGAGCACGCTCCGTTCGGTCGGCGCGGGTATTACTCCAGCTTCACGCTGCAAGGCGTGCAGGCGGGCCAGGTGCTGGCCGCGGCGATCTTCCTGCCGCTGGCGCACTACATGGACCCCGACTCGTTCATGAGCTGGGGCTGGCGCATCCCGTTCCTGCTCAGCGTCGTCGTGATCATCGCCGGCTACATCATTCGCCGCGAAGTCCATGAGACCCCTGCATTCGCAGAGGAAGGCCAACACGGCGAGATTCCGAACTCGCCGGTCATCGATGCCATCAAGTACAGCTGGAAGGACATGCTGCGGGTGATCTGCATGGCGCTGATGAACGTGATCCCGGTCGTCACGACGATTTTCGGCGCGGCCTACGCCGTCCAGCCGGGCTACGGCATCAATTTCCCGAAGGACGTCTACCTCTGGATTCCGGTCGTCGGCAACATCGTGGCGGTGGTCGTGATCCCCATTGTCGGCAACCTCTCCGACAAGATCGGCCGCAAGCCGCTGGTCATCAGCGGCGCCATCCTCTCCGGACTGCTGTCGTATCTCTACCTCTACGCGATCAGCATCCACAACCTGCCGCTGGCGGTCGTGGCGTCGCTGCTGATGTGGGGCGTGGTCTACCAGGGCTACAACGCTGTCTACCCCAGCTTCTACCCCGAGCTGTTCCCCACGCGCACCCGCGTCTCGGGAATGGCCATTTCGCAGAACCTGGGCACCGCCGTCACGGCGCTGCTGCCGGTGCTCTTCGTGACCGTCGCTCCTCCCGGCTCGACCAACATCCCGATGACGATCGGCTCCATCACGCTCGGCGTGACGATCATCGCCGCGCTGGCCGCGCTGAGTGCCCGCGAGACCTATCGCGTCCACCTGAACGATCTCGGAAACGCGAACGCGCCAGAGGTCCCCAAGTCCGAATACGACCGCATTCGCGAACAGACCCGCAACGCAGCAGAACTGGCCAAGGCCTGAGCCGCAATCGAGCGACGCGCCGCCCGACAGGGGGCGGTGCGCGGTGCTCGGCAAGGAGACTGCATCATGCCCAACATCGCGTACCGCAACGTCGACGACCCCGAGCTCGCCGACCTGGTTGCGACCATTCGTGCGCGCCGCTCGACCGGCAAGCTGCTCAACCTCGACCGCATGCTGCTCCACAGTCCGCCGTTCGCGCGCGGCTGGAATGCCATGTTCGCGGCGATTCGCAACCAGCTG
>Ga0247820_10001885_pt1 | contig 11801 bp, 10 predicted proteins | sample 13C_Glucose_Day1_2_FD_192480 | JGI IMG/M metagenome (GOLD analysis project Ga0247820, IMG submission 192480) | Soil microbial communities from agricultural site in Penn Yan, New York, United States - 13C_Glucose_Day14 | ecosystem: Environmental > Terrestrial > Soil > Agricultural land | place...
GCGCCGACCGCCGCCAGCGGGTTGCGCAGGTCGTGCCCGAGCACCGCGATGAACTGCTCGCGCAGTTCGGCCGTGGCACGCTCGTGCGCGAGCGCCTGCTCGACCTCGACCTGGTGGTCGTCGCTTTCGAGCTGCAGCGCGATCAGCTCCGCGAACACCGTGAACATGGTCACGGTGCGAGGGTCCGAGACGATGCGCGGCCGCCGATCGATCGCGCACAGGTTGCCGAAGTAGTCGCCGCCCGGCCGCACGATCGGCACCGAGATGTAGCTCTCGATGTTGTAGAGCTTCGGCGTGTGGTGTCCGGCGTACACCGGGTCCTGGCTGGCGTGGTCGATCACCACCGGCTGCCGGGCGGCGCGCGCCTCGCGGCACAGGGTGGTCTGGACGTCGAGCTGGCCGCCCGGTGCCAGGCCGAACCGGATGTCGTCCTGCACCGCGCAGGCCGTCCAGGTGCCGTCGGTGACCCGGGCGACGGCGGCGAAGCCCATGCCGGTGTTCTGGCAGATCAGCCTGAGCAGCGCAGGCACTGCGCTGATGCGGCCCACGGCGGCCACGTCGCGGGCGATGTCCTGCGGGTCGTCGCTGTTGCCGAGCCGGTCCACGTCGGATTCGATCAGATGGGCAGCGCGATCAGGTCGTGGCCCTCGGCGCCGACGATCCGGGCCCGGGTGAACTCGCCCACCTTGAGCGTCTTGCTGATCTTCTCGGGCGGCAGCAGCCGGACGATGCCGTCGATCTCGGGGGCATCGGCGTAGCTGCGGCCGACGCCGCCCTTGCGCCCCAGGGCCGGTGCCGAGTCGACCAGCACCTGCATGGTGGCGCCGATGCGCTGGCGCAGCTTGGCGATCGAGACCGCTTCGGCGACTTCCATGAAGCGCGCCCGGCGCGCCTCGCGCTCGGCTTCGGGCAGCATGCCCGGGATGTCGTTGGCCGCCGCGCCCTGCACCGGGCTGTAGGCAAAGCAGCCGGCACGGTCGATGCCAGCCTCGCGGATGAAGTCGAGCAGGTGCTCGAATTCCGCCTCGGTCTCGCCCGGGAAGCCGGCGATGAAGGTGCTGCGGATGACCAGTTCGGGGCAGACCTCGCGCCAGCGCGCGATGCGCTCGAGGTTCTTCTCGCCGCTGGCCGGCCGCTTCATGCGCTTGAGCACATCCGGATGGCTGTGCTGCAGCGGCACGTCGAGGTAGGGCAGCACCTGGCCGCTGGCCATCAGCGGGATGACCTCGTCGACGCTCGGATAGGGATACACGTAGTGCAGACGCACCCAGGCGCCGTAGGGCTCGGCGATCTCGCCCAGCGTGCGCACCAGCTCCAGCATGCGGGTCTTGACCGGCTTGCCGTCCCAGAACCCGGTGCGGTACTTGACGTCGACGCCATAGGCCGAGGTGTCCTGGCTGATCACCAGCAGTTCGCGCACGCCCCCTTCGAACAGTGCCTTGGCCTCCGACAGCACGTCGCCGACCGGCCGCGACACCAGGTCGCCGCGCATCGACGGGATGATGCAGAAGGTGCAGCGGTGATTGCAGCCCTCGCTGATCTTCAGGTAGGCGTAATGGCGAGGCGTCAGCTTGAGTCCGGCGATGCCGAAGGTGTGCGGAACCAGGTCGATGAAGGGGTCGTGCGGCTTGGGCAGATTGGCGTGCACCGCGTCCATGACCTCCTGGGTGGCATGGGGACCGGTCACCGCCAGCACGCTGGGGTGCATCTGGCGCACCAGGTTGCCGCCCGCATCGCCCGTCCTGGCGCCCAGGCAGCCGGTGACGATCACGCGGCCGTTCTCGGCCAGGGCCTCGCCGATGGTGTCGAGGCTCTCCTTGACCGCATCGTCGATGAAGCCGCAGGTGTTGACGATCACGAGGTCGGCGCCCTCGAAGGTCTTGGAGGTCTGGTAGCCCTCGGCGCTCAGCTGGGTCAGGATCAGCTCGGAATCGGTCAGGGCCTTGGGGCAGCCCAGGCTCACGAAGCCGACTTTGGGTGCCGCCGGCGCGGCGGTTCGTTCAGGGGAGGCAACTTCGCTCATATTCCCCCTATTGTCCCAGCTATCGGGCGCCGGGGCTTTTTCAGGGACGTTTCAGGCCGAAAGCGCCCAGGACCTGCTCGGTGTTCTTCTGCATCTGCTCCTGCATCTGCAGGAACACGTTCTTGGACTGCTCGACGTAATTGCCCATCAGGCCCTGGAGCACCGGCGACTGCGCCGCCATGAATCTGGACCACATCTCGGGCGTCAGGCCCTCGGCCTTTTCGCTCAGCTGGGCCTGGACCTCGGACATTGCCTGGATATTCTTTTCGAGGTAGGGCCCCATGTAGCTCTGCATCGCCTGGCCGTAGAAGCGGATGATGCTCGCCAGCACCTGCTCGGTGAACATCGGCGCTCCGCCGGCCTCTTCCTCGAGGATGACCTGCAAAAGGATGCTGCGCGTGAGATCGTCACCGCTCTTGGCGTCGCGAACCACGAACGAGGCCTTGTTCATGACCAGCTGCTTGATCTCGGCAAGCGTGATGTAGCTGGAGGTTTCCGTGTCGTAGAGCCTTCGGTTGGGATACTTCTTGATCACCCGCTGGGCCGGCTTGGGGCCGGACTTCTTGCTCTGCACTAGGAACTCCTTCAGGTTGGGCGCCAAGGGGCGCGAGCAATTCTAGGGAGCGGTTTTGCTGCGCCGCGCCAAGGTTTACCCTGACCGGGATTTCCCAAGCGAGCGGATCAGGCCGCTAGTCGAGGGTGGTGGCGTATTCCGCGCCGCAGACCTTGCAGGCGCCCGATTCCGGGCGATCCTCGGTGGCTTCGCGGTATTGCAGCGGGCTCTTGATGCCATGGAAAACCCAGCAGCGGGGGCAGTGCTCCTGCCCGGCCAGCGGCAGGTAGCCGCGGGCCCGCTGCTCAGCCCGCTCCCGTGTGACCGGCACGCCCTGGCGCACGGTGCGCGCCACGTCTTCGGCGGCCATGGTGCCAGCCCGGCCGTTGGCACGGTCGTTGAGCCCATAGACCACCCGCGCAAACTCGAGCGGCGCCTGGCGCACCAGCGCTGCGATGCGGAGTTCTTCGAGCGAAGAATCAATCTCGGCCGCGGGGGTGTTCATCGGTTGCCTGGATCAGATGCGGTTGAAGGAGTCGGATGACCAAGTTACCACAACTGAAGTCGGGCCAGCCAGTCGCCGAATGCCATAGTCCTCTCGCCCCACCCAGGCTCACGGATTGGAATATTCCCTTCGGTCTGGTGGATGTATCGCGCAGACGCTCGCGCGCATCCGCTCCAGAATCGCCGCTCCCTGACCATGGACGGATGACACCGCAAGATGAAATACAAGTCGCTCGAGGATTTCCTGAACTGCGCGCAGGCGCGCAACCCCTGCCAGCCCGAATACCTGCAAGCCATCGCCGAAGTGATGAAGAGCCTCTGGCCCTACATCGAGAAGCATCCCCGGTACGCTACCCACGGCTTGCTCGATCGGCTGATCGAACCGGAGCGGGTGCTCATCTTCAGGGTCTCGTGGGTCGACGACAGCGGTGAGGTCCAGGTGAACCGCGGCTACCGCGTCCAGCACAGCGCCGCGATCGGCCCCTACAAGGGAGGCCTGCGCTTCCATCCCTCGGTCAACCTCTCGATCCTGAAATTCCTTGCCTTCGAGCAGACCCTCAAGAACGCCCTCACCACCCTGCCCATGGGCGGCGGCAAGGGCGGCTCCGACTTCGATCCCAAGGGCCGCAGCCCGGGCGAGGTCATGCGCTTCTGCCAGGCCTTCATGAGCGAGTTGTTCCGTCACATCGGCGCCGACCGCGATGTCCCCGCGGGCGACATCGGCGTCGGAGCCCGCGAGATCGGCTTCATGGCCGGGATGATGAAGAAGCTCAGCAACGGCGCCGACTGCGTCTTCACCGGCAAGGGCCTGAGCTTCGGTGGCTCGCTGATGCGCCCCGAGGCGACCGGCTACGGCACGGTCTATTTCGCCGAGGAGATGCTGCGGCAGAAGGGCCTCGGACTGGAAGGCCTGCGCGTGGGCGTGTCCGGCTCGGGCAACGTGGCGCAATTTGCAGTCGAGAAGGCCATGTCGCTGGGCGCCAGGGTGCTGACGGTGTCCGACTCGAGCGGCACCGTGGTCGACGCGAACGGCTTCACGCCGGCCAAGCTCGCGCAGTTGATGGAGATCAAGAACCGGCACTACGGCCGCGTGGCCGACTATGCCGCCCAGGTCGGCGCCGAGTTCCTGCCCGGGCGCCGGCCCTGGCAGGTGCCGGTCGATCTCGCCCTGCCCTGCGCGACGCAGAACGAGCTCGACGCAGAGGACGCGGCCACGCTGATCGAGAACGGCGTCACGTGCGTCGCCGAGGGCGCGAACATGCCCTCGACGATCGAGGCCATCGAACTGTTCGAAAAAAGCGGCGTCCTGTTCGCTCCCGGCAAGGCCAGCAATGCCGGCGGCGTCGCGACCTCCGGCCTCGAGATGAGCCAGAACGCGATGCGCATCGCGTGGCCGCGCGAGGAAGTCGACGCCCGCCTGCGCTCGATCATGCGCAGCATCCACGACGACTGCATGCGCCACGGCCGCCGGGCCGACGGCACGGTGAGCTATGTCGACGGTGCCAACGTCGCGGGCTTCGTGAAGGTGGCCGACGCCATGCTGGCACAGGGCGTGATCTGAACCCCGAGCCGGCGGGCGGCGCCGGCTGCAGGGGACGATGGCTCGGAAGCGCCTCACGTACAGCGCCGGACGGCCGAGCAGTCCGGCGCGACGACGCGTGTCGCGTCGCGACCCCTGCGACAGGAGATCGACAACAGCGAAGCAAGGAGGAACCGAAGGAAAGAAAATTTCCCCGAAGGCCTGAGAGCTGGTCACTCTCAGAGGGGAAATTTGGTAGGCGCGATTGGACTCGAACCAACGACCCCCACCATGTCAAGGTGGTGCTCTAACCAGCTGAGCTACGCGCCTGAGGTTGTATTCGAGAGGCCGAAGTATAGCAGGCTTCTGGAGCCACTTTTCAGCGGCGTCGCGCGGAACGCACGCCCGACACGGCGGCGACCACGGCGAGCACCTGCTTGAGCCGCGTCACGTCGGCGATCTCCACGGTGAAGGTCATCCATGCCGTGCCCTTCACCGACTGCGTCTGCACGCCGATCACGTTCATCTTCTCGCGCGCCAGCACATCCGAGATGTCGCGCAGCAGGCCCTGCCGGTCGGCGGCCTCGACCGCGACGTCGACCGCGTAGACCGAGGCGGCATCGCCGCCCTTCTGCGCGCCCCACTCCACGTCGATCACGCGCTCGGCGTTCTGCGCGGCCATCGTGCGGAAGTTGCTGCAGTCCGAGCGGTGCACGCTGACGCCGTGGCCCTTGGTCACGAAGCCGCGGATGGCGTCGGGCGGCGCCGGCTTGCAGCACTTGGCGAGCTGCGTCATCAACGACGAGACGCCGACCACCAGCACGCCGCCGCGGCCCGACTGCTCGCTGCCGCGCGCCTTCTTGATGATGACGCCGTCGTCCGGTCCGGGTGCCGGCTCGGGCGGACGCAGCAGCATCTCGATGTTGCGCAGCGAGAACTCGTCCTTGCCCACCACCTCGAACAGGTTGTCGGCCGACTTGAAGCCCAGCTGCGAGGCCAGGTCGTCGAGCTTCAGCGCGGTCTTGCCTTCGCGCTGCAGCAGCTTCTCGACCGCCTCCCGGCCGCGTGCCACCGTCTCGTGGGTGATCTGCGCGTTGAACCAGGCCCGCACCTTGGCCCGCGCCCGATGGCTCGCGAGATAGCCGAGTTCGGCGTTGAGCCAGTCGCGCGAAGGGCCGCCTTCCCTGGCGGCGATGATCTCGACCGTCTGGCCGTTCTGCAGCGGCGTGTTGAGCGGCACCATCGCGCCATCGACCCGCGCGCCGCTGCAGCGGTGGCCCAGGCTGGTGTGCACGGTGTAGGCAAAGTCGACCGCGGTCGCGCCCTGCGGCAGTTCGACGATGGCGGCGTCGGGCGTCAGCACGTAGATGCGGTCGTCGAACAGGCCCTGCCCGCGCTGGCCGCCCGAGAGATCGCGCTCCCAGGCCAGCAGCTGCCGCAGCACCGCGATCTTGGCGTCGTATTCGCCACTGGCCCAGACGCCCGCGTAGCCCTTGTGGCCGGCCTCCTTGTAGGCCCAGTGCGCGGCCACGCCGTGCTCGGCGTGGTCGTGCATCTCCTGGGTGCGGATCTGGATCTCGATCGGCTTGCCCGCATGGCCGTCGACCACGTCGCGCACCACCGTGTGCAGCGACTGGTAGCCGTTGGGCTTCGGCCGCGCGATGTAATCGTCGAACTCCTCGTCGATCGGCTGGAAGTGCGAATGCACCCAGGCCAGCGCCGCGTAGCAGTCCTTGACGTCGGCCACCACCACGCGCAGCGCCATGATGTCGAACACCTGGGCGAAGTCGAGCGACTTGCCGCGCATCTTCTTGACGATGCTGTAGATGTTCTTCGGCCGGCCCTGCACCTTGGCCTGGATGCCTTCGGCGGCCAGTTCGCGTTCGAGCCGGGCGCGCAACTGCTCGACGTAGCCCTCGCGCTCGATGCGCTTCTCGTCGAGCAGACGCGCGATCAGCTTGTAGGTCTCGGGCTCGAGGAAGCGGAAGGACAGGTCCTCGATTTCCCACTTGACCTGCCAGATGCCCAGCCGGTTGGCCAGCGGCGCGAACACCTGCAGCGATTCGCGCGCCACGTTCTCGGGCAGAGGACGCTTGCTGGCCGCGGCGTACCGCAGGGTCTGAAGGCGCGAGGCCAGCCGCAGCATCACCACGCGCAGGTCGCGCGAGAACGCCAGCAGCATCTTGCGCACGTTCTCGGTCTGGGTGCCGGCGCCATCGGCCAGGTGCGCGCTGGCGGTGGCCGATCGGGCCTGCTTTTGCACATGCACGAGCTTGGTGGTCTCGACCGCCAGCGCCGCGAAGTTGTCGCCGAACACCTTCGCGATGACCTCCTGCGGCCGGTTCAGGTGCTGGCACGAATAGACCAGGTAGCTGGCCGCCTGCATGGCTTCGGAGCCGCCCATGGCACGCACGATGGCGGCCACCGCATCGGCGTGCGCGAGCGTGTTCTCGCCGGTGTCGAGCGTCTCGTCGGCGATCAGCGGCTCGGCGAAGGCGCGCGCGCGCGCCAGCATGTTCTCCATCACCGGCGTGCGCTCGGCGGTCGCCGCCGACAGCGGGTAGTCGACCACCAGCGATTCGGACGGCGCGGGAACGTGCAGGTTGGATTGTTCGCGCTTCACGGATCGCAACGCCCGAAAAGAGACTGCCGCCCCGCGGGCCCGAGAGCTTCGCGAGAAGCGTGAGAGAGGGCGGGCTCGGTCATGGAGAAGGCGGAATCGCGATGAAGATAATGGACTCGTTGCATCCTAATTCATTCGGAGATTGTCATCATGCTCAAAGGCAAAACCGCGCTGGTCACCGGGTCCACCAGCGGCATCGGGCTCGGCATCGCAAAGGCACTGGCCGGCCAGGGCGCCAACATCGTTCTCAACGGATTCGGCGACTCGGAAGGCCCGAAGGCCGAGATCGCCGCGTTGGGCGTGCAGGTCGAGCACCACGGTGCCGACATGAGCCGCGCGGCCGACATCGAGGACATGATGAAGTTCGCCGCCAGCCGCTTCGGCCGCATCGACGTGCTCGTCAACAATGCCGGCATCCAGCATGTCGCGAAGGTCGAGGACTTCCCGGTGGAACGTTGGGACGCGGTGATCGCGATCAACCTCACGAGCGCCTTCCACACCACCCGGCTCGCGGTGCCGGCGATGCGCGAAGCCAACTGGGGCCGCATCGTCAACATCGCCTCGGCGCACGGCCTGGTGGCGTCGGCGCAGAAGTCGGCCTACGTGGCGGCCAAGCACGGGATCGTCGGCTTCACCAAGTCGGTGGCGCTCGAGACCGCCACCACCGGCATCACCAGCAACGCGATCTGCCCGGGCTGGGTGCTGACCGCGCTGGTGCAAAAGCAGATCGACGACCGCTCGGCGCGCGAGGGCATCTCGCTGGCGCAGGCGCAGAACGAACTGCTGGGCGAAAAGCAGCCTTCGCTGCAGTTCACCACCGTGGAGCAGCTGGCCGGTCTGGCGGTGTTCCTGTGCTCGCCGGCGGCCGACCAGGTTCGCGGCGTGGCGTGGCAGGTGGACGGCGGCTGGACCGCGCAGTAGCCCGCCCGCACGCGGCCGGGCCCCGGCGCGCTACTTGAGCTGCACCGAGCCCGAGACGTTGACCACGACGTTGGCCTTGCCGGCCTCGATCGGCACCGGCGCGTCGGCGGACGCCTTGGCCATCGCCTCCATCGCCATCATGCGCGGCTGCACCGGGCCGCCCAGATGGGCGTTGACCGACACCTCGCGCAGCGTGTAGCCGCTGAAGCCGAAATTCTTCGCGAGCTCGTCGGCGCGCTGCTTGAAGTTGCCGATCGCCACGGCCTGGGCTTCGGTCTCGGTCCTGGCCTGCTGCTCGCGGCTCAGTCCGAAGCCGATGTTGGCGATCGTCAGCGTGCCGATGCGGGCCGCGGTCTGAGTGATGCGCGGGAAGTCCCGTCCCTCGAGCACCAGCGACGCGGTGCCGCGCCAGCCGGTCATCTTGCCTTCGCGGCTGTAGCGCGGGGCGAGGTTGAAATTGCCGGTGCGCACATCGAGCTGGCCGGGCTGGGCATTCTTGCGCGCCTCGGTCACGGCGGCGTCGAGCGCCGTGCGCAGTTGCGTCTGCACGGTGGCGGCGTCGGCGGCCTCGCGGGTGGTGCTGAGGGTCATCGACAGCAAGTCCTGCTGGACCTCGACCGTCGAATTGGCCGACAGCTGGAGCACGTTCTGGGGCGGTGCGACGGCCACGGTCTGGGCGGCGGCAGCGCCTGCGCCCGCGAGAACGGCAAAGGCGGCCATCCATTTGGCATTGTTCAAGTCAGCGAATCCTTGGGAAAAAAGGGAATGGTCCCGCGGCCGAGGCTCAGGGCCGCTGGCTGCGCGGGGCGGTCAGGCGGTCGCGGCTCGGCGCCTGCGGCATCATGCGCTCGGCCGGCTGCGACTCCGCCGAGCGTACGACATCCTGCGCCGGCGCCCACTGCTGGCGCACCTGCTGCCGAAGCTGCGCGAGTTCGGCGGGGGACAGCCGGCGCCCGGCGCCGGCGTCGCGGCCGTCGACGCGCGGCGTTCCGCCCACCGCCAGCAGCCCGGAAGGCCCGGCCCAGGCCGGCTGGCAAGCGCCGGCGACCAGCAACGACAACATCAAAAAGGTGGATTTCATGGGGGCAAGAAGTGACGACATGCCCACTTTGCCATCGCCTTGCAAGGCGCAGACGTCCTACCCGCTAGCGGCCGCAAGTTTTGTAACTTAGTGTCAACACCTAGGCCAAAGCCGGCCAATGACTCGACAACGGCTTCAGAATTGGCGTTGTTACAAATTCGGCGTTGTGAAAATGAATCAGACTCCCGCTCGCACCGACAAGATCGTGATCGTCGACGACGATGCACGGATTCGCGACCTGCTGCGCCGCTACCTGACCCAGGAAGGATTCGAGGTCATCGTGGCGGAAGACGGCAAGGCCCTCAACCGCATCCTGCTGCGCGACACGGTCGACCTGATCGTGCTCGACCTCATGATGCCGGGCGAGGACGGCCTGTCGGTGTGCCGACGACTGCGCGCCGCCAACGACCGCACCCCGATCATCATGCTGACCGCCAAGGGCGAGGATGTGGACCGCATCGTCGGCCTCGAAGTCGGTGCCGACGACTACCTCGGCAAACCCTTCAATCCGCGCGAGCTGCTGGCCCGCGTCCATGCCGTGCTGCGCCGGCGGCCGCCGCTCGAGGCCCCGGGCGCGCCGTCGACCGACAACGAGACCGTCAACTTCGGCCCCTTCAGTTTCGACCTCGGTTCGCGCACGCTCAAGAAGGACGGCGAGGAGCTGTCGCTGACCACCGGCGAGTTCGCGATGCTGAAGGCGCTGGTGCGCCATCCGCGGCAGCCGCTGTCGCGCGAGAAACTGGCGCAGCTGGCACGCGGGCGCGAGTTCGAACCCTTCGACCGCAGCCTGGACGTGCAGATCTCGCGCCTTCGCAAGCTGGTCGAATCCGACGCTGCGGCGCCGCGCTACATCCAGACGGTCTGGGGCGTGGGCTACGTGTTCGTGCCGGACGGCACGACCTGAAGCGCTGAAGCACGTGGCCGCACGCATCGGCCCCCAGACGACCCAGCCCAGCCCGCTCGAGGACAGCACCCAGGGCACGCTGCCGAGCCCGCTCGGGAGCATCGGCGCACGCCGCCGCAAGAAGCGGCTGCATCTGGGTCTCAGCCTCTTCTGGCGGACCTTCTTCCTGCTGGTGCTGCTGCTGGTCGGCTGCACGGTGGCCTGGCTGCAGACCTTTCGCGCACTCGAATACGAGCCGCGCGCGATCCAGACTGCGCACCAGATCGCCTCGCTGGTGAACCTCACGCGAGCGGCGCTGGTCTATTCCGACGCCATCACCCGGGTTTCGCTGATCAAGACGCTGGCCGACCAGGAAGGCGTGCGCATCCTGCCGCGCGAGCCGGGCGACCGCTTCACGCCCTTCACCAGCGGCGCGCTCGACCAGCGCATGACCGAGGAGCTGATCGCGCGCCTGGGCGAAGGCACGACGGTGGCGAGCCGGGTCAACGACGAGCCCGGACTCTGGGTCGGCTTCACGATCGAGAGCGACACCTACTGGCTGCTGGTCGACCCGACCCGCTTCAGCCGCCTCGACCGCCGCACCTGGATGATCTGGCTGGCGACCACGATGGCGCTGTCGCTCGCCGGCGCGGCGCTGATCACGCGGCTGATCAACCGGCCGCTGAAGCAGCTGTCGCAGGCCACGCTGCAGGTGCGCGAGGGCGAATACGAGGCGCACCGGCTCGACGAGCGGGCCCGCACCAACGAGATCCGGGCCGTCAATGTGGGCTTCAACCGGATGGCAGACCAGCTCGCCAAGATCGAGCAGGACCGCGCCGTCATGCTGGCGGGCATCTCGCACGACCTGCGCACGCCGCTCGCGCGGCTGCGCCTCGAGACCGAGATGAGCGTGGCCGACGAGGACGCGCGCGACCACATGGCGGCCGACATCGCGCAGCTCGACGCGATCATCGACAAGTTCCTCGATTACGCCCGGCCCGACCACGTGGACTTCAGGCCGGTGCTGCTGCGCGACGTGATCGACGCCTGCACCTACGCCGTGCAGGATCATGAGGACATCAAGATCACGGTCGACGTTCCGGGCGATCTGCGCGTGATGGCCGACGAGGTCGAACTGCAGCGCGTGATCTCGAACCTGGTCGAGAACGCGCGCCGCTACGGCAAGACGCCGTCGACCGGCGTGGCCGACATCACGATCCAGGCCCAGGCGCACAACGATGCGGTGCTGATCAAGGTGCGCGACCACGGGGCCGGCGTCGCGCCCGCGATGCTGTCGCAGCTGAGCAAGCCCTTCTTCCGCGGCGACGTGGCCCGTACCTCGGCGGCCGGCGCCGGCCTCGGGCTGTCGATCGTCACCAAGAACATCGAGCGCATGGGCGGCACCTTCGCGCTCACCAGCACGCCGGGGCGCGGGCTCGCGGCGCACATCCGGATGCCGCGCGCGGCCTCGATCAAGCCCGACGCCACGGCGGCGGCCAAGGACAAGCCGGCGCCCGTTCCCGGCGCACCCGGAAACGGCGTCGACAAATCCTGATGGCTAGCGGCGGAGCAGGACGACGGCGCGCGCTTCCATCGCCCTGCCCTCGCCCACCGGGCCCAGCTTCTCGGCGGTCTTGGCCTTGACGTTGACCTGTTCGACTGCGATGCCCAGCGCCGCGGCGACGCCCCGGCAC
>Ga0247820_10001888_pt1 | contig 11784 bp, 9 predicted proteins | sample 13C_Glucose_Day1_2_FD_192480 | JGI IMG/M metagenome (GOLD analysis project Ga0247820, IMG submission 192480) | Soil microbial communities from agricultural site in Penn Yan, New York, United States - 13C_Glucose_Day14 | ecosystem: Environmental > Terrestrial > Soil > Agricultural land | place...
AGCATCACGATCGTGGCGGCGGCCACCAGGGCGAGGCCGTGGTGCCAGGCGGTGTGGTCGTCCCCGGAATGGGGGAGGGCGACCACGACGACACCCAGGGTCACCAGCGTGCCCGCCCAGGCCACCGGGGTGAGCAGGAGGTGACCGAGTGCCATGTCGGTCATCGCCACGACCATCCCCGTCGACGCGACGACCGCGACCGGCCGCCGGGTCCGACCGGTGAGGACACAGCCGAGCGCGGCGACGGCGGTCAACACCATCGCCGTCGGGCGCAGCCAGGAGATCCCCATGCCGGGACCCCAGTGTCACGTGTCCCTCCGTGACCACCGGTCAGGCGTCAGCCGATCGCCGGCCGCAACGCGGCCACCTTCGCAGCGGTGAACGTGATCATGGTCGGGCTGTCGGCCGAGCCGGGGAGGCCGTCGGCGCCGTGGTACATGCCCGGCACGACGACCAGGTCGCAGGAAACGCCCGCCGCGCGCAGCCGGTCGGCGTACTCGACGTCCTCGGCGTGGAACAGATCGAGGTCGCCGACTCCGACCCAGGCGGGTGGCAGTCCGGACAGGTCGCCTCGCCGGGCGGCCACCGCGTACTCGGGGGCCTCCTCCGCGACCGGGGCACGACCGAGGTAGGACGTCCACCCGAACCGGTTGGACGCCGGGCTCCAGATGAACTCGCCGGTGCCCCCGTGATCGGCACGCAGCACCGTCCGGTCATCGAGCATGGGGTAGACGAGCAGCTGGAAGCACAGGTCGACCTCACCGCGATCGTGGGCGAGCTGGGCCAGGCAGGCCGCCAGGCCCCCGCCGGCGCTGTTGCCGCCGACCGCGATCCTGGCCCGGTCGACACCGAGCTCCTCGGCGTGATCATGGATCCAGCGCAGACCGGCGTAGCAGTCCTCGATCCCCTCCGGGAATGGATTCTCGGGCGCGAGGCGGTAGTCGACCGACACCACCAGCACGTTGAGCTCCTCAGCGAACATCGCGCAGTCGCCGTGGCTCATCTCCGCGTCGCCGATCACGAAGCCGCCGCCGTGGATCCAGTAGAGGACCCCGGTCGGACGGCCGCGATCGGCCCGTTCGTAGAGATGAACCCGCACATCGGGCCGTCCTTCACGGCCCGGCACAGTCCGCACGTCATGCCGGATGCGCGGCGGGAACTGGTACGGGGAGCTCGGCAGCCCCCGTACGAAGCGAGCGATCCCCGCGCTGGTGAGGTGGAGGGGCAGGAACATCGCCGGGGAGCGCAGATCCTCGGCCACGGCATCGGCGGCGGCCTTCTTGCGCCGCACGAGCGGGGCGATGCGGACGGCGCCGGCGACGGCGGCGAGGGCCAGTGCTCCGGTGGCGAGGCGCTTCACCCTCCGCACCGTACCCTCGCCCGCCGCTGGTCCTACCCTGGCCAGGTGTCGAGCACCGAGCGTCCAGCCACGCTGATCACCGGCGGCAGCCGGGGGATCGGTGCCGCCATCGCCCGCCGGTTGGCCCGGGACGGCCACGACCTCGCGCTCACCTATCGCGAGCGTCGGGAGGAGGCCGACACCGTGGCCGCCGAGTGCCGCGAGCTGGGCGCACGGGTCGTCCTGCTGCAGGCGGACCTCGCCGACCTCGATCGAGCCGCATCGCTCGTCGCTGACGCGGTCGCCGGGCTCGGTCGGCTGACCGGGCTGGTCAACAACGCCGGCATCACCGGACGCATCGGACCGTTCCTGGAGACGACGGCCGAGGAGTCCGAGCTCGTCTTCCGGATCAACGTGCTGGCCCCGTTGGTGATCACCCGCCTCGCCATCGCCCATCTGCGCGAGCACGGCGGCGGGTCGATCGTGAACATCTCCTCAGGAGCGGCCACCACCGGAGCCGCGCGCACCTACATCCCCTACGCGATGAGCAAAGCCGCGCTGAACCTGCTGACCGTCGGCGCCGCCCGGGAGTTCGCCGCCGAGGGCGTACGGGTGAACACGGTGTCGCCGGGCACGACCTTCACCGAGATCCACGCCGCCGCCGGCCGTCCGCACGCCCCCGAGGAGCGGGCACCGGGACTGCCGATGGGGCGGGCGGCCTATCCGGACGAGATCGTCGGCGCCGTGGCGTACTTGTTGTCCGACGACGCGTCCTACACGAACGGGGCGGACATCCGGATCACGGGCGGCTGACCTCCTGGCGCCGGACCAGACGGGGCTACACCAGGCTCAACGCCAGCGCACAGAACATCGAGTCGGCCCAGCTGAACCACGGTCGGGTGAAGGCCGAGTCGTCGTCGACGTCGAAGCCCTCGTGCACGTGGCCGGTGCCGGCGGTCGTCGAGGCGATCAGGTGCAGCAGCTCGAGCGCACGCTCGGGCGATTCCGTGGTCAGTCCCTCGACGGCCAGCGCGATCGGCCAGACGTACCGTTCCGGGGTGTGCGGGCTGCCGACGCCCGCGGCGACCCGACCGCGGTAGTAGAACGGGTTGTCCTCGGACAGGACGAAGGCCCGCGTCCGCCGGTAGCGGGGGTCGTCGACCGCGATGCCGGCCACCAGGGGCAGCGACAGCAACCCGGGCATGTTGGCGTCGTCCATCAGCAGCTCGTGACCGAGCCCGTCGACCTCGTAGGCCCAGATCTGCCCGTGGTCGTCGTGCTCGGTCAGTCCGTGGGCCTCGATCCCGTCGGACAACCGGTCCGCCAAGGCGGCGGCCTCGCGCACCAGTCCGTCATCGCCACCGGCCGCCGGCACGAGATCACCCAGCAGCCGCAGGCAGTGGACGGCCATCAGGTTGCCGGGCACGTGGTAGCCGTACGTGCACGCGTCGTCACTCGGCCGGAAGCCGGCCCAGGTCATCCCGGTGGGTCCGACCGGTGTGCCGCGGCCGTCCCGGGTCAAGGTGTCGATGGCCACCGTGTCGGGTCGGACGAAGCGGTAGTCCGACCGCTCCTCATGTGCGGTCTCCCGGTCCAGCGTCGCCACGGCTGCGCGCGCCGCGGCGAGGAACGTGGCGTCCAGGTGATCGGTCCGTCCCGTCGCCGACCACACCTGGTGCGCCAACAGGAAGGGGAAGCAGAGGGAGTCGATCTCGTACTTGCGCTCCCACAGCCACGGGTCGTCGGAGAGATCACGAGGCTCGTGGCAGCGGCCGTTGGCCTCGATGTTGAAGGCGTTCGCGTACGGGTCGTGGCGCAGGTAGGTCAGCTGTCGCCGGACGATCCCGACCAGCAGGTCGGCAAGCGGCCCGTCGGGGGCGTCCTGGGCGATCCGCAGGTAAGGCAGCATCTGGGTGGCCGAGTCGCGCAACCACATCGCCGGGATGTCGCCGGTGATGACGAACACGGTCCCGTCCTCGAGCACGTGCAGGGTCCGGGCCAGCGTCCTGATCATGGCGTCGGCGAAGAGCTGAGCGGACGCCTCCCCGGCGACGGTGGCGACCCGCGAGCGCCAGTGCTCGAGGACGTCCGGTGGCAGCAGCAACGTGGGATCGGGGCGCGTGGTGGTCACCCGCCCGATCGTGCCAGACGTCGCTACCCGGCCGCGATGGCCTCGATCTCCACCAGCTGCTCGGGCGAGGACAGGAACGGCACCACCAGGGTGGTGATGGCCGACTGCGGTTGCGGAATCAGCTCGGCGGCGACCGGCATGAAGCCCTCGAAGTCGGCCGGGTCGGTCAGGTAGATGGTGAGCTTGACGATGTCGTCCAGACCCAGCTCCGCGGCGGCAAGGATGGCGGTGATCCGACCGATCACCTCGCGGGCCTGGGCCTCGATGCCGGCCAGCCAGTGACCGTCGGATCCCGTGCCCACCTGGCCGGACACGAAGACCAGCCGTTGAGCGCCGGTGACCTCCAGGCCCTGGGCGTACGGCACCGGCGGGACACCCGCGGGCTGGAGGACACGCTTGCTGAGGGTGCTGGTGGTCATGGGCGGACCTCTCGTCGACCGGGTTACGCGAGCCGACAGCGTGGCAGCCACCTCTGACAGTCCCCGGCCCGGACCGGGACATGACCGCTGCGTCAGTGCGCGACCGGCTCCCGGACGCGCTCGGCAGCCGTCTCCGAGTGCAGGGCCAGCGGGCTGGCCGCCGGCGCGATCAGTCCGGCGACGATGACCAACGCCAGCACGGCGACGAAGGAGTGCAGCAGCCCCACGTGCTCCCCGAGCATGGCCAGCACCGGCGGGCCGAAGAGGAACGCGGCGTAGCCGACGGTGGCCGCGGCACTCACGCGGGCGGCAGCGGTCCGCGGGTCGTCGGCTGCGGCTGACATGCCGACCGGCAGGCCGAGCGACGTGCCGAGACCCCAGAGGGCGATGCCGACGGCGGCCGTGACCGCGCTGGGGCCGAAGATCGTGACGGTCAGCCCGACAGCGGCGACCAGGGCCGAAGCCCGCAGGGTGGCGACGCGACCGAAACGGTCGATCAGCAGGACGCCACAGAGGCGCCCGGCGGTCATGGTCACCACGAAGATGCCGAACAGTGCGCCGCCGACGGTCTCGCTGACGCCGTACCCGTCGACGGTGGCCAGCGGCAGCCAGTCCTCGGCGGCACCCTCGGCGAAGCCCATGCCGAGCACCATCAGGCCGATCAGCAGGGTCCGCGGATCCTTCCACACGGCCAGCCGCTCCGTGCGGGACAGCTTCGGCTGGGCCCCGGTCGCCCGACCGACGCCCGCCGGGACGAGTCGGACGGCCGGGATGACGGCGCCGACCATGATCACCGCCGCGACCCCCAGATGGACACCGACCGAGACCCCGAGGATCGTGGCGAGCACGCCGAGGGCGGCACCGGTGAGGGTGCCGATGCTGTACATGGCGTGGAAGATCGGCATCACCGTGCGGCCGAGCACCCGCTCGTTGGCGGCGCCGGCGACGTTCATCGACACGTCGCAGGTGCCGAAGCCGAGGCCGAAGACGAGCAGTCCGGCGAACACGACCTCGGACGAGGTCAGGCTCGCCCCGAGCGCCACCACGACGAGACCGGCCGCGGCGGTGAGCAACGCGGTCCGGATCACCGGTCGGGCGCCGAAGCGACCGATCAGGGCGCCGGCCGAGACGAGACCGGCGATGGCGCCGCCGGCGATGGCGAAGATCAGCCAGCCCATGTGACCGGTGGAGGCGCCGAGTCCGTCCCGGACGGCCGGGGTGCGGGACACCCAGGCGGCGAGTGCGAACCCGCAGGCGGCGAAGACGACGAACATGGCGTTCCGCCAGACGCGGGCCGCATCGGCGGTCTCGTCGAAGAGCTCGGGCTGGTCGATGCGCTGGGAGCGCAGCGTGGACATGATGGAGGACCTCGGTGTGTCGATGGGCAGCCGCTGGTGACGGCTCTTGTACGATCGTACAGATTTTGTGTACGTATGTACAACCACTGCCCGACCGCGCTATTCCCGTGCTGGTAGTCCGCTCAGCAGGTCCAGCGCGCGACGGATCTCGGGGCCGTCGCTCGACTCACGGGCCAGCCCCCGATAGGTGAAGAGCCCCTCCACGTAGGTGTCGATCAGGCGGGCCGTGACGGGATCGAAGAAGCGCGCGAGGGCCTGCTGGCTCCGGTCGAACCAGGCCTCGACCAGGCTGGCGATCTCGGGTCGACGGATGGCGTAGGCGTAGAACTCGTAGCTGAGGGCCAGCTCGCGAGGATCCTGGAAGTCCGCCAGCATGAAGTCGGTGATGGCGGTGATCGCTTCCTCGGGCGACCGGGCCGGCGAGAGCCGCGACTCGAACCGCTCCGAGATCCGGTCGGCGAACCGGCCGAACGCCGCCCCGAGCAGGTCGCCCAGATCGGCGAAGTAGTACGTCGTCGAACCCAGCGGCACCCCGGCCGCGGATGCCACCCGCCGGTGCGTGGTGCCGGCGACCCCGTGTTCGGCGATCACCCCGAGGGCGGTCTCGATCAGCAGGTCGCGGCGAGACACCGGGCCACGACGGCTGGCGGCTGCGGGCATGGGCCCACGCTAGCCTGCGTCGCCGCCCCTCGGAATTCCTGCGGTGGGCAACAAGATCTTCGCTCGTCGGGCTCGCCGACAACATCATTGACGGCAGGTCTCCTGACTCCTAGGTTCCGCGTATGAGCACAGAGCCAGTGACCGAGACGCGTGGCAAGGGGCTCGCGGTCGGCACCCTCGGCCTGCCCGGGTCCGTCGTCATCGGGCTCGCGTCCACCGCCCCGGTCTACTCCCTGGTCGCGACCCTCGGTTTCGTCGTGCTGGCCGTCGGCGCCCAGGCGCCGATCGCGTTCATCGTCGCCTTCATCCCGATGCTGTTCATCGCCGCGGCCTACCAGGAGCTGAATCGCGAGATCCCGGACTGCGGCACCACCTTCACCTGGGCGACCAAGGCCTTCGGCCCACGGGTGGGCTGGATGGGGGGCTGGGGGGTGGCCGTCGCCGGCATCGTCGTGCTCGCCAACCTGGCCCAGATCGGTGGCATCTACTTCTGGCTGATGCTCGGCCAGGACGACCTGGCCGAGAGCACCGTCGTGGTCACGGCGACCGGGGTCGTCTTCATCGCCTTGATGTGCTGGGTGAGCTACCGCGGGTTGGAGATCGGGGAACGACTGCAGGTCGTCCTGCTCGGGTTGCAGTATCTGGCGCTGGCCCTCTTCGTCGCCTTCGTCATCTACCGGATCGCGACCGGTCAGGCGCCCGCCACCGAGCACTTCTCCTGGCAGTGGTTCAACCCGTTCGCCTTCGCCGACTACTCGGGCTTCATCGAGGCGGTGCTGCTGGCGCTGTTCATCTACTGGGGTTGGGACACCTGCCTCGCGCTGAACGAGGAGACCAAGGACCCGCAGCGCATCCCGGGTCGGGCAGCCATCATCTCGACGGCGATCCTGTTGGTCACCTACGTCGGGGTCACCGTCGCAGCGATGGCGTACGCCGGAGTCGGTGAGGACGGACTGGGACTCGGCAACGAGGCGAACGCCGACGACGTCTTCCTGGCCCTCAAGGGCGACGTGATGGGTCCGATGGCCATCGTGCTGGTGATCGCGGTGCTGGTGTCGGCGGTCTCCTCGACCCAGACGACGATCTTGCCGACGGCCCGGGGCACCTTGTCGATGGCCACCTACCGCGCTCTGCCGCAGCGGTTCAAGGCCGTGCACCCACGGTTCAGCACGCCGTCCTTCTCGACCCTGATGATGGGCGTGGTGGCCAGCGTCTACTACGTCGGCATGACCCTCGTCAGCGACAACATCCTGCAGGACTCGATCACCTCCCTCGGCCTGGCCATCGCCTTCTACTACGGCATCACGGGCTTCGCCTGTGTCTGGTACTTCCGCAAGGAGCTGACCAGCTCGCCCCGCAACCTGTTCCTGAAAGGCGTCCTGCCGCTGCTGGGGGCCTTGATGCTGACGTACGCGTTCGTGCAGTCGGCGTACGACATGTGGGACCCGGAGTACGGCAACACCGTGCTGCTCGGGATCGGTGGCACCTTCGTGGTGGGTATCGGGGCTCTGCTGATCGGGGCAGTGCTGATGGTCGTCTGGTCCTTCTTCGCCGAGGCGAAACCGTTCTTCGCCGGCGACAGTCTGAACCGCGAGACGCCGGTGCTGGTGCCGGAGGACCCCGAGGTCTACCAGCGCAGCGTGGACGGTGGTCTGATGTGAGCATGGGAAAGCCAGAGGTCGAGTCCTGAACGTCGTTCCCGCGTACGCCAGCGGCTCCTCGGTGCTGCCACTGCTCGGCGACACCATCGGGGCGAACCTCGACGCGACACTGGACCGGGTGGGGCCCGACCACGAGGCGCTGGTCGAGTGCGCGACCGGCCGACGGTTCACCTACGGCGAGCTGGTCGCCGAGATCGACGCCTGTGCGCTCGGGCTCGACGGTCTCGGGGTCCGCAAGGGCGATCGGGTGGGCCTCTGGGCGCCGAACTGTGCGGAGTGGGTGCTCGTCCAGTACGCGACGGCGAAGCTGGGGGCCATCCTGGTCACCATCAACCCGGCGTACCGGACCGACGAGCTCGCGTACGTGCTGCAGCAGTCCGGCATCTCGTTGCTGGTCAGCGGGCCGGGATCCCCGACCAGTGACCATCGCGCGATGATCGCCGAGGTCCGCCGCGACTGCCCGGGGCTGCGGGAGGTGATCATCCTCTCCGATCCGGCCTGGGAGGAGCTGCTGGCCGCCGGGCGATCCGGTGATCATGACGTGCTGTCCGAGCGGTCGGGCCAGCTCTCGGCCGACGACCCGATCACCATCCAGTACACCCCCGGCACCACCGGGTTCGCCAGGGGCGCCACCCTCACCCACCACAACCTGCTGAACAACGGCTACATCACCGGCCTCGGCTGCGGATACACCCAGAACGACCGAGTGTGCATCCCGGTGCCGTACTACCACTGCTTCGGGATGGGGATGGGAAACCTGGGCTGCACGTCGCACGGCGCCACCATGATCATCCCGGCGCCGAGCTTCGACCCGGCCCTGACCTTGCGCGCCGTCCAGGACGAGCGCTGCACCAGCCTGTACGGGGTGCCGACCATGTTCATCGCCGAGCTGGAACTCCCCGACATCGCCGACTACGACCTCGGCAGCCTGCGAACCGGGATCATGGCGGGCTCCCCGTGTCCGGTCGAGGTGATGGAGCGCGTGGTCGACCAGCTGGGGATGGCCGAGGTCACCATCTGCCACGGGATGACCGAGACCTCGCCGGTGTCCACCCAGACCAGCCTCGACGACGACCTGGGACGGCGCACGTCGACCGTCGGGCGCGTGCAACCGCACCTCGAGGTCAAGATCGTCGACCCGACCACCGGGCTGACAGTTCCTCGAGGTGAACCGGGGGAGTTCTGCACCCGGGGCTACTCGGTGATGCTGGGCTACTGGAACGAGCCGGAGCGCACCGCCGAGGTGATCGACGGTGCCCGCTGGATGCACACCGGTGACCTCGCGGTGATGGACGGCGACGGCTACCTCACCATCGTGGGTCGGATCAAGGACATGGTGATCCGGGGCGGGGAGACCATCTACCCGCGGGAGGTCGAGGAGCTCCTGATCACCCATCCCGATGTGGTCGACGCGCAGGTGATCGGGGTGCCCGACGAGCGCTTCGGGGAGGAGCTGATGGCCTGGCTCCGGCTGCGGCCGGGCGCCGACGCCCTGACCGCGGAGAGCTTGCGGGCCTTCTGCCGCGGCACGATCGCGCACCACAAGATCCCGCGGTACGTGAAGATCGTCGACGAGTTCCCGACGACGGTCACCGGCAAGATCAGGAAGGTCCAGCTGCGGGCCATCTCGGTCACCGAGCTGGGTCTGGAGCGTGCGGCGGGCCTGCGCCACTGAGAGCGAGTCGGCGGTCGGGCCTCGGCTCAGGCGAGGCGCTTGAGCCGGGTGATCGTCAACCCGTTCTCGTCCAGCAGCTCGGGGATCCTGGCGGCGAAGTCGCCCAGCTGAGGTGCGGCGAGATGAGCGTCAGCGGTAGTGCGCCGTCGTCGCTGCCCAGGCTCCGGAGAAGGCGAGGTCCACGAACCGCTCGCCGATGAGCCGGTGAGTCGCTCCGTCCGGGTGAAGTCGATCCGGGAGCGGCAGGTCGTCAACGTCGTCCGGCCCGTACAGCCGGAGTCCGTCCAGGTAGTGCAGGTTCTCATCGCTGCCCGCTCGCTGCCGCACCATGGCGGCGAGCTGGTCCCGGATGACGGTGAGAGTGAGCTTGCCGGCGGATCGCTCGGCCGGGTCGCCGGTGGCGCGGAACCGCACGACGCCCTCGGCCAGCGCTGGCTCGTCGAACGCTCCCGGACCGGGCGTGTCCTCGTGGATCGGGCACAGCAGCGGCGAGACGACCAGCAGCGGCACGTCCGGGTGGCCGTCCCGGATGGTGTCGAGGAAGCCGTGCACGGCCGGCCCGAACGCCCGCAACCGCATCAGGTCGGTGTTGACGAGGTTGATGCCGATCTTCAGGCTGATCAGGTCGGCGGGCGTGTCCCGGATGGTGCGGGCGGTGAACGGGTCCAGCAGCGCGCTCCCGCCGAAGCCGAGGTCGACCAGGTCGACACCGGCGCTCCTCGCCGCGATCGCCGGCCAGGTGCCGGTGGGGTGGTCGGCGTTGGAGCCCTGGCTGATGGAGCTGCCGTGGTGGACCCAGATGGGCCTCCGCCGGTCAGTGGGTCGCACCGGTGCGTCCGTGAGCAGCTCGGCCAGCTCGACGTTCTCGTTGTGAGGCAGCCAGAGCTCGACGTACTTCTCGCCGGGCGGCAGGTCGGGGAAGGTGATCGTGTCGACTCCCGCCGGCCGGATCTCCTGCTCCCCGGTGACCAGGTCGATGATGATCACGGTCGCGGTGTCGTGGCTCGCCTGACCGGCGAGTCGACCGTCGACCACGAGATCGAAGACCCCGGCGGGGCGGCTCGGCGCTCCGCGGTAGCCGAACCGCACGGCCGCAGCCCGCAGCTCCACGGTGGTCGCCGTGGTGGTGAACTCCAGCCGCACCCCCGAGGGCTGCGACTCCGCCATGGCCAGCTGGGCATCGCCTCGGGCTCGGGCCCAGCCGGGCAGCCGGTGCGGGCGGACACCGACAGCAGTGTCCTCGATCTCGAGGGCACCGTGGAGGAGCGCCGCGGTCACCGGGGTGCTGATCAGCTCGGGTTCGATGGGCATCGACCGACCCTAGCCCCGCCTCCGACGCGTGATGCCATCAGCGGTCGAGGACCGACTCTCACACGACGATCGAGACCATCCGTCCCGGCACCACGACGACCTTGCGGGGGCTCGCACCGGCGAGCAGGGCGATCACCCGGTCATCGGCCAGGGCCGCGGCTTCGACCGTCGCCGGGTCGGCGTCGGCGGCCACCCGGATCCGGGCTCGGACCTTGCCCTTGACCTGGATCGGGTAGTCCACGGTGTCGACGATCAGCAGCGCCGGATCCGCCACGGGGAAGGGGTGTCGGGCCAACGACGTGTCGTGCCCCAACCGTTGCCACAGCTCCTCGCAGACGTGGGGAGCCAGGGGGGCCGTCATCAGGACCAGCGGCTCGACCACCGACCGTGGTGCCGCGCCACCGGTCTTGATCAGGTGGTTGGTCACGGTGATCAGCTTGGCGATCGCTGTGTGGTAGCTGAGCTGCCGGTAGTCCCGGCGGACGGCGTCGACGGTGACGTGCAGCAGTCGCTCGGTGGTCGGGTCCGAAGCCCCGTCGCCGACCAGGAGGTCGCCGGTGTGCTCGTCGATCACCAACCGCCAGAGCCGTTGCAGGAAGCGCTGGGCGCCGACCACATCCCGGGTCTGCCACGGACGGGACACGTCCAGCGGTCCCATCGCCATCTCGTACACCCGGAAGACGTCGGCCCCGTAGGCCTCGCAGATCTCGTCCGGCGTGACCACGTTGTTCAGGGACTTGCCCATCTTGCCGTACTCGCGCCGTACCGGATGGCCCTGGTGGGCGAAGGTTCCCGGCGGATCCTCGACCACCTCCTCGGCGGGCACGTAGACCCCACGCTCGTCGGCGTACGCGTAGGCCTGGATGTAGCCCTGGTTGAACAGGCGCCGGTACGGCTCCTCGCTCGAGACGTGGCCGAGGTCGAACAGGACCTTGTGCCAGAACCGGGAGTAGAGCAGGTGCAGGACGGCGTGCTCGACCCCGCCCACGTACAGGTCCACCCCACCGGGGTCGCCGGGGCGAGCGGGGTCCTTGCCCATCCAGTAGCGCTCGTTCGCCGGGTCGCAGAAGGCGACTCCGTTGGTGGGATCGAGGTAGCGCAGCTCGTACCAGCACGACCCCGCCCACTGCGGCATCACGTTCAGCTCCCGGGTGTAGGTCCGCTCCCCGTCCCCGAGATCCAGCCGTACGGTGGCCCACTCCGTCGCTCGGCCGAGCGGCGGCCGGGGCT
>Ga0247820_10001889_pt1 | contig 11777 bp, 8 predicted proteins | sample 13C_Glucose_Day1_2_FD_192480 | JGI IMG/M metagenome (GOLD analysis project Ga0247820, IMG submission 192480) | Soil microbial communities from agricultural site in Penn Yan, New York, United States - 13C_Glucose_Day14 | ecosystem: Environmental > Terrestrial > Soil > Agricultural land | place...
GGGAAACGGGGTGGGGACGGGGGCGGGGGCCTTGGGACCGGGTCAGCGGCCCTGGCTCTTCAGCAGCGCGTCCAGGCGCGGGTACACCGCGCGGGCGTTGTGCTCCTGGACGGCCGCCAGGTCCGCCGGGGACAGCGCGGCGGCCTCGGCGTAGCGACGGGTGTCGTCGAAGTGGTGGCCACTGCAGGGATCGATGTCGCGGACGGCGCCGATCATCTCGGAGGCGAAGAGGATGTTCCTGGCCGGCAGGACGTCGAACAGCAGGTCCGCGCCCGGCTGGTGGTACACGCAGGTGTCGAAGAAGACGTTGCCCAGGACGTGTTCCTCCAGCGGCGGCTTGCCGAGCGCCATCGCCAGCCCCCGGAAGCGGCCCCAGTGGTAGGGCACCGCGCCGCCGCCGTGCGGGATGACCAGGCGCAGCTCCGGGAAGTCGGCGAACAGATCGCCCTGGACGAGCTGCATGAACGCCGTGGTGTCGGCGTTGAGGTAGTGCGCGCCGGTGGTGTGGAAGGCGGGGTTCACGCTGGTGCTGACGTGGATCATCGCCGGGATGCCGTACTCGGCCATCTTCTCGTAGACCGGGTACCAGGAGCGGTCGGTGAGCGGCGGGGCGGTCCAGTGGCCGCCGGACGGGTCGGGGTTCAGGTTCACCGCGACCGCGCCGTACTCCTCGACGCAGCGGACCAGTTCGGGGACGCAGGTGGCGGGGTCGACGCCGGGCGACTGCGGGAGCATCGCGGCGGGCGCGAACCGCTCCGGGTACAACTGGCTCACGCGGTAGCAGAGTTCGTTGCAGATCGCGGCCCACTCGGCGGAGGTGCGGAAGTCCCCGACGTGGTGCGCCATGAAGGAGGCGCGCGGGGAGAAGACCGTCAGGTCGATGCCGCGCTCGTCCATCAGCCGCAGCTGGTTCGCCTCGATGGTCTCGCGCAGCTCGTCGTCGCCGATGCGCAGGTCGGCGCGGGCGGGGGCGAGGGCCGGATCGGCGAGCCCGGCGATCTGCCGGTCCCGCCACGCCGCCAGGGCCGGCGGGGCGGTCGTGTAGTGGCCGTGGCAGTCGATGATCATGGCTGGTTCCTCTGCTCCGGTACGTCGTCCTCGACCGCTGCAGCCTGGCTCCGCCCGCCACGGCGACGGGAGACGGCCGTGCCCAGAACTAACCTCCCCTTAACATTCCGGGCCCGGGCCGTCCGGCCGCGCTACGACCGCGCTCCGGGGGCACCTCCGGCGGTGGTCTACATTCGGAACCGGAAGTTCCTCACAGTGGCCGGAGGGAGGCGGGCGGGGATGCAGATACTGCTGGCCGAGGACGACGACGGAGTGGCCGCGGCCCTCGTCGAGGTCCTGTACGACCACGGCCACGACACCCGCCGGGTGCGCCACGGCAGGGACGTGCTGACCTACCACCGCAGCGCCGACCTGCTGCTCCTCGATCTGGGCCTGCCCGACATCGACGGCCTGGAGGTGCTGCGCGGACTGCGGGCGGTGAGCGGCGTCTCGGTGCTGATCCTCACGGCGCGCGGCGACGAGCGCTCCGTGGTGCGCGGGCTGCGGCTCGGCGCCGACGACTACCTGGTCAAGCCGGTACGGCTCACCGAGCTGCTCGCCCGGATCGAGGCCGTCACCCGGCGCACCACCGCCCGCGCGGTCACCCCGGCCGCCCCCGGCGCGCGCACGGTCCGCGCCGGTGACGTGGAGGTCGACCTCGACGCGCGCCGGGTCAGGGTGGACGGCACGGAGGTCGAGCTGACCGCGAAGGAGTTCGACGTCCTCGCCGCCCTGGCCGCACGCGCCGGCACGGCGGTCAGCCGCGAGCAGCTCCTGGACGAGGTGTGGGGCGACGCCCACCACGCCGTGTCCCGCTCCCTCGACGTCCACCTCACCCAGCTGCGCGCCAAGCTGGGCCGCCCCGGCCCGCTCACCACCATCCGCGGCTTCGGCTACCGCTTCGGGGACTGAGGGACCGGCGCGTGCGTACCCGGGTCCAGGCCGTGCTGCTGGTGTTCGGCATCCTCGTGGTCGCCGCGTTCGCCGTGCCCCTGCTGCTGTTCACCGCCTCCGACCGCACCCAGCAGCTGGTCCTCGCCCGCAGCTCCTCCCTCGACCGCTTCGCGTCGCTGATGGACCAGGCGGCGGCGACCGGCGACACCTCCGCGGTCGTCGCCGAGGCCCGCCGCTACACCCGCCTCTACGGCGAACCGCTCGTCGTCACCGACGTCCGCCGGGTCCCCGTCGTCCAGACCGGCGGCATGCGCGCCGCCGACCCCGCCGTCGCCCCGCTGATCGACGCGGCCCTGCGCAACCAGACCGCGCACCCCGGGGGCCCGCTGCGCCCGTGGTCACGCGGCCACCGGACGTTCGCCCAGCCCGCCGGCACCGGCACCCGCGTCACCGGCGCCGTCGTCATGCGGGCCTCGGTGGGGGCCGCGGCGCGGGACATCACCCGGAGCTGGGCCGCCGTACTGGCCGGCACGGCACTGGTCGCCCTCGCCTGCACGGCCCTCGCCCGGGCCGCCACCCGCTGGGTGGTCAGCCCGCTGCGCCGGCTCGACCGCGCCGTGGGCCAGCTCGCCGCGGGACTGCCGCCCGAGCAGACCAGCGCCGGCGGCCCGCCGGAGCTGCGTCAGCTCGCCACCGGCTTCAACCGCATGGCGAGCACCGTCACGGCCGCCCTGGAGCAGCAGCGCCGGCTCGTCGCCGACACCTCCCACCAGATGCGCAACCCGATGGCCGCGCTCAGGCTCCGGGTCGACGCCCTGCACACCCATCTGCCGGCCTCCGCCGACCGCACGTACAACGGCGTCACCGGCGAGCTCGACCGGCTGGAGACCCTGCTGGACGACATGCTGGCCCTCGCCGCCGCGGAGCACCGGGCCGGGGAACTGACGGTGACCGACGGCACGGACGCCCGCTGCGACGCGGCCGCCGTCGCGCTGAGCCAGCACCGGCGGTGGGAGCCGGTCGCCCACCGCGCCGGAATCGCCCTCACCACCGACGCCCCCGCCCCGGTCACCGCAGCCTGCACCGACCGCGAGCTCACCCAGATCACGGACATCCTCCTGGACAACGCCATCAAGTACGCGGGCGGCCCCGGCGCCCGGATCACGCTCGGCTGCACCGCCGAGGGCTCCCACGCGGTGCTCACGGTGACGGACGACGGCCCCGGCCTCGACCCGGACGAGCTCGCCCGGGCCACCACCCGCTTCTGGCGCTCGGCCCGGCAGTCCGGGACGGCCGGCACGGGCCTGGGGCTGGCGATCGCCGAACAGCTCCTGTCCGGGCGGGAAGGCCGGCTGGAACTCCGCCCGGCGCGGCCCCGCGGACTGCGGGCGAGGGCGCTCGTCCCGCGCGCCCCGGGTGAGGACGGCACGCCGTGACACCACTTCCCGATCGCCGTACCGTGCTGCGGACGGGCGCCGGCGCGGCGGCCGCCGTCGCCCTCGGGGGCGTGCTCGCCGGCGACACCTCAGGGCGGGGACCCGGACCGGGAGGCGTGCTCCGTCTCGCGACCGGCGAGCCCACGGCGTTCTACGCGGCCTTCGGCCGGCTGCTCGCCGCCGAGATCGAGCGCGCCCACCCCCGCCTGAGCTGCCGCGTCCGCACCACGGCGGGCAGCACCGCCAACATCGAGCTGCTCCGCGACGGCCGGGCCGACCTCGCGCTCGTCCTCACCGACACCGCCCGCGCCGCCCGGGGCGACGGCCTCTTCCCGCGTCCGGTGCCCGTGCGCGCCCTCGGCAGGCTCTACGAGACCTACCTCCAGTTCGCCGTCCGCGCCGACTCGCCCGTACGCACGGTGTCCGGCCTCGCCGGGCACAAGGTGTCGCTCGGCGCCGTCGGCTCGGGCGCGGCCCTCCTCGGCGAACGCATCCTCGACGCCGCCGGCCTGTCGCCCGGCACCGACGTCCCCGTCCTCCATCTGCGGCTGGCGGAGGCGGCCGACGCCCTGCGGGACGGCTCCATCGAGGGCCTGCTCGTGGCGGGCGGCGTACCGCTGCCCACCCTCACCGACCTCGACGCCGGGCCCGGACTGCGGTTCCTGCCGCTGGCCGGACTGCTGCCCCGGCTCGGCGGTCACGAGGGCCTGGCCGCCTCGGGCCTGGAGGAGGTGCCGTTCCCGCAGGGCGCCTACCGCGGGGCGGGCGGCGTCGCCACCATCGGCGTCTCCAACCTGCTGGTGTGCCGCCCGGGCCTGGCCCCCGCCGTCGCCGACGCGGTCACCCGCCTGCTGGTGCTGCGCGCCACCGCCCTCGTCCCCGCGCACGCCGTCGGCGCCCAGTTCCTCGACGTGCGCACCCTGATCGGCACCGGCAGCGTCCCGCTGCACCCCGGCGCGGTCTCGGCGTACCGCTCACTGCACGGCTGAGCGGCATCCGGCACCGGCCGGCCGTGCGGAGCGGGCACCACCAAGTGCGGGAGCACGTTAGGTTGTTGAACGCCGACAGACCTCACAGAACCCAGGGGAGACGCCCATGACCGGTGACGCGCTCAGTCAGGATCCCACCGAGCTGCAGCGGCGGATCGACAGCAGCAGGGCGCATCCGGCCCGGGTCTACGACGTCTTCCTCGGGGGCAAGGACCACTACCCCGCCGACCTGGCGGCGGCCGCCGCGGCGCTGGCCGCGAACCCGACCGGCTTCCTCGACGTGCGGCACAACCGCGACTTCCTGCGGCGCGCGGTGAACACGCTGGTGAAGGAGGACGGCATACGCCAGTTCCTCGACATCGGCACCGGGCTGCCCACCGCGGAGAACGTGCACCAGATCGCCCAGCGCGTCGCCCCCGAGTCCCGCGTGGTGTACGTCGACAACGACCCGGTGGTGCTGGCGCACGCGCGCGCCCTGCTCACCAGCGGGCCCGAGGGGCTTACGGACTACATCGACGCGGACCTGAGGGACCCCGCGGCCATCCTCGAACGGGCCGCGAAGACACTGGACTTCGACCGGCCCATCGCCCTGTGCCTGGTCGCCGTCCTGCACTTCGTCGAGGACGAGGAGGCGTACCCGATCGTGCGCGAACTCGTCGACGCGCTGCCCGCCGGCAGCCGGCTGGTCCTCAGCCACCTCACCGAGGACCTCAACCCCGAGAACGTGCGGGCGGTGCAACGCACCTACACCGAGCGCGGGTTCACCTTCGTGCTGCGGACACGGGCGGACGTGGAGCGGTTCTTCACCGAGCACTCCCTGGACGTCGTGGAACCGGGTGTGGTCCCGGCGCACCACTGGCGCCCCGACCACGCGGCCCCCGTCCCCGACCAGCCGGAGGCCGCCTACCTGGAGGGCCTCGACCCGGTCGAGCGGGTCCGCTACGCGGACATCAACGACGTGACGGACGCCGACATCAACGTCTACGCGGCGGTCGCCACGAAGGGCTGAGACGGTCCCGGCCGTCCGGATGACGGAAGGCCACTTGTAGAGGGCACGTATTTTTCTAGGCTGCGGGGCACGCGCCGTCCCGCAGCCCAAGGAGCCGTGCCATGACCGTCACCGAGCCCGTCCGCGTCCCCGCCCCCACCCCGCAGTTCGCGGCGCGGGCCCGCACCGTCGGCGGCTCGCCCGTACGGGACATCCTGGCCGTCACCGCCCGCCCCGAGGTCATCAACTTCGCCGGCGGGCTCCCGGCGCCCGAGCTGTTCGACGCCGACGGCATCGCGGCCGCGTACCGGACGGTGCTCGCCGGGACACCCGCGCGGGCCCTGCAGTACTCCACGACCGAGGGCGAGCCCGCGCTGCGGGCCGCACTCGCCGAGCGCACCACCACCCGCGGCCTGCCCACCACCCCCGACGACCTGCTCGTCACCACCGGGTCCCAGCAGGCCCTCTCCCTCCTCGCCACGGCGCTCGTCGAACCCGGCGACACGGTCCTCGTCGAAAGCCCCTGCTACCTGGCGGCGCTCCAGGCCTTCGCCCTGGCCGGGGCGCGCGTGGTGGCCGTCCCCGGCGACGAGCACGGCATCGACCCGCAAGCGCTGGACGACCTGGTGGCGCGCGAGCGCCCCAAGCTCCTCTACACCGTGCCCACGTTCCAGAACCCCACCGGACGCACCCTGCCCGCCGCCCGGCGCGCCGCCGTCGCGGAGGTCGCCGCCCGGCGCGGACTGTGGATCGTCGAGGACGACCCGTACGGCGAACTGCGCTACGCGGGCACACGCGTGCCGTGGATCGCCGCCCACCCCGGCGCCGAGGACCGCACCGTGCTGCTCGGCAGCTTCTCCAAGGTCATGGCCCCCGGCCTGCGCCTGGGCTGGCTGCGCGCCCCCGCCGGCCTGCGCCGCGCCTGCGCCGTCGCCAAGCAGGCCGCCGACCTGCACACCCCCACCGTCAACCAGCTCGCCGCGGCCCGCTACCTGGCCGACAACGACCTCGACGCGCACGTCGCACGGGTCGCCGCGGTCTACGGCACCCGCCGGGACGCGATGCTCGCGGGCCTCCCGGACGCCCTCCCGGACGGTTCGGCCTGGACCCGCCCGGACGGCGGCATGTTCCTCTGGGCCCGCCTGCCGGACGGGCACGACACCACGGCCCTGCTCCCCGAGGTGGTCCGGCACGACGTGGCCTACGTCCCCGGCGCCCCCTTCTACGCCGGCGACCCCGACCGGGCCACCCTCCGCCTGTGCTTCGTGACCCAGACCCCGGACGAGATCACGGAGGGCCTGCGCAGACTGGGGAACGCGCTGCGCCCCCGGCGTTAGTGGGCCGAGGGCGGCGGAGCCGCGGTGGCGGTCCGGTGCGGCATGCACACGCGTCGCGGCCCGTCCTCACGGGGAGGACGGGCCGCGACGTGCCGCTGTCAGGTGCTCAGAGCCGCTCGGGCGTCCGGATGCCCAGCAGGGCCATGCCCCGGTGGAGGGTGCGGGCCGTGAGGTCGCACAGGAACAGGCGGTTCTCCACCTGCTCCGGCGAATCGGCCTTCAGCACCGGGCACTTGTCGTAGAACGACGTGTACAGCGACGCCAACTGGTACAGGTACGCGGCCAGTTTGTGCGGGGCGTACTCCGCGGCCGCCTCGAAGACGGTGTCCCCGAAGGCGTCCAGGTGCAGGCCCAGCGCGCGCTCCGCCTCGTGCAGCTCCAGCTCCGGGTGGGCGGCGGGGCGGACCTCGCCGGCCTTGCGGAGGATGGACTGGATACGGGCGTAGGCGTACTGGAGGTAGACCGAGGTGTCGCCGTTGAGCGAGACCATCTGGTCCAGGTCGAACTTGTAGTCGCGGCTCGGCGACGTCGACAGGTCCGCGTACTTCACCGCGCCGATGCCGACCTGCGCGGCCCGCTCCCGGATCTCGTCGTCGGTGAGGTCCCGCGCCTTCTCCCGGACGACCTCCGCGGCGCGCTGCACGGCCTCGTCGAGGAGGTCCTCCAGCCGTACGGTCTCGCCCTCACGGGTCTTGAAGGGCTTGCCGTCCGCGCCGAGCACCGTGCCGTAGCCCATGTTGTGCGCGGTGACGTCGTCGTTCAGCCAGCCCGCCCGGCGGGCCGTCTCGAAGACCATCCGGAAGTGCAGCGACTGGCGCACGTCGACGACGTACAGCAGCGTGGTGGCGTGCAGCTCCTGGACCCGGTCGCGGATCGCGGTGAGGTCGGAGGCCGCGTAGCCGAAGCCGCCGTCGGCCTTCTGCACGATCAGCGGCACGGGCTGGTCGTCCTTGCCGCGGATCTCGTCGAAGAACACCACCAGCGCGCCCTCGGAGCGCACCGCGACGCCCATCTCCTCCAGGAGCCGGGCGGTCTCCGGCATGCCCTCGTTGTACGCGGACTCGCCGACGATCTCCTCGTCGCGGATCTCCATGTCGAGCTTCTCGAAGACGGAGTAGAAGTAGACCTTCGACTCGTCCACGAACTGCTGCCACAGCTCCAGCGTCTCCTTGTCGCCGGACTGCAGGGCGACGACCCGCTTGCGGGCCCGCTCCTTGAACTCCTCGTCCGAGTCGAAGAGCACCCGCGACGCCTTGTACACGCGGTTCAGGTTGCTCATGGCCTGCTCGCCGTCGACGTCGGCCGCGGGGGCCAGCTCGCCCGGGTGCTCGAACAGGTACTGGATGAGCATGCCGAACTGGGTGCCCCAGTCGCCGATGTGGTGCCGGCCGATCGTCTTCTCGCCGGTGAAGTCGAGCATGCCGCGCAGCGCGTCGCCGATGACCGCCGACCGCAGGTGACCGACGTGCATCTCCTTCGCCACGTTCGGCTGGGCGTAGTCGACGACCGTGACGCCCGCGTTCTCCTTCAGCGGCACGCCGAGGCGCTCGCCGTCCGCGTGCCGCGCGGCGAGGTTCGCGGTGATCGCCCGGTCGGCGATGGTGAGATTCAGGAAGCCCGGTCCGGAGACCTCGACGTCCTTGATCAGGTCGCCGGTGGTGAGGTGGGCGACGACCTCCGCCGCCAGCTCCCGCGGGTTCGCCTTCGCCTTCTTGGCCAGCGCGAGGATGCCGTTGGCCTGGAAGTCCGCCCGGTCGCTGCGTCGCAGCAGCGGGTCCGCGCCGGCGGCCTCCGGCCGGGTGGCCGTGAGGGCGGACGCGAGCTGCTGCTGGACGGAGTCGGTGAGGGACGTGACCGAGGCCATGGAGTGGCTGCCGTTCTCTCGGGTTCGTGGACTGCTACGGAAGACGAGTATCCCACGCGGTGAAAAGCGGTTTTCGCGGATGAGGGCCGTACTGGGAGAATGGAACGGTCAGCCGTGCGACCGTACCGGCTGCTCCAGCGCAGAAAGAAGGACGTGCCGATCGTGGCTCAGAGCACCGAGACCACCGACTGGGTCTCCCGTTTCGCGGATGAGGTCATCGAGGAGTCGGAGCGTCGGGCCCCGGGCAAACCTGTCGTCGTCGCGTCCGGGCTGTCCCCCTCCGGTCCGATCCACCTGGGCAACCTCCGCGAGGTCATGACCCCGCACCTGGTCGCCGACGAGGTCCGCCGCCGCGGGCACCGGGTGCGGCACCTGATCTCCTGGGACGACTACGACCGCTACCGCAAGGTGCCGGCCGACGTGCCCGGCGTCGACAAGACCTGGTCCGAGCACATCGGCAAGCCGCTGACCTCCGTCCCCGCCCCCAAGGGCTCCGCCCACCCGAACTGGGCCGAGCACTTCAAGGCCGCGATGGTCGAGTCGCTGGCCGAGATGGGCGTGGAGTTCGACGGGATCAGCCAGACGGCGCAGTACACCTCTGGTGTCTACCGCGAGCAGATCCTGCACGCCATGAAGCACCGCGGCGACATCGACGCGATCCTCGGCCAGTACCGCACCAAGAAGGCCCCGGCCAAGAAGCAGCAGCAGAAGCCGGTCGACGAGGCCGAGCTGGAGGCCGCGGAGGGCTCCGGCGCGGCCGGCGAGGACGACGGCAGCTCCGGAGCGGCCGGGTACTTCCCGTACAAGCCGTACTGCGGCAACTGCGAGAAGGACTTCACGACCGTCACCTCCTACGACGACGACTCCACCGAGCTGACCTACGCCTGCACGGAGTGCGGCTTCTCGGAGACCGTCCGGCTGAACGAGTTCAACCGCGGCAAGCTGGTCTGGAAGGTCGACTGGCCCATGCGCTGGGCGTACGAGGGCGTGATCTTCGAGCCCAGCGGTGTCGACCACTCGTCCCCCGGGTCGTCGTTCCAGGTCGGCGGGCAGATCGTCGGGATCTTCGGCGGCGAGCAGCCCATCGGCCCGATGTACGCGTTCGTGGGCATCAGCGGCATGGCGAAGATGTCGTCGTCCAAGGGCGGGGTGCCGACCCCCGGCGACGCGCTGAAGATCATGGAGCCGCAGCTGCTGCGCTGGCTGTACGCCCGGCGCCGGCCCAACCAGTCCTTCAAGATCGCCTTCGACCAGGAGATCCAGCGGCTCTACGACGAGTGGGACCGGCTCGACGCCAAGGTCGACGACGGCTCCGCCCTGCCCGGGGACGTCGCCGCGCACTCCCGCGCGGTGGGCACGGCCGGCGGTGAGCTGCCCCGGACGCCCCGGCCGCTGCCCTACCGCACGCTGGCCTCGGTGGCCGACATCACCGGCGGCCACACGGACCAGGCGCTGCGCATCCTGAGCGACCTCGACCCGTCGAACCCGCTCGGCTCCCTGGACGAGGCCCGGCCGCGCTACGACAAGGCCGAGGCGTGGATCAACAACCACGTCCCCGCCGACCAGCGCACCATCGTCCGCGCCGAGCCCGACGCCGAGCTGCTGAAGTCGCTCGACGAGCAGGGGCAGCGGTCGCTGCGCCTGCTGCTCGACGGGCTCGCCGCCAACTGGTCGCTGGACGGGCTCACCCACCTCGTCTACGGCGTGCCCAAGGTCCAGGCGGGCTTCTCCGCCGACGCCACCCCCAAGGAGCTGCCGCCCGAGATCAAGACCGCCCAGCGGTCGTTCTTCGCGCTGCTCTACCACCTGCTGGTGGGACGGGACACCGGCCCGCGGCTGCCCACGCTGCTGCTGGCGGTCGGCCAGGACCGGGTGCGGGCGCTGCTCGGGGAGTAAGCGGAAGCACGGAAGAGGGGGCGTCCCGGTGCGGGACGCCCCCTCTTCCGTCGCGGGCCCTCGCTACGCGATGTGGTCCTCTTCCATCTCCGCCATGTGGCGCGCCTGGAAGCCCTCGGCGAGCGCCTTCAGGGCGCTCGGGCTCAGCGCCGTGCCGTACGTCGCCTCGATGTTGTCGCCGAGCACCCGCGGGGTCGGGTAGCTGCCGTCTATCGACTGGCGGAACACCTGGTAGTACGCCTCCTCGTCCGGGTCGGCGGCGGGGGTGCCGCCGCCCTCGCCCAGCTCGCGGGTGCGGCCGCCGGGGACCACCGGGATGGGGAAGCTGCCGGTCTCCTCGGGAGACGGCTCCTGGAGGGGAGGCTCCTCCTGGTACTGGTCCTGGTACTGCTCGGCCTGCTGCTGTTCCGCGACCCAGCGGGCGTACTCCTCGTCCGGGTCGTAGGTGGGGTCGTAGCCGCCGTGGTACTCGACGGTCCGGGGGTCCCGGGCGTGCAGCCACTGGTTCTGGTCCGTGTCCCCGTCCCCCTGGGACCCGGGGACGTGGTGGGCCTCCAGCTCCAGGCGCTGCTCGCCGGAAGGCGCCGCCGGGCCGACCTGCGCCGCCCCGGCTCCACGGCCGCCGCCGGCCGTGTCGGCACGACCGGCCGTGGCCGAATCGAGCTCCGGGGCCGGGGGTATGAGCGCCGGTTCTATGCCGGCCGCCGCCAAGCCCGCGGGGGCCGTGTCGGCCAGGGGGACGCCGTACTTGGCGAGGCGGAGCGGCATCAGGGACTCGACCGGGGCCTTGCGCCGCCAGGCGCGGCCGAAGCGGGAGCGCAGCCGGGCCTGGTAGACCAGGCGCTCCTGCTCCAGCTTGATCACCTGCTCGTACGAGCGCAGCTCCCACAGCTTCATCCGGCGCCACAGCAGGAACGTCGGTATCGGCGACAGCATCCAGCGGGTGAGGCGGACACCCTCCATGTGCTTGTCGGCGGTGATGTCGGCGATCCGCCCGATCGCGTGCCGGGCCGCCTCCACCGAGACGACGAACAGCACCGGGATCACACCGTGCATGCCCACACCGAGCGGATCGGGCCACGCCGCCGCGCCGTTGAACGCGATCGTCGCCGCCGTCAGCAGCCACGCCGTCTGCCGCAGCAGCGGGAACGGGATGCGGATCCAGGTCAGCAGCAGGTCCAGCGCCAGCAGGACGCAGATGCCGGCGTCGATGCCGATGGGGAAGACGTAGCTGAAGTTCCCGAAGCCCTTCTGCAGGGCGAGTTCACGGACGGCCGCGTACGAACCGGCGAAGCCGATCCCGGCGATGATCACGGCACCGAAGAC
>Ga0247820_10001890_pt1 | contig 11775 bp, 13 predicted proteins | sample 13C_Glucose_Day1_2_FD_192480 | JGI IMG/M metagenome (GOLD analysis project Ga0247820, IMG submission 192480) | Soil microbial communities from agricultural site in Penn Yan, New York, United States - 13C_Glucose_Day14 | ecosystem: Environmental > Terrestrial > Soil > Agricultural land | place...
CCCCCGCTCCTGCGCCCGCTCCTGCTCCTGCTCCTGCAGCGCCCGCCACATGATCTTGCCGGTGCCGGACTTCGGCAGCGTGTCGGCGAAGCCGATGAGGCGCGGCGCCTTGTAGGCAGCCATGTTTGCATGGCACCACGCCACCAGTTCCTCCGCCGTCACCTTGCCCCTCGCCTGCTCGCGCAGCACCACGATCGCCTTGACCGTCTCGCCGCGGTGCGGGTCGCGGGCAGCGATGACGCATGCCTCCTGCACCGCCGGATGCTGGTACATGAGCGATTCGACTTCCGCCGGCCAGACCTTGAAGCCCGACGCGTTGATCATCCGCTTCAGGCGGTCGACCATATAGAAATAGCCGTCCTCGTCGCAGCGCGCCAGGTCGCCGGTGCGAAAGAAGCGCTTGCCGTCGATCTGCACGAAGCAGTCGCGGTCTGCATGCGGATTGCGCCAGTAGCCCTTGAACACCTGCGGGCCGTGCGTGACGATCTCGCCGATCTCGTTCGGCGGCAGTTCCATCAGCGTCTCCGGATCCACCACCCGCGAATCAACATCCATGATCGGGATGCCCAGGCATTGCTTGCGTGCATGAGCCGGCGGATTGATGTGGGTCGCGGCGATGGTCTCCGACAGCCCATAGCCTTCGACGTAGGTCAGGCCCATGTCCAGCAGCTTCTGAGCAACCGCCGCCGGCATGGCAGCGCCGCCGCCGCTGATCCGCGAGATCGAGGAGAGGTCGAAGCGGCCGATTTCCGGATCCGCCAGGAAATCCACCACCATGGTCGGAATGCAGGTCCAGGAGGTGACCCGATAGCGCTCGATGCATTGCGCGGCCACGCGCCGGTCCCAGCGCGGCAGCAGGATTACCGTGTTGCCGTAGAAGAGCGGGATGTTCATGCTGCTCTGCATGCCCGTGACGTGGAACAGCGGCAGCACCGCCAGCGCCACGCTGTCGCTCTTCGCATCGACCCACTGGCCGGTGGCGAGCGTCTGGTACATCACGGTGCGATGCGTGTGCATGCAGCCTTTGGGCTGGCCGGTGGTGCCCGAGGTGTAGGGCATCACGGCGAGGTCGTCGGGCCCCACTGTCACCGGGCCGGGGCGGCGGGCCGCCTGCATGACCGCGGACCAGAGACTGGTGTTCGGCGCGTCGATCGCGCGGCGCGGCTCGGCGACGACATCCGGCACCTTCAGGTCGGTAGCCTTCTCGAGGTAGTCCGCATAGGCACCGACGATCACGTGCGAGAGCGCGGCGCCTTCTTGCACCGCGCCAGCCGCGCCGGCGACCAGGGGCCGGATGCGGTCGAAGAGCTCCTGGGTAACGATCGCTACTCGCGCGCCGCTGTCGGCAACGTAGTGAGCCAGCTCCCGGGTCAGGTTCATCGGGTTGACCGGCACCACCACCGCGTCGGCGCGCAGGATGGCGTAGTAGCCGATCACATATTGCGGGCTGTTCTGGGTGTACAGCAGCACCCGGTCGCCCTTCGAGACGCCGCAGTCCTGCTGCAGGTAGCCGGCCAGTCGTTCAACTTCGTCCTGGAAGCGCGAAAAGCTGATGGGCGTGTCGTAGAAGACCAGGTAGGGCTTGGACGGATAGCGCCGGGCCGATACCTCGACATTGCAGAACAGGTCGGTCTCCGGGACGCTCAGGTGCCGCGGCTGGCTCTTCGGCCAGTACTTCGAATGCCGGTCAGACATCGCCTCTTCCTCCTCCTCTTCTTCCCTCTCCCCCTCCGAGGTAAGCATGACGAATCGCGTCCGACCGCGCAAGCTCGACCGGTGCCGCCGCCGGCGATGCGCCTCGCGATCGAGGCCAGCCCGGTCTTGCGCCGGCCACGCCGGCATGTCGCCGAGCGACCACTGGCGGCAGGCCGAAACGGCTGGCTACATGCGCGCCTGAACGTAGCGCGGCTGCGGGAGGTCGACGCCGCGGGCCTGAAGCAGCGCGCGCATGGCCGCCGCCTTGGTGCCCGAGGGATGCCGCATCACGAGCTCGAGGGGAGTGGATGATTCGCCGCAGCTGGCGTCGGCATCCGCGCCGAGCGTGAGCAGCTCGGCAAATGCCGAAGTGGCGCCCACGAAGGCCGCCGCGCACAGCGGCGTGAAATACGACGGCCGGATGCCGAAGCCGCCACCCCAGGGCAGCGGCTGGTTGACGTCGACCGAGCCGGCGCGGATCTGGGCGAGCAGCGGTTCGGCATCCTGCGCGATCACCAGCTTCTCGATCGGGGTGAGCGACGAGCAGCCGGCGAGGATGCCGGCCATCAGGATCGGCAGCACGACCAGCCGCCAACGCCCGGCGGCGGCAGCCGGAAGCGGGTGACGTCCGTGGGAGGGTCCGGGAACGCGGCCCGAAGGACGGCCCGGCAGAAGTTGGCGCAGTGAATGCCGCATGAAAAACCCGTCTCGCACAGTTGCTGGAAGGCTGCATCTTGCGCGGCCTGGCCGGGCGCTGCTGCAGGCGCCCGACCGGCGGTCAGGTCAGGATTTCAGGTGGCGGCAACCGTGTCGGTCGTCGCCGGCTGACCGATCCCGAAGAATGCCTGCGCGTTGCCGGCGCATATGCGGACCTTCTGCGCCTCGTCGAGCCATGGGCTGTCGGCGACCAGGGCGCCGATCTTCTGCTCGCCGAGCGGAAACGGATAGTCCGACCCGAGCATGATGCGCTCGACTCCCATGACCTCGATCAGCAGTCGCAGCGAGCGCGGATCGAAGACCGCGCTGTCGACCGAGAAGCGCTCGACATAGCTCGACGGTGGCCGCGGGCAGTCCTGGCGCACGATGTCGCGGCAGTGCCAGGCGTTTTCGGCGCGGCCCAGCAGGAAGGCGAAGCTGCCGCCACCGTGGGCGAAGCACAGCTTCAGCGTCCGCGGGATCCGCTCGAAGGCGCCCGAGAGGATCAGCGACAGGATGCCGAGTTGCGTCTCCGCCGGCATCGCCACCAGCCACGGCATCATCCATTTCTTCATGCGGCCGTCGGTCATCATGTCCCATGGGTGGACCAGCACCGGGATGTCGCCGTCGGCGCAGTGGGTGAGGAAGGCCACCAGGTGCTCGTCGTCGAGGTCGCGCTTGTCGAGATGGTTGCCGATCTGCACGCCGACGTGGCCGTCCGCCTTCGCCCGGCTCGCCTCCCGGCAGGCCAGCTCGAGGTCCTGCAGCGGCACCTGCGCCAGCGCCTTCAGCCGCTTCGGGTCGTACGCGCAGTGCTCCAGCGCAAGATCGTTCATGCGGCGCGCCCAGGTCGAGGTGCGAGAACCATCGTAGGCATAGCCGAAGAGGATCGGCGTCGCGCAGACGACCTGCACGTCCACCGCCTGCGCGTCCATCTCCTCGAGGCGCGCCGCAGGATCCCAGAGCGGCTGGTAGACCGGCCGGAACGGCTTGTCGGCCACCATGATCTGCCCCCGGCGCCCGTCGGCATCCACCGCAAGCCAGGGCGCCCGGGCCCCGTCGAGCGCCGCCGCCTCCTCGCGCGTCACCTGCGGGAAGAAGTGCGCGTGCATGTCGATCTTCATGTCTGTTCTCCTGTTGCACCGGTCTTGCCTGGATGGACCTTGCCGCAGTTCGGGCAGCGGCGCTTGCCGGTGCTGCCGTAGAACGCCTCGAACAGCGGCGGCAGGTCGGTCACGATGCTCTGCAGTTGCACCTCGACCCGGTAGACCAGGCTGCCGCAGCCGCCCGGCTGGTCGCAGTACCACTCGAAGCCATCGACCACTCCCGGCGGGCGCTGCCGCTCGATGACCAGGCAGACGCTGTCGTGCTCCGGCCGCTGCGGCGAATGGCGCACGTGCGGCGGCAGCAGGAAGATCGCGCCTTCCTCGAGCGCGACCCGTTCGCGACGCCCGTCGATCCACAGGTTGAGCGAGGCGTTGCCGCGCATCTGGTAGAAGAATTCCTCGTACGGATCGTCATGGTAGTCGGTACGCTGGTTCGGCCCGCCGACCACGGTGACGATGAAGTCGCTGTACTTCCAGACCTGCTGGTTGCCCACCGGCGGCTTGAGCAGGTGCGCGTGCTCATCGATCCACTTCCCGAAGTCGAAGGGCATGCCATAGGCAAGGCCCCTCACCTCCTGCTGTCCCGCCATCGGCTAGCTCCTGTTGACAACTCCACCCTCGGCACCGCGGGCCGTCCCGCGTCCACGCATTCCGGAATTCTGTCATGTCCGCGGTGCACCGATCCCGCGGATGGTCCACCTGCCGGGCAGGCGCGCCGGTGGCCGCCGCCGGCCCCTTACAATCCCGCCGATGACCCACCCGTATTCGAAGCCGCCTGCCTCCGGCTCCGCCCTGCCGCTGCCGATCGGCGAGCTCGATCCCACCGGCGTGCGCGGCATCTTCACCGACATCGACGACACGCTCACGACCGGGGGCAAGCTGCACGCTGCCGTCTACCTGGCGCTCGAGCAGTTGCGCGACGCCGGCTTCATCATCGTGCCGGTGACCGGCCGCTCCGCCGGCTGGGCGCACATGGTGCTGCACCATTGGCCGGTCGAGGCGGTGATCGCCGAAAGCGGCGGCCTCTGCCTCTACCGCGATCCGCGCGGCACACCGCGCTGGCTCTACCACGACGACCAGGCGCGCATCATCCAGGATCGCGTCCGCATCGCGGCCGTGGCCGAGCAGGTGATGGCGCGGGTTCCGGGACTGGCGCTGGCCGATGACAACCCGTTCCGGCTGGTCGATTTTGCGCTCGACCACTGCGAAACGGTGCCGCCGGTGCCGCGCGAGCGGATCGAGGAAGCGATTGCCATGTTCCGCGACCACGGCCTGCAGGCGCGCGCGAGCAGCGTGCACATCAACGTCTGGCGCGGCGATTTCGACAAGGCGCCGATGTCGCTGCGCTATCTCGAATCGGTGCGCGGCGCGGCGTTGCCCGCCGAGATCGATCGCTGGCTCTTCGTGGGCGATGCCCCCAACGACGCCTCCATGTTCGCGACCTTCCCCCGTGGCGTGGGTGTCGCCAACCTCGCGCCGCTGCTGGATCGCCTGCCGGTACCGCCGCGCTACCTCACCGCCGCCTCCCATGGCGACGGCTTCGTGGAGCTGGCGGCGCACCTGCTGCGCGGCGGCAGGCAGCGCTAGCGCTCTGCGGGCGGTCTGGTTCAGGCTGCGCCGGAGGATCTGCCGCGCAGCCTCCTAGAGGATGAACCAGCGGCGCCTCAGGCCGTGGTGCAGCACCAGGCCAGCGATCAGCCCGGCGCCGACATTCCAGATGGTGACCGCGGCAGTGCCCAGCAGCACCGCCCGTTCGAGCTTGTCGCGATTGCTGCCGGCGGTGCCGATCACCATGTAGAGGCCGACCACGAACAGCATCGCGCCGATGACGCCGGGCGGCACCAGGGTGAGCGCGGCGACGATGCCCGACTGGAAGAAGACCGCCGCGAGGACGAACAGCAGGCCGAGGAAGGCCACCGGCCAGCCGGTGCGCGCGCCGGCGGCGAGGTAGCCTGCCAGCCCGCCAGAGCCATGGCACATCGGCGGGCCGCCGATCATGCCCGCCCAGAGGTTCATCCAGCCGGTCGATTTCGCCAGCCGGCTCTCGTCGACGCGGCTGCCCGGGAATTCCCGCCGCGCCTCTTCCGCGGTGCCGGCCACTGCATTGCCGAAGGTGAGCGGTATCTGCGGCAGCGCCAGCAGGATGGCGACCATCCACAGCTGCGGCGAGAACCAGTCCGGCTGCGCCCAGCGCGGCCAGTCGAAGACGATCGGGGCCGCGGCCAGCCGTTCCACCAGATCAGGCCGGCGCCACGCGCCGACGGCGATCCCGGCCGCCACGATCAGGAGGAACGGCGAGATGCGCGACCGGGCGTTCAATGCCAGCAGCGCCGCCACCATCGCGAGCCCGACTGCCCAGTCGGTTTGCATCTGCCGCAGCGCTTCCAGTACCAGCGCAACGCCGACGCCCAGCACGATGCCCTTGGTGACGTTGCGCGGCACCGCCTCGCCCGCGCGGCGTGCAAGTCCGGAATGACTGGCCAGCAGCCAGAAGGCACCGGTCACCACGGCGCTGAGCGCCACCGACCCCGGGGTCACGACCACCTGCTGGCTGGCATGCGCCGCGGCCGCCGCGCCGATCGCCTTCATCGGCTGCACCGGGATCGGCAGGCGGTAGTACAGGCCCGAGAGCAGCAGCGCGACGCCGAACGACAGGAACACGATGCCGGCGTCCATGCCGACCACCACCAGGTAGGCGACGATGTACGGGACCAGGGTGCCCAGGTCGCCGAACGCGCCGGAGAGTTCACGGCGCCAGTCCCGCGCGGGCGCCACCGTGGCGGTGGCTGGATCGTTGGCCATGCTCCTGTTCCCGGCTTGCCCGCGCCTGCGGACCCGTCGGCGGCACGCCCGCAGGCGGCATTGTTCCAACGGATATGATACCTACCGCCCCAGTCGAGGCGTGGACCGCGCCATCGGTTAGCATCCGCTGCAACGGCCCGGCCTCGGCGCCGGCCGGATTTCGGAGAGCGAAGATGACGAAAGTACTGGTTCCCATCGACGGATCGGAGGGCTCGCTGCATGCGGTGGACATGGTGATCACGGCGATCGCCGACGGCCGTGCGTTCGAGGTGTACCTGCTCAACGTCCAGCCGCAGATCGTATCCGGCCATGCCCGGATGTACCTGAGGAAGGACCTGATCGACGAGTACTACGCGGAGGAGGCGCTCAAGGCGCTGCAGCCGGCAAAGGACAGGCTCGATCAGGCCGGCATTCCCTACACGGCCAGCCACCAGGTCGGCAACGTCCCGGAGGCCATCGCCAAGTACGTCAAGTCGCATGGCTGCGAGCACATCGTGATGGGCACCCGCGGCCTCGGCTCGGTTCAGAACATGATGCTCGGATCGGTCGCCACCAAGGTGCTGCACCTGGTCAACGTGCCGGTCACGCTGGTGAAGTAGCGCCTGGGAAGCTGCGCGGCCCCCTAGAGCACTGCGCAGGCGCCGCCGTCCAGGTTGACGCTGGTGCCGGTTACGAAGCTCGCGGCTTCGGAAACCAGGAAGGCGATCACGTTGGCCGCTTCTTCGGCCCGGCCGACGCGCCCGAGCGGCACGTTGCGCGCCATCGTCCCGTAGAGCTCCTCGACGTCGATGCCCCGGCGCGCGGCCGCCCGCTCGTGCTGTCCCGCCCTGATCAGGCCAATGCACACGGTGTTCACGAGGATGCCGTCGGGCGCCAGCTCCTTCGACAGCGCCTTGGTCATCGCGAGTCCGGCCGCGCGCGACACCGTGGTCGGCATCGACCCGGCCGATGGCTGTTTCGCGCCGATGTTGGTGACGTTGACGATGCGCCCGCCGCCCTGCTGCTTCATGTGCGGTACGGACTGCCGGATCAGGCGGATCGCTCCGAACAGCTTCAGGTCCAGGTCTGCCTGCCACGCCTCGTCGGGCACTGACTCGAAGGCGCCGGTCGCCGACGTGCCGGCGTTGTTGACCAGGATGTCGATCCGGCCGAACGCCTTCAGCGCCTCGTCGACGATGCGTCGGGCGGCATCCGGCCTGCTGACGTCCGCCGCCACCGCATGCGCCTGCCCGCCGGTCGCGCGCATCTGCGCCACGGCGGCGTCCAGCAACTCCTGGCCGCGTGCGCAGACGACCACCCGCGCGCCTTCGCTGGCGAGGCGCAAAACCGTCGCCTTGCCGATGCCCTGAGTGCCGCCGGTGACGATGGCGACCTTGCCGGTGAGTCCGAGATCCATGCGCGTCCTTCCTTCCGTTGCTCCCGCTCAGGCGACGTGAACGCTCACGCTGCCGAGGCCCTCGACGTCGAACCCGACCGTATTGCCGGCCGCGGGAAATTTCGAGGTCACCAGGCTGCCGGTGGTGACCAGGTGGCCGGCAGCGAGCGCCAGCCCACGCTGCTGCACGTGGTTCGCCAGCCAGGCCAGGGCGTCGAGCGGGTGTCCCAAGACGTCCGCGCCGGTGCCGCGGCCCACCTCGCGGCCGTCCATGCTGGCAACCCCGGCAGCGGCCGCCAGCTGCCCCGCACTGAAGCCCGAGACGGGCTCGCCGAGCACCAATCCCTCGTTCCAGGCGTTGTCCGCTGCGACGGTCAGGATGGCTCCTGCCAGTTGCCGGTAATCGGCATCACGGTCGTCGGCGATCTCCAGGGCCGCATGCGCGCAGTCCACGTAGGGAAGAATGCTTTCCCGGTTCCAGTGCGATCCGTCGGCCGGAAGGTCCCTCGCCATCCGGAAGGCAATCTCGAATTCGATCAGGAGGCGACGATGATCGGCCGCCTGGATGGTGCTGCCGCTGGCGAACATCCGATCCTGAAGGAGTCGACCGGAGATGGAATCGTGAAAACCGACCATCTGCCGCATCGCGGGGGTGGTCAGCGCGATCTTGTAGCCGCAGGTACGGGTACCGCGCAGGCGTTCCAGTTCGCGCACGAACTGGTCCTGCACCGCGTAGGCGAAGGTCTCGTCCTCGATGGTCCAGGGCGGCGGCAGCGCGCCGAACCGCTCCTTCATCCGGTGCTGCCGGACGAGCTCCCGGGCGGCCGCGGCAGCCCGCTCCTCGTCGTTGCCCGCCCTCACGAGGTCGATTCGCCCGAGGAGGAACCGAGGCGCCGCTGCCGGTCCTGGTGCTCCGTGCGGCGCTGGCAGATCGCCGCCCATTGCTGCCATAGCTGGGCGCGATAGGTGACGGATCGCATGCCGTGGATCTCGGCCGCCACCGACTCCATCAGTGCCGAAAGGCGATGCAGTTTCTCCAATGGTGTTTCGTCGGAGGGCCCGGCATGCGGTCCCCTGACCGGCCCTTCGCTTCGCGCTGCCGTCTCGTCGAAACCCAGGCGCCGCGCCAGCTCGGCGTAGTCGTCACGTGCAGGCTGCTTCTCGTTCATCATGAGCTCCTGTGTAGCACCATGACCATGCGCGGGGGGAGAGTCCCGCAACCTATGGTCGCACAGGACGCCGGCCAGGTGACACCGGCAGGAGGCCGGCAGCCGGTCGGGCGGCCGCCGTGTCGTGAAAGCCACTACCCGCCTGCGGGCGGCGGACCGAGTCCCGCCAGCGCGCGCGCCGCCAGCCCCTCGGTCACGAGCAGGGTCGACATCGAGCGGGCGCAGCGCTCGACCAGCTGCTCGATCCCGAACCAGGCGAACGAGTCCGCCTCCGGCAAGGATTTCCCGGAGCGCGCATGCACGAACATGCTGGTGCACACGCAATCGGCAACGACCACCTCGAGCGTGCTGACGCGGCGCGCGAAGAGATGCAGGTCCTTGCCGGGACGGTAGGCATGGCGACCCAGGTCGAGCCACCCCGACGCGTCGAGGACGATGCCGGTTTCCTCGCAGGTCTCGCGCAATGCCGCGGCGAGTGGCGCCTCGCCCGGATCCGCCAGACCTTTCGGCACATCCCAGTGGCGGCTGCCGGTGGCGTGCGCGAGCAGGAGCTGATCATGCTCGTTGAAGAGCAGCACCCCGCAGGAAAGCAGCGTGCTGCCGGCCATCAGCCGCCGATCGAGAGCAGTTCGACGTCGAAAGTCAGGGTGCTGTCGGGCGGAATGACATTGGGAATGCCGCGCGGGCCGTAGGCGGTGGAAGGCGGGCAGGTCAGGGTCGCCTTGCCGCCCACTTTCAGCTTCTGCAGCGCCTGCGTCCAGCAGGGCACGACCCGGTCGAGTGGGAAGGTCGCCGGCTGGCCGCGCTTGTAGGAGCTGTCGAACTCCTTGCCGTCCGCGAGCGTGCCGCGGTAGTGGACCTTCACCGTGTCGGTCGCCTGGGGAGAGGCGCCGGTGCCGACGGTGAGATGCTTGATGCCGACACCGGAGGACAGAGTTTCGGTGGCTGCGGGTGCCGCGGAGCCCTTCGACGCAGGGGCGGGCTGCGGCGCGGTCTGCGCGCCGGCGGGCTGCGCGATCGCGCTTGCGGCAAGTACAGCGAGAGTGGCGATTGTCCTTTTCATTGGCTTCCTGCAGGGATTGCAAACGTCGCCCAGTTTACTTCCGCGCCCCGGATGCTGCAGCGGGCGGCAATCGGCCGGTAGGATAGCGGCGCGGGCCCCGCTACATGCTGGTCGGGATGAGCGTGTTGCTGGAAGCACGCAGCGCCTGCGATTGCGGCAGGTCGAGGTCGGCCTGGATGGTCATGCGGATCTCGGCGACGTCGATCTCATCGGCGCAAAAGCCGCCGGTGTCGCCCAACTCGATGAACTGCAGGTACAGGTCGAGCATCGCCACCAGCGCCGCATGGATGGCCGGATCGCGCACGTCGATCGGCACCGGCATGCCCTTGCGCGGCGGCTCGTGGCAGGCGGCGGCGATCACCTCCGCCGCCTCCAGCACACGGTCGACATGGCGCTCGAGCGCGCGACGGTTGCGCCGGGCGAACGGCGCGTTCGCTTCGATGACGTCCACCAGGTGGGGATTGCCGATGGTGCAGCGGGCGATGTCGATGAACCCGTGCGCTGCCGAACTGGACTTCAGGATGAACATGGCTGCTCCGGCACAAGCCCGGCCGCTGGCGGCCGAACCGGAAGGATGCGGCCACGATAGCCGCCAAGCGGCGGCAAAGGCCGCCGGCGGCGATGGACGGCGGCTTCGAGCCCGCCAACGGTTGCCGTCGGCAGGCGCGGCAACGCGCCGAGCAGCGGGCGCGCGCCGGCCCTGCGCCGGCCACAGGGTTGCAAAGAACGTCGCAAGCCCTCATCTTTCATTGGAAAGGAGCCGCCATGACCGACAGCACATCTGTTTCCCGCACCAGCACCGGCGTGATCCTGCGCATCGCACCCCTGGGGTTTCCGTGGGTGACCGCGGACCCGTTCCTGTTCTGTGCTCACCACGACGACGCCTACCCCGAGGCCGATGGCCGCCTCGGCCCGCGCGCATCGCTCGCAGGTCGCGAGATCGGCCAGGACTTCAGCCGCATGGACGGCTGGAGCATGTACCACGGCGAGACGGTGCCGGGCTTTCCCGCGCATCCGCATCGCGGCTTCGAGACCGTGACCATCGTGCGCCGGGGGCTCATCGACCATTCGGATTCGCTCGGCGCCGCCGCCCGCTTCGGCGAGGGCGACGTCCAGTGGCTCACTGCCGGCCAGGGCATCGTGCATGCGGAGATGTTCCCGCTGCTTCATGAGGACCGCCCCAATCCGGTGGAGCTCTTCCAGATCTGGCTCAACCTGCCCGCCCGCAGCAAGATGGCTGCGCCGCACTTCAGGATGTTCTGGGCGAACCAGGTGCCTCGCGTGCAGGTGCGCGACGATGCGGGGCGCGCCACCGACGTGGCGGTGATCGCCGGTCGGCTCGCGGATGCGGGCGCTCCCCTGCCCCCGCCGCCCGACTCCTGGGCGGCCTCGGCGGATGCCGACGTGGCCATCTGGACGATCCGGATGGCGCCGGGTGCGCGCTGGACGCTGCCGCCCGCTGACCGCAGCGGCAGCCGCCGACACCTGTACTTCTTCCGGGGACGCAGCGTCGCCGTGGCCGGCAAGGACATCGCCGACCGCAGCGCCATCGAGCTGCGCCCGGAACAGCCGGTCGCGCTGCACAACACCGGCGACGAGGATGCGGAATTCCTGCTGCTGCAGGGACGCCCCATCGGCGAGCCGGTGGCCCAGTACGGCCCCTTCGTGATGAACAGCGAGGCGGAGATCCGGCAGACGCTGACGGACTACCGGCGCACGCAGTTCGGCGGCTGGAGCTGGCCGGACCAGGCGCCGGTGCACGGCCGAGAGCCGGGCCGGTTTGCGCGCCATCCGGACGGCAGGCGCGAGCAGCCGCAGTCGTGACGGCGGCGCAGCAGGGGTAGCGGTCGGCAGTTGGCGGTCAGCGTT
>Ga0247820_10001891_pt1 | contig 11774 bp, 12 predicted proteins | sample 13C_Glucose_Day1_2_FD_192480 | JGI IMG/M metagenome (GOLD analysis project Ga0247820, IMG submission 192480) | Soil microbial communities from agricultural site in Penn Yan, New York, United States - 13C_Glucose_Day14 | ecosystem: Environmental > Terrestrial > Soil > Agricultural land | place...
GCCTCGCGGCCCGCTACAAGGAACTGGTCTGCAAGGGCGCCGCCTGGGGCGTGGCCAACCCGACCCTCGGCCTCCCCCCCCGCCGCCGCCCCGTCCTCCCCGGACGCGCCACGCCGGCCGGCGCCCCGGCCGCCACCCCGGAGGCCACCCCGGACGCCCCGGTCGACACCGCGGCCTGACACCCGCACGGGGCGCCCCGGGGCACGGGGCGCCCCGGCGTGCGGCAGGACGGTCAGTTTTCGAGAAGCGCCCGCGGGACGGGCGACCGTACCGTCGAAGACATGGACTCCCTCGACTCCGTCACCCTGGAAGCGTCCGACCCCAGGGCCGCCGCCGACTTCCACTCCGCCGCCTTCGGACTGGACGCGTCACTGGTACGCGTACGCGCCTCCGAGGCCCCGACGACCGGCTTCCGCGGCTTCACCCTGTCGCTGGTGGTGTCCCAGCCGGGCGACGTCGACGCGCTCTTCCTCACCGCCCGCGACGCCGGCGCCACCGTCCTCAAGCCCGCAGCGAAGTCGCTGTGGGGGTACGGCGGCGTCCTCCGGGCCCCGGACGGCACGATCTGGCAGATCGCGACGTCGGCGAAGAAGGACACCGGCCCGGCCACCCGGGACATCGACGAACTGGTGCTCCTGCTGGGCGTGGAGGACGTGAAGGCGAGCAAGCGGTTCTACGTGGAGCAGGGCCTCACCGTGAACAAGAGCTTCGGCGGCAAGTACGTCGAGTTCGCCGCCGGGCCCGGCACCGTCAAGCTCTCCCTGTACAAGCGCCGCGGCCTCGCCAAGGTCGCCGGCGTCCCCGCCGACGGCACCGGTTCCCACCGTCTCGTCCTGGCCGCCGCCACCCGCCCCTTCACCGACCCCGACGGCTTCACCTGGGAACCGACCGCTCCCCGCACCGTCCCCGCCTGACCCTCCGGGGGCGGTGACGGTGGTTCAGCGCACCGGGAAGCCGAAGGCGTAGCCCTCCGCCTTGAGGGAGGGGAGGACGCGGCGCAGGGCCTCGACGGTCTGGGAGCGGTCGCCGCCCGCGTCGTGGAAGAGCAGCGTCGGCCCGTTGGGGAGCTCCCGCTCGACGGTGGCGACGATGGCGTCGGCGCCGGGCCGCTCGAAGTCCTTGGTGTCGACGTTCCAGCCCAGCGGGCGCATGCCCCGGGAGGCGGCCAGCTCGCGGCTGTACGGGGTGAACGCCCCGCCGGGCGCCCGGTAGTACATCGGCCGCACGCCCCCGGACGCCTTGGTGATCATGCGCTCGGCGTCGAGGATCTCCTTCGACTGGTACGCCTCGGGCTTCTTGTCCATGCCGGTGTCGTGCGACACCGAGTGGTCGCACAGCCGGTGCCCGGCCGCGACCACGTCCTTCACGAGGTCCGGGTGCGTCTGCGCCTGGATCCCCGTCATGCAGAACGTGGCCTTCACCTCGTACTCCCGCAGCACGTCCAGCACTTGGGGGGTCCAGGCGGGGTCGGGGCCGTCGTCGATGGTGATGTTGACGCCGCGGGCCCCCGCGTCGGAGGCGTGCACGATGGTCTTCGCGACCGGCTGGACGTCACCGCCCGGCGTCGCGGACGCGGACGCCTGAGGCGTCCCCCCGCCCTCGACACCGGCCTGCGCGGTCCACACCGAGGCGCCGACGGCCAGCACCGTCACGCCGAGGGCCGCACCGACCACCTTGCCGTACCAGCCCCGCCCGCCGCCGTGCCGTGCCATGTCCGCCCCGTTTCCCCGCAGTCACCGGTCGCCCCTCGGCCCCTTCGGGACCACCTGGCAGGACGACGGGAGGACGCCCGCGGCTCCGTCCGTTACCGATCACGGACAATCCCGGGGGAGTTCACGGACAACGTGCCGACCGGCGGCTCGTCGGCGGGGATAGCCTCGGCCCATGCCGAGCTTCGAGATCACGCCGATAGGTACGGTCCGGAACGACCGGACGGACGTCCAGCACACGGACGAGTGGGGCGCCGTCCGCAGCACGATCACCGTCGACGAGCGCTTCGGCGAGGCCTGTCTCCAGGCCCTGGAGGGTTTCTCCCACGTGGAGGTCCTCTTCGTCTTCGACCAGCTGCCGGAGCTCGACGACTACCGCGAGCCCCGCCCCTACCGCGGCCGCCCCGACCTCCCGCCGGTCGGCGTCTTCGCCGGCCGCGGCCCCCGCCGGCCGAACCGCATCGGCGTGACGTCCTGCGCCATCGAGTCGGTCCACGGCCGCGAACTGACGGTGACCGGCCTCGACGCGGTCACGGGCACCCCGGTCATCGACCTCAAACCGGCGATGCGCGAGTTCCACCCCAAGGACATCACCCAGCCGGAGTGGGTCAGCGCGATGATGTCGGACTACTTCAAGCCGTGAACGGCGCCGCACGCTGCGCTGGGGCACGGCAACTCGGCTTCGTACAGCGGCTGTAGAAGCATCTCACCTGGCATCATCGTAGGGATCTGAGCAGCCTTGGGAGGGGGAGCTGTGAAGCTGATGGTCTCTCGGATGGTGGACAAGCGCACCCTCTTCTTCGGGGAGGCCGACTCCTACACCGTCGTGACCCACGGAGTCGACACCCACGAACTCCTGACGAAACTGCGCACCTCCGCGTTGCTGTACGACCATGTGATCCTGGCGGCAGCGTATTTCTGGCAGTCCCAGGAACTTCGGTACATCCTTCCTTACGTTACGCAACTGATCGAGACCGGTGAGATCCTTCCGTCGATCCGGTCTCCGCGCGTCACGCGAGATGTCATGGACTATTTCGACAAGCGACTGGAGGACACCTCCGGGCTGATCGGTACTCCGGTCTTCGAGATCCAGGCACTGGCTTCGGAGATTGCCCGTCCGGAACAACGACCGGTGGCCGAACAGCTTGCCCGCCTCGGCACGGTCGTGCACCTCGACACCAGGTCTGTCGAAGACGCCTTCAGGCGCATGTGGTTGGCGGACACGGTCAATATCCGTGACCCGTTCTCAGTGCGCAACGCGGTGGTGGAGACGATCGGCGGGCACGACCGTGCCGGTGAGATGCTGAGGGGAATCGGGGGAATAGCGCATCAGGCGTTCTTCTCGCGCAGCGTCGTGGCGCAGGAACTGTACGGCATGAGCCTTCCTCCTTCGTTGACAATCCTGCTCGTGGAACGGGCGTCGGAGCTGTACCTCCGGTCGAACGCGTCCGTATGCGGGAGCGAGCAGTTCGTGTCGTCCCGCAGCGCAGGAATGGTTGGCCCGTTGGCGTCGGCGAACATCGACCTGTTCACCCGCGTGCTGGGAGTCTGCGGCATCACGCCGAGGCAACTGCACGGACTTGCCGACGGCGAACTTCTGGCCATCAAGTACTCCGAGGAATTCCAGGCATTTCGCGAGACCTACTTCCGTCTCGTGGAGACCGCCACCCTGGAGCACGGAAACTTCACGGACGAAGTATGGCAGCGTTTCGAGAGAGTGCGGTCGCGTGATCGCGCGGCGAAGCGGTTCATTCGCGTCCTCAAGTCGATCGAGTTGGCCTCGGGTGCTCTGTTCGCGGCCGCATTGGGTTCGGTTGTTCAGGAAGCGACTCCGTTCGGGCAGACGCTCTTGGCTGCCAGCGGTGCCGGCGTCGGAGCGGGCAGATTCCTCAGCCGCCTCAAACGCCTCAACTCCACGCCGGTCGACGATTTCGTGGAGTTCGCCACGCGCAAGGAATACCGGGCGCGGTTGCGTGCGTCCTTTCAACTGAGGAGCTGAACTCTCGATCCGCTCAGAACCGCAGGCTGCCGTCGTCGCGGTCGGTGACGAAGTTGATCACTAGAGGGCACTCGTTTCCGCACCGAGTGCAGCCCATCGCGAAGCGCGTCTGTGCGGACTTCTCGAACAGTCCGCCCTCGACGACGCAGGTGTAGTTCGCGCCACGCCGCTCGGCCACCCGGTTCTCGGTGGGGAAGTCCAGATCGGGAAAGAGCGAGATGTTGGCGGAGTGCGCAGCGATGCGAGCGGCCCGCAGCCCCTCCAGGATCGAGTCGAGGGTGGGCACCCGGCCTGTGTGTTCCTCACGGGTCACCGAGTTCACCACGTTCGTTCCGCCCTCGACGGCGAGCATCCCGGCACCCAGTGCGTTCGCGATGTGGTCGTGGCCGACGGCGGCGTCCGTGGGAATGGGGCCGAGCGTCATGACGGGTCCGGGGTAGCGGAGTGTGCCGCGGAGCAACCTGGTGAATGTCGCGATCTGCCCGAGGCGCATGTGGCCGACAGCCTCCAGCATGGTTGGTATCCCGAGCGCCCTGGCCTCGCGGTAGAACAACTGCTGGCGCTCCAGTTCCTGGACGTGCACGGTGTCCAACGCGTCCACGGTGCTGGCCGGACGGAATGTGGTACCCAGACTGAGAGCGACTCCGTGGCGTTTGAGGATCGCGGCTATGTCCCCGAACCGCTCCGCCAGGACGCTTTCGACGCGGTTGTTGATCAGCATGTCCCGTACGACGATTCCACCGCCGCGCGCCGTGGTGGCGGTCTGGCGCGTGGTCCGGGCCAGTTCGTACATCTCCCGTGTCGGCGACAGGTGGAGCGTCATCCACGCGACACCTGCTTCCGCCTGCCGTTCGATCTCGTCCAACAGCCGAGGGACGTCGAGGCCGCCACGTGGCTTGAAGCAGAGATAATGCGGCAACGTGCCGACCGGCAGACCGAGTTCCGCACTGGCGGTCCGATAGAGGGGGTCGGGAAGGCGCACGGTACTCAGATCCATCATCAGATCGGGCTGATAGCCCAGCCGGGCGATCTCGCGGATCTTCTCGACCTCGGCCTCGAGGTCAGCTGCCCGATTGCATCCGATACTGGTGTTCACCTTGACCAGCGAACCCGGACCCACCAGCACGGGATCCCCGCCTGCTCGCAATTCGACCAGGGAACCCGATGCGATCCGCGCCCGCGCCTCCGTCGCACTCAGTAAGCCCTCGCGTACCTCTTGAACGTCTTCCAACCCGCGCATGAACTCCCGCCAACCGCCCGTCGGGCTTCGAAGGAGGGGTCGTGGACATGCCGACCCGCATCGTCATCCTGACAGCGGTGAGGCGTACGGCACCGTGAATATCCCCGCCGGGGCGGGAGGGGGACGGCTGCACGCGTCGCGGGCCCGGCCGCCGTGCGGTGTCCGGGCCCGTTCGGGGCGGGGCGGGTCAGGAGAGGCTCTTGTAGCCCTGCCAGCCGGTGGCGATCCTCGTGCGGCTGCCGAAGGAGCCCTTGCCGTTGCCGTTGTTGCGCCAGACGGCGCCGGAGGAGTCGCGGGAGACGAGGTCGGCCCGGCCGTCGCCGGTGAGGTCGCCCACGCCCACGACCACGTTGTACGAGGCGCCCCAGTTGTTGAAGACCTTCACGCGGCTCTTGAACTTGCCGGCCGAGGTGCCGTCGTAGCGCCACAGCTCGTTCGATTTGTCCTGTGCGAGCAGGTCGCCGTGCCCGTCGCCGTTGAGGTCGCCCACGCCCACGATCTTCTTGTACCCCGTCCACTTGGACGCGATTTTCACCCGGGAGGAGAGCTTGCCCGTGCTCGTCGCCTTGTAGAGGTAGACGTCGCCGGTCGAGGCGCTGCGGGCGATCAGGTCGGGCCGGCCGTCACCGCTGATGTCCCCGGGCGAGGTCAGCACGTTGTACTGGTTCCAGCCCGTGCCCAGCGAGGTGTACGCCGTGGACGGGGTCACCGCCGCCCCGCACACGGGCCGGTAGGCGCGCAGCGCCCCGCTGCTGAACCGTACGAGCACGTCGTTGCACCGGTCCCCGCTCAGGTCGCCGAAGGGCACCGCCTTCACCGTCGTCGGCCACCCGGAGCCCGTCCGCTTCCCGGTGAACGTTCCCTTACCGGTCCCGTACTGGTACGTCAGCCCGCCGGAGCCGTTCAGGGTCAGCAGGTCGCCGAAGCCGTCCGACCCGACGAAGTCGCGGTGGGCCGCGGCGGCTCCGGTGACCTTGACTGTGCCCGACCTCGTCAGCGCCGCGCCGTGCCCGTCCGCCGGGGTGACGGTCAGCTTCCAGGTGTGGGTGCCGTTGGGCACCAGCCGGCCGGAGCCGTCCTTGCCGTTCCAGGCCGGGCTCACCACACCGCGCGCCGGACCGCCGGTGAGCGTGCGCACGGCGGTGCCGGCCCGGTTGGTGATCACGAGCTTCCAGGAGGCAGCGGGCTTGTTCAGCCACCACTTCGGGCGCCACGGGGCGGCCCCGGCCTTGACGTCGGCGGAGGCGGCGACGGTGGCGTCGCGCTGGACGAGGGCGGAGACGGGCACCTCGCTGGGGGTCAGGCGGATGGTGTTGTCGGAGCGGACCTGGGCGATCACACCGGTGTACGGGTCGACGTCCCAGGCGTTCCCCTCGAACGCGCCGGCGGTGTGCGCCACGGGCGTCCCGCCGCGCACGTCGATCACCTTGAGCCGCCCGCTCTCGGAGGTCGCGACGAAGCCGTCGCCGAGCTGGGCCTGCTCCCATCCGGAGCCCGACACGAGGGTCTGGTTCCGCTGGCTGACGGTGTCGTAGACACCCAGACCCTCGGAGCCCATTACACAGTTCCACAGCAGCCACCGGCCGACGGCCTGGAAGTCGTTCAGCAGGCAGCCGCGCCCGAACCACACGGGGGAGCCGCGCTGTCCGGTGAGCAGGTCGACGGGGACCACGGTGTCGTTGCCGGACATCACCCACAGGGTGGTGCCCCAGATCGCCCGCACGGTATCCGTCGTCGTGTGCACCGTGCGCCCGGTGTCGAGGTCGACGATCCGGGTCTCCGCCGCGCCGGAGCTGTCGTACGGCCCGGTCAGCGCGGCGAAGCGGCCGCCGACTGCGGTGGCGGTCCGGTAGCTGCGGGAGCTGTCGATCCGGGTGCCGGGGAGCGACTGGGAGGGCTCCAGGACATGCGGCTGCTGGGCGGTGCTGGTGCCGTACCCGGAGACGACCGTCCGGCCGTCGCCGGTGTCGAGGAGCCGGGGGCGGCCCTCCGCGTAGTTCTCCGGCGCGATCCGGCCGCGGGTGGTCCGGGCCCCCGCCGTGGGGGAGCCGGTCACGCCGGTGTCACGGGTGTGGAGATACGTCCAGTCGCCCACCGGGTCCTGCTCCACGGTCGTCAGCCGGCCCTGGGTGAGATTCAGCTGGGAGACCTGGTGGGCGCTGCTGCGGGGGTAGGCGTCCGCGACCTTGCGCACGGTGACCTCGCCGTCCGCCGCGGCCCTTATGAGGGAGACGCCCCAGTGGTCGGTGTCGGCGCCGCCCGCCACCAGCAGCCCGCCGTCCGGAGTGGCCACGGCCTGCCGTGACGTCCTGGCCAGCAGCGTCCGGGGCGCGGAGCCGTCGAGGGGGACGGCCTCGACCCGCGAGACCGCGCGGTCGGTGTCGTAGCGGCCCAGGGAGGCGTCGTGGCGTGAGACGACGACGGTGTCGCCGACCAAGCCCAGCACCTGCGCGACGTCGCCGGCCGCCACGGTCCGCACGGCGGCGGCCGGGTCCTGCCGGGAGGCGACGTGCAGGGTGCCGTCGTAGAACCACACCAGGTGGGTGGGGCTGAGCGCGACCAGGCCGTGCCACGACCGCACGGTGTACGGCAGGGCGGTGAAGCGCCCCTGCTCTACGTCGAGCCATCCGGTGACCTCGTCGTCGCCCTTGCGGTACCGCACGACCTGTCCGCGAGCGTCGCCCAGCCCCGCGGCGGACCACAGGTAGGTGCCGGAGGGGACGCCCTCCACGGTGCGGTCGGTGATGGAACCGTCCTCCCGGACGTCCAGCAGATGCCACACGGCGTCGGTGCCCGGGGTTCCCGCGGTCGTGACGACCGTCGACCCGAGCGTGCTGAAGTACGCGTGCCCGGCGGGCAGCGCGACCGTGCTGGTCCGGCCGGACGTCATGTCCCGCAGCGTCACGGTCCTGGCGGCGCCGTCGTGGCGGGCGACGACGTCCGAGCCCGCGCCGGCGCTCGTGACGCCGTAGGCGTCCGTGCCGGAGGCGTCGACGAGCGTGTCGACGCCGTCGTAGGTCGTCCAGAGCTGGCCCCGCCCCTCCTCGTACCGGAGGAACCCCGAGGGCCCCGCGCTCAGCAGCCCCGTCCGGGGAACCAGGGACGTGGTGGCCGGCACGACCACCTCTCCGGCGGCCGTCGCCGCGTACGCGCCGCCGGCGGTCAGCGGGCCGAGCCCGAGGGTGAGGGTGAAGGAAACGGCGGCGGCGGTGGCGCCTCGTACGAGCGCACGTCTGCCCATGCAGGACCTCTCCGGCGGATAGGCGGTGGGTGAGGGCTCGGAGAGACATGCGGCGCCCGCCGTCTGGCCACGGGTCGTGGACCCACGGCTCACGTGACGTTCGGAATACCCCCCCGGGCAAGTGGCCGGAGCCTAGCATTTTCCCTGCGCACGGCCCCCGGGGCGGGCGGGAGGCGGCGTCCGTGAGGGGCCTTTGGTGCTCCCGCCCGAACGGGCGCCGCCACAGCATGCGCGAGCGCGTCGAACCGGGGCATACCGGAAACGCTGCGAGAGGCTGCCCCCCATGACCGCCTCATCCTCCGCGGGCCTCCCGCACCGCTACGACGACCTGACCGCCCTCTACGTCAACTGCACCCTCAAGCCGTCCCCGCAGCGCAGCAACACCCAGGGGCTGATCGACAGGAGCCGGGCCGTCATGGAGGGCGCCGGCGTGACCACGGAGCTGATCCGCGCCGTGGACCACGACATCGCGACCGGCGTCTACCCGGACATGACCGAGCACGGCTTCGCCACCGACGCCTGGCCCGGGCTGTACGAGAAGGTGATGGCCGCCGACATCCTGGTGCTCGCGGGCCCCATCTGGCTGGGCGACAACAGCTCCGTCACCAAGAAGGTCGTCGAGCGTCTCTACGCCTGCTCCTCGCTGCTCAACTCGCGAGGTCAGTACGCCTACTACGGCCGCGTCGGCGGCTGTCTGATCACCGGCAACGAGGACGGCGTGAAGCACTGCGCCATGAACCTGCTCTACAGCCTCCAGCACCTGGGCTACACCATCCCCCCGCAGGCGGACGCCGGATGGATCGGCGAGGCGGGCCCGGGCCCCTCCTATCTCGACCCCGGCTCGGGCGGCCCGGAGAACGACTTCACCAACCGCAACACGTCCTTCATGACGTGGAACCTGCTGCACCTGGCCCGGGCCCTGAAGGACCTCGGCGGCATCCCCGCCCACGGAAACCAGCGCACCGCCTGGGACGCCGGCTGCCGCAGCGACTACGAGAACCCCGAGCACAGGTAGGGGAACGGGGAGAAGCGAAACGCCCCGCCGGGGGCGGGGCGGCACCGCCGCGGGGCCCGGCCACCGTGGTGGACGGGCCCCGGGAGGCGTAACGCGGCGTCGTGAGGCGTCACCATCGGTACCAGCGGCCACGTCCGCCGCCGGCCGAGGTGGAACGCATCACGAAGCCGAGCAGCCAGAGCACCAGAACGGCGATGGCGACCCACCAAAGGATCTTCACCGCGAATCCGGCGCCGAAGAGAACCAGGGCGAGCAGCAGGACCAGCAACAGGGGAACCATAGTTATCAACCTCCTGAGCCACCGGTTGCCCCGCGTCGGCGCCCTCAATCGCGGATGAAGCCTTGTTTGTGAAGGAAAGGTGGGGGCACTTGGGCTGCACCGCGTCAGCGGCAAGGACGCCAGAACGCTACGAGGAGGCGTGTTCCATGAGTGCCGGTGAGAAGGCCAAGGCGAAGACCGAGCAGGCCCAGGGCAAGGCGGAGAAGGCCGTGGGGAACGCCGTGGGTAACGAGCGCATGGCCACCGAGGGGCAGGCGAAGAAGAGCACGGGGGACGCCCGCGAGGCCAAGGAGAAGGGCAAGGACGCCTTCAAGGGCTGACGCCGCCCGGGCGTACGGGAGAGGGGCTGCCCCGGCACCGGCCGGGACGGCCCCTTTCCTGCGCTCACGGGAACCCGCGTACTACTTGCTGACGGCGAAGCGCATCAGGGCGTGCTCGTCGCCCTGCTTGATCTTCCCCGTCTCGTTGATGACCTCCAGCTTCCAGGTGTCGCCGACCCGCAGGGCCTTGGCCACGGCGCAGCCGTTGTCCTGGCTGAGCATGCTGGGCCATATGTCGGCGACCTGCTGGGTGCTTCCGCCGGTGGCGTCGTACACCTTGAAGCTGATGTTGCGGGCCTTCTGGAAGGAGCTGCCCTTCTTGTAGGCGGCGGCGACGAACACGATCGACGTGATGGGCGCGGGGAGGCGGGCGAACTCGACGGTCACCGTCTCGTCGTCCCCGTCACCGTGCCCGGTCTGGTTGTCGCCGCTGTGGAGGAGCGAGCCGTTGCCCATCGGGTCGAGCGAGTCCAGGCCGGCGAGGCGTACCGGGTCCCCGCCCTGCATGGCGACGGCGATCAGGTCGAGGTCGGTGCCGGTCTTGCGGCGCAGCTTGCCGAGCACGCCGCCGCTGCTGCCGGCCGTGGGGTCCCAGGAGACGCCGATGGACAGGTGGGTCACTCCGTCGAGGTCGGCGGGGCCGTCTTCCTTCGTCAACGTGATCATGTTCGAGTCGTCCTCCGTCATGTGGCTACAGCGCAGAGTCTGCCCGGTGTGCCCGGCTTCCGGCAGGGCGGGTCTCCGGGAAGAGGGCGGAGCGGGGCGCGGCGGCCGGGGCCGGCATGTCGGCCACCGCGGCCGGGAATGCGTCCTTGCTGGATGGTCGCGTCCGCAAGAGGCCTCTACGGGAATGTAGTTGGCGTCGTGCGGCCGGTGATGCGTCCGTTTCCGGGCTGCGCCCGTGGTGGAAGGGAGCGGACCCGGGTGAGCGGGGCCGTCCCCGGGGCGCCGGTTCCGCTCCGGGGAGCGGGACCGGTGGCAGGACCGCGCGGGTTCGTCAGACGTTGACGCCGAAGTCGGCGGCGATGCCGGCCAGCCCGGAGGCGTAGCCCTGTCCGACGGCCCGGAACTTCCACTCGGCGCCGTGCCGGTAGAGCTCGCCGAAGACCATGGCGGTCTCGGTGGAGGCGTCCTCGGAGAGGTCGTAGCGGGCGATCTCCTGGTTGTTCGCCTGGTTGACGACCCGGATGAAGGCGTTGCGGACCTGGCCGAAGCTCTGGCCCCGGTTCTCCGCGTCGTGGATGGAGACCGGGAACACGATCCGCTCCACCTGGGCCGGGACCGCGGCGAGGTTCACCTTGACCGCCTCGTCGTCGCCCTCGCCCTCACCGGTGAGGTTGTCGCCGGTGTGCTCGACGGAGCCGTCGGGGCTGGTGAGGTTGTTGTAGAAGACGAAGTGGCCGTCCGAGAGGACCTTGCCGGAGGCGTCGAGCAGCAGCGCCGAGGCGTCGAGGTCGTAGTCGGTACCGGTCGTGGTGCGCACGTCCCAGCCCAGACCGACCAGTACGGCGGTCAGGCCCGGTGCCTCCTTGCTCAACGAGACGTTGCCGCCCTTGGACAGGGAAACTCCCATTGCGTACTCCTTCTCGGCAGGTGGGGTGGTGAGGTCCGCGCGGGTGCGGGACACGGTTGGCGAAGTCGTGGAAGACGTTCCGGGGGCCCTGTCAGTTCCGGGAGTTGCCGAACAGCAGGCGGTAGCCGATCAGCAGCACGAGGGCGCCGACGACGGCGGACCCCCATGTCGCCGCGTCGAAGAACTCCCGCTGCACCGGGCGGTCCAGGACCTCGGCCGACAGCCAGCCGCCCAGGAAGGCGCCGGCGACGCCGATCACCGTAGTACCGACACAACCGCCCGGATCCCGTCCGGGCAGGATCAGTTTGGCGATCGCTCCGGCGAGGAGTCCCAGAACCAGCCAGGCGATGATGCTCATCTCCGACGCTCCTTTCCACTGCGCTGTCCGTGAGGGGGG
>Ga0247820_10001892_pt1 | contig 11767 bp, 9 predicted proteins | sample 13C_Glucose_Day1_2_FD_192480 | JGI IMG/M metagenome (GOLD analysis project Ga0247820, IMG submission 192480) | Soil microbial communities from agricultural site in Penn Yan, New York, United States - 13C_Glucose_Day14 | ecosystem: Environmental > Terrestrial > Soil > Agricultural land | place...
CTTCCTGCGGTCGGCGCTGCCGCAGGAAGTCCTCGGCCTGCGCGGCCTGGCCGGGCTTGCTGAGCAGCCGCGCCAGCAATCCATGCGTCACCATCGACATGGTCGGCTCCATCGTTGGTTGAGATGGAAACAGCGTAGTCCGCCGGCGTGCGGCCGGCGGGCTTCGCGTGTGACGTCCGTGAATGGACTGTGAGCGGCTGTTAGCCCGGCCGCGCTCAGGCTTCCTGGAAGGCTTCCTCGCGAGTCTTCTTGATCGCGGGCAGCGCCACGACGGCCAGCAGCAGCAGCGTGGCGACCAGCAGGCCGGCCGACAGCGGCCGCGTGACCAGCGTGGAGAAGTCGCCACGCGACAGCAGCAGGGCGCGGCGCAGGTTCTCTTCCATCATCGGACCGAGCACGAAGCCCAGCAGCAGCGGCGCCGGTTCCATGCCGCAGCGGGCGAAGACGTAGCCGGCCACGCCGAAGGCCGCGGTGATGAAGACGTCGAAGGTGTTGTTGTTGATCGAGTACACGCCGATGCAGCAGAACACCAGGATCGCCGGGTACAGCAAGCGGTAGGGCACCTTGAGCAGCTTGACCCACACGCCCACCAGCGGAAGGTTGAGCACGATCAGCATCAGGTTGCCCAGCCACATGCTGGCGATCAGGCCCCAGAAGAGCTCGGGGTTGCTGGTCATCACCTGCGGGCCGGGCTGGATGTTGTGGATGGTCATCGCACCCACCATCAGCGCCATCACCACGTTCGACGGGATGCCCAGCGTCAGCAGCGGGATGAACGAGGTCTGCGCACCCGCGTTGTTGGCGGCCTCGGGGCCGGCCACGCCTTCGATCGCGCCCTGGCCGAACTCGGCGCTGCGTTTGGAGAGCTTCTTCTCCAGCGTGTACGAGGCGAACGAGGACAGCGTCGCGCCGCCGCCGGGCAGCATGCCCAGCACAGTGCCCAGCGCCGTGCCGCGCGCCGCCGCCGGCAGCATGCGGCGGAAGTCCTCGGCCGTCGGGAACAGCTTGGTCACGTGGTTGGTGAAGGTCTCGCGGTGCTCGCGCTGCTCGACGTTCACGATGATCTCGGCGAAGCCGAAGATGCCCATCGCCAGCGCGACGAAGTTGATGCCGTCGGTGAGCTCGGGAATGTCGAACGAGTAGCGCGCCACGCCCGAGTTGACGTCGGTGCCGACCAGGCCGAGCACCAGGCCGAGCAGGATCATGCCGATCGCCTTGACCAGCGAGCCGGACGCGAGCACGACCGCGCCGACCAGGCCCAGCACCATCAGCGAGAAGTACTCGGCCGGGCCGAACTTGAAGGCCAGCTCGGACATCGGCACCGCGAAGGCGGCCAGCACCAGCGTCGCCACGCAGCCGGCGATGAACGAGCTGATGCCCGCGGTCGCCAGCGCCGCTCCGGCCCGCCCTTTGCGCGCCATCTGGTAGCCGTCGATCGCTGTCACCACCGAGGAGGACTCGCCGGGCAGGTTGACCAGGATGGCGGTGGTCGATCCGCCGTATTGCGCGCCGTAGTAGATGCCGGCCAGCATGATCAGCGCCGACACCGGAGGCAGCGTGTAGGTGATCGGCAGCAGCATCGCGATCGTGGTCGACGGGCCCAGGCCGGGCAGCACGCCGATCAGCGTGCCCAGCAGGCAGCCGACGAACGCATAGAGCAGGTTCTGCAGGTTCAGCGCCGTCTCGAAGCCGAGGGCGAGGTGGGAAATCAGTTCCATCTCGGAATGCTCCTCAGCTCGCCAGGAAGGACGGCCACAGCGCGATCTGCAGGCTGATGCCGTAGATGAACACCGCGGTGCTGAACACCACGAGCAGCACCGCGTTCACGATGGCGGCGCGCCAGGTGAACTCGTGGCTGGCCCGGCTGGACACCAGCACCAGCGCGGCGAGGGACAGCACCAGCCCGAGCGGCTGCAGCAGCAGCCCGAACAGCACCACGCCGCCGAGGATCCAGGCCATGGGGCCGAGCTCGGGTCGCTTGAGCTTCTCGGCCTCGGCGTTGAGCCGCAGCGAACTGCCGGTGGTGATGAGCCCGACGGCGGCGAGCAGGACGCCGATCCAGAACGGGAAGAAGCCGGGGCCCATCCGGGCCGGGTCGCCCAGCCGGTAGCCCAGGGCCCCGATGCTGAAGCCGGTGCCGGCCACCATGTAGATGAGTCCGGCGGCGAAGTCTTTCTGGTTTCTGATGCGCAAACGCATGCGGTTTGTCTCCTTGCAGGTACATCACGACGTGACATGATTAGATCACGTTGTGATGAATCAACCGCGGCCGTGAAGTTCCCCGCCCGGTGTAGATTCGGGGCATGGGGACCAGGGCGATGAAGAGCGGCGCGCGCGACCGCGAGGCGGACGAGAAGGGCCAGTACGAGCGGCTGTCGAGCTTCCGGTGGAAGCTGCGGCGCTTCCTGCGCGTCAGCGAGGACATCTGCCGCGACGTCGGCATCACGATGCTTCACTACCAGCTGCTGCTGCACACCCAGGGTTTCGAAGGGCGCGAGTGGGCCAGCATCGGCGAGATCGCCGAACGGCTGCAGGCGCAGCCCCATGGCGTGGTCGCGCTGGTCACCCGCTGCGAACAGGCCGGCCTGGTCGAGCGACGCGCCAGCGCGCAGGACGGCCGCCTGGTCGAGGTGCACCTGACGGCCAAGGGCCGGCGCCTGCTCAAGCGCCTGGCGCAGCTGCACCGGGAGGAATTGGCGGGACTGGCGGCGGTGGTGGAGGCCGCCAGCGAGGTCTAGGCGTCTTCGCGGGTGCGGCGCAAGGCGCGGGGCCATGACCCGCCGCGCCGGCGGTTCGACTTCTCCGCCTCATGCCCCCGCGCATGCCGCGAGAACAACCGCGCGTAATACCCGCCGTGCGCCATCAGCTGCGCATGCGTGCCGATCGCCTCGATGCGGCCTTCGCGCAGCACCACGATGCGATCCGCATCCACCACCGTCGACAGCCGGTGCGCCACCACCAGCGTGGTGCGGCCGCGCGTCAGGCGCTTCAGCGCGGCCTGCACCAGCACCTCGCCCTCGTTGTCCAGCGCGCTGGTGGCCTCGTCCAGCACCAGGATCGGTGGGTCCTTGAGCAGCGCGCGAGCGATGGCGATGCGCTGCTTCTGACCGCCGGAAAGACCCGCGCCGCGTTCGCCGACCACCGTGTCGTAGCCCCGGGGCAGGCGCTCGATGAACTCGTGCGCGTTGGCCGCGCGCGCGGCCGCCTCGGCCTGCTCGCGCGTGGCGTCGGGCCGGCCGTAGGTGATGTTGGCCAGCACGGTGTCGTGGAACAGGTGCACGTCCTGCATCACGGTGCCGACCTGGGCGCGCAGCGACCGCTGCGTGCAGTCGCGCAGATCGACGCCGTCCACCAGGATGCGGCCGCTGGTCGGCGCATGCAGCCGCTCGATGAGCGACACCAGCGTGGTCTTGCCGCAGCCGCTGGGACCCACCAGCGCCACCGTTTCGCCGGGCGCCACCGACAGCGAGATGTCGCGCAGCACCGGGCGGCCGTCGCCGTAGTCGAACGACACGCGATCGAAGTGCACCGCGCCGCGTGCGACCACGAGCTCGCGCGCGCCGGGCGCGTCCGCCAGCGGATCGGGGGCGTCGAGGATCTCGCGCACGCCTTCCAGCGACACGCGGCCGCGCCGCACCGTGGAGTACACGTTGGTCAGGCTCTGGATCGGGCCGAACAGGCTGCTGACGTATTGCAGCGCCGCCACCAGGATGCCGACCGTCCCGTGGCCGCGCAGTACCAGCCACACGCCGATGGCCGCCACCGACAGGCGCGCTCCGGCGGCCGACAGGCCCTGCAGCGCCGCGGTCTGCGCATCGCGTCCGGCGCCGCGCTTCTGCAGCGTGTTGCCCTTGGCGACCGCGTCGAGGAAGCGGCGCTCCTCCGCCTGTTCCATCGTGAAGCCCTTGACGGTGCGGATGCCGCCCAGCACCTCGGACCAGCGGCCGAAGATGGCCGACCAGTGCGCGACCAGCGAGCGATCGCGCTCGGTCTGCTCGGGGGCGGCGCGCATGCCGAAGAGGGCAGGCAGCGGCGCGAACACGCACACCGCGAGCGCCAGGCGCCAGTCCAGTTGCATCAGCGCCGTGAGCGCCAGGGCCAGGTAGCAGGCCGCCGGCAGCGCCTTGAAGGCCAGCTCGGCGACCGCATTGACGAAGCCGTTGAGCGATGCGTTGACGCGGTTGATCGTGGCGCCCACCGTCTGCTTCTGGTGCCAGGCCATCGGCAGCTCGTGCAGGCGCGCGGTCACGCGGTGGCGCAGCGCGAAATCGAGGTCCAGCCGGAAGCGCCCGCTGCGCGTCTCGACCATGCGCGACAGGTACACCTGCGCCAGTTCCGCCGCCGCGACGGCCAGGAGCGCCCACACGATGGCGCGCACCGATCCGATCGGGGCCGAGGCCGCGTACCGGGTGAGCGAGTCGACCAGGTTCATCACGGCCAGCGGCGACGCCGCGCCGACCACGGCGAGCATCAACGCCAGCGTCACCACCTTGCCGATCGGGCGGCCGAAGCCGCGCAGCCAAGGCAGGGCCTGGCGGGCGAGGTCCAGGGTGCTGGCTGGCTTTGTAGACGAGGAGGGCGCGGCGGCTGCGCGCGGGGAAGGGCCGGAAACTTCAGCGGCGGAGGGCATGGCGGCTTGGGCGGCCACTCCCTGGCGCGTGACAACAGCGCAACTCGGCCGCAGCCGAAACTTTAGCGGCTAGCGGATGAGCTCGATCAGACGCGATCAGCGCGAGAGGATGGACCCCAGCGGAGGCACGCAGACGTTGTTGCGGTTCTCCAACTCGGGTGGGCAAACCTTCCGCACGCCGGACTTGCGGTCCCAGGCCGGCGGGGTGCCGCTGTTCACCGCGTTCTCCAGGCCATCGCTTTGGCCGAAGGCGCCGGCGCCGAGCATCTGCGTCGTGCTGCGCGTTGGCGCGCGCGCGCCGGCGGGAATGGCCGTGCCCTCCGCGCCGATCGCCGCGGTGCCGCCGCCGCCCGGGACGCCGTTCCTCGGATTGCCGGCGTCGTCGAACTCCACGGTGGGGCCCGACGCCCGGCTCGCCGTGCTGGGCCGGCTCGGGGTGTACTGCGATTGCGCGTGCGCGGCGCAAGCCAGTGCGGCGAGCAGGAGGGCGGGGATGCAGCGGGTGAGTGCCATGTGGAAACCATGCTAGTCGCCACGCGCGACGGCAAGGCGTCGGCGTAACCAGATGCAGCGGATGCGTTGCGCGCCGATGAGCCGGGTCCCACGCGGCCTGCGGCGCGCCGCCTACAGGGCGCGGCCGCGCGGGGACCTAGCCTCGTCCCATGATGGCGATCCCCGACGACCCGACACCCTGCCTCGAAGACCTGCTCGAGCGCTTCCGCGGCGTGCGCGAAGGCGAGGTGCAGACCTCGCTCCCCGGCATGGATGTCACCGACCCCGATTGCTTCGCGATCGCGGTGGCGTCGGTGGACGGACGCGTGTGGTCGGCGGGCGACGACCGGCAATTGCTGTCGCTGCAGTCGATCTCCAAGCCCTTCCTCTACGGCCTGGCGCTGGACCGCCTGGGACGGGATGCCGTGCATCGCAAGGTGGCGGTGGAGCCGACCGGCGAGGCGTTCAATTCGCTCACCGAGCTGGAAGAGGACCACCTGCCGTACAACCCGATGATCAATTCGGGCGCCATCGCCATCTCGGGCCTGCTGCACCACGACGCGCCGCGGGAGTCGCAGCAACGCATGATGGCCATGTTCAGCGACTACCTGGGCCGGACCGCGCAGGTGCACGAAGCCGTCAAGGGCCACGAGCTGGAAGGCGCGCACCGCAACCTCGCCATCGCCCACCTGCTGCGGCACTTCGACGTGATCGGCGACGACATCGACGGCGCGATGAAGCTCTACGCCTGGCAATGCGCCGTGATGCTGGACACGCGCGAGCTGGCGCTGATGGGCGCCACGCTGGCGAACTGCGGCGTGCAGCCGGTCACCGGCAAGCGCGCGCTGCAGCACCGCCACGTGCGCGACGTGCTCACGCTGATGTTCACCTGCGGCATGTACGACACCTCGGGAACCTGGGCGTATCACGTGGGCCTGCCGGCCAAGAGCGGCGTCGGCGGCGGCATCCTGGCCGTGGTGCCGGGCCGCATGGGGCTGGCGGTGTTCTCGCCGCGTCTCGACGCGCACGGCCACAGCGCGCGCGGCATCGAGGTGTTCAAGGCCTGGGCGGCCGACTGGGGCCTGGGCGTGCTGGGCGACGGCCGGGATCCGCCGCGCGAGCCGCACGAGGTGGCGGACCCTTCGAAGACGCGGCAGGCGAACTGACCGCGCCTCGCTTCAGTCGCGCGGCAAGGGCAGTCGAACGCTGAAGGTGCTGCCGAGCCCCGGGCCGTCGCTGTGCGCGTGCACCGAGCCGTCGTGCAGCTCGACCAGCTTCCTCACCAGCCACAGGCCGATGCCGAGGCCGCCTTGCGCGCTGTGGCGCGTGTCCTCGGCCTGCGCGAACAGGTCGAACACCTGCGTGAGCATGTCCGCGCTGATGCCTGCGCCGTTGTCGGTCACCTGCAGCAGCACCTTGCCCGCCTCGACTTCGCCCTTCAGCAGGATGTGGCCGCCGGGCGGCGTGTACTTGGCGGCGTTGTTCACCAGGTTGCTCACGACCTGGGCCAGCCGCGTGAGGTCACCCACCAGCGGGACCGGCCCAGGTGGCAGGCGCACTTCGAGCGCGTGGCCGCCCGCGTCCACGCCCGTCTGGCTGGACTCCAGCGCGTGCGCCACCACCTGCTCGAGCGTCAGGCGCTCCTGGCGCAGCTCCATCCGGTCGCGGCTGATGCGCGAGACGTCCAGCAGGTCGTCGACCAGGCGCACCAGGTGCACCAGCTGGCGTTCCATCATGTCGCGCGTGCGGCGCGCCACCGGCGGCAGGTCGTCCAGCCGCCGCATGATTTCCAGGCCGTTGCGGATGGGCGCGAGCGGGTTGCGCAGCTCGTGCGCCAGCGTCGCGATGAAGGCGTCCTTGCGGCGGTCGGCTTCCACCACGTCGGTGATGTCGGTGGAGACGCCGCACACCGCGTAGATCCGCCCGCCTTCGTCGAACAGCGGGAACTTGCTGGTGCGAAAGCTCATCTGGCGGCCGCGCACGGTCAGCTTCTCCTGCACCACCACGTGTTCGCCGCGCTGCATCACCTGGGCGTCGCTGGCGCGCAGCATCGCCGCCGTCTCGCGCCCGAACAGCTGCTCGTCGGTGATGCCGATCGAAGCGTCGCGATCCACGCCGTGCTGGGCGCGCCAGGCTTCGTTGGAGAGGATGTAGCGCCCGCGCAGGTCCTTGGCCCAGACCAGGGCGCCGGCGCCTTCGATCACCGATTCGGTCAGGCGCTGGGCGGTGCGCAGCTTCCGCTCGGCCACCATTTCGGCCGTCACGTCGCGCGCCGCGCAGATGCCGCGCACGGGCTGCAGCCTGCCTTCGACCGCGGCGAACACGATCTGCAGCCGGATGTGCAGCCAGCGCACCAGGCCGCTGGGGAGCAGGGCGCGCACGTCGATCGCCAGGTGGCCGCTGCCCGTGGGCTGCAGCACTTCGGCTATCGCCTTGACGTAGCGCTCGCGATCCTCGGGATGGACGCGGTCGAAGATGGCCTGGCGCGGCACCGTCATCTCGCCGTCGCCGAGCTCCAGCAGGCGGGCCAGCCCGGCCGAGATGAGGTTGCTGTCGGTGCGGTAGTCGATGTCGGCCATCACCAGGCCGGCCGCCTTGATGCCCATCTCCAGCTTGAGATGGTCGGCTTCCATGGTCGCCTCGGCCTGGCGGCGCTCGGTGATGTCGCGGGCGATGCCCAGCACGCCCACGGTGCGGCCGGCGGCGTCGCGCAGCGGCAGCTTGCGTGACCACCACCAGCGCGTGCCGCCGTCGGGCATCAGCGTCGGCTCCTCGGCCTCCAGCGGCCGGCCGGTCGCCATCACGATGCGGTCGTTCTCGATCAGCCGGCGGGCGAGCACCGGGTCGGCCATGAACTCGAGGTCGGTGCGGCCCAGCACCTCTTCGGCGGTGCGGCCCACCACGGCCAGCATCGCGGGGTTGGCGAACTGGTAGCGGCTGTCGACGTCCTTGGCGAACACCACGTCGTCGGTGGCCTGGGCGATGGCCGTGGCCAGCAGGCCGGGGTCGGCGAACAGGGGTGCGGGTGTGGCGGCGTCGCCACGCGGGAGCGTCGGCTGCAAGGGCGGGCGCCTCATGCGCCACCCCCGTGGGCCGCCGCGGTGCGTGTGCGGTGCGTCAAGACTGCGTGAACGCGCCGCAACGTCATGCAACAGGAGGTGCGGCCGGAAGGTACTGCCATGGCGGGTTTGGTTGGACCCATCCGCATGCAACGCACGGGGATGGCGCAGCACATGCTAAAGCTTCCGCACTAAAGATGGGACACGAGTCGAAACAAGTGCAACGGCGCGGTAGTCGTCCTCGCGAAAGCCCGGCCGTTATAAACCCGACAAGCAACCAAAGAGGAGGTCATCCATGACTGCTGCCACTACCACCCAAGCCCCTGGTTCCACCCAGGCCGCTCCCTCCGGGCTTTCCGCCGTGCCGCGCGCCGTGTGGGCCGTCCTGGGCACGCTGGCCGTGGCCACCGCCGGCCTGGCCGGCGCCCTGGTGATGCGTTCCGTCGACAGCCAGCCGACCCCGCCGGCCGTGGCCGCGCAGGTCGCGCCCACGCAAGTCGCGGGCGCCCAGACCAACCTGCAACCCCAGCCGCCGGTGCAGCAGGCTGCTCCCGCGCAGCAATTCGCCCCGCAACAGCAAGCCGAGGCGCCCAAGCCCGCCCCGGTGAAGCAGGCCGCCAAGCCGGCGCCGGCCCGTCCGGTGCAGCAGGCCACGGGTTCGGCCCACGCCCAGCCGCCGGTCGAGCACGTCGCCCAGGCGCCCGCGCCGTCCCGCACCGTCACGCCCATCGAGACCACCCGTGCCGCCATCTGCAACGTCTGCGGCACCGTGCAGTCCGTGCAGGAGGTCAAGGAGAAGGGCGAGGGCTCCGGCATCGGCGCCATCGGCGGCGCCGTGGTCGGCGGCCTGCTGGGCAACCAGGTGGGCGGCGGCAACGGCAAGAAGGTGATGACCGTGGTCGGCGCCGTCGGCGGCGGCCTGGCCGGCCACGAAGCCGAGAAGCACGTGCGTGCCACCACCGCCTACGACGTGCAGGTCCGCATGGAAGACGGCAGCGTCCGCACCTTCCGCCGCACGGAAGCGCTGAACCCGGGCACCCGCGTCACCGTGGACGGCAACAACCTCCGCGTGGGCGGCCAGGGCGCCGTGATCCAGCAGCCGCGCACCATCCGCACCTCGGGCGAAGGCGCCTGACCCGGGTCCTCGACCCCAAGCAAAACGCGCGGCCTTCGCCGCGCGTTTTTCTTTTGCGGCGCCGATTGCTCGTTCAGCGAGCGCTCGCGCGAACGTCCCAGCCGGTCTCCGCGCTCCAGGCGCCGTGCAGCAGCAGGAACGACCCGCCCGCGCCGCCGATCAGGTCCAGGCTGTCCATCGCGTAGATGTTGGCGTCGGCCGGCACGCTGCTGGCCGCCAATTGGTCGGCCGCGCCGTTGGCCTGCCCGCCCGCGCCGAAGCGCTGCACGTTCACCGTGCGATGCAGCGTGGTCGTGTCGTAGCGGTCGGCGCGCCAGGCCAGCGCCAGGCCGCCGTCGCCCAGCGCGGCCACGCGCGGCGTCACGCTCGAAGCGGCGATGCCTGCCGCCACGGCCTGCCGGCCAAGTGAAGCGCCGTCCGGGCCGAACACTTCCAGCCACAGCGTCTTCGGCCCGTCGGCCGGACCCGAGACCCAGCTCAGCGCGAGTTGCCCGCCGCCCAGCACCGCCAGCGATGGCGATTGCAGCTGCGTGTCGCGAACGACGACTTCCGTGCCGACGAGGTTGGCCTGCGCATCGAAGCGCGACAGCCGCACCTCGGCCACGCCGGTGCCCGAAGCGACCCATGCGACGGCGAAGCGGCCGTCGGCCCATCGCGCCGGCGCGGTCGAGCCGGCCCAGTTGGGATCGATCGCTCCGGTTTGCGGGGTGAGCTGGCTGTCGAGCCGGACGGGCGTGCCCATCGCCGTGCCGTCGATCGCGTAGCGCGCCACCTGGCCGAACTCGGCGCCGTAACGCCCCGCGCTGGTGTCCACCGCCAGCGCGAAGCTGCCGTCGGCCAGGCCGAGCGGCCGTGCGACGTACTTGAAGAAGGTCGCGGCCAGCTGCACCGTGCCGCCGATGGGTGCGCCGTTCGCGTCGAAGCGCCGGCCGTAGCCGTTGGCCTCGTACTGGAAGGGACTCGCGGACCAGCTGACCAGGAAGCCGCCGTCGGCCAGCACCGTGACGCCGGCCGAATTGCCAAGAGGAGCCACGACCGCCTCTTCGCCCAGCGGCCGCCCGTTGGCGCCGAAGCGCTGCATGCGCACGTCGCTGGTTCCCGCCACGTTGGTGGACCACACGGCGACGAAGCCGCCGCCGGGCAGCGCCACCGCCGCCGCGCGGCCCTGGTCGCCGGCCGTCGTGCCGTTCAGGGTGAAGTCGCCAGGCTGCAATTGCGCGGCCATCGGCGCGCCCGCGGAGTCGGCAGCGCCCAAGGTCGATGCCAGGCCGCCGCCCACCGGATCAGCGGCGCCACCGCCGCCTCCACCCCCGCCTCCGCAGGCCGCCAGCGCCGCCAGCACCACGGCCGCACCGGCCACGCGCCAGCCGCGGCGCCCCTCCCCAAGACTTCCCTTCATCGACTGCTCCCTGTGTGTGACTGCTTGAGATCACATCGTCGAAAAGGGCCCCTGGCTCAGGTGTGCGGCCACGTAACAAAGGTTTCGCCCGCGGGCTCGGCCGTCACTTCCTGCAACCGAACAGCTCTTTCGGGCCGGTCACTTCGCACGCGGCGTTGCGCGCGACGAACTCAACCTTGCTGCCGGAACTCGCCCGGCGTGAGGCCCACGCGCGCCTTGAAAGCGCGCGCGAAGCTCTTCTCGTTGCGAAAGCCCACCGCGGCCGCGACCTGCTTGACCGGGCGATCGGTGCGCCAGAGCAGCTCGCGCGCGCGCTCCAGCCGCACCTCGTCCTTGAGCTGCTGCAGACTCGCGCCTTCCTCCTTGAGCTGGCGGTGCAGCGTGCGAGCCGAAACGTTCAGCAGCGCGGCCAGCGCCTCGGCGCTGTGCGTGCGGTCGGGATGCGCAGCCAGCGCCTGCCGAACCTGCGGCACCAGCAGGCGGTCGCGCCGGTACTGCAGGACCGTGAGGCTGAGCGCGCGCTGGCGCAGCATCTGCGTCAGCGCCTTCTCGTCGCGCCGCAGCGGCAGCTTCAGGTACTGCGCGTCGAAGCGGATCGCGGCCTGCGGCGCCGCGCCGAACGACAGCGCGCCACCCGGGAACATGTGGGCGTACGCGTCGGCATGCGGTGGCGCCTCGAACGGGAACAGCGCCGCCTGCAGCGGGATGCGCGAATCCACGTACCAGCAGGCCAGGCCGTGGATGTTGCGCAGCACGAAGGCGATGCCGAGCTCGCGCGCCGGCGCGGGCAGCGGCCGCCGTTCCTCCAGCGTCACCGAGGCCAGCGATCCGGTGGTCGTGAGCGACAGCCGGATGTGGTCGGTCAGCAGCCCGTGGTGGCGGCACCAGCGCTTGACCGCCACGCCCAGGTCGGGCGCGCCGAGCGAGGCGCGCGCCAGCATTCCGTAGCTGCCCCAGGGCAGGCGGCGGTCGAAGGCGCCCAGGCCCTCGTCGTCCAGCTCTTCCATCGCGGCGGCGGACAGCACTTCCATCTGCCGGGCGGTCATCCGTCC
>Ga0247820_10001893_pt1 | contig 11760 bp, 10 predicted proteins | sample 13C_Glucose_Day1_2_FD_192480 | JGI IMG/M metagenome (GOLD analysis project Ga0247820, IMG submission 192480) | Soil microbial communities from agricultural site in Penn Yan, New York, United States - 13C_Glucose_Day14 | ecosystem: Environmental > Terrestrial > Soil > Agricultural land | place...
CAGGCCACGCTGTAGGCGTGGGTCTCGCCGGCGAACTTCTGGCGGCCGAGCTTGAGCTCGTACAGCGACGAGGACGTGGTGCCGTCCATGTACTGCTGCATCAGGTCGAAGACCGACCAGGTGGCGAAGCACTTGAGGGCAAGCAGTGCCTTGGCACCGGAGTGTTCGCGCACGTAGGCGATCTTCTCCATGTTGCTCAGCAGCTTGGTTTTATCGATGAGGTAATACGGCGTCTTGATCATTTAAAGGCCCCCGGCCAGGCCGGCCAAAAAAAGGACACGCATTGTGCCTTCACTTGCTGCATACCGAAAGGGCGAGATATGCATTTCGTCGAGGTCGTTGCCGATAGGCCGGAATTTTTCCGATTGCGGCGAGCTCATTGGAACATGCCTGTATGACCATCCTAATCACCGGCTGCGCAGTTGAAGGAGAATCCGATGAGTAGCTGTAACAGAGCAGACCGGCACAGGAGCCATGAATGAAAACTGGCGTTATCTCCGACACCCACGGCTTGCTGCGGCCCGAGGCGCTTGATGCGCTGGCCGGTTGCGAACTGATCGTGCATGCCGGTGATATCGGCAAGCCTGAAATCATTGAGGTACTCCAGGCGTTGGCCCCCCTACAGGTGGTGCGCGGCAACAACGACCTGAAGCTGCCCTGGGCAGCTCGATTGGCCGATCAACGACGCTTCGACATGCAGGGGTGGCAGACACTGCTGGTGCACGACATTGCCGATGTGCCGGCCGAACTGGATGAGGCGGTGCGTGTGGTGATCACTGGGCATTCGCACAAGCCATTGGTCGACTGGCGGGAAGGTCGCTTGTACCTGAACCCCGGGAGTGCCGGGCCGCGGCGGTTCAAGTTGCCGGTGACGGTGGCGGTCATTGAAATCGAGGGCGAGCACTTGGCATCGCGCATCATTCAATTGCTTGATTGATGCTACGCCCTGATCGCTGGCCTGCCGGCGATCAGGGCCGTGAAGGCAACCTCAGGCGACCTGCTTCAACCAGTCCTGAATCTGTTTCAGCGTGGCCGTAGCCCCCCCACAAACGACCACCAGCACATTCTGGTAACCGTCCAGCCTCCCGGCCTCATAAGCCAACGCCAACGCCGCCCCGCAGGCAGGCTCCACCAGCACCCGGTGGTCTGCCAGAAACCGCTCGCATGCTTCAAGCGCCGCGCGATCACTGACCAGAACACTGTGCACCGGATGCTCCTGCACGCACGCCAGGGCCTGGTCGGCAACACGCTTGGCGCCCAGCGAGGTCGCCACCGATGTGAGGCGCTCCAGCTCTACCGGGTGACCTGCCTGTACCGCCGCGTGCAGCGAGGCTGCCCCGTCGGTTTCCACCGCCAGCACAGGGACATCGCTCCAGCCGTTGCGCTTGAGCCCTTCGACCACGCCACTGAGCAGGCCACCGCCGCCCACCGACAGCACCACCGCATCGGGCTTGTACCCGGTTGCCGCAACTTCATCCACCAGGCTGGCATGCCCGGCCCACAGCAGTGGGTCATCGAAGGGGTGAATGAAGGCATCGTCCGGCCCGACCAGTGTTTGCGCCAACGCGTTGGCCTCCTGCCACGAGCTGCCATGCACCACCACCTTGGCACCCTCCTGGTGCAACAGTTCCTTGGCGCGATCGGTGGTGGTTTCAGGCACTACCACCGTGACCGGCACACCCAGCTGGCGCCCGGCGTAGGCTACCGCCAAGCCGGCATTGCCACCGGACGAGGACACGAAGTGGCGGGCGCCCCGGGCATGGTGCACTTCGCAGGCATGGCCCACCCCACGCAGCTTGAACGAGCCACAGGGCTGAAGCGCGTCGAGCTTGAGCCAGATCGAGCGGCCAGCGGCCAGCGACAGCGGGCGGGATTCGATCAGAGGGGTGTGGATATGCAGGGTCATCGCGTAGCTCCATGCTTCGGGTAGGGATCAATGGTAACGCGGGATGCCAGTTGTATGTCGTTGAATTTGTGGTGATTGCACCCTGCCTGTCAGCAAGCCTCAGCCACAGCGCTATTGCTGACGCTGCGCCCCAGCACCAGCACCGTGACGAACCCGCAGCCCACCAGTGCCGTGGCCAGACTCAGCAGCACCGAGCTGCCCATCTGGTCGACGATCTGCCCGCCGAAGAACGAGCCCAGCGCGATGATCACCTGGAACATGGCGACGAACAGTGGCATGCCTCGTTCGACATCCTTGGGCGCTACCACAAACATCCAGATACTGGCACAGGCCGGGAAGGCGCCGAAGGCGAAGCCCCAGAGTGCGATCAGCATCGCCGCGCCAGTCATGCCGGTGGCGAAATGGGGGAACAGGGCGGTGCTGATGCCGATCATCAACGCGACCAGCAACAGGGTGTGACGCACGCTTTGGTTGGCGGCGAAACCGGCAAAGATATTGCCCATCACCCCGGCCACGCCATACAGCAGCAACAGCGAACCGATGGTCGGCCCATCGAAACCGGAATTCTGTTTGAAGAAGGGCGCGACGTAGGTGTACGCGGCAAAATGCGCCAGGCCAATCAGCAATACCGCAATCAGGCCCACCCGCGCTTGTGGGTTGATGAACAGCGCCGGCAGGTCACTGATGCGGATGGCCTTGTCCGGGTTGAGCCGCGGCAGCAGCAGGATCTGCGCCAGCAGCACCGGTACGCCTACCAGGGCGGTGACCAGAAAAGTCATGCGCCAGCCCAGCAGGCCACTGAGCCAGGTGCCTACCGGCACACCCAGCACGGTTGCTAGGGTCACACCGACCATGATGATCGAGGTGGCCTGGGCAACGCCCACCCCCTTGGGTGCCAGGCGGCCGCTGAGGGCAATGGCGGTAGCCCAGAAACCGCCGATGCTGATGCCCAGCAGCACGCGGCCGAACAGCAGCAAGTTGAAGTCGCTGGCGTAGGCCACCACCGCATTGGCAATGATCATGATCAGCGTCAGGCCGATCAGCAGGTAGCGCCGGTCCAGGGCACCGATGCCCACCGACAGCAAGGGCGCGGCGAGGGCGGCCATGATACCGGGCAGGGTGACCATCAGGCCGGCGTGGCCTGCACTGATGCCCAGGTCACTGGCGACATCGTTCAATACGCCTACCGGCAGAAACTCGCTGGTCACCAAAGCGAAGGCACCCACGGCAACCGAGAGTATCGCCAGCCACTGCTGTTTGACGCTTTGCTGACTGTGTTCGGGGAGGCCACCAGGGGCCGGGCTGCTATTTGACATGGTGCGGGGTTCCAGAGGGGAATGTCGCCTTGAGCAGGCGCGTGGAGCGGGGAGAATTCGGGGAGGAGTATACGGGGCCTGTCTGCCACGCCGACAGGCGGGTCTTTCGATAGTGATCATCAGTGCGATTGATAAGGCGCCCATGCAGGCGCCTTTCTGATTGCTTTTGTGCTGCACCCTCACGTCATCGTGTCTTTACGCCACTCCCTGAAAAACGTGGTGCCAGGCGAACTGCCGCCGCTTCGAACGCGTACTTGATCTGATCGACGACTTCATCGCTGTGCTCGAACGACAGGTAGATGCGCCCATACGGCGAGGGCATCACCAGCACACCCTCGGCACGTAGCGCCAGGTGCAGCGCCTGGCTGAACGCGGCGTCGGCGAACGCTGCGGCTTCCTCATAGTCGGATGGCGCGCGTTCGCACGGCCAGATGGTGAACACGTTGCCGTAGCCACTGGTGCTGATGGTGATGCCCTGGGCCTTGAAGATCGCCTGCACGGCGTGGCGCAGTTGCTCGCCACGCTCGATCAGTTGTGGGTAAGCGGCGTTGTCCAGTTGCGTCAGCGTGGCAAGCACTGCTGCGCAGGCCATCGGGTTGCCGCTGAAGGTACCGCCGCGCAGCACCTTGCCCTCTTCGAAGCCCGCCAGAATGTGCGGTTTGCCGACGATGGCCGATACCGGCACGCCGTTGCCGATGGCTTTGCCGACGCTGGCGATGTCCGGGTCAAGGCCTGCCTGCAAGCTGGCCAGGCCGGGATGCAGGCGAAAGCCCATCAGCACTTCGTCGCTGATCACCAGTGCACCATGGCGATGAGCCACGGCCTGCACATGCTGCAGGTAACCCGGCGCCGGCATGATGCAGCCGGCATTGGCGAGCATCGGCTCCAGCAGCACGGCAGCGATGTCCTGGTCTTGCTCGAACAATCGCTCCACATCGTCGAAGTCGTTGAAACGCAGCAGTGTGGTACGGGCTGTCGAGGGGCGCTCGCCGTTTGCGAACGCGGCCTCGGGCGAGCCGACGTTGCCGAAACTGACATCGTCGAACCAGCCATCGAAACCGGCCGCCATCTTGGCGATTCGCCCGCGCCCGGTGTAAGCGCGGGCAGCGCGGCAGGCCAGGTGCACGGCCTCGCTGCCGGAGTTGGTGAAGATCACCCGGCTGAGTGCCCCGGTGTGCGCTGCCAGTGCGCTGGCAGCAGCATGTTCGCGCACGTGGGCCCAAGAGGGTGAGGCGGAGTCGGCCAGGGCCTGGGCCACCTGCGCATTGACGCTGCCATCGGCATGGCCGAGCAGTACGGCGCCGAAGCCCAGTGCGGTATCGATGTAGCGCTGGCCTTGGTCATCCCACAGGTACGGGCCTTTGCCGTTGCGGATGAACAATGCCTGACCGTCGAGTGCGGGCAGGATACGGGCGGCGCTGGAAACATCGCCTACGAGATTGCGCATGAGTACCTCTGTGTAATTGTGCGCAGCATTGCTGACGGCGCGTCAGGTTCTGCTGGCAGGATTCGTCCCCTCAGCGGGTGTTCCACGGGCTGCTGGCAAGCTTCTGTTCGAGAAAGTCGCGGAACACGCGGATTCGCGGGCTGAGGTGTTTGCGATTGGTGTAGATCATGTAGAGCGGTTCGACGCTGTCCTGGGCGTATCCCTGCAGCAGAGGGACCAGGCGGCCCTCCAGGATGTCTTGGCCAATATGAAACTCCGCCAGACGTACGATGCCGGCGCCGCCCAGCGCCAGGTCGCGCAGCAGGTCGCCCTGGGCGAACGTGGCCTTGGGGACCACCGGTACGGTGATGGCCTGGCCATCGACCACGAACCCCCAGGTGTTCCACACGCTGCTGAAACCAAAGGAAAAACAGGTGTGCTGCAGCAGTTGCCCTGGGTGTGCCGGTGTGCCGTGCGTGGCCAGGTAGGCGGGCGATGCACAGAGGATCCAGCGGCTCTGGCCGATCTTGCGGGCGATACGCGAGGAATCGGGCAGCACGCCACTGTGGATCGCCACGTCCAGGCCCTGGTCGAACTGGTCGCTGAACTGCGCGCCGACCTGGATATCCACGGTCAGCCCCGGGTAGGCGGCAAGGAACTCCGGCAGCCAGGGGATGATCTGGTGCTTGGCGAAGGTGGTCATGGTGTGGACCCGCAACGTGCCACTGACGCGGGTGGGAAAGGCTTCGGCCAGCGAGTCGGCTTCTGCCATGGCATTGCTGACTGCCCGGGCGCTGACCAGGTAGGCGGCACCTTCCTCGGTCAGCGTCAGGCTGCGGGTGCCGCGCTGGAACAGGCGCACCTGCAGGCGGTCCTCCAGGCGCGAGATCAGCTTGCTGATGGCCGACGGCGTCATGCCGCAAGCACGCGCCGCGGCTGAAAAGTTGCCGTGTTCGGCAGCGCCGAGGAAGGCCAGCAGTTGTGAATAGTTGTCCATGTTCTGCCTCCGGTGATCAGCAGAATGCTGGCAGCGCCGCGTCGGGGTGGCAACCCGCGTGCATCGGCCTACGCGGGTCGGGTGGCGTGGTGGCCGTTCAGCGAATGAACTGCTCGATGTAATCGTCCGGCAGGCCGAGCGCCTTGTAGTGGGCGCGAGCGGCCTCAAGCTTGGTGAATACATCCTCGTACCCCACGGCCACCCCTTGTGGGTCGACATAGGTATAGCCGCCTTGAACGTGGAACCAGGTGATCATCTCTTCGACGTCCTGCGGCACGAACAGGGTGTGCGTTTCGCCTGGTGGCTCGAAGGCGAACGAGCCTTCCTCGGCGACCCAGTCGTGCTCCAGGTAGTACCAGCGGCCCTTGAGCACCAGTGCATGCACGCCGCCGGTGTGGCGGTGACGCGACAGCACACCGCTTTGGCGCACCCGCAGCAGGTTGATGTAATAGCCGCCAGAGACGCTCAGCAGCAAGGGCTTGAACGATACCGAAGCGGTCACCGGGACCCACAATTGGTCGTCTTCGAGCCACTTGCCGAGTACACCGGGGTGGACCATGTCGGGGGACATGAACGGTACTTGCGGCAGTTGATAGGGGATGGCCAGTTCGTCGGGTTTGGGGGCAATGCTCATGAGGGCTTCCACAGTTAGGTTTCTTGAATCCCCGGCCCGTTCAGGGCCGGGGTTGCAGGCAGCTTAGGGATGCGCTGCAGGGCGAAAAAGGGCTTGCTCGGCACACCTGCTGTGACGCGGGGTCACGGCTGGCAGGCCTCGAACTGCAAGGCGCTGCGCTGGGCCGACAGCGCCGGCTGGCGCTTTTGCAGGTAGACGCCGATGGCCACCAGCACGGCCGTCAGCCCCAGGGTGCTGAGCAACTCGGCCCGCTGGCCGGGGAACGCGGCCATGATGGCGAACACGCTGACGATCAAGGCGATGGTGAACAGCGTCAGCCACGGGAACAGCCACATGCGCACCGCCAGTGGCCTGCCCAGGGCAACCAGCTTGCGGCGCATGCACAGTTGGGTGATGGCGATCACCAGGTACATCAGCAGGGCCAGTGCACCGCTGGTGGCCAGCAGGAACTTGAACACCTGGGCCGGCAGCAGATAGTTGGCGGCCAGCGCCGCCAGTGCGGCCGCCGAGGTCAGGGCCACAGCCAGTAGCGGCACGCCCTGGGCGGTGGTGCGGGAAACAGCGTCGGGCGCATCGCCGCGGCGCGCCAGTGAGTAGACCATGCGCGACGCCGTGTAGATGGCCGAGTTCAGGCAGCTTGTGACTGCCACCAGCACCACGATGCTCATGATGCCCGGTGCCCAAGGGATGTTCATCGCGCTCAGCACCGCCTGGTACGAGCCCTGGGCCAGGCCCGGGGCGTTCCACGGGATCAGGCACACCACCACGAACATCGAGCCGAGGTAGAACAGGCCCAGGCGCCACACCACGGCCCTGATGGCTTTTTTGATGTTGGCTTTGGGGTCGGGTGATTCGGCGGCGGCGATGGTCACCACCTCGCTGCCCTGGAAGCTGAACATCGCGGTCAGCAGCGCAGCGACGATGGCCACATTGCCGTTGGGGGCGAAGCCGCCGTTGGCGTACAGGTTGCTGATGCCGCTGGTGGACGAGCCAGGCATCAGCCCCAGGATCGCCAGCACGCCGAGCCCGATGAAGCTGACGATCGACACCACCTTGAACAGCGACAGCCAGTACTCCAGCGTACCGAACGAACCGACACTGAGGCTGTTGCACAAGACCAGTACCAGGGTCATGGCAAAGGCGGTGAGCCAGTGCGGCAAGCCCAGCCAGTCACCCAGGATGTTGCCGGCAACGATGGCCTCGATGGCGATAACCAGCACGTAGAACCACCAATACAGCCAGCCAATCGAAAACCCGGCCCAGCGCCCGATGGCCTGGTCAGCGTAGGAGGAAAACGAGCCGGTGTCTGGCCGCGCCGTGGCCATCTCGCCGAGCATCTGCATGACCAGCACCACGATCGCTGCGGCGATCAGGTACGCCACCAGTACCGCCGGCCCGGCGGTGACGATGGCATTGCTGGAGCCCACGAACAGGCCGGCGCCAATTACCCCGCCGATCGAGATCATCGTGACCTGCCTGCCTTTCAAGCCCGTCCCCAGCTTGTTGTTTGTCTTGCCTTGATCGCCACGCATCGGCTTGCACCTCGGTTGCTCGCTTGTTGTTGTCATGGGCCGTCTGCGCAACGGCCGTGCAGGGTCACCTTAAGCGGCAAACGTGTGTGGGATTAGCCGGCCAGGCGTCACACCGGGTGTGAACACAGTTCATAGTTGAGCAGGGCAATACCCGGCAGGCAGGGCATGGCCACGCAGTCGGTCCGATATAACCCTGTTGCCGGATGGGAAGGCGCACACTCGAAACAGCCCAGGACTTCTGGGCGTTGAGAGGTGCGTATGACCACTGGCAAGCGCTTCACGGATAACGATGCCCCAGGTGCCAAACCCCATGAGGACGCAGACTGGCCAACCGGGGAAGACGACGAGGACAGTGAGCAGGACGAGCGCTCCAAAGCACAAGACCGCGGTGACTATGTGGATGAGCAGGTGCGCAAGGAGAGCGAAAGAGGTTCGGGTCGCCCGGACCCGTCCAGGGCATCTGAAGCTGAACGGTACAGCTATCAGCCATGGCAAAAGATGAAGCCGTGATTACGTCGCCCAGGGGGCAAGGCGCCCCCGGGTTTCTGGCTGGCTGACTGCTTCACACCGGCGCCTGCTGCGCAGGTTCCCACAACCAGGCGCCCGGTCTGCAGGTGTCTCAGTGTTTGTCGGTGAAGTGGTGAGGGTAAAGCACCCGATCCAGCTCCAGCTTTTCCGCATCACCCACGCGCTTGCGTACTTCCGCGTAGAACTGCTGGCTCTGGTTCTGGAACCTGATGTAATTGCGGGTACAGGCCTTCAGTGCTGAGCTGAGTTGCTTGCCCGTCAGTCCCTGTGCGCGCTTTTGTGAGGCGAGATAGGCCTGCCAGCTGTTTTCCACCTGCTGCAGCCCCTGAGCGAGCGCTGTTGTCTCGATTGTCGCCATTGCTGCACCCTCTTTGAGCGTTTAACGGCCCGTCGGTGTGGATCGCCCGAGCGACGATGGACATGCAAAGCTGTGCCGAGCACTGGTGTGGCTCGCAGACCCGAGCTTAGCCTGTTTTCCCGGGGGCGCCTGCTCCGGGCGCTAAACGGCGGTGGGCGCCAGAGGCAGGTAGGGCAGCAGCCGTTCGGTCTCCTTCTTCACCACGGCGTAGCATTCGCAGCTCAGCTGCTCCAGGCGTACCCTGTCCAGTACCCGGATATGGCCGCGGTTGTACTCGATCACACCTAGCCGCTGCAGCTTGCCAGCGGCATCGGTCACCCCCTCGCGACGCACGCCCAGCATGTTGGCGATCAGCTCCTGGGTCATGCGCAGCTGGTCGCCCGGCAGGCGGTCCAGCGACAGCAGCAGCCAGCGGCAAAGTTGCTGGTCGATGGAGTGATGGCGGTTGCAGACCGCCGTCTGCGCCATCTGGGTAATCAGGGCCTGGGTGTAGCGCAGCATCAGCATCATCAGCTCGCCATGGCGATTGAATTCGTCCTTGAGCTGCTGGCCTGGCAGGCGATAGCCATGCCCTGCGCTTTGCACGATCGCACGGCTGGGAGTGCTTTCACCACCCATGAACACGGCGATGCCGACCAGCCCTTCATTGCCCACCACCGAGATCTCGGCAGAGGCGCCGTTTTCCATGACGTACAACAGTGAAACGATCGCATCGACAGGAAAGTAGACATGACGCAAGGTATCACCGGATTCGTAGAGCGCTTGGCCCAACGCCAGGTCCACCCGTTCCAGGTGTGGCTCCAGGCGGCCCAGGACCTGCTCGGAGAGGGCGGCCAGCAGGTAATTGTGTTGCGGATCTGGCACCGATTGCATGCGCGGGACCATCCAGGGCAGCGGTTGTCGCAACAAGCGTAGCCCAGCAGGCGGATCAGGCGATGGGCAAGGGCGACGGTTGGTACTGGGCGATGACGTGGTGAAGCATGCCGTCATCGCTCAAGGCCAGGCTGGCCTGTTCCTGCACCTGGCCGTCCAGGCTGAGGGTCAGGTCCGCGCCGCCAGCATTGCGCACTTCAATGCGGTAGTGCGTGCTGCCGAAACGGTAATGCAAGGTGTAGCCGGGCCAGTCCGCCGGCAGCAGTGGTTGTATGCGCAAGGTATCGCCGCAGCGCTTGAGGCCCAGCAGGCTCTCGACGATCAACCGGTACATCCAGCCGGCCGACCCGGTGTACCAGCTCCAGCCGCCACGCCCTACGTGGGGCGCCAGGGCGTAGACATCTGCGGCCATGACATAGGGTTCGACCTTGTAAGTGTCGATCAGCCCCTCACTGCCCTGGCGCACCGGGTTGATCAGGCGCAGCAGCTCCCAGGCCTTGCCGGCATTGCCCATCTGGGCATACGCCATGCCCGCCCATATTGCCGCGTGGGTGTACTGCCCGCCATTCTCACGCACCCCTGGCAGGTAACCCTTGATGTAGCCCGGGTCCAGGCTGCCGCGGTCGAACGGCGGGTCGAGCAGTTTGACGATGCCCAGGTCGCGGCGCACCAAATGCTGCCCAAGGGCGGTCATGGCAGCGCTGGCGCGCTCGGGGGCGGCGACCCCGCTAAGCACAGCCCAGCTCTGCGTGAGGGAGTCGATACGGCATTCCTGGTTGCTCGCCGACCCCAGTACCTGGCCATCGTCGAACCATGCCCGGCGGTACCATTGGCCGTCCCAGGCATGCTGCTCAAGGTTTTCGGCCAGGGCGGCGGCCTGGTGTGTGCAGCGCATCGCAAAGGCGCTATCGCCTTGGTGCAAGGCAACGCTGGCGAACGCGCGCAGCACTTCATGCCCGAAGAAGCCCAGCCACACGCTTTCGCCACGCCCCTGTTCGCCGACGCGATTCATGCCGTCGTTCCAGTCGCCACTGCCCATCAGCGGCAGGCCGTGAACCCCGCACTGCAGAGCGTGCCCAAGGGCGCGCTGGCAGTGTTGGTACAGGTTCTCGACCAGGCTCGAGTGGGTTGGCAGGTCGTAATACGACTCTTCACCGGCATTGAGCGCACGCCCCTCCAGGTAGCCGACCGGTTCGTCCAGCACCGTGTGGTCACCGGTCACCGTGACGTAGCGGCAGGTCGCAAGCGGTAGCCACAGCAGGTCGTCCGAACAGCGGGTGCGCACCCCACGCTGCAGGGGCGGATGCCACCAGTGCTGCACATCGCCTTCTACATACTGGTGAGCGGCGCAGGCAAGCAGGTGTAGGCGTGCCGCCGCTGGCGCCGCGTGGAGCATGGCCATACTGTCCTGCAACTGGTCGCGAAAACCGAACGCCCCCCCTGACTGGTAGAAGCCGCTGCGCGCCCAGAAGCGGCAGGCAATCACTTGGTACATCAACCAGCCATTGGCCAGGACATCCAGCGCAGGTTCCGGGGTTTCGAGCTGCACGGTGCCCAAGGTCTCGCGCCAATAAGCCTGCACTTTGTCGAACTCGTTCATGGCCGCACGCAAACCCCGATATTGCTGTACACAGCGGCTGGCGGCCTTGGCATCGTGTTCGGCGCCCAGGCGAAACACCACTTCACGGCTTTCGCCCGCCGCCAGCAGCAGGCTGGCCTGCAGTGCTGCGCACGGGTCCAGCCCACCACCGGTGCGCCCCGACAGCCTTGCCTGACGCAGGCCCGCCGGGTGCTGGCTGTCGCCGTTGCGGCCGAGGAATTCGCTGCGGTCACAGGTGACGCCGTGCGCTGGCAGGTCGCAATCGAGAAACGCCACGTGCCCGCTGAACTCGATGCTATAGGCGTTGCGGGCAAACAAGGCGCCGCTGACCGGGTCGATCTCGCTGACCACGTGCATCGCCGTTTTGCTGCGCAGGTCACCCAGAACCCACTCCACGAAGCAGGTCACGGTCAACCTCCGCTCCCGCTCCGAGCGGTTGTGCAGTTTGAGCCTGCAGAACTTGACCGGTGCCTCTTGCGCGACATGCATCCACAACTCACTGTCCAGCTGGTCATCGGTGTACTCGAACACGCTGTAGCCAAAGCCGTGGCGGGTACGGTAGCGGCCAGGGCCGGGGCAGGGTCGCGGGG
>Ga0247820_10001897_pt1 | contig 11754 bp, 7 predicted proteins | sample 13C_Glucose_Day1_2_FD_192480 | JGI IMG/M metagenome (GOLD analysis project Ga0247820, IMG submission 192480) | Soil microbial communities from agricultural site in Penn Yan, New York, United States - 13C_Glucose_Day14 | ecosystem: Environmental > Terrestrial > Soil > Agricultural land | place...
GCAGTCAACTGAGCAATTCTTTCATATTGTGTTCTCCTGCTCCGCCACCCACTTGTCTTGCAGGTTCAATTTCCACCCCACCCACCCCAGCGTCCCCGCCCGCAACGCCATGAACCCCAGAAACGCCAGCCACAACCCATGATTGCCGAACCCACGCATGGCAAACGCCACGGGCAACGCAATCACCACCGACACCAGCATCGCATTGCGCATCTCCCGCGCCCGCGTCGCACCGATGAACAACCCATCGAGCAGGTAACTCCACACCGCCACCAACGGCAGCACCGCCAGATACGGCAGGTACGGATACGCCGCCTCGCGCACGCTGGCGATATCGGTCTGCAGGTCGATGAACAGATGGCCGCCCAGCAGGAACAGCACCGCGAACCCCAGGCTGACGATCAACGACCAACCGCAGGCCACCACCAGCGCCCGTTTCAGGGCGCCGCGATCACGGGCGCCGATGGCATGCCCGCACAGCGCCTCGACCGCATGGGCCAGGCCATCGAGGGCATAGGCGGTGAGCATCAGCCCGTTGAGCAGCAGGGCATTGGCCGCCACCGTCGCTTCGCCCAGCCGGGCGCCCTGCACGGTCAGCAGCAGGAATACCAGCTGCAACGCCAGGCTGCGCAGGAAGATATCGCGGTTCACCGCCAGCAAGGGCCGCCAGGCCTGCCAACGCTTCAGCGCGGCCCAGGCGATATGCCCGGGGTAGGCGCGTAGCGCCGGGCGGGTGAGGGCCAGGCCGAGCAGGGCGGCGCTCCACTCGGCGATCACCGAGGCCCGTGCCGAGCCGACCACGCCCCAGTCCAGGCCGAGCACGAACCACAGGTTCAGGGCGATGTTCAGCAGGTTGGTGGTCAGCAGGATCGCCAGCGGCGCCCGGGCGTTCTGCGTGCCGAGGAACCAGCCGACCAGGGCGTAGCTGGCCAGCGCCGCCGGCAGGCCAAGCAGGCGGGTGTGGAAGAACGCCTCGGTGGAGGCATGCAGCGCCTCGCTGGGCTGCATCGCGTGCAGCGCCAGCTGGCTGAAGGGCAGGGCGAGCAGGCCGATCAGCAGGGCGAAGGCCAGTGCCAGCAGCAGCCCCTGCACCAGCACCTGGCGCAGCGCGGCGCCGTCGCCGCGGCCGGCGGCCTGGGCGGCGAAACCGGTGGACCCCATGCGCAGGAAGCCCATCAGCCCGACCATGAAGGTGAACAGCGTGGCGCCCACCGCCACCGCGCCCAACTGGTGGGCGTGGGGCAGGTGGCCGATCACCGTGCTGTCGACCAGCGCCACCAGCGGCACCGAGATGTTGGACAGGATCATTGGCGCGGCCAGGGCCCAGACCTTGTGGTGGGTGGGGCGGTCGCGCCAGGCGGTGGACAGTGAAGACATGCGAGGTCCTGAGGAACTCGGGGCTGCTGCGCAGCCCTTTCGCGGCACAAGGCTGCTCCTACAGGAAACTGCATGCCCCTGTAGGAGCGGCCTTGCGCCGCGAAAGGCGTGCGCAGCGCGCCCCATTGACGAATGGCCAGCATTCTACCCGCCCGGCAACCAATCGGCGCGAACAGGGTCTCACTTGCCGCGCATCGCCAGGTAAGCCCCGCGGCGTTGCGCTATAGTTGCCCCCCTCACGTACACGCTGCCGAAGAGTCCCCTCTCAAATGCTCAACAAAGGATTGTTGCTGGCCTGCGCGCTGGCCTTGCTCAGTGCCTGTGATTCCTCCACGCCGGACAAGCCATCGGCCCCCGCCGATGCCGCTACCGCCGTTGCGCCCGCCGAAACCAAGGCGGCCAAGCGCGAAGACCCGGCGCTGCTTGCCAAGCGCTACGCTGGTCGCGAGCTGACCGTGCTGGACGTCTCGGAAGTCCAGCTCGACGGCGCCAGCACCCTGTCGGTCAGCGTCTCCGCGCCGCTGGACGCCAACCAGGACTTCGCCGCCAAGCTGCACCTGGTCGACACCGTCAAGGGCAAGGTCGACGGTGCCTGGGAACTCTCCGACAACCAGATGGAACTGCGCCTGCGCCACCTGGAGCCGCAGCGCAAGATGGTCCTGACCATCGACAAGGGCCTGCTCTCGGTCAACGGCAACCAGCTTGAGGCCGAATCGGTCAGCCGCTTCGAGACCCGCGACATGCAGCCCACCGTGGGCTTCGCCAGCCGCGGTTCGCTGCTGCCCACGCGCCTGGCCGAAGGCCTGCCGGTGATCGCCCTGAACGTCGACAAGGTCGATGTCGAGTTCTTCCGCATCAAGCCGGACATGCTCTCCAGCTTCCTGGTCAACTGGGGCCGCAACTCAAGCCTGTACTACTACCAGTCCAAGGAAACCCTGGAGATGGCCGAGCTGGTCTACAGCGGCCGCTTCGACCTCAACCCCGCGCGCAACACCCGCGAGACCGTGCTGCTGCCGATTGCCGGGATCAAGCCGCTGCAGGAGCCGGGCGTGTACCTGGCGGTGATGCGCGCCTCGGGCACCTATGACTATTCGCAGCCGGCGACCCTGTTCACCCTGAGCGACATCGGCGTTTCCGCGCACCGTTACCGCGACCGCCTGGACGTGTTCAGCCAGGCCCTGGAAGGTGGCAAGGCGCTCAAGGACGTCACCCTCGAGCTGCACGACGACAAGGGCAAGCTGCTGGCCCAGGCCAAGACCGACGGCGACGGCCATGCCCAACTGCCGATCACCGCCAAGGCCGACACCCTGATCGCCACCCAGGGCGTGCACACCACCCTGCTGCGCCTGAACACCGCCGCCCTGGACCTGGCCGAATTCGACATCACCGGCCCCCAGGCCAACCCGCTGCAGTTCTTCATCTTCGGCCCGCGCGACCTCTATCGCCCGGGCGAAACCGTACTGCTCAACGGCCTGTTGCGCGACCAGGACGGCAAGCCGGTCAAGGCCCAGCCGGTGAATGTGGAAGTGCGCCGCCCGGACGAACAGGTCAGCCGCAAGTTCGTCTGGGAGGCCGACAAGAACGGCCTGTTCCAGTACCAGTTGCAACTGGCCAGCGAGGCCCCGACCGGCCGCTGGCAACTGCTGCTGGACATGGGCGGTGGCCGCAAGCAGGTCTACGAATTCCTTGTCGAGGACTTCCTCCCCGAGCGTCTGGCGCTGGAGCTCAAGGGCAGCAGCACGCCGCTGGCGCCGGATGAGACCGCCAGCATCCAGGTCAATGGCCGTTACCTCTACGGCGCGCCGGCTGCTGGCAACCGCCTCAGCGGCCAGGCCTACGTGCGCCCGCTGCGCGAAGCGGTGAAAACGCTGCCGGGCTACCAGTTCGGTGCGGTCACCGAGACCGACCTGAACCAGGACCTGGAGCTGGACGAAGTCACCCTCGACCAGAACGGCAAGGCCCGCATCGATATCGAAAGCCGCTGGGCCGAGGCCCGCTCGCCGCTGCAACTGACCGTGCAGGCCAGCTTGCAGGAGTCCGGCGGCCGGCCGATCACCCGGCGCCTGGAGCAGCCGATCTGGCCCGCTGACCGCCTGCCGGGCCTGCGCGGCCTGTTCGACGGCGAAGAGACCGACGGCGATGGCCCGGTGGAATTCGAGTTCCTAGTGGCCGACCGCAACGGCAAGAAGCTCGCCGCCGACAACCTGAAGGTGCGCCTGATCCGCGAGCGCCGCGACTACTACTGGAACTACTCGCAGAGCGATGGCTGGAGCTACAACTACAACGAGAAATTCCTCACCCAGGCTGAGGAAACCGTCAGCGTGAAGGCCGGCTCCACCGCCAAGCTGAACTTCCAGGTGGAGTGGGGCCCGTACCGCGTCGAGGTCGAAGACCCGCAGACCGGCCTGGTCTCCAGCGCGCGCTTCTGGGCCGGCTACCGTGCCCAGGACAACGCCGAGGGCGGCGCCGTGCGCCCCGACCAGGTCAAGATCGCCCTGGACAAGCCCGCCTACAAGGACGGCGGCACCGCCAAGGTCACTGTCACTCCGCCGGCCGCCGGCAGCGGCTACCTGATGATCGAGTCCGCCGATGGTCCGCTGTGGTGGCAGGAGATCGACGTACCTGCCGAGGGCAAGACCTTCGACGTCGAGCTGGACAAGAAGTGGGCGCGCCACGACCTGTACATCAGCGCCCTGGTGATCCGCCCGGGCGAGCGCAAGGCCAACGCCACGCCGAAACGCGCCGTGGGTGTGCTGCACCTGCCGCTGGACCGCGCCGAGCGCAAGCTGGCCGTGTCGCTGCAGGCGCCGGAGAAAATGCGACCCAAGCAGCCGCTGACCGTGAAGTTCAAGGCGGTCAACGCCGACGGCAGCGTGCCGAAGCAGGTGCATGTGCTGCTGTCCGCCGTGGATGTGGGCATCCTCAACATCACCGATTTCAAGACCCCCGACCCGTTCGCCAGCCTGTTCGGCCGCAAGGCCTATGGCGCCGACCAGCTGGACATCTACGGCCAGCTGATCGAAGCCGGCCAGGGCCGCCTGGCCAGCCTCGCCTTCGGTGGTGACGCCGCCATGGCCAAGGGCGGCAAGCGCCCGAACACCACGGTGACCATCGTCGCCCAACAGAGCCTACCGGTGACCCTCGATGAGAAGGGCGAAGGCCAGGCCACCGTCGAGATCCCCGATTTCAACGGTGAACTGCGCCTGATGGCCCAGGCCTGGACCGAGGAACACTTCGGCATGGCCGAAGGCAAGACCGTGGTCGCCGCGCCGCTGATCGCCGAACTGTCCGCGCCGCGCTTCCTCGCCGGCGGTGACCGCACCCGGCTGGCGCTGGACCTGGCCAACCTGTCCGGCCGCGACCAGCAACTGAGCGTGCAGATGATCGCCGAAGGCCAGTTGAGCCTGGTTGGCGGTGCCCAGCAGAACTTCACCCTGGCCGAAGGCCAGCGCACCACCCTGATGATCCCGGTGCAGGCCCAGGGCGGTCTGGGCCAGGGCAAGGTGCGGGTGCAGGTCAATGGCCTGCAACTGCCGGGCGAGCCGGCCAACACCTTCGAACGCGAATGGACCCTCGGTGTGCGCCCGGCCTACCCGGCGATGCTCAAGCACTATCGCGTGGCCCTCAAGGACCAACCCTGGAGCCTGCCGGACAGCGACCTGGCCGAGTTCGAGCCAGCGGGCCTGGAAGCGAGCCTGGCGTTGTCGAGCCGCCCACCGCTGAACCTGGCCGAGCAGATCCGCGCCCTGGAAGCCTACCCCTACGGCTGCCTGGAGCAGACCACCAGTGGCCTGTACCCGTCGCTGTACGCCGATGCCGACAGCCTCAAGCGCTTGGGCATCAAGGGCGAGCCGGCTGATGTGCGCAAGCGCAAGATCGAGATGGGCATCGAGCACCTGCTGGGCATGCAGCGCTACAACGGCAGCTTCGGCCTGTGGAGCTCGGACAGCGCGGAAGAGTACTGGCTGACCGCCTACGTCACCGACTTCCTGCTGCGTGCCCGTGAGCAAGGCTACGGCGTGCCGGCCGAAGTACTGAAGAAGGCCAGCGAGCGCCTGCTGCGTTATGTGCAGGAGCGCAACCTGATCGAAGTCGACTACAGCCAGAACGCCGACCACACCCGCTTCGCCGTGCAAGCCTACGCCGGCCTGGTGCTGGCGCGCAGCCAACAGGCGCCGCTGGGTGCCCTGCGCAGCCTGTTCGAGCGCCGTGCCGACGCCCGCTCCGGCTTGCCGCTGGTGCAACTGGCGGTGGCGCTGGACAAGATGGGTGACAAGCAGCGTTCGCAGCAGGCATTGCAGGCAGGCCTGGCAGTGACCCGCAGCAAGGGCTGGATGGCCGACTACGGCAGCGCCCTGCGTGACCAGGCGCTGATCCTCGCCCTGCTGCAGGAGAACAACCTTGCCGGCAACCAGGTCGACCAACGCCTGTTCGGCCTGTCCGACGAGCTGGCCGCCAACCGCTGGCTGTCAACCCAGGAGCGCAACGCGCTGTTCCTCGCCGGCCGTGGCCTGCTGGGCAAGCCGGAAGGCAACTGGAAAGCTCGCCTGGACAGCGCCGGTGAAGTGCGCGAGTTCGACAACAACGACTCGGGCATGAAGCTCGAAGGCCCGCTGTTGGCCTCGCCGTTGACCGTGCAGAACCAGGGTGGCGACACCCTGTACCAGCAGCTGACCCTGTCCGGCTACCCGCGCCAGGCCCCAGCCGCCAGTGGCAACGGCATGGAGATCCGCCGCGAGTACCTGGGCATGAACGGGCAGGCGCTGGATGTGCGCAACCTGCGCAGCGGCGACCTGGTACTGGTGCACCTGGCGCTCAAGGCCCAGGACCAGGTGCCGGACGCCCTGGTGGTCGACCTGCTGCCGGCGGGCCTGGAGCTTGAGAACCAGAACCTGGCGCAGAGCGCCGCCAGCCTGGACAACGCCAGCAGTGCGGTGAAGCAGTGGCGCGAGTCGATGCAGAACGCCAGCGTGGTGCACCAGGAGTACCGTGACGACCGCTACGTGGCCGCGCTCAAGCTCGACAGCTACGGCACCACCCACCTGCTGTACCTGGCCCGCGCGGTGACCCCGGGCAGCTACCGCATCCCGCCGCCGCAGGTGGAGTCGATGTACCGGCCGAACCTGCAGGCGATCGGCGACAGCCAGGGCGAGATGGTGGTACGCGCCCGCTGAGGCAACGCGCCCCCCTGTAGGAGCGGCCTTGTGCCGCGAAAGGGCCGCGCAGCGGCCCCCCGATCTCGACGTCAATGCGAGAATCGCCGGGGCTGCTACGCAGCCCTTTCGCGGCACAAGGCCGCTCCTACAGGGCTTTCAGTGCACCACCCAACTCAACACCCACAACCCCAGCAACGCCCAGATGATCCCGAGGATGATCGACGCCCGCATGAACGCGCGAACCGCCGAGTACAGCAGCATCAGGCCAACGATCAGCGCCAGGATGCTGACCAGCGAGGTGTCCATGCCCAGCGTGCGCGCCAGGCCGTCGATGAAATTGCCGCCGGCGTTGGCCAGCAGGTTGAACAACCCGCTCAGGCCGTCGACGATAAAACGGATCACCGAACCCAGTACCTGGCCCAGCCACTCGAAAAAACCTTCTACATGCATAGTCGCTTCCTGATCAACGAATCGGCGATTCCCAGCCTTTGGCCATCACCTGGCCCGGTCGGTTCCCGATGCCAAGCTTAGCGCGCCCAGGTCTGCTCAAGCTGCTGCGGCGTGTCGCCATCACCCTGCTGGCGACCATGGCCCTGCTGTGGGTGGCCGACCGGATCTGGCCGCTGCCCATGCCCGGCGACGACCTGGCGCGGGTGGTGTTGGCCGAGGACGGCACGCCGCTGTGGCGCTTCGCCGACGCCGACGGCGTGTGGCGCTACCCGGTCGCCCCGGACGAGGTCTCGCCGCTGTACCTTGAAGCCTTGCTGGCCTACGAGGACCGCTGGTTCTACCACCACCCTGGGGTCAACCCCATGGCCCTGGCCCGGGCGGCCTGGCTCAACCTGCGCGGCGGGCGGGTGGTGTCCGGCGGCAGCACCCTGTCGATGCAGGTGGCGCGCCTGCTTGATCCGCACGACCGTACCCTGGCCGGCAAGCTGCGCCAGCTGTGGCGCACGGCGCAGCTGGAGTGGCACCTGTCCAAGGCCGAGATCTTGCAGTTGTATCTGAACCGGGCGCCGTTCGGCGGTACCTTGCAGGGCGTGGCTGCGGCCAGCTGGGCCTACCTGGGCAAGTCGCCGAAGCACCTGACCCCCGCCGAGGCCGCACTGCTCGCCGTGCTGCCCCAGGCGCCGAGCCGCCTGCGTCCGGACCGGCATCCCGAGCGTGCCCAGCGCGCCCGGGACAAGGTGCTGCAGCGCCTGGCCGAGTACCAGGTGTGGCCGGCCCAGCGCATCGACGAGGCCCGCGAAGAGCCGCTGCTGCTGGCGCCCCGCCAGGAACCGGCGCTGGCGCCCTTGCTGGCGCGGCGGTTGAACACGCCGGACAGCCCGCCGCTGATCCGCACCACCCTCGACGCCGCCCTGCAACGGCGCCTCGAAGACCTGCTGATGGGCTGGCGCGCGCGCCTGCCCGAGCGCACCTCGGCGGCGTTGCTGGTGGTGGAGACCCAGAGCATGGCGGTGCGCGCCTATCTCGGCTCCATCGACCTGAGTGACGAGCGCCGCTTCGGCCACGTGGACATGATCCACGCCCTGCGCTCGCCCGGCTCGACCCTCAAACCATTCCTCTATGCCATGGCCATGGACGACGGCCTGATCCATTCCGAATCGCTGCTGCAGGATGTGCCCCGGCGCTATGGCGACTACCGCCCCGGCAACTTCTCCATGGGCTTCAGCGGCCCGGTGTCGGCCAGCTCGGCGCTGGCGCTGTCGCTCAACCTGCCGGCGGTGCAGTTGCTCGAGGCCTATGGTCCGAAACGCTTCGCCGCGCAGATGCGCATGGGCGGCATGCCGCTGGTGCTGCCGCCGCTGGCCGAGCCGAACCTTTCGCTGATCCTCGGTGGCGCGGGCGGCCGCCTGGAAGACCTGGTCGGTGGCTATGCCGCGTTCGGCCGAGGCGGCAACAGCGCGAAGATTCGCCTGCAACCCCAGGACCCGCTGGTGGAGCGCCGCCTGCTGTCACCGGGCTCGGCCTGGATCACCCGGCGCATCCTCAGCGGCCTGGCCCGGCCGGACCGCGACCCCCATGCCGAACTGGTACAGCGCCCGCAACTGGCCTGGAAGACCGGCACCAGCTACGGCTTTCGCGATGCCTGGTCGGTGGGCGTGGGCCCGCGTTACCTGATCGGCGTGTGGATCGGTCGCCCCGATGGCACCCCGGTGCCGGGTCAGTTCGGCCTGGCCTCGGCGGCGCCGCTGATGCTGCAGGTGCACGACTTGCTGAGCAATCGCGACAGCCAACGTGGCATCGAGGTGCCGGTCGAGCCGGTGCCGGCGTCGGTGGGCGTGGCGGCGATCTGTTGGCCCTTGGGCCAGCCGATGAACCGCCAGGACCCCAACTGCCGCCGCCAGCGTTTCGCCTGGACCCTGGACGGCACCACCCCGCCGACCTTGTTGGCGGCCGACCAGCCTCTGGGGCTGGGTTTGCGCGAGACGGTGTGGCTCAACGACCAGGGGCTGCGCGTCGATGCCGCTTGCCCAGGCGCCAAGGCCCACGATGTCGCCTTGTGGCCGGCCCCGCTGGAACCCTGGCTGCCCCGGGCCGAGCACCGTGCGGCGCGGCTGCCCGCGGTGGACCCTGCCTGCCCGCCACAGCAGGTGGCCAGCGCGCCGCCGCTGTCGATCGTCGGCGTGCGCGCCGGCGACAACCTGCGCCGCCCGGCTACCAGTCACGAGCCTTTGCAACTGCGGGTGTCGGCCCTGGGCGGCGCGGGGCGGCGCTGGTGGTTCCTGAATGGTCAGCCGTTGGGAGAGACCCAGGGGCAGGACAGTTTGCCGGTGCGATTCGAACAGGCGGGCAGCATCGAGCTGAGTGCGCTGGATGAGAGCGGAGAGACGGCGCGGGTGGCGTTTCAGGTTAGTGAGTGAGGTTGCCTCTCGCTGCACTGTAGGAGCGGGTATCCAGTTTTTCAGGGAGCGCTCCGTATGATCCGTCAACCTGACCATGGATAGTCATGCAGCGACAGGAGTGTCAAAATCAGAGACGGGCTATTACATGGAAAGCTTGCCCGAGCGAAGTTTTTCACGCAGCCCCGTGGTGGTGAGAAATTATAGAATGTGCAGTCACTTGTTCAGTGGCCCTCTGCAGTACTCATCGGTCCCATGTTGAACGGGGCTCGATACGTAGTGCCGTGGCCCAAGGCCAATCGCTACGCTGTCTGATAAATTTAATTATCTTGTCTGAAATTTAGTAAGTACGTATGAATATGGCTTTCGGCCTGCGTCAGGCTGTATAATGTAAAGTCAAAAACTTTTGGTCTTGTGTAGTTCTTTGCAATTGCAGGTGATATGCCTATTGAATATGCTTCATGTTCTGGAATATGTCTGCTGTAGATTTTAATTGCGGTGTGTAGGTGTTCGGGGAATACACCGGTTATCGTGCCTCCGAAGAAATTTCCTGTTTCGGGTGAGGCACCGTTTTGTAAGCTCAATACTGTGGTAGAGTCTAGTATGTCTAGGATTTCTGCTATTTTTTGCCACGATTGGGCCTTGGCGATATCCAGTTCCTTTGGAGGTTGAGCTCTCCAGAATTTTGCATATGATTCTGGATCCATATTCCCTGATATTTTGTCTACATTTTCCAATGACTTGTCAGCAGCGCTTAGTCTTGCGAGGTTATTTTGGGTGGCTTTGAAGAATGACCCAAACTGTTCCGTACTATTTTTGGCTGAATTTTTGATGAAGGCCTTTCTTGCCAGGTTCTGAAGTGTTGGGGGCTCTCGCATTCGACCTGTGCGGTCTATAAAGTTAACCGGGTCACCTGAGCAGTACATATAGCAGTTTATCCCCCCTCTACCAAAAGGGCTCAGCGCATCCGGTGACCTAAAGCGCATTAGCGTTTGAGCATAAGTGCGCACGCCATTTCCCAATATGTAATGCCCGCCCAAGGCCTCCAGCAGCTCACTCACGAAGCCTGTCTTGCAGGCTTCCGGAGTAACAGAAGGCTTATCGCCATAAACCGTATAGCTGCGGCTATTACGCTGATGGTCGCTTTGTGTCGTCAGTACACTCCCTGCTCTGTCCACACCTAGCAGGGTTGTGGGGTGCTGATTCTGTCTGGCTTCGTTCACGGGTGCCATGACGTCTCCGCAGATGTTTACCGTGATTTTGGTTTCAATGCTAAGAGGGGGCGGTTTTTCAGGAAACTGGCAAAACTGATAGGTGCTACAGATGAGCCGCCTGAGCTTCAGGCCATCAGCTCAAGCGGCGGGGCGGTCATGGCGGGACAGGTGGCGTCTGCAGGTTGGCAGTTCTGAACTGCGGCGCCGACTTGCCCCGCGAAGTGTTTCGTTGAGTCAGTGCTTCATGCCGAGCTCGGCATCATCCGTCAATGCCTTGGCCAGCGCGCTCAGGTAGTACGACGCCCAGAGCAGCTGGGGCTTCTCCTCCATGATCCCGGTGATGGTCAGGTCGCGTACGCAGCCCATCAACTCCGAGGCCTGGTCGCGGGCATGCTGGCAGGGGATGCCGGGTTCGATGCAGAACAGCGGGTCGGTCATGCCTTCGCCTTGGTAGAACTTGGTCTTGCCGGCAGTGGTGGGGGTGTTGTCTGTGGTCATGATTGTTCTCCCTGAAATGGTCGGTGCGTGTGCGGGCGCTATCGCGGGGCAAGCCCGCTCCCACGCCAGGATTTCGCTGGATTCGGCTGCATGGGAGCGGGCTTGCCCCGCGATTGGGCTTAATGCAACGTCGGCGCCTGCGCCGGCATCTGCACCTGGATCAACGCCGCTTCGAGCAACACACGCAGAGACTCCATTTCATGCATCGACGCCATCATCAACACGGCAGCCGGTGACCTGGGTTTGAGCTGCACGGCATGATGGGCCACGGTCAAGGCGCACAGGGCGTACTCGGTGGCCTGGATGAGGGTGTCTTCGAGGGAGTGAGGGTTGTGGGGTGGATCGGGGACAATCTTCAGCATGATGAATCCTCAATTTGAGATGGAACCATCACCGTTCGCTGTCAAACAAAGGGTGGCAGCTGTACGTGGGTTGACAGACCGGTCAAATAGAGGAAACCCGGCGCACCCGAAGATGCCCCACGCACAGCCGCCATAGCGGCATAGCCATGCGTTCGTATTTGAATCGGCCTGTCAAAGCCGGTCGCTGATTGTGCAGCGACTGCCCGAGACTAGAGGCCAACCCAGACCACCGCAATGGCTTGAAAGGGCTTGGGAGTATGTTTGGGAAATGGACTACAGGGAATGGGGAAAGTCTTATAAA
>Ga0247820_10001898_pt1 | contig 11753 bp, 13 predicted proteins | sample 13C_Glucose_Day1_2_FD_192480 | JGI IMG/M metagenome (GOLD analysis project Ga0247820, IMG submission 192480) | Soil microbial communities from agricultural site in Penn Yan, New York, United States - 13C_Glucose_Day14 | ecosystem: Environmental > Terrestrial > Soil > Agricultural land | place...
CAGCATCACCAGCGCAACGCCGCGCGATACGTTCTTCGCCGCTCCGACATCCTCCATCAACATGAAGGGCAGCACGACGGGAAAGGTGGAGACGACCACGAGCAGGAATATCGCCAGGGCGGCGAGCACGTCGTTCCAACGCAGAGCGGGTCGCGCCGGCACGTTGGGCAGCGCGACGATGCGGCCGCGGATCGCCTCGACTTCCGCCTGCGAAAGCAGGGCGCCTGCAGCCCGTGAGAGCGATTGCTCGATGACCTCGCGACCTGTTTGGGCGTTGGGCGCCGACACCACCGATTGCACCACCGTGAGCAACCTGCCCCGATCCGTGACGGTGCGAACCAGATACATGACCGCGTCGACGAGACCCCAGGCCAGGTTGCAGCCCAACGCAGTCACGAACAACGTTCGAATCTCCTCCTCCCCGGTCTCCGCGACGGACACGGCGCCCACGAAGCTGAGGGCCATGAGCAGTCCGAAGATGAATTCGGATACCCGGTCCACCGGACTGAGCAGCGGCTCGCGGACCGTTTCGACAGGGGCAGTCTTTTCGCTCACGGCCATGTTCGAGGTCATTCAAGCGGTCCTGAATTTCGGCTGCCGAACGGTAGCAGGCCACCCGCGCTGCGGATAGTTGCCCTTTGGGGCATGGATCAGCCCCCAGCTCACCTCAAATACTTGGCGCGCAGATAGTTCAGGTAATCCCGCGCCTCGCCGACGACATACGGCTCCAGCAAGGACAGGCAGTAGTACGCGCCCAGCGCCGATCCGCCATGACGCCCCTGGCCGCGGGAAGCCAGGCGGTTGAAGGAGTGCCAGCAGGTCATGGCGAAGACCGTCTGCAGCGCGAGCAGCTCGATGGCCGCCTCGGACACGGTCAGCACGTTCGCCTTGGCCAGCGAACCAAAGCCGGCCTTCGACGCCGCGAGGCCCGTGGCGGTGAGGGCCTTGGCGCTGGCCTCGAGCCCGGGCGATCCGCGAAGCACGTAGTCGATGTCGCGGAAAACGAAGCGGTAGGCATCGACCGTCTCGAACGTGAGGTGCAAGGTCAACCACAAGTCATCGAGTGCCGTCACCGACGCGGAAGCCTCGAGAGACGAACTCAATTGGGCCTCGAAGCGGCGGAACAGCCGATCGATGATCAGCGCCTTGTTCTTGAAGTGGTAGTGGAGGTTGCCGGGGCTGATGCCCAATTCGGCGGCGATGCGATGCGTGGACACGCTCGCTGGCCCCTCGGCGTTGAACAGCTCGAGGCTCGCGCCCATGATCCGCTCTCGGGTGTCGGAGGCGGCCACGCGAAATGCTCAGCGCTTGCGTCGAGCGGCTTCGAGCTTGTTCAACGCTTCGGTGAGCCGCTCCACGCGCTCGCTCAGTTCCGACAGCGCCTCCGGGCTCGGCATGCCCAGGCGCGCCAGCGAACGGGCGACGCGTTCGTCGAAGACATGCTCGAACTTGTCGAACGGATCGGCGGCGGCAGCCTCCTCGCCGAGGCGTTTGGCCGCCGGCCAGCCCGGGGACTGGCCGATGCCCAACAGCACCTCGAAGATTCTCCCCTGACGCGCCATCACGTCGCCCGGCACCTCGCCGAGGGCCTTGATGCCCGCTTGCAGCAGGCGCTTGGCCGCGCTGGAGTCGAGCTGGACGGGCTGCGGGGCGGCGGGCTCGCCGGACGCCTGGGTGGCGGAGCGCGCACCGCGTCGCGACGGGCGAGCACCCCTTGCCTTGTCTTCAGACTTGCCAGCCATTCGAGCCCTTCCGGAGCGAACGAGCGCTCATCGGGTAACAGCCTATCACTGGCTGTCTGCGGCTCAGGCAGCGCGCCGGGTGCGGCGGGCGGCCTTCTTGGCCGCGGTCTTGCGAGCGGGCTTGGCAACCTCAACGGCCTCTTCCTCGCCAGCCAGGCGCACCGAAAGCTGCTGCGACAGTTCCGACACCTTGCCGGCGATCTGCAGCGACGCGGTGGCCGCCTTGCGCTGAAGAGCGCTCACCATCTCGAGGCCGGCGGCGTCGAGCTTCGCTTCCAGCTTGTCGGTCGTGCCGCCCACGCGTTCGATGCCCATGGCCGCACCTTCGGCCAGCCGGGTCACGGCGCGGCCGGCGATGTCCGTGGCCGTGTCCAGGCCGCGAATCGTCAGGTCGGCGACCTTGTCCGGGCCTTGGGCGCCGAGCAGCTTGGTGCTTTGGGCGCGCAGGCCCTGCACCAGGCGCTCGCTGCCGCCTCGGTAGGCGCGGATGAGGTGTTGGCCTGCCTGCTGGTATTGACCAACAACGTTGAGGGCGATGGAACTGAGCGTCGCGTCGGACATGAGGTTTCTCCTGGGTTGATGCCTCGACTATCCGCGACGATGCCTAGTCGGAGAAAGCTAGGTTGGTTGGAAATCTAGGACAGATGGCCTAGAGAGGTGGGATCCACCGGCACCGGGGTGTAGCCTGCGTCGGCGATCGCCTCGCCGAATTCCCGCGCGTCCGTCTCGGCAGCCTCGATGCGAACCAGGCGCCGGGCCAGGTCCACCTCCACGGTGGCGCCGGCATCGACCGCGCGCACCGCCCGGGTGATGGTGCTGGCGCAATGGCCGCAGGTCATGTCGTCAACTCGAAAGGCAAGCATCGCAATCTCCTGGACGGGGTCGATGTGCCTACTATCGACCTTGCCATCGTTGGAATGTCAATACCTATGCACCGACCTTCATATCGCCAAGGCGAACCCACGACGGAAGAATGCGCTGCTGGGGAGCGCGAATCGTCGTCGAAGGAGATGTCTTGGCATTCTTCCGCCTGATCGTCGCTGTTCTCGCCGGCACGTTGTTCACGATGGCAGGGGCGCAGGAGCGCCAGATCGTGATGGCGTCGACCACCTCCACCGAGCAATCGGGATTGTTCGGCCATCTGCTGCCGGAATTTCGCAAGGCCACCGGCATCGACGTGCGCGTCGTCGCACTGGGCACCGGCCAGGCGCTCGACGTCGGTCGCCGCGGCGACGCGGACATCGTGTTCGTGCACGACCAGGCGGCCGAGGAGAAGTTCATCGCCGAGGGCTACGGCTTGGAGCGCAGGGCCGTCATGTACAACGACTTCGTCCTCGTGGGGCCGAAGAACGACCCGGCCGGAGCCAAGGGCCGGGACATCGCCGCCGCGCTCGGAAAGCTCGCCGCCACCAGCGCGCCCTTCATCTCCCGCGGCGACAAGAGCGGCACGCACGCCGCCGAGCTGCGCTACTGGAAGGCCGCCAACGTCGACGTGTCCGCCAGGAAGCCGACCGGCTACCAGGAGTGCGGTTGCGGCATGGGGCAGGCGCTGAACATGGGGTCGTCCACCAACGGGTACGTGCTGACGGATCGCGGCACGTGGCTCTCCTTCAAGAACCGCGGCGACCTCGACGTGCTGGTGGAAGGAGACAGGCGGTTGTTCAACCAGTACGGCGTGATCGTCGTCAACCCGGCCAAGTACCCGCACGTGAAGAAGGACCTGGCGCAGGCCTTCGCCGATTGGGTCGTCTCCAAGCCCGGGCAGGACGCCATTGCCGCGTACAAGATCGGCGGCGAGCAGCTGTTCTTCCCCAACGCGGGGCAGTAGCGAAGAAACGGGCCATGGGCCCACCGGCAGACACGCTCGACGGCCGCAGCCTGGCGGCGTACGAGACGCGCGACGCGCTCGGTGGCTCGCCTACGTGCCGCAGACGCATGCGAGTCCGCCTTCACTGTCGAGGAGGTGGTGCTGATGGGCTGCGCGGCGCATGCCGGGCTGCTGGCGCGTCCGTCGAGCCGCGGCAGGGCGCCGGCCATGAGAGATCCGCTTCAGATCCTATGATCGGGCTCATGTCCGATCGAACCGACGAGCGCGCCACGCCCAGGGACGTGCGCATGCACGGATTCAGCCAGCGCGCCGAAGTCGGCGCCGCGTTGAAGTGGATCGACGAGCATGCCGGCCCGCTCGGCGCCGGTTTCGTCTCGCTGGACGACGCACCGGGTCGTGTGCTGGCCGTGCCCGTGACGGCTCCCATCGACGTGCCGGCGTTCGACCGCTCGGCCATGGACGGCTACGCGCTTCACGCCAACGAGACCTCGGGTGCGAGCGACTACCACCCGCTCGCCTTTGCGATCGTGGGCCAGGCGCTGCCCGGCCGGCCGTTCGACGGGACCGTCGCTTCAGGGACGGCGGTACGGGTGATGACGGGTGCGCCGGTTCCGGAAGGTGCCGATGCGATCGTGCCGGCAGAGTTCGCCGAATCCCGCGAAGAAGAGGTGAGTGTGACGCTGGCCGTGGGGCCCGGAAAGCACATCGGGACGCGTGGCGAGGACATCAAGGCGGGGGAGCTGGTCCTGTCAGCCGGGCGGCGGCTGCGTGCGCAGGACGTCGGCTTGCTGGGCTCCCTCGGCATCTCGAAGGTTTCCGTGAACGAGCGGCCGCGCGTGCGGCTGATCGTCACCGGCGACGAGATCGTGGAGCCGGGCGAGCCCAAGGGCATCCATCAGATCTATGACGCGAACTCCTCGATGCTGCGCGCCGTCGTCGCGCGCGACGGTGGCGTGATCGAGCGTCGCTGCAAGCTGGTCGACGATCCCGCGGCCATCCGCGAGGCGCTGGCTGCGCCGGGCGCTGATGTCATCCTCGTGTCCGGAGGGTCGAGCGTCGGCACCGAGGACCATGCGCCGCGCCTGCTCGCCGAGCTGGGGGAACTCGCGATCCATGGCGTCGCGATGCGGCCGTCGAGCCCCGCAGGGCTCGGCCGCATCGGCGACGCGCTGGTATTCCTTCTCCCCGGCAACCCGGTCTCGTGCCTGTGCGCGTACGACTTCTTCGCGGGCCGCGCGATCCGGCTGCTGGGCGGCCGGCCGCCCGAATGGCCCCATCGCGCGAAGCAAGGGGTGCTCACCCGCAAGATCGCCTCCGCCATCGGCCGCGTCGACTACTGCCGGGTCCGATGCGTCGACGACCAGGTGGAGCCGCTGGCGCTGAGCGGCGCGTCGATCCTCTCGTCGACGACGCGCGCCGACGGCTTCGTGATCGTCCCTGGCGAAAGCGAGGGGTATGGTCCCGGAACGCCGGTGGTGGTGTACCTGTACGAGTGAACAACCGATGAAGCGCGATCCACGCCAAAGCCAGTTCCTGACCGTCATCACCCGGGACGAAGCGACGGAGCGCTTTCGGCAGCACCTTCGGCTGGCGCCGCTGGGTCGCGAGATGGTCCCGGTGGCCCAGGCACTCGGGCGAATCCTGGCCGAGGACGTCCGTTCCGAGGTCGATGTGCCGGGATTCGATCGCTCCAATGTCGACGGCTTCGCCGTGCAGGCCTCGGACACGTCCGGCGCCATGGAGGAGAGCCCGCGCACGCTGGCCTTGAACGACGAGGTGCTGGCCACCGGCGTGGTGCCCCGCGGGAGCGTGGCGCCCGGACAGGCGACCACGATCGCGACCGGCGCGATGGTGCCGCGCGGCGCCGATGCGGTCGTCATGGTCGAGCACACCGATGTCTCGTCCGACGATCTCGAACTCACGGTGACGCGCGCCGCGGTGGCGGGCGACAACATCAGCTACGCCGGGACGGACGTCGCGAAGGGCGAGACCGTCCTGCGCGAGGGCCAGGTGCTCACTTCGCGCGAGATCGGCGTGCTGGCGGCGATCGGCCTCGCGGAAGTCGGGGTCCATCGCCGGCCGCAGGTGGCCATTCTTTCCACGGGGGACGAGATCGTCGCGCCCGGGCAAGCGCTGCGTGCCGGTGCGGTCTACGACTCGAACGCCGCGATCGTCGGCGCCGCAGTGGAGGAGCTCGGTGGCGAGGCCGTCCAGCTCGGCATCGTGCCCGACAACGAGGAGGCGCTCGGCCAGGCGCTCGCGCAGGCCCTGCAGCATGACCTCGTCATCCTGTCGGGCGGCACGTCGAAGGGGGCCAGCGACCTGTCCTACCGCGTGGTGAGCCGGCTGGAGAACCCCGGCATCGTCGCCCATGGCGTGGCACTCAAGCCCGGCAAGCCGGTCTGCCTGGCGGTCACGGCGGGCAAGCCGGTGGTCATCCTTCCCGGGTTTCCGACGTCTGCCGTCTTCACGTTCCACGAGTTCGTCGCGCCGGTCCTGCGTGCCTACGTGGGCCTGCCCGCCGCACGGCGGGAAACGGTCACCGCAACGCTGCCGATGCGGGTGAACTCCGAGATCGGGCGCACCGAATACCTGCTGGTGGGGCTGGTTCGTGGCGAAGACGGTCTCGCGGCCTATCCGATGGGCAAGGGGTCCGGGTCGGTCACGGCGTTCAGCAACGCCGACGGCTTCATCACCATCGACCAGCACACCGAGATCCTCGATAGCGGCTCGACGGTCCAGGTTCAATTGCTGGGCCGCAAGGTCGAGCCCGCGGACCTGGTGATCATCGGCAGCCATTGCGTCGGGCTGGATTTCCTCGTGGGGCTACTCCAGCGCAAGGGCATACGGGCGAAGTCGATGTACGTGGGGAGCATGGGCGGGCTGGCGGCGGCGAAACGAGGCGAATGCGACATCGCCGGCATTCATCTCATGGATCCGCGAACGAGGGAATACAACGCGCATCTGCTCACGCCGTACCTCTCGCTCGTGACGGGCTATGGGCGCATGCAAGGCATCGTGTACCGCCGAGGCGACGCCCGCTTTTCCGGCAAGGGGCCCGAGGAAGCCGTGGCTGCGGCGCTTCAGGATCCCGACTGCGTGATGGTGAATCGCAATCCCGGCAGCGGCACGCGCGTGATCGTGGACGCGCTGCTGGGCGAGGGCAGGCCCCCCGGCTACGCGGTGCAGACCAAGTCGCACAACGCAGTCGCGGCCGCCGTGAAGCAGGGCCGGGCGGACTGGGGCGTGGCGATCAACACCGTGGCCGAACAATACGGCCTCGACTTCACACCGTTGCAGCCCGAGAAGTACGACTTCGTGATCCCGAAGGCCCGCTTCGCAAGACCCGTCGTGCGCGCCTTTCGTGACTTGCTCGCGGACCCGTCGGTGCGGCGGCAGCTGCAAGGCCTGGGGTTCGATGCCTGAAGGCAGCCAGCCACCTATGCCGAAGCTTCGGCCCGCAGAGAACAGCAATGAGATCGGGCGTCGCACGCACCGCCGGCTACTCCGGCACGCCACTGGCAAAGAAGCTTGGCTTCAAGGAGTCGAGCCGAGTCTTGCTGATCGACGCACCGGAAGACTTCGTGGGCCTGCTCGCGCCGCTTCCGGCCGGCGTGGTGTTCGATGACCGTGCAGGCTCGTCGGTCGACATGGTCCACGTGTTCGTCACCCGCAAGGAGGCACTGGCCAGGCATCTCGGCACCCTGCGGCCGTTGCTCAGGCCGGACGCCGCGCTCTGGGTCTCGTGGCCCAAGAAAGCCGCAGGGATTCCGACGACCGTGACGGAGGATGTCATCCGCGAGTTGGCACTGCCGCTGGGGTTCGTGGACATCAAGGTCTGCGCCGTCAGCGAGGTCTGGTCGGGCCTGAAGCTCGTGGTGCGCAAGGAGCTCCGTTGAGCTCAGGCGCCGACGGCGATCGCGACAACAACGGACATGGAAGCCAGGCCCATCGCGGCGGTGATGATGGTGTCGAACAGTTCACCGATGCGTGCGTTCATGATGGTCTCCGGTGGTTCGTTGCCGGTTTCGGATCGCGTGACTGAAATCTAGGCTTCGGACCGGTCCGCGCCGAGTGAGCAAGTCGCCGGGGCGGAGTGACTTTTTGCCGCCGCCCGTGGATCAGCCCCGGGCCGCCGTCGCGGTCGCCTTGGCCAGGTAGGCGCCTTGGTCGTGCTGGGCCAGCCCGTCCAGGCCGGCCAGGATCCTGCTCCCTAGAAGCGGGTCTTCTTGAACGCGTCCCGCAGCGCCTTCGCGTTGGCCTCCTTGCTCGCCTTGATGGCGGAAGCCTGGACGACTGCATAACGTGTGTTCGTTCCACACTCGCCGCAGGTCACCATGTCATTCGGCTTGGGGCTGCCGACGACCTTCAAACCCTCGCTGCCGCATTTGGGGCACTTGAAACCGAGCTGTGAACTGGGCATGGTTCTTCCGTTCAGTGAGGTGCTGGGATCGTTCTCCAGCTGCGCTCGCATGGTAACTTCCATGCGCGCGGGTACCCGCCTTGCTCATCCGAGCCCATCCAGAGGAGCGCAAGATGCTTGAGCGGCCATGCAGATCAAGAAGATCTTCCTAGCCTCTTCCGAGGAACTGAAGGAGGATCGCCGTGCCTTCGAGCTGATGCTCGGGCGGCTCAACCGGCAGTGGCGCGCGCGCGATTACAGCTTCGATCTGGTCGTGTGGGAGAACTTCGTCGACGCCATGTCGCCCGAGGGCCTGCAGAAGGAATACGACAAGGCGGTTGCCGACTGCGACATCTTCGTGATGATGTTCTTCACGAAGGTCGGCCGCTACACGCTGCAGGAGTTCACGACGGCCTTCGAAGGCATGAAGGACGACAGCCGCCCGCGCATCTACACCTATTTTCGGAACGACTTCATCCTCACCGGTGACGTGGACGAGAACATCAAGAGCCTGCTCGACTTCAAGGCCAAGCTGAAGGAGCTCAAGCACTACGTCACCACCTATCGAAACACCGAGGACCTGCAATACCAGTTCTCTCTCCAGCTCGAGAAGCTCTATGGCGAGGAGGGCTCGGCGGCGCAGGAAATCGCAGACAGCACCTCGCCGATGAAGGTGGGGGAGATCGCCCTGCTGCTGACCTACCGGCACCTCTTCGGCACCGGCACCGTGGACGTGCAGCGCATGTCCGCCGCGGTGGAGCGCGCCGGCCGGCAGGTGCGCGACACGCTGTTCCAGATGGCGAACGCGATGCGGCGCGAAACCTGGCTCGCCGACAAGCGCCTGATGGAGCGCACCATTCCGGTCTTCGAGGCCCTCACGCGCAGCGACCCGACGTGGCACTTCCCCTGGGGCAACCTGGGCTACGCGTTGGTCGACAAAGTGACGCCCGACTGGCGCCGGGCCAAGGATTGCCTGGACAAGGCCGTGAAGCTGCGTGGTGATCGTGTGGAGGAAGGCTTCTTCTATCAGTACAACCGCGCACGCTGCGCCGTTCAACTCGACCCAGCCTTCGCCGCCGGAGCGGCGGCCGACCCGGCAACCCGCGACGCTGTGCTCAAGGTGCTGAAGGACGCACGCCGGGAGATGGACGCGGGCTGGGATGAGCTCATCGAGAAGCCCGACTCGGAACCGCTGCGCACCTGGCTCGCACTGAACGGGTCGCCGCGGCTGCGCTGAGCTGCGCTCGGCGCGGCTTCCACCCCAGCCGGCAAATCGTTGAAGTGGTTATTTCACGCGTTGTGATATATGCTTCACAACATGTGGACGCTCCTCTTGATGACCTTGCCAACGCAGCCGAACGCCGTGCGCCTGCGTGTGTGGCGGGCTCTGAAGACCCTGGGCTGTGCGGCTCTGCGCGACGGTGCCTACGTGCTCCCGGCGCAGCATTCGGCGCTGCTGGAGCCGCTGGCGTCCGAGGTTCGCGAGCATGGCGGCAGCGCGAGCGTGCTGGACCTGTCTCCGCGCGACGATCACCAGCGCCGGGAGATCGAGTCCTTGTTCGACCGTGGCGAGGCCTACGGGGCGTGGCGTGCCGCCGCGCAGGCGCTGCAGGGCGAGCTGGAGGCGCTGCCTGAAGTGGAGGCGCGCCGGCGCCTGCGCTCGACGGCCGACGCGCTGCTCGCACTGCGCAACATCGACTACTACCCGGGCGGTGCTGCCGAGCAGGCCGAAGCCGATCTGCAGGCCCTGCGGGCCGCCCTCGATGCGCGTTTCTCCAAGGGCGAGCCGGCCGTCCAGCCGGCGCACGGCATCGAGCGCCTGGACGCGAGGCGCTTTCGCGGCAAGCGCTGGGCGACACGCAAGCGCCCGTGGGTGGACCGGCTCGCCTGCGCCTGGCTCATCCGGCGCCTCATCGATCCGGACGCAACGTTCCTCTGGCTGGACGACCCCGCGGGCGCCACGCCGGCGCCGCGCGGCGCGCTCGGCTTCGACTACGACGGCGCCCGCTTCACGCACGTCGGTGCGCGCGTCAGCTTCGAGGTGATCGCGGCCAGCTTCGGGCTGGAAGCCGATCCGCGGCTGCAGCGCATCGCCCGGGCCGTGCACTACCTCGATGTCGGGGGCATTCCGGCGCCCGAGGCCCCCGGCCTCGAAGCCGTGCTCGCGGGCCTGAGGGAAGTGCATGCCGGCGACGACGATCTGAGCGCCGCCGCCGCCCTTGTGTTCGACGCCCTCTACGCCGCGCCAGGAGTTGCAGCATGACCACGACCGTAGCCGCCGCAACGCCAGCCCACGCCGATGCGCCCACCTGCCCCGCCGCCGTCAGCTTCGGCGAGGCCTTCCGCTTCTGGCTGAAGCTCGGGTTCATCAGCTTCGGCGGCCCGGCCGGGCAGATCGCGATCATGCACACCGAGCTGGTCGAGCGGCGTCGCTGGATCAGCGAGAACCGGTTCCTGCACGCGCTCAACTACTGCATGCTGCTGCCGGGGCCCGAAGCGCAGCAGCTGGCCACCTACATCGGATGGCTGATGCATCGCACGCGGGGCGGCATCGTGGCGGGCGCGCTGTTCGTGCTGCCGTCGCTGTTCATCCTCGTGGCGCTCTCCTGGATCTATCTGCGCTTCGGCGACGTGCCGCTGGTCGCGGGCATCTTCTACGGCATCAAGCCCGCGGTCACCGCGCTGGTGCTGCACGCGGCGCACCGCATCGGCACGCGGGCCCTGAAGAACCACTGGATGTGGGGCATCGCGGCGGCGTCGTTCGTCGCGATCTTCGCGTTCGACACGCCGTTCCCCGCCATCGTGGCCGCCGCGGGGCTGGTCGGCCACTTCGGTGCCCGGCGCTGGCCCGCCGTGTTCACGATCGGTGGCGGCCACGGCAGCGCGAAGCAGAAATATGGCCCTGCCTTGATCGACGACGACACGCCCCCGCCCGCGCACGCACGCTTCTCGCGCGCACACTTCGCGCGTGTCGTCGGCACAGGCGTCGGCCTGTGGGCCGTGGCGATGGCGGCACTCGTCGCCGCGCACGGCTGGCAGGCGACGCTCACCCAGATGGGCTGGTTCTTCTCGAAGGCGGCATTGATGACCTTCGGCGGTGCCTATGCGGTGCTGCCCTACGTCTACCAGGGTGCCGTGGAGCAGCACCAGTGGCTCACGGGCCCGCAGATGATCGACGGCTTGGCGCTCGGCGAGAGCACGCCGGGGCCGCTGATCATGGTCGTGGCATTCGTCGGATTCGTCGGCGGCTGGCTGAAGCAGGTGGCCGGCCCCGATGCGCTCTTTGCCGGCGGGGCGCTGGCGGCCACCGTGGTCACCTTCTTCACGTTCCTGCCGTCGTTCGTCTTCATCCTGGCCGGCGGCCCGGCCGTGGAGGCCACGCACGGCAAGCTGGGCTTCACGGCGCCGCTGTCGGCCATCACCGCGGCCGTGGTCGGGGTGATCGTCAACCTCGCGCTGTTCTTCGCCTGGCACGTGCTGTGGCCCCGAGGCTTCGCGGGCCCGTTCGACGCGGTGTCGGCCCTCATCGCGGCCAGCGCCGCGGTCGCGCTGTTCCGGTTCAAGGTCGGCGTGCTGCCGCTGCTCGGCGCCAGCGCGCTGGCGGGACTGGCGGTCACTCTCATGCGCTGAAGCAGATCGATGATCCCGGGCGCCCGCTGGTGCGACCCGGCGGAGGTGCATCGCTGGTCCGGTGAACTGCCGAAGGACGATGGCGCTCGCGCTGCTCTTCGTGCGCAGCGCGCTGTCCCAGATGGACGTGCCGACGCGCACGGCGGTGAGG
>Ga0247820_10001900_pt1 | contig 11748 bp, 12 predicted proteins | sample 13C_Glucose_Day1_2_FD_192480 | JGI IMG/M metagenome (GOLD analysis project Ga0247820, IMG submission 192480) | Soil microbial communities from agricultural site in Penn Yan, New York, United States - 13C_Glucose_Day14 | ecosystem: Environmental > Terrestrial > Soil > Agricultural land | place...
CGTCTTCAGCCAATCATCTACCCGGACGAACTTCTCGCGGGGTGATCCGGGCCGGGCGCGGCCGACCTCCGTTTCCTCGATCTTGCGCCAGTCGTCATAGTCGGTCGGCATTACGCCGCGCCCTTCCAGCAGGCGCTTCAGTCCCTCGGCACCGGGCCGGTTGGAAGGGCTTGCCGCCGGCATGGCGGCGGCAACCTGCTCCGCAACCTCATAGCCGTCGGGACGGTTCGTCCCGATGGTGCCCGTTGGTCCCCGCCGCGCCCAGCCGACCGCGTAGAGCCGATCGCCGACGATCCCGCCTTCATTCCGGAACTTGCCGCCCCGCTCGTCATAGGGAACGCCGTCGATCGGCGGCGTCGAATAGCCGATCGCGGTGATCAAGAGCGACGCCTGCACTTCATAGGTCTCGCCCGTACCTCGGGCCGCGCCATTCTCGTCCAGCTCGGTTCGCTCAACGATGATCCTCTCCGCCTTGCCGCCGTCACCCTCGATCGCGACGGGTTTGGCGAAGAAGTCGAAGACCATGCGCTTGGGCCTTTCGGCATCCGCCGGCGCCCCGATAAATTCGCGAAGGATCGTGATCGACTTGCGGTGACCGGGCTCCAGCGCGTCGTCGGCTTCGACCGGCGGGAAATCGGCTGCGTCCACCACGGGCGAGGCTTCCTCAAGATGGCCAAGCTCGCCCAGTTCCTTCGGAGTCATCGCGATCTGGTGCGGCCCGCGGCGGCCAAGGATGGTGACGGTGCGGATCGCCGATGCGTCGAGGGCCTCCAGCGCATGGCCCACGATATCCGAGCCTTCGAATTCATGCTGGGTCTTGGAAAGAATGCGTGCGCAGTCGAGCGCGACATTGCCGTTGCCGATGACGGCGGCATGCGTGCCGCCGAGCGGCGGGTCCAGGTCGGCAAAGTCCGGATGGCCATTGTACCAGCCGACGAACTCGGCCGAGCCGACCACGCCGGAAAGCTCTTCTCCCGGAATGCCGAGCTTGCGGTCGTGCGGCGCGCCGATGGCGAGGATCACGGCATCATAGAGCTCCAGCAGCTCCGCCACCGAGACGTCGCGGCCGACGGTGACATTGCCGATGAAGTCCACGCCGGCACTGTCCGCGACCTTGTCGTAGCGCTTGGAAACCGCCTTCAGCGACTGATGATCCGGCGCCACTCCGAAGCGGATGAGCCCATAGGGGACAGGATAGCGGTCGAGGATGTCGATCCGCGCCTGCTCGCCATAGGCCTTTTCCAGTGCCTCTGCCGTGTAGAAGCCGGCGGGCCCCGATCCGACGATCGCGAAATGCCGCATCAGCCTTTCTTGCTCTTGTCTTCGAGCAGCAGGTCGCGTCCCTTGCGGTTCAGAGCCGCCTCGAGCGGGCCCGCGAACAGCGCCAGAATTCCCGGCAGCATGACCCGACAGCGAACCTTCGTGTCTTCGACATCGATGAGGGCGGCGATTTTCTGGCCCATCGCGACGATGTCGAGGTTCAGCTGATCGCCGGCCCAGCTCGACTCCACCTGCGCAGCGCCGCCTGGAAGATGGTCGCGCAGCTTGTGCACATTGTTGGCAATACGCCGCCGGGCCTCTTCGCGGCCGAGCTTGTGCGGCAACTCGACTTCGACGGGTCGCTCCATTCCTGCGACAGTGGTGCCCCATTCAGCGCTTTGCAAGCCGGCCTCGGCGAGTATCATGTCCGCAATGCGCTGGATTTCGAGCCTGTTGCTGTTCGTCGCTGCTCCCGCTCTCGCCCAGGGATCACCGCTCGTCGTCTATCCTCCCTCGGCGGGTCCCGTGGCCACGACTGCGATCTTCAACCCGGCTGCCGACTACATCTCAATCGGCCAGGACGAGCTCGGCTACCGCTCCTGGTACGGCGCAAGCCTCCGCCACTCGGCCCAGGTAAAGGCGTTCAACGACTATCTTTCGCAATGGGGCGTGTCGGGGATCGTCCCCACGTGGCAACTGCTGCGCACTGCGACCTCCTGGCAGCGTTGCGGGGGGTCGCCTTTCGAGGTGCCGCCGACCTCCGAATGGCCGCACATCGTGCAGACGCTTCGGTACATCAACGACTATGTCATCCCGACCGTCGGTCCGGTCGAGGCCGTTTCGGCCTATCGCAACCCGGTGCTGAATGTTTGCGCCGGCGGGGCTCCGGAAAGCGCGCACAAGCATTACTCGGCCATAGACATGGTTCCGCTTCGTCAGACGACGCGAGAGGAGCTGATGCGCAAGCTTTGCGCCGTGCACGCGCGCCGCGGCACGGATTATTCGGTCGGACTCGGCTTTTACGCGTTCCTGCGGTTCCACGTGGACACCACGAAGTACCGCCGGTGGGGCGCCGATCCGAACGTCGCCAGCTGCCCTCCGATCGTCCGTCCGGCTGACGTGGCTAGCGTCGGTCCGGCCGTCACGCCGACCGTTAGCCCGACCGCCATCATCGCGGGCCCAACGGTTCAGGCCGCGCCGCCTGCTCCGGCCGAAGCTGGGCCGAAGGTCGTGTACGCGCCCCCGGCCACTCCAGACGCAACTCAGCCCCAGCGCTAGACTGGCGCCCTTGTGCGCGGCCGTTTGCCAGGCAAGCCTCCGCGCCGAACAGGGGGAGCGAGTGATGTGGCGGCAAACCCGAAAGCAGCGCGCTGAACACCCTTGTGTGCCCTCGGAGCAACACCATATCCAGCCTGACTAAAGGGGTTAGGAATGGACCTTGAGAAACTGACGGATCGGGCGCGCGGATTTCTGCAGGCGGCCCAGACGATCGCCGTTCGCGAACATCACCAGCGGATCGCGCCGGCGCACCTGCTGAAAGCCCTGCTAGATGACGAGCAGGGAATGGCGGCCGGTCTCATTCAGGCGGCCGGCGGCGACTCCAAGGCCGCGAAGCGCGAGGTCGATGCCCTTGTCTCGAAGATCCCGGCCGTTACCGGCAGCGGCGCTACGCAGGCGCCGGCGCTGGACGGCGACACAATCCGAATCCTCGACCAGGCCGAGCAGGTCGCCCAGAAGTCCGGCGACAGCTACGTCACGGTCGAACGCATCTTGCTCGCCATGGCGCTCGCCAAAGGTACGGACGTCGGGACCGCGCTTCAGAAAGCCGGCCTGACGCCGCAGAACCTCAACGCCGCGATCGACAAGCTTCGTGGCGGCCGGACGGCGGACACGCAGGGCGCAGAAGACCGCTACGACGCGCTCAAGAAATATGCACGCGACCTCACCGAGGCCGCCCGTGAGGGCAAGCTCGACCCGGTCATCGGCCGCGACGAGGAAATCCGCCGGACAATCCAGGTGCTCGCCCGCCGGACCAAGAACAATCCGGTCCTGATCGGCGAGCCGGGCGTCGGCAAGACGGCCATCGCCGAGGGTCTCGCACTGCGGATAACGAATGGCGATGTGCCCGACGGCATCAAGGACAAGCGCCTCCTGTCGCTCGACCTTGGCGCAATGGTCGCCGGCGCGAAATATCGCGGCGAGTTCGAGGAGCGCCTGAAGGGCGTGCTCGACGAGGTGAAGCAGGCCGCGGGCGAGATTATTCTCTTCATCGACGAGATGCACACTTTGGTCGGCGCCGGCAAAGCCGAGGGCGCGATGGACGCCGGCAACCTGCTGAAGCCGTCGCTGGCGCGCGGCGAGCTGCACTGCATCGGCGCCACGACGCTCGATGAATATCGAAAATATATCGAGAAGGACGCGGCGCTGGAGCGGCGCTTTCAGCCGGTGTTCGTCGGTGAGCCGAGCGTTCCCGACACCATCTCGATCCTGCGCGGCCTCAAGGAGAAGTACGAGCTTCACCATGGGGTGCGGATCACCGACGGAGCCCTGGTTGCGGCGGCGACGCTGTCGAACCGCTACATCACCGATCGCTTCCTGCCCGACAAGGCGATCGACCTTATGGACGAGGCCGCAAGCCGCATCCGGATGGAGGTGGAGTCGAAGCCCGAGGAGATCGAGAATCTCGATCGCCGGATCATTCAGCTGAAGATCGAGCGCGAGGCGCTCAAGAAGGAAAACGACCAAGCCTCGAAGGATCGTCTCAAGAAGCTCGAGGAAGAGCTCGCCAACCTCGAGCAGCAGTCGTCGGAACTGACCCAGCGCTGGCAGGCCGAAAAGGACAAGATCAGCGCCGAGGCCAAGATCAAGGAGCAGCTCGATCAGGCCCGCATCGAGCTCGAGCAGGCGCAGCGCAACGGCGATCTGGCAAAAGCCGGGGAGCTGCAATACGGGCGCATCCCCGAGCTCGAGAAGCAGCTCGCCGACGCCCAGGCGGCAGTCAAGGGCGCGATGCTCCGCGAGGAAGTCACTGCGGAGGACATTGCCGCGGTCGTCAGCCGCTGGACCGGGGTTCCGGTGGAACGGATGATGGAGGGCGAGCGCGAGAAGCTGCTCCAGATGGAAGCTCTGATCGGTGCCCGGGTCATCGGGCAGGAAGACGCCGTAAAGGCCATCTCGGCCGCGGTCCGCCGCTCACGCGCGGGCCTTCAGGACCCGAACCGGCCGCTCGGCTCGTTCCTGTTCCTTGGACCTACCGGCGTCGGCAAGACCGAGCTGACCAAGGCACTCGCCGAATTCCTGTTCGACGACTCGCACGCGATGGTGCGCATCGACATGTCGGAGTTCATGGAAAAGCACGCGGTTGCTCGGCTGATCGGCGCTCCTCCCGGCTATGTCGGCTATGAGGAAGGCGGCGTGCTGACCGAGGCAGTCCGACGCCGGCCCTACCAGGTCGTGCTGTTCGACGAGGTCGAGAAGGCGCACGGCGATGTGTTCAACGTGCTCCTGCAGGTGCTCGACGATGGGCGCCTGACCGATGGCCAGGGCCGGACGGTCGATTTCTCGAACACCATCATCATCCTGACCTCGAACCTCGGATCGCAATATCTCGCCTCGCTCGGCGAGGACGAGCCGGCCGAGAAGGTCGAGCCGCAGGTGATGGAGGTCGTCCGCGCCCACTTCCGCCCGGAATTCCTCAACCGCTTGGACGAGATCATCCTGTTCCATCGGCTTTCGGCGGGGCACATGGGCCCGATCGTCGATATCCAGGTCGCGCGGCTGCTGAAACTGCTCGAGGATCGCAAGATCCGGATCGAGCTGACCGATGCAGCGCGCGCCTGGCTAGGTCGCGTCGGCTACGACCCGGTCTACGGTGCCCGGCCGCTAAAGCGTGCGATCCAGAAATATCTGCAGGACCCGTTGGCGGACAAGATCCTTGCCGGGGAGATCAAGGACGGACAGGTAGTCCGCGTCGACGAGGGCGAAGGCGGGCTGGTCATCGCGCCCACGAACGAGCAGGTCAGCGAAGCCGCGGAGTAAGCTAGTGGGGTCCGTCCGTGGCTTCGTACAGGCGGCAGACCATCGTCCGCTCGTGCTCGCTCAAGTGAGGGTTCCACGTATCGACGATTAGGACCGCGCGGTCTTCGCCGCTTCGGTTCCACGCCTCGTGCTCGATCGTGTCGTCGAAGACGAAAGCCTCGCCTTTGCGCCACTCCCTCGTCTCTCCACCGACGCGAAAGGCGCAGCCGAGAGGGACGATCAACGGCAGATGGACGATGCTCCGCACGTTGGTGACGCCAGTGTGCGGCGGGATGTGGCTGCCGGCCTTCAGGATCGAGAAGAAGACCGCTGGCGCTCGTCCCTCGATCCGGCACAAAGGGAGCGCTTCAGCGAGAGCGGCAGTCCGCGGGGCCCGCGTGCAATTTTCGTCGATCCGCTTACCTTCCTTCCACAAGTGGAAGGCGCCCCAGTCGAGCGACTTGTCCAAGGCCGACCATTTGCTTGCCGGCGTGCCGGGCGCCATCGCAATATAAGGCTCCAGTGCCTGAGCGCGGTCGGTCAGGATTGCCTGAAGCTCGGCCAGGATTTCGCCGGTCGCCGCCTCAAGCTCGCCCAGCCAGGGGAAATGCTCGCGATCGAAGAACTCGTCTGCCGGCAGGAACGGGTAGTGCAGGCCTTCGCATTGATTGGCATAGATCGCGCGACGTCCGAGCATGGCCCCCGCAGCGGCTTGAAGGCGACGGCTATCCCGGGCGCTGGCTTCCGCGAGGTCGCCCGCCAAGCGCTCATCGACTGCTTCGGCAAGCTTCCGACTTTGTCCTTCCACATAGGACTTCGCCCGCTCGATCAGCTGAACGAACTCGGCTGACCGATCCCCAATTCCCGCCGACAAGCTGATCACCGCGCTCCACCGCTGAGCTGCCAGCGCCTCCTCTCCCAGCCGCTCGTGAAGCTCCGCTAGACGGATCAATGCCAGCAGGTCGCGCTGATCGATCATCAGGACGCGTTCGAGCGCGGCGCGCTCTGCCTCGGGGTCGCCAAGCTCGCGCTGCGCCCTTGCGAGGTTCATCCAAAGCGGCGGCGCGCCAGGGTCCCGGCTGCAGGCAATGTGGAAATGCTCGGCGGCCGAGCGAGGGTCGCGGCGTTCCAGCGCTTCTAGTCCCAGGGCATTCCTTGCAGCGGGCTGATCAGCGTCGATTGCGAGCACTGCTTCAAGATGCCCCCGCGCTCGGTCTGCGCGGCCCGCCTGCCTGGCGCGTTGTGCCTCTGCGAGATGATGCTGGATGCTCCCGGCCGACATGCCCAGGAGTTGAGACCGACGATACTATGCGGTCAAGGGCAGCCGGCTTGTCTTACGCATGGACCTGCCTGCGCCCTCTCGAGTGCCTGCTTGTCCTCCGCCTTGCGGACCGCCCATTCCGCGCGAGTTGCGCAGATCCGCTTCGTCGCGAGGCGGCTGCCGATCGGCTTGATAGTCTCGCAGATCCTCTCGTTGGGATCGCCGAGGTTGGTATTGGGGGCCAATTGCTTCTCCGGCGCAGCCGACGCGATCGAGGCAAAAGTCAGCGCAACGAGGGCAGATACGCGTACGAACATTTTCGGCTCCTCCTTAGCAGGCGGGCTTCCCGCTGCCTGAATTATGAGTAAGCATGCAGGGACTTTTCTGGGCAGCTTCCAGGGCTTCACGGTCCTGGCGTTTGCGCTCAGCCCATTCCGCCCGCGTGCCGCAGAACTTCTTGGTAGCGAGGCGACTTCCCACCATCGTGATCTTCTCGCAAATCCGCTCGTTCGGATCGCCGACATTATGATTTGGGGCGATCTGCTTGCCCGAGGCTGGAGTTGAAACCTGATCCTGAGTCTGAGCGATCGCGGCGCACGGCAGGAACAGGCCCGCCACAAGGAGTAAGCGCTTCAACATAAGGTTGGCCCTCCATTCTTGGCAGCGGGCGTCGTCTGGCATGGACCGCCGATCATCTTCTGGGCCTGCTCGACCGCTTGGCGATCCAGTCGCCGTCTTTCTTCCCATTCAGCGCGGGTCGCGCAGACCCGCTTCTTCGCCAGGCGCGTTCCTACAGGGATGATATTCTCGCAAATCCTTTCGTTCGGATCGCCGGCCGCCGAGCTGGCCGGAGCGGCTTGCGCGAAGAGCGGAGCGGGGATCGCAATCAGCGACAGTGCGGCAATCAACGGAGCAAAGCGCTTCAGCATACAATCTCCAGCTCTAGCAGACCGAGGATCCGTTCGTTTTCACGCCTGAACAGGTCGATCCGGTTATCGATCGCTGTATCTTTTCCGCGTCCTGCCGATCCTGCAGACGCCGTTCGGCCCACTCGGCCCTCGTTGCACAGACGCGCCTCTTCGCGAGGCGGCTTCCGATCTGCGGCATGTTCTCGCAGATCTTTTCGTTGGAGTCGGCAGCATTTGCGGCAGGTGCTGCCGCGGGTCCGGGCGACGCAGTGCCGGTCATCGCTAAAGCAACGAGGTACACGACCATAAGCCGCCTCCAGGAGAAGCGATTGGGCCAGAACCGCAGACGCGACGATGGCCCAAATTTGGTTTGTGAACCTGAGTTGTCGACTACGGCAAGGCGGATTCGACCAACGGCGGACTAGGCTTGGGCGGCCTTCTTCTCGGCCTGAAGGCTGGCTTCGGCGTCGAAATAGGCTTCCTGCCGGTCGACACTCCAATAGCGCAATTCGTGCAGCGGAATCCGGGCGCCGGTTACGGCGCAGATCACATGGTCGCCGTTCGACAGCACTCGAAACGTCCCCGGAAGGTAGTGAAGGCGCGCCGCGCGTCCGGCTCCACTCATCAACATAATTCAGTCCTCAGGCTCGTCGAACAGGCCTCGTTGCGGAGCGACATAGGGTGCCCGCTTCGGCCGCTCAACCCGCTGCGGCGCGGCTGGGCCCGATCCCACCGTCGCATCGACCCTGCCGTCGCCGAAGTGCAGCGTCAGCTCTCGCGCTTTTTCCGCGTCGGCGGCATGGGTCAGCGTCTTGCCGACCCTGTCGGTGACTCGCGCAAACCCCCTGTTCAGTGGACGGTCCGGGTGCGCGAGCTCGGCGAGCCGCCAAAGCGACTCCAGCCGGTCGTGGGCCCGGACAATCCGCTCGGTCAGCAGCTCGCCGCGAAGCCTGGGCGCGACCGCGCTTAGGTCGGCTCGGGCATGCGCAGCTCGTGCCGCCAGGGCGCGCGGCATACGTGCGACAAGTTCATCCACCCGCTGCGTCTTCGGCGCGAACAGCGCTTGAGGCTCCGGCCAGCGATGCACCGTCAGGTCGAGCCGCTCGCGGGCGCGGCGGGCATGGGACGTAAGGCACGACGCCGACCGGCGCCCGAGGTCGTCGACCAGCGCCATCAGCTCGGCCCGGACCGGCACCGCCAGCTCCGCCGCAGCCGTCGGCGTCGGGGCACGCATGTCGGACGCGAAGTCGATCAGTGTCGTGTCCGTCTCGTGTCCGACAGCAGAGATGAGCGGGATGGACGACTCCGCGGCGGCGCGAACCACTTCCTCTTCATTGAAAGCCCAGAGATCCTCGATCGAGCCGCCGCCGCGCGCCACGATCAGCAGGTCCGGGCGGGGCACGGGTCCGCCGGGCCGGATCGCGCCGAACCCACGGATCGCCTGCGCGACCTTGGTTGACGCGCCCTCGCCCTGCACGGGCACCGGCCAGACGATGACATGGGTCGGACAGCGGTCCTCGAGCCGATGCAGGATGTCGCGGATGACGGCCCCGGTCGGTGACGTCACCACGCCGATGATCCGCGGCATGAAGGGCAGCCTGCGCTTGCGTTCGGCATCGAACAGCCCCTCGGCAGCAAGCGCCCGGCGGCGCTTGTCGAGCAGCGCCATCAGCGCCCCCTCGCCCGCCAGCTCCATCCGTTCGACGACGATTTGGTACTTGGACCGACCCGGATAGGTGGTCAGCTTGCCCGTCGCGATGACCTCCGCCCCGTCCTCGGGACGGAAGGCGAGCGTCTGCGCCGAGCTTCGCCAGACGACGGCGTCCATGCAGGCCCCCTCGTCCTTCAGCGAGAAATAGCAGTGGCCCGAAGCGTGCCGCTTGAACCCGGAGATTTCGCCGCGCACCCGGACACGGCCGTAGGACGTCTCGATTGTCCGCTTGAGCGACATGGACAGTTCGGACACTGACAGCGCAGGCGCGTTGTCGCCCGCCTGTGCCTGGGCTAACAGGCCACCGCCGCTGTCTTCGGGGAGATCCATGAACGTCCTGCTTTTGGGTTCGGGTGGACGCGAAGATGCGCTCGCGTGGCGATTGAGGCAATCGCCGAGCGTCGACGACTTGATCGCCGCGCCCGGCAATCCCGGAATAGCGCGCTGGGCCGAGTGCGTCTCCCTCGACCCCTGCGATCCGGAGGCGGTGACCGCACTCGCCACAGAACGCGGCGTCGGCCTCGTGGTCGTCGGGCCTGAAGCGCCGCTGGTCGCCGGCATTGCGGACGTTCTTCGCGAGGCGGGCTTCGCGGTTTTCGGACCCAATGCCGCCGCCGCGCAGCTCGAAGGGTCCAAGGGTTTCACCAAGGACCTCTGCACGGCGAACGGGATTCCCACTGCCGGCTATGTCCGCGTCGAAACGGTCGCCGCGGCTCGCGACGCGCTCAAGCAATTCTCCATCCCGGTCGTGATCAAGGCCGACGGCCTTGCCGCAGGCAAGGGCGTGACCGTCGCCATGTCTCGCGGGGAAGCCGAGGCCGCGATCGATGCCGCAGGCGACGGCCCTATGGTCATTGAGGAGTTCCTGGAAGGCGAGGAAGCCAGCCTGTTCGCATTGGTCGACGGTGAAACGGCCGTTGCCCTGGCGTCGGCCCAGGACCACAAGCGTGTCGGCGAGGGCGACACCGGGCCGAACACCGGCGGAATGGGCGCCTACAGCCCGGCCCCCGTTTTGACTCCCGATCTGGAGCGCCAGGCCATGGACGAAATCGTCCGGCCCACTGTGCAGGCGCTTGCGGAGGCGGGCACACCGTTCTCGGGAGTCCTCTATGCGGGCCTCATGCTCACCGGCGAGGGCCCGAAGCTCATCGAATATAACGTCCGCTTCGGCGATCCCGAGTGCGAAGCGATCATGCCGCGCGTCGAGGGCGATTTTGCCGAGCTGCTTCACGCGGTCGCCACGGGACGGCTGGATCAGGTGAAGACCAAGCTGTCGCCCCACCATGCCGTGACCGTCATCGTCGCCGCGCACGGTTACCCCGATACCCCCAAAGGCGGCGGCCTCATCCGCGAGATCGAGGCGGCCGAGCAGATTCCGGGCGTGACCGTGTTCCACGCAGGCACCGAGCGTTCGGGCGAGAGCCTAGTGGCGAAGGGCGGGCGCGTTCTCGCCGTAACCGCAGTCGCGGACACCTTCGCCAATGCCCGGGCCCGCGCCTATCGCGCCGTCGACCAGATCGATTTTGCCGACGGTTTCCATCGCAAGGATATCGGCTGGCGCGAGCTGGAGCGCGCTGGCGCGCTCGCCGATCAATGAACCTGCTCTGGGACCTCTACTGGCCGGTAATCGTGGCGGCCGCCGTCGCCGGCGTGATCGCGGGCGCCTTCGGCTTCCGGCGCAAGAAGCGCGGACGCTTCTCGCTTGCGGCAGGCATCGCGGCAAGCCTCCTGCTCGCCTGGATCTGGCATGGACCGATCGGCACCGCTGAGCGCTACGTAACGTCGGTCGAACGCCAGACCCGCCATGTCCTCGTCGACTGGGAAATGCCCTCTGTACGAGCGGTCGTGGCTCGCGATCCGGTGAAACGGACTCTCATCCTTTCGGGGCCGGCGGACGATTTCCAGCGCGCCGAGCTCGTTCGAATCCTCAACTACGTTCCGGGTGTCGGCAACGTCCGCTGGGCGAATTCGCCGGAAGCTTTCACGCTTCCGTTGCTTGTGGAGACGGAACTGGCGGCGCTTATCAGCTTTGGAATAGGGCTCGTGCTGGCCTATCTGCTCGAGCTTCGTCGGCGCTCGCGCGCGCAATGGAGTTGGTGATGAATCTTGGCGACAATCTTTGGCTGATCATCATCGCGATTGTCGTAATCGCGATCATAGCATTCCTGCTGCTCAGACCGCGGCAGCGCGTGCAGCTGAGCGATTCCACTCCCCTGCGGCCGCATATGATCGACCCGAAACCCGAAGCCGAAGGCAGAGGACTGGACGGCGAGGCGGCCGCCGCTGCCAGCGATGTGGTCGGCGAGATCATCGGGGCACCCGTCCACGAGGCGCTCGCGGGCGGCGAGGAACGCGATGAGTTCACCCAGCTCAAAGGTGTCGGCCCGAAGTTCGCGGACGCCCTCCGCGCCCAGGGCATCCACCGCTTCGAGCAATTGTCCAAGCTAACGCCCGTAGAGATCGAACGGCTGGATTCTCAGCTCGGTCCGTTCCGCGGACGGCTCCAGCGCGATCGTGTCGTGGAGCAGGCGGATTATCTCGGCCGCGGAACGGACCGAGCTGAGAATCCAGCCGTTCGATCTCTACGGGCG
>Ga0247820_10001902_pt1 | contig 11746 bp, 9 predicted proteins | sample 13C_Glucose_Day1_2_FD_192480 | JGI IMG/M metagenome (GOLD analysis project Ga0247820, IMG submission 192480) | Soil microbial communities from agricultural site in Penn Yan, New York, United States - 13C_Glucose_Day14 | ecosystem: Environmental > Terrestrial > Soil > Agricultural land | place...
CCCTTCGACAAGGTCTGCTACATCGGCTGCGGCGTGACCACCGGCATCGGCGCCGTGATCTTCACGGCCAAGGTCGAAGCCGGCGCCAACGTGGTGGTCTTCGGCCTCGGCGGCATCGGCCTCAACGTGATCCAGGGCGCGAAGATGGTGGGCGCCGACAAGATCATCGGCGTCGACCTGAACCCGGCGCGCGAGGCGATGGCACGCAAGTTCGGCATGACGCACTTCATCAACCCGAAGGACACGCCGAACGTGGTCGATGCCATCGTGCAGCTGACCGACGGCGGCGCCGACTACAGCTTCGAGTGCATCGGCAACACGCAGGTGATGCGCCAGGCGCTCGAATGCACGCACAAGGGCTGGGGCCGCAGCATCATCATCGGCGTGGCCGAGGCCGGCGCCGAGATCAGCACCCGGCCGTTCCAGCTGGTCACGGGCCGCAAGTGGGAGGGCTCGGCCTTCGGCGGCGCGCGCGGCCGCACCGACGTGCCGAAGATCGTCGACTGGTACATGGAGAACAAGATCAACATCGACGATCTGATCACGCACACCATGCCGCTGGAAGACATCAACAAGGGCTTCGACCTGATGAAGCGCGGCGAGTCGATTCGTGGAGTGGTTCTCTACTAGCGCCGCCATGACGCGCATGGAGCCGCTGCGAACGATCCGGGCCGGCGTGCTCGAGATCGCGTACTTCGAGGCCGGCCCCGTCGATGGCCCGCCGGTGCTGCTGATGCACGGCTTTCCGTACGACATCCACAGCTACGCCGAGGTGGCGCCGATGCTGGCCGCCGCGGGCTGCAGGGTGATCGTGCCCTGCCTGCGCGGCTACGGCGCGACGCGCTTCCTGCACGACGCGACGCCGCGCTCGGGCGAGCAGGCGGCGCTCGGCGCCGACCTGCTGGCGCTGCTCGACGCGCTGGCGATCCCGCGCGCCGTGCTCGCGGGTTACGACTGGGGCGGGCGCGCGGCCTGCGTGGTGGCGGCGCTGTGGCCCGAGCGCTGCGCCGGACTGGTTTCGTTCAACAGCTACAACATCCAGGACATCGCGCAAGCGATGCGCCCGGAGCCGGCCGAGAACGAGCACCGGCTCTGGTACCAGTACTACTTCCACAGCGAGCGCGGCCGGGCCGGGCTCGCCGCCGACCGGCGCGGCATCGCGCGCCTGCTGTGGCGGCTCTGGTCGCCGACCTGGGCCTTCGACGAGGCGACATTCGAGCGCAGCGCGGCGGCCTTCGATCATCCCGATTTCGTCGCGGTGGTGATCCACTCGTACCGCCACCGCTTCGGCCTGGTGCCCGGCGACCCGGCCTGTGCCGCCATCGAGGCGCGGCTCGCCGCACAACCGCCGATCCGCGTCCCCGCCATCACCTTCGACGGCGCCGACGACGGCGTGCGCCCGGTGAGCGACGCGTCGGCCCACGCCCACCGCTTCACCGGCCCGCGCTCGCACCGCGTCGTGCCCGGCGTCGGCCACAACATGCCGCAGGAGGCGCCGCGCGTGTTCGCCGACGCGGTGCTCGAACTCATTTCCGCATCGAATCCATGACAGACAGCCTCAAGACACTTTCCGAGCACCGCTGCTTCGGCGGCACGCTGCGCTTCCACGAACACGAGGCGCGCGAAATCGGGCTGCCGATGCGCTTCTCGGTCTTCCTGCCGCCGCAGGCGGCGCACGGCCCGGTGCCGGCCGTGCTGTATCTCGCCGGCCTGACCTGCAACGACGAGACCTTCATGGTCAAGGCCGGGGCCCAGCGGGTGGCGGCCGAACTCGGCCTGGCGCTGATCGCGCCCGACACCAGCCCGCGCGGCCCCGCGGTCGAAGAGATCGAAGGCGCGACCGCCAGCTGGGATTTCGGCATCGGCGCCGGCTTCTACCTCGACGCCTCCGAGGCGCCGTGGGCGGAGCACTGGCGCATGGAGAGCTGGATCGTCGAAGAGCTGCTGCCCCTGATCGCGCAGCAGCTGCCGGTCGATGCCGAACGCATCGGCATCTTCGGCCATTCGATGGGCGGTCATGGCGCGTTGACGCTCGCGCTGCGCCATCCGGGCCGCTTCAAGTCGCTGTCGGCGCTGGCGCCGATCTGCGCACCCACGCAATGCCCGTGGGGCGAGAAGGCCTTCGGCGGCTACCTCGGTGCCGACCGTGCCCGCTGGCTGTCGCACGACGCCAGCGCGTTGATGCAGGCCCAGGCCTCGGCACCCTACCCGCAGGGCATCCTCATCGACCAGGGCCTGGGCGACAAGTTCCTGGCCGAGCAGTTGCACCCGCAGCTGTTCGAGGCCGCCTGTGCCACCGCCGGCCAGCCGCTCACGCTGCGCCGCCATGCGGGCTACGACCACGGCTACTACTTCATCCAGAGCTTCGTCGCGGACCACCTGGCGCACCATGCCGAACGCCTGAACGCGCGATGACCCCCACCCCCGCTTTCCTCCCCTTGTTGAGCTACGAGGTCAACAGCGCCTCGGACGCGCTGCGCCGCAGCGCAGCCCTTCGGTTCAGACGCGAGCACGACGTGAGCCTGATGGAATGGCGCACGCTCGCGCTGATCGAGCATCTGCAGCCGGTCACGCTGCGTGCCCTGACCGACTATTCGAGCACCGACAAGGCCCAGATCAGCCGCATCGTGAGCGCGCTGGTGGAGCGCGGCCTGGTGGAGCGGCGCGCCCACAGCACCGATGCCCGGTCGGCCGAGCTCGTGCTCACCGTGGCGGGCCGCAAGAAGGTCAAGGGCCTGGCCCGCACCGCGCAGCTGCGCGACCGCAGCTTTCGCGGCGAGTTGAGCGCGCAAGAGGCCGACCAGCTGGTCGCCATGCTTCGCAAGCTCAAGGCCAAGGCGATCGCGCTGATCGAGGAAGAAGACAAGGTCCAGGCCTAGCGCGACGGCGCGGCGCCGCTCAGCGGCCCGGCTCCTCGGGCCGCGGATCGTGGAAATTGCCGGCCTCGAAGCGCACCAGGTCGTCGCCTGGATCGAAGCCGACGCCAGCCGGGTCACCGCCTTCGGCCACCACCTTCACCTGCTCTGCGATCAGCCGCCGCAGCAGCGCGATGCCGCGGTCGCTGGTCGCCAGGTTCTCGTGCGAGTGCCAGGTGATGTCGCCCTGGCTCTTCTGCGCCTCGTAGTCGCCCGGGAAGCTGCGGTGCTCTTGCGGCGTGAGTTCGCTCCAGAGCTTGCCGCCCTGGCGCGAACGGAATCCCCTGAGCTCGCCCGCCGTGCGGACGCGCGCCACGGTGTAGATGCGGAAATTCGTGTCGTCGATCGGCAGCACGAAGCCGAGCGACTCGACCCGCACGTACTGTCCGACGCGCGGATTCGGCACCACCCGCCAGGTCGGCACGCAGGCCTCGGTCACGCGGCGGAAGATCGAGCCGTCGTCGAGCGTGCGCAGCGAGGTCACCTTGACGCCGCGCGCCGTGGTGTCGAAGCGGATCGTCGGCGCCCGCAGCATCGCGTCGGTGAACTGCGCGCCCGAGAAGCTGCCGTGCAGCACCATCACGTGCCACGGATCGACCACGTTCTCGTAGTGCTGGAACCAGTTGCAGTCGACGATCACCGGGCCGCCGCCGCCGATGCTCTGGTCGTCGGCCTCGAGGAACTCGCCCTGCTCCAGATTTTCGAAGGGCTCGAAGCGCGGCAGCACCGGCTGGCGCTGCGGCGGGCCCATGTAGGCCCAGATCAATCCGTAGCGCTCGGCCACCGGATAAGCCGGCTGCAGCATGCGGCCCACACGGGTGCCGCCATCGGGCTCGCAGGGCTGTTCCAGGCATTGGCCGCCGGGGCCGAACTTCCAGCCGTGGTAGCAGCAGCGGATGCCGTCGTTCTCGACCTTGCCGTAGAGCAGGGAGGCGCCCCGATGGGCGCAGCGCGGGTGCAGCAGGCCGGGCTCGCCGTTGCCGGCCCGGAACAGGATCAGGTCCTCGCCGAGCACGCGGATCTGGCGCGGCGTGTCGCCGGCATCGCCGGCCAGGCCGACCGGATGCCAGTAGCGGCGCAGCAACTCGCCCATCGCGGTGCCGCGCCCGGTGCGCACGAGCTCGTCGCGAATGACGGGCTCCGGCAGTTCGTAGGCGCTGCGGATCGGAATGGTGCGCAAAGGCTTTTGCGGTGCGTTCATGTGGGGGATTCCTTCGGGTGCTTCACTCCGGCTCGACACCGGCGGCCTTCATCAGCGCCAGCCATTGCGGCGCGTCGCGCTTGTAGACCTCGGCCAGTTCCTCCGGCGTGCTGGCGATCGGGTCCTGGCCCTGGTCGAGCAGGCGCTGCGAGACATCCGGGGTGCGGATCGCGGCGACGAAGGCCTTGTGGAGGCGGTCGATGACCGGCTTGGGCGTGCCGGCGGGCACATAGACGGCCACGTAGCCCGCGAGTTCGAAGCCCGCGAAACCCTGTTCGCCGAAGGTGGGCAGCTCGGGCAGGCCGCCCGAGCGGCGCGGGCCGGTCATGCCGAGCGCCTTGATGGCATTGGCGCGCACCAGCGGCCGGGCGCTGACCGGACTCGAGAAGGTGGTGTCGAGCACGCCGCCGCGCACGTCGCTGAGCGCGGCCACGTCGCCCTTGTAGGGCACGTGCTGCATCTCGAGGCCGTAGCGCGTGCGCAGCAGCTCGCCGAACAGATGCGCCGACGAGCCCTTGCCCCAGGTGCCGTAGGAGATCGGGCGCTTCTGCGCCCTGGCCCATTCGGCGAACTCCTTCAGGTTGTTGTAGGGCGCCGTGGCGGGCCCGGCGAACATCACGCTGCCGAGCGAGACCAGCGTGACCGGCGCGAAGCCGGCCACCGGGTCGTAGGGCAGCTTCTTGTAGGCGCCGGCGTTGTTGATGGTGGTGCTGCTCGTGGTGACCAGCACCGTGTAGCCGTCGGGCGCCGACTTGGCGGCGGCATCGGCGCCGACGATGGTCGCGGCGCCGGGCTTGGGGTCCACCACCACCGGCTGGCCGACCTCGATCGCCACCCTGTCGGTCATCGCGCGCACAGCCACGTCGATCGCGCCGCCCGGCGAGAACGGAACGATCACGCGGATCGGCTTGGCCGGAAAGGGCTCCTGGGCCCAGGACGCCGGCCAGGCGCCTGCCGCCATCGCCGCCGAGAGCAGGCGCAGCGCATCCCTGCGTCCGCCGTCGAATATGTGGTGCATCGCGTCTGTCTCCGTGGGGTTCCAATATTGTTGATGCTATCAACGATATCCGGGGACGTCAACGAAGCACAATCGACTCCCCTCGACCGGCCATCCGAATGAAACACACCCTCCCGCCCCTGCCCGAACGCGAAGACATCGCCCTGCTCGAACCTTTCGAAGGCCTGGGCCTGGATGCCATCCGGGTGGTCGCCACGGCGCAGGACGCGGCGCACGCCCTGGCGGCGCTGCAGGCCAGCCGCGTGGTCGGCTTCGACACCGAATCGAAGCCGACCTTCGCCAAGAACGAAGTCTCGGGCGGACCGCACGTGCTGCAGTTCGCCACCCGCGACCAGGCCTGGCTGTTCCAGCTGCACCGCAGCGAATTCCACGACACGCTGGCGGCGCTGCTCGGCAGCGCGGAACTGGTCAAGGCCGGATTCGGCCTGTCGAGCGACCTGAACCTGATCCGCCAGCGCTTCGGCATCGAGCCCCAGGGCGTGCTCGACCTCGACAGCGAATTCCGCCGCCGCGGCTACCGCCGCTCGGTCGGTGTGAAGACCGCGGTGGCGCTGGTGTTCGATCGGCGCTTCGTCAAGTCGCGCAAGGCGACGACGTCGAACTGGGCCAACCGGCAGCTGACGGACGCCCAGTTGCGCTACGCGGCCAACGATGCCTATGCGGCGATCCGCGTCTTCGACGCCCTGGGAATGGGCTCTCCCCCAGGTTGACTCACTTCGTGTAGTCGCCCACCCCCTTGCGGGGGCGATACCTGCGGCCCGGCAGAGCCGGTTCCGCGCGGACTGTTGCTCGCCCCCAGGTCGGGCTCACTTCGTGTAGCCTTCCCACCCCCTGCCGGGGGCGATACCTGCGGCCCGGCAGAGCCGGTTCCGCGGTATCCCTGGCGAAGACGCGCGCCGCAAAAGGGCGACTTCGCGCTCACAGCCAAGCCCGCACCTGCGCCACGAGTTCCGGCAACGGCGCGGCGGCGTCGACCGCCAGCACGCCCGCCTCGCCGACCGGGGATTCCAGCGTCGCGAACTGGTTGGCGACCAGGCTGGCCGGGAACATGTGCTCGCCGGCGCGCGAGGCCACGCGGCGCTCGGCCTCCTGCGGCGTCAGTTCCAGGAAGACGAAACGCAGTCCCGGCACCGCCGCGCGCAGGCGCTCGCGGTAGTCGCGCTTCAGGGCCGAGCAGGTCAGGACCGCACCCTGGCGCCGGCCGGCCAGTTCCTGGCCCAGGGTCGCCAGCCAGTCCGCGCGGTCGGCATCGGTGAGCGCGATGCCGGCGCGCATCTTGCTGACGTTTGCGGCGGAGTGGAAGTCGTCGCCCTCGATCAGCGGCAGCGCGCAGTCGCGCGCCAACGCCGCGCCGAGGCTCGACTTTCCGCAGCCGGAAACACCCATCACCACCATCCATGCGATCGTCATCGTGTCGGGAACGTAAAGCTTTTCCATTCACGCCATTGTGTGTCCATCTCTACTTATGATGGCAGACTTCGTCCAGAAGTAACAAGTCGTTTCCATGGTCCAGCTCGCCCTGCGTCGTCCGTACACCTTCATCGTGATGGCGATGCTGATCGTGCTGGCCACGCCCTTCGTGCTGCTTCGGATGGCGACCGACATCTTTCCGGAGATCAACATTCCGGTGATCAGCATCATCTGGAACTACGGTGGCCTGCCGGCGCAGGAGATGGGCCAGCGCATCGCCGGGCAGACCGAGCGCAGCCTGACCACCACGGTGAGCGACATCGAGCACATCGAGTCGCAGTCGCTGGCCGGCGTGACCGTGATCAAGGTTTTCTTCCAGCCGACCGCCAACATCGAGACCGCGATCGCCCAGGTGGTGGCCTCGATGCAGACCCAGGTGCGGCAGCTGCCGCCGGGCATCACGCCGCCGCTGGTGATCAAGTACTCGGCGTCCAGCATCCCGGTGATCCAGCTCGCGCTGTCGAGCCCGACCCGGCCCGAGAACGCGCTGTTCGACGCCGCGGTCAACCAGCTGCGGCCGCAGCTCATCACGATTCCCGGGGTGGCGGTGCCTTTCCCCTATGGCGGCAAGAACCGGCTGATCTCGGTCGACCTCGACACCCAGGCGCTGCAGGCGCGCGGCCTGTCGCCAGCGGACGTGGTGAACGCGGTCAACGCGCAGAACCTGATCCTGCCCTCGGGCACGGCCAAGTTCGGCGCCACCGAATACAGCGTGCGGCTGAACGGTTCGCCCGAGGTGCTGGCCGGCCTCAACGACCTGCCGGTGCGCACCGCGGCCGGTGCCACCACCTACCTGCGCGACGTCGCCAACGTGCGCGACGGCTTCTCGCCGCAGACCAACGTGGTCCGCCAGGACGGCGTGCGCGGCGTGCTGCTGTCGGTGCTCAAGAACGGCGGCGCCTCGACACTGGACATCGTCTCGAACCTGCGCGCGATGCTGCCGGTGGCGGCGCAGGGCATGCCGTCGGACATCAAGATCACGCCCCTGTTCGACCAGTCGGTGTTCGTCAAGGCCGCGGTGACCGGCGTGGTGGCCGAGGCCGTGCTCGCCGCCGCGCTGACCGCCGCGATGGTGCTGCTGTTCCTCGGCAACTGGCGCAGCACGCTGATCATCGCGCTGACGATTCCGCTGTCGATCCTGGCCTCGATCCTGGTGCTCTACGCCTTCGGCCAGACGCTCAACCTGATGACGCTGGGCGGGCTGGCGCTGTCGGTCGGCATCCTGGTCGACCAGGCGATCGTGACGATCGAGAACATCGAGCGTCACCTGCACATGGGCACCGAACTGAACGAGGCGATCCTGGTCGGCGCCGGCGAGATCGGACCCGCCGCCTTCGTCTCGACCTTGTGCATCTGCATCGTGTTCGTGCCGATGTTCTTCCTCTCGGGCGTGGCCAAGTTCCTGTTCGTGCCGCTGGCGATGGCCGTGGTGTTCGCGATGCTGGCCTCCTACCTGCTGTCGCGCACGCTGGTGCCGACCCTCGTGATGCTGCTGATGGGCGGCCACGGCCAGGCCGCGGTCGATGCGAGGCCCAGCCTGCTGCAGCGCGTCTACCGCCGTTTCGACCGCCGCTTCGAGCGCGTGCGGAGGGCCTACACGCTGGTGCTGTCGGCGCTGCTGGCCAAGCGCGGCGCCTTCATCGCGCTGTTCCTGGGCTTCTGCCTCTTGTCCTGCCTGCTGTATCCGGTGCTGGGGCGCGACTTCTTCCCGGGCGTGGACGCGGGCCAGATCCGGCTGCACATGCGCGCGCCCACCGGCACCCGCATCGAGGAGACCGCACGGCTGGCCGACGAGGTCGAGGCAGCGATCCGCGAACTGGTGCCCAAGGACCAGCTCGAGACCATCCTCGACAACCTCGGCGTGCCCAACAGCGGCATCAACCTCTCCTACAGCAACGCCGGCACCATCGGCACGCTCGATGGCGAGATCCTGCTGTCGCTGCGCGACGGCCACCGGCCGACCGAGGAGTTCGTCTCGCTGCTGCGGGCCGAACTGCCCAAGCGCTTTCCGGGCATCGAGTTCTTCTTCCAGCCGGCCGACATCGTCACGCAGATCCTCAACTTCGGCCTGCCGGCGGCGATCGACGTGCAGTTCGGCGGCAACGACGTGGCCGGCAATGCGGCGCGCGCGGCCGAGCTGGTGAAGGAGATCCGCAAGATCCCGGGCGCGGTCGACGCCCACGTGCACCAGCGGCTCGACGGTCCGGGGCTCAACCTGCAGATGGACCGCACGCGGCTGCAGCAGTTCGGCCTCACCGCGCAGAACGTCGGCCAGAACGTGCTGATCGCGCTGTCGGGCAGCTCGCAGACGCAGCCGGCCTTCTGGCTCAACCCGCAGAACGGCGTGGTCTACAACATCGCGGTGCAGACGCCGCAGTACGCGGTCGATTCGCTCGATTCGCTGCTCAACCTGCCGGTCGGCGCGGGCGGCGGCGCCGGCGGCTCGCCGCCGCAGCTGCTCGGCAACCTGGTCGAGGCGCGGCAGGGCCGGCAGCCGGCCGTGGTCTCGCGCTACAACATCCAGCCGGTGGTCGATGTCTATGTCAGCGTGCAGGGCACCGACCTCGCGAGCGTGGCGTCGAAGGTGCAGGTGCTGGTCGACGAGATGCGGCCGAAGCTCTCGCGCGGCAGCCAGGTGACGATCCGCGGCCAGGTGCAGACCATGCAGAGTTCCTTCATCGGGCTGGGCGTCGGCCTGGCAATGGCGATCGTGCTGGTCTATCTGCTGATCGTGGTCACCTTCCAGTCCTGGCTCGATGCCGCGATCATCATCACCGCCCTGCCGGCGGCACTGGCGGGCATCGCCTGGATGCTGTTCCTCACCGGCACCACGCTGAGCGTGCCGGCCCTGACCGGCGCCATCATGACCATGGGCGTGGCGACCGCCAACAGCATCCTGCTGGTGGCCTTCGCGCGCGAGCGGCTGGCCGCAGGCATTCCGCCGCTGTCGGCTGCGCTCGAGGCCGGCGCCACCCGCATCCGGCCGGTGCTGATGACCGCACTGGCGATGATCATCGGCATGATCCCGATGGCGCTCGGCATCGGCGAAGGCGCCGAGCAGAACGCGCCGCTGGGCCGCGCGGTGATCGGCGGCCTGCTGTTCGCGACCGTCTCGACACTGTTCTTCGTGCCGGCGGTCTACGCCGAGATCCACAGCCGCCGTGCCCACCGCCAGGCGGCGCGCGGCGCCGCTGCTTCCCATACGCTCGGGGCCGCGCCCCAGGAAAGCTGAGTCAATGAATGCAGCGCTGGGCCGCCCCAAGCAAATTCGCGCCGCAGTGCGGAGCACGGAGGTCAGCTTGTGACCGAGCAACGCCACGCGGCGCTGGGCATCCACCCGATCGCCGCCGATGAAGAAGGGGGCCAGGGCGACCTGCCCCGCCGGCGCCAGATCGTGCGCAGCACCCGCATCGCGGTACTGGTCGTGCTGGCCCTGCTGGCGATTGGCGCCGCCCGCACCGTCTATGTGCGCACGGCCAACGCCCGCGCGCTCGAAGCAGGGACCGCCGAGCGCGCCACCCAGTACGTCAAGACCGCCCTGCCGCAGACCGCGGGCAACGGCCAGACCCTGGCCTTGCCGGGCACCTTGCAGGGCTTCACGCAGTCGCCGATCTCGGCCCGTGCCAGCGGCTACCTCAAGCGCTGGACCAAGGACATCGGCAGCCGCGTCGAGAAGGGCGAGTTGCTGGCCGAGATCGAGACGCCGGAGATCGACCAGCAGCTGTCGCAGGCGATCGCTGCCCGCCAGCAGGCGGCCGCCGCACTCGAGCTCGCGAAGAGCACGGTGGCGCGCTGGGAAGGGCTGCGCAAGAAGGACGTGGTCTCGCAGCAGGACCTGGACGAGCGCCGCGGCGCGCTGGCCCAGGCCACCGCCAACCTCGCGGCGGCCGACGCCAACGTGCAGCGGCTGCGCCAGACCGAAGGCTTCAAGCGTGTGCTGGCGCCCTTCGCGGGCGTGGTCACGCGGCGCAATGTCGATGTCGGCGACCTGATCGATGCCGGTGCCGGCAATGGCGGCCGGGCGCTGTTCCAGCTGGCCCAGACCGATCCGCTGCGGGTCTACGTCAACGTGCCGCAGGCCTACGCCCAGCTCGTGAAGGAAGGCCAGCCGGTGGTCGTGACCCAGTCCGAGCTGCGCGGCCAGAGCTTCAAGGGCCAGGTGGCGCGGACCTCGGGCGCGATCGATGCGACGACGCGCATGATGCAGGTCGAGGTGGCGCTGCCGAACCGCGACGGCGTCCTGTTGCCGGGCGCGTACGTGCAGGTCTCGCTGCCGCTGACACCGAGCCGCGCGCTCACGATCCCCGCCAACGCGCTGCTGTTCCGGGCCGAGGGCACGCGGGTCGCGGTGGTCGATGCCGAGGGCAAGGTCAGGCTGCGCAGCGTCAGCCTCGGGCGCAACTACGGCGAGACCGTCGAGGTGATCGACGGCATCACGGCCGCCGACCGGCTGGTGCTCAACCCCTCGGACTCGCTGGCCGAAGGCGACGTGGTCGCGGTCGCGAAGGAGCCCGCGTGAGCCTTCGCAGGCTGGCTATCGCCGGCGCGGTCCTGCTGCTGGCCGGCTGCGTGGCCGGGCCCGACTACCGCAAGCCGGAGGTCGAGGTGCCGGTCAGCTGGCAGCTGGAGCAACCCTGGCGCCAGGCCGCCCCCGGCGATGCCGAGCCCAAGGGCCCATGGTGGCTGCGCTTCGGCGATCCGCAGCTCGACGCGCTGCAGCGCAAGGCGCTGGCCAACAGCCCGACGCTGGACCTCGCGAGTGCGCGGCTGGCGCAGGCGCGCGCCGCGCTGGCCGGCAGCGAAGCCGGCCGCTACCCTCAGGTGGGCCTGGGCTCGCGCGCCGCGCGCTTCAAGATCTCGGCCAACCGGCCGCTCACCAACTACGCGACCAACAATTTCTCGACGGTCCAGAACGACTTCGCGCTGACGCTGATCGCCAGCTACGAGCTCGACCTCGCGGGCCGGGTGCAGCGCTCGGTGGAAGGCGCCACCGCTTCCGCCGCGCAATCGGCCGCCGACCTCGAGAACACCCGGCTGCTGCTGACCGCGGACCTGGCCACGGCCTACTTCAGCCTGCGCGCGACGGATCTCGAGCTCGATGTGGTCGCGCGCTCGATCGAGGTGCAGCGCCGGGCGCTGCAC
>Ga0247820_10001903_pt1 | contig 11745 bp, 7 predicted proteins | sample 13C_Glucose_Day1_2_FD_192480 | JGI IMG/M metagenome (GOLD analysis project Ga0247820, IMG submission 192480) | Soil microbial communities from agricultural site in Penn Yan, New York, United States - 13C_Glucose_Day14 | ecosystem: Environmental > Terrestrial > Soil > Agricultural land | place...
AGTGGCGCACCGTCAGGGTGACCGAGCGCGATTCCGGCGAGACGCGCGACAGCTCGGCCCCCGGCTCGTCGCTGGTGAAGGTCTGGACCGTCTGGAACTCGACATTGTCGGGGAAGACCAGGGTCTGATCGGCGTCGAGGTAGCCCAGGGTCGGCGCCGCCTTGAACGTGCCCAGCCGCGCCCGCTTCAGACGCCCCACGGCGTTGACCGCGTCCCGCTCCAGAAAGCCCGACAGGTCCACGCTGACCGATCCGTCCGCCCCCGTCTCGACCACCTCGCCGGACCAGACCACCGACGGGGCGAAGGAGGCGGCGACCGCGTTCACCTGATCGGCGTCGGCGTCCACGGCGCGGAACCGGGTGTTCTCGAACTCAGCGAAGACACGGTTGCCCACCTTGCGGAAGGCCACGACCTGGGCCGACCCCAGACCCGAGCGGTCCAGACCGGCCCCGTCCATGCCCAGCCCCGCCGACAGGCCCGGCTGATAGAGATAGCGCCCCAGCACCCCGTCCGCGCCCGGCGCGGGCAGACGCACCGTCGCCCTGCCCTTCTGCCGATCCAGCTTCACCCCGAACAGGCCGTCCTGCCAGGCGGACGCCGTCGCAGCGGCCGGGCTTCCCGTTTGCGCCAGAACCGGCGCCGCCCCGGCGGCCACGACCAATCCGGCGACGCTCGCCAGCAGAACCTTGCGCAACATGAGCCGCCCCCCGCGGTTGACTGAGATTTACTGGACGCCGAGCGCCAGGGCGTCGGGACGACGGGTGTCCGCCGCGCCCAGGAATCGATCGCCCTCGATCATGATGGACTGGGTGCTGCCCATTGTCATGGACGGGCGGACCGTATGGCCGCGCTCGCGCAGCAGGCGTTCGACGTCGGGCGAGAAGCCGCCTTCCAGCTCCAGCGGGCTGTCGCCGCCGCCCTGGTTCAGGCGCGGCCGCATGGCCGCCTCGGCGATGTTCAGCTGGTGGTCGATGACGTTGGAGATCAGCTGCACCATGGTGGCGATGATGTAGCCGCCGCCCGGCGTGCCGGTGACCAGCCAGGGCTTGTCGTCGTCGAACACGATCATCGGCGTGATGGTCGAGCCCAGACGCTTGCCGGGCGCCGGCGAGTTCGGCTCGCCCCGGGTCCCCCACGAGAAGTTGTCCAGCGAGTTGTTCAGCAGGATGCCCGTCCCCACCGGCGCCACGTGCGCGCCGTAGGAGTTGGACAGGGTGTAGGTGTTCGACACCGCATTGCCGTGGACGTCGGCCACCGAATAATGGGTCGTGTCCTGGCTCTCGTACGGATAGGGATTGCCCTCGGGGATGTCGGCGGCGGCCAGCGAGCGGTCCATGCGGATCAGCTTGACCCGCTCGGCGGCGAATTCCTTGCTGGCCAGCCCCTGCGCCGGCGTCGTCCACTGCGGCGCCCCGCCGATCAGGCGACGGTCCGAGGAGACGATCTTCATCGCCTCCGAAATCAGGTGCAGGCTGTCGACGCTGCCCCAGCGCAGGTCGCGCATGGGGAAGTGCTCCAGCAGGTTCAGCCCCTCGGCCACGCTGACGCCCGAGGCCGTCGGCGGCATGTAGGCGATGCGATGGTCTCGATAGGTGGACCAGATGGGCGCGGTCACGTCGGCGCGGTAATCGGCCAGATCCTGTGCATCCATGATCCCGCCGCGCGCCTGCACGCCCTCGACGATCTTCCGGGCCAGTTCGCCGCGATAGAAGGCGTCCGCCCCGCCCTGCTGCACCTGACGCAGGCTCCAGGCCAGTTGCGGCTGCTTGAACAGTTCCCCCGCGCGATAGGGCGTGCCGTCGGCCTTCAGATAGGCCTCGCGCGCGCCGGGATCGGTGGCCAAAACCGTGGCGCGGCCCGCCGTGGCGTCCGCCTCGCCGTCCGACAGGATGACGCCGTCCTCGGCCAGCTTGACCGAAGGCGCCACCACCTGGGCCCAGGTCAGGACGCCGAACCGCTTGTGCGCCTCCCACATGCCCGCGACCGTGCCGGGCACCGAGACGTTGCGGAAGCTGGACGGCGCGCGGCGGTCGAACTTGCCGCTGTCGTCCAGCAGGAAGTCCGGCGTCACAGCGCGCGGCGCCGTGCCGTAATAGTTGATGGCGATGTCCTGGGCCGGACGATCCGCCGTCGCCGCCATGTGGACGATCATGTAGCCGCCGCCGCCGATATTGCCCGCGCGCGGCAGGGTCACGGCCTCGGCGAAGGCCACCGCCACCGCCGCATCCACGGCGTTTCCGCCCTGCTTCAGGATATCCACGCCGACCTGGGTCGCCAGGGCGCTCTGGCTCACCACCATGCCGCCGCGCCCGATCGTCGGGCTGTGGATCTGGCCGTAGTTGACGATGTCGCCGCCGCTGCCGACCGCAGGCCGCGTCTGGCCCGGCGCCTGCTGCGCCATCGCCGGCGCCGCCAGCAGGGCCGCCGCGGCGACCGCCAGAATCTTCAGATGAGAACGCATGGCCACCCCGTCACAATTGGCTCTGAACTATCGCACGCGCCCACATCAGAACGCCCTTTGACAGCGATAGCATTGCTCAAAGACGGAACTCAACGCCCAATTCCAGTGATTAGTTTGCTCATTATATTGAATAACAGCAATATTTAACCCGAAATGGTTGACGGTTCGAATGTGTCAGTTTCTAGTCCCCTCCAAGGCGAAACCTCCGACGTCGCATCTTTCCGGGGCGACGGACCGGGACAAAGAGGCCGCCTTGATCGACCGAACCGGCCGCCGCCGGGCGGGCCCGGGGGGATACCGGGCTCGAAAGCTTCAGAGGGGATACCGAGTCATGCGTGCAGCCTTCACCCGCCGAAACCTCAAGACGGCCATGCTGGCCACCACCGCCCTGTTCGGCGCCGCGACCGCCGCCGCCGCCCAGGACGCGCCCGAACAGGAGGCCACCCAGATCGACGAGATCATCGTCGTCGGGTCGCAGATTCGCGGCGCCAAGGTCACCGCCGCCCTGCCCGTGACCGTGGTCGGCGAGGAGCAGATCCTTGCGGCCGCCGCCACCTCGGGCGACGAACTGCTGCGCACCATTCCCCAGATGGGCGACGTGACCTTCAACTCCTCCTACCTGCCCGCCAGCTCCAACTCGGCGCGCGGCGACACCGGCTCGGTCAACCTGCGCAGCCTCGGCATCGGCAACACCCTGGTGCTGCTGAACGGGCGCCGCGTCGTCGGCCACCCCACGTCCCAGGCCAACGAGCACCTGGTGCCGGTCCTGACCTACAACACCAACGCCATCCCGGTTTCCGGCCTCAAGCGACTGGAAGTCCTGCGCGACGGCGCCGCGGCCATCTATGGCGCCGACGCCGTGGCCGGGGTGATCAACACCGTCCTGCGCGACGACATGACCGACCTGACCATCTCGGCCCAGTACGGCTTCGCCGAGGGCACCGACATGTGGGAGACCAACTTCTCCGCCTATGGCGGCAGGGACATCCAGGACGGCCGCGGCAACATCTCGGCCTTCTTCAACTACGACCACCGCGACGAGCTTTCGACGCTGGATCAGTCCTTCACCGCCTCTGACGACAAGCGGCCGCTGTTCGTGGGCACAGGCTTCAGCGGATCGGCCCTGAACGGTCTGTCGTCGCTGACGCCCTGGGGGCAATTCACCCTGCCGACTGCCGCCTCCTTTGGCTTGGAGACCTTCAAAGACTTCACCATCCAGCCCGACTCGGTGGCCGGTTGCGCGGCCTCGCTCGGCAACGGCCTGTGCCTGAAGAAGACCACCAATGTCGACGCCTCCCTGCTCGCCGACACGGCCAAGGAAGACCTCACCGTCGTGCCCGAGGTCGATCGCTTCAACCTCTTCCTGACCGGCCGCTACCAGATCAACGACGCGGTCGAGGCCTTCGGCGAACTGGGCGTCTACTATGCCCAGTCCAATGCACGTCAGGCGCCGATCAACACCCTGTCGTCGGTCGTCATGACCATCGCCGGCACGAACTACTACAATCCCTTCGGGCAGGACGTGCGCCTGACCGGCTATCGCTTCAACGACCTGGGTCCGATCAATGTCGAGGTGACGAACCAGCAGTACCGCGCCCTGGGCGGCCTGCGCGGCGAATGGCGCGGCTGGAACTGGGAATCGGCCCTGCTCTGGTCCGAGGCCACGGCCAAGGACGTGTCCGACAACATCTCGACCACCAAGCTGGCCGAATGGGCGGCCAAGTCGACGCCCGACGCCTATAACTTCTTCAACGGCGGCGACCCGGCCAATCCGCGCTTCGGCGACGCCACCCCGTCCAACCAGGCGGCGCTGGACGCCATCCGCGTCGACATGGTCCGCAAGACCAAGACCGAGCTGGGCCTGTGGGACTTCAAGATCTCGCGGCCGGACCTCTTCACACTGCCCGGCGGCCCCGTCGGCGTCGCCGCCGGCATCGAGGCGCGCACCGAAACCCAGCTAGATGATCGCGACAGCCGTATCGACGGCACGATCCGCTACACGGACAAGTCGGGCGCGACCTACAGCGACCTGATCAACTCGTCCGAAAATCCCGACACCTACGGCGAGCGCGACGTCTTCTCCGCCTATCTGGAGTTCGCCGCGCCCCTGGTGTCGCCGGAAATGAACATCCCCCTGGTTCACAATCTGGAGGTTCAGGTCGCGGGCCGCTTCGAGAACTATTCGGACTTCGGCGACGTGGCCAAGCCCAAGGTCGCCGCCGCCTGGGACATCGTGGACGGTTTCCGCGTTCGCGGCTCCTGGGCCCAGGGCTTCCGTGCGCCCAACCTGGAGCAGATCAACGCCACGGTGATCACCCGCTCCAACAGCTCGAACGACTACATCTACTGCGAGGCCCTTCTGCGTCGGGGGGCCATCACCAACATGACCCAGTGCGGCGCCAGCACCTTCTCCAACATCCCCAACAGCTTCGCGGACAAGGCCAACGTCAGCCAGACCCACGTCCGCAAGCTCACGGCCGAGCGCCGCTCCGGCAACCCGGACCTGCAGCCGGAAGAGTCCGAAACCCTGTCCTTCGGCCTGGTCGTCCAACCCCGCTTCATCCCCGAACAGTTCGGCGACTTCACCTTCACCGCCGACTGGTGGCAGGTTGAACAGACCGGCATGGTCGGCCTGTTCCGCGGCCAGAACGCCCTGATCCTCGACTACCTGCTGCGCCAGCAGGGCAGCTCGAACCCGAACGTCGTCCGCGCCGCCGCCACCGCCGCCGACCAGGCGGTCTTCGCCGGCACGGGCCTGACGGCGGTCGGCGAGGTCCAGTACATCACCGACGCCTACACCAACCAGCAGCCGCAAACCGTCGAGGGCCTGGACCTCGGCGCCATGTGGAGCCTGCGCGGCACGGCTTACGGCGACTTCAGCCTGAACCTGAACGTTTCGCACCTGCTCAAGTATTACCTCGAGCTGGCGCCCGGCGCTCAGGCCCTGGTCGACGCCAAGGCGGCGGGCGACATCGATCCCTCCATCTCCCTGGGCGGCAGCATGGGCGACATGATCGCCGACCTGGGCCGTCCGGAATGGAAGTGGTCCCTGTCCGGCACCTGGCGCAAGGACGCCTGGACCGTCGGCGCCTTCACCCAGTACATCTCGTCCCTCTATGACGACAGCCTGACCAACTCGGCGGGCGACTACTGGACGGTGGACGCCACCATCACCGCCAACCTCTATGGCGAGTATCAGTTCGACGAGGGCCGTCTGGCCGGAACGGCCGTGCGCGTCGGCGTGCGCAACCTGACCGACGAGGAACCGCCCCTCTCGGCGGCCGGCTTCGTCGGCACCGTCTATCAGCCCTACGGCCGCTACTGGTACGCCAGCTTCCGCAAGACCTTCTGATCCGGTCCTGAGGTCTTTCGGGCGGGAGGCGACATCGTCTCCCGCCCTTCGTCTATTCGCCGTCTGTTTGTGGAGTTCCCGATGCAACCCGTCTCGATGCGCGCCCTGGCGCTCGCCGCCGCCCTGACCGGCCTCAGCCTCCCGGCCTTCGCCGCCGAACTGTCGCCCCAGGCCCGCGCCCAGATCACCGGCACGGTCGAGCGCAACCAGCCCGCCCTGGACCACGCCGCGCTGGAAATCTGGAAGTTCGCCGAGCTGGGCTATCAGGAAACCCAGAGCTCGACCCTGCTGCAGGGCCAACTGACCGAGGCCGGCTTCCAGGTCACGCCCGGCATCGCCAACGAACCCACCGCCTTCCTGGCCAGCTTCAAGACCGGCGACGGCCCGGTCATCGCGGTTCTGGCCGAATACGACGCCCTGCCCGGCCTGTCGCAGACCCTGAACCCGGTGCAGGAATCCGCCGGCGGCCACGCCGGCCACGGCTGCGGCCACAACCTGTTCGGCGCCGCCTCCGTCCACGCCGCCATCGCGGTCAAGGACTGGATGGTCGCCAACAACATCAAGGGCGAGCTACGCGTCTATGGCACGCCCGCCGAGGAAGGCGGCTCGGGCAAGGTCTACATGGTCCGCGACGGCCTGTTCGACGACGTCGACGTCGCCGTCCACTGGCACCCCGGCAACGTCAACAGCGCCCGTCAGGGCGACACCATGTCCAACGTCTCGGGCAAGTTCCGCTTCTACGGCACGGCCGCTCACGCCGCCGCCGCGCCCGATCGCGGCCGCTCGGCCCTGGATGGGGTCGAGGCCATGAACGCCATGGTCAATCTGATGCGCGAACACGTGCCCGACCGCACCCGCATCCACTACGCCATCACCGACGGCGCCAAGGCGCCCAACGTCGTCCCCGCCTTCGCCGAGAGCTACTACTACGTTCGCCACAACGATCCGCAGATCGTCCGCGACGTGCTGGAACGCGTGAAGAAGGCGGCTGAAGGCGCGGCGCTGGGCACCGGCACCCGCGTCGAGTTCGAGGCCATCGGCGGCGTCTATTCCATGCTGCCGAACGAGGCCCTGATGAACGTCATGGACCGCAACCTGCGCCATGTCGGCGGCATCACCTGGACGCCCGAGGAAATCGCCCTGGCGACCGAAATCCAGAAGACCCTGCCGACGAAACCCGATCTGGCCAGCGTCGGCACGATCGAGCCCGCCGTGATCGGCGGCGACTTCGGCGGCTCGACGGACGTCTCGGACGTGTCCTGGGTCGCGCCCACGGTCGGCCTGTCCACCGCCACCTTCGTCCCCGGCTCGGCGGGCCACAGCTGGCAGAACGTGGTGGCCGCCGGCTCGACGATCGGCCTGAAGGGCGCCCATCTGGCCGCCAAGACCCTGGCCCTGACCACCGCCGAACTGTTCCAGAGCCCGGACACCATCGCCACGGCCAAGGCCGAGTTCGAACGCCGTCGCGGCCCGGACTTCAAGTACGAGGCCCTGCTGGGCGACCGCGCCCCGGCGCTCAACTACCGCGACTAAGCTCCAAAGCCCCTTCTCCCCTTGTGGGAGAAGGCGGCCCGTCAGGGCCGGATGAGGGGTGTCGGCGCAATCGCGAACAGATCAACTCGCCTGTTCTCCCCCTCCAATCCCGGTAAAACACGGCGATTGCGCGCGTCTGAGTGCGATCAACCCGCCGCCTCTCGCCCGTCCGCCATGATGCGCGCTTCGCCAGCGGCCCGGAGGGATTCAGACGATTCAGACGAATTGGACTCTGTTTTTCAGCTCTCGCTCTCCGCCGCGCGCCTGGCGGGCCGGCTCCTGACCGGCCGCGCCGGCTGCCCCGCATGGATGTCGCGCCCGCGCCGCTCGACCTCCTGCAGGATGACCGCCAACTCCTTGTCGGTCAGGTGCTCGATGCCGATGAAGCCCGCGTCGGCCTTCTTCACCGCATAGACCAGCTCGTCCAGCTTGGCGTGCATGGCCGCCGCATCACGATTCTGGGTGTTCTGGATCAGGAAGACCATCAAGAAGGTGATGATGGTCGTGCCGGTGTTGATCACCAACTGCCAGGTCTCGCTGAACCTGAACACCGGCCCCGTCGCCGCCCAGATCAGGACCAGCAACAGGCACAGGATGAAGGTCCACGGCCGGCCGGCCATCTTGGCCGTCGTATTGGCGAAATGGTTGAACAGCTTTTCCATTCCGGCGGAACGGCGGCGCTTGCCGCTTGTTCCGCCGGGACAGGATCAGGTTACTGAGCCGCCTCAAGCGCCCGCGTGCCGATGGTGCGGTCCAGGAAGTCCAGATAGGTGCGCCACAGGTGAAGCTGGCGGTCATTGCCCCGCACGCCGTGACGCTGGCCGGGATAGAGCATGGTCTCGAAGGGGATGCTCTTCTCCTGCAGCGCGTTCAGCACCCGCGTGGTGTTTTCGAAGATGACATTGTCGTCGGCCATACCGTGCAGCAGCAGCAGACGCCCCGTCAGGTGGTCGAGACGGCCCAGCACGTCGGAGGCGGCATAGCCGTCCACATTGGCCTGGGGCGTCGACATGTAACGCTCGGTATAGGCCGTGTCATAGAGGCTCCACTCGGTCGGCGGGGCTCCGGCCAGGGCCGAGGCCAGACCCATCTTGGGCTCGGTCAGGGCCATCAGGCTCATGAAGCCGCCATAGGACCAGCCCATCATGGCGATGCGGCTGTCATCCACATAGGGCAGCGACCGCAGATAGTCGGCGGCGATGACCTGATCCTCGATCTCGGGCTGGCCCATCTTCAGATAGAGGGCCTGCTTGAAGGCGGCCGAACGATCGCCCTCGCCCCGGTTGTCCAGGCGGAAGACGATATAGCCGGCCTCGGTCAGCAACTGGTTGGTCGCCGGCTGCCAGCCGTTCTTGACCCCGCCGCCCGACGGGCCGCCATAAACCTGCATGACCACCGGATAGGTCTTGGTCGGATCAAAGCCCGGCGGCGTCGTCATCTGCCAGACCAGGGTCTCGCCGTGACTCTGCAAGGTGCCGAAGGTCGGCTTCTGCTGGCGCTCGGCATAGGGCCAGAAGGGGTGGCCGGGCTGCAGCCTGTTCTCCTCGATCCAGCGGACGCGCTGGCCGTCGATGGTGTAGAGCGCCGACTGGGCCGGGGTGTTCACGTCGGTGTAGTTGCCGACATAGGCCGTGCCCGTGTCGTTGACCGAGGCGCTCCACCAGCCGCCGCGAGGCGTCACCTCGCTCGGGGCTGCGGTCCGCTTGTAGCTGGCGCGGAACAGCTGCTGCTCGACCGGGTATTCCTTGCCGTCGCGCATGGAGGCGGTGAAGAAGACCTCGCCCGTCGTCGGATTGACGCCCGCCAGCGACTTGACCGGATAGTCGCCGCGCGTAATGGCCCGCAGGCGACGCCCGTCCTTGTTGTAGAGATACAGGTGACGCCACCCGCTCTCCTCGCTGGACCAGATGAAGTTGCCGTCCTTCAGCGCCTTGAAGTCGTGGGTCACGTTGACCCAGGCGTTCGAGGTCTGGCTGGCGATCACGCGGCTGGCGCCCGTGGTCGGATCGACGCTCAGCAGGTCCAGCCGCTTCTGGTCGCGCGACAGGCGCTGGACATAGGCGACCGAGCCGTCCGCCGCCCAGTTCACCCGGCCCAGATAGATGTCCGTGTCGGCGCCCAGATCGACCTTGACCCGCTGGCCGCTCTGCACGTCCTGAACATAGAGCTCGACCACGGCGTTGGGACGACCGGCGCGCGGATAGCGCTGCTCGATCACCGAGGCTCCGCCGCCGGTGATGTCCAGGCGCGGAATGACATCGACCTGGGTCTCGTCCGTGCGCTGCAGAGCGATGTAGCGCTCGTTCGGGCTCCACCAGTAGCCGGTGTCGCGATCCAGCTCTTCCTGGGCGATGAACTCGGCCGTGGCCCAGGTGATCAGGTCCTTGCCGTCCGTGGTGATCGCCTGTTCGGCGCCCGTCTCCAGATTGACCACGAACAGGTTCTGATCGCGTACGAAGCTCACGAAGGCGCCCTTGGGCGAGACCTTGGCGTCGATCTCGTCGGCCGCCGTCTCGGTCAGGCGGCGAACGCTGCCGTCGGCGCGGTTGGCCAGGAAGATGTCGCCTTCCAGCGGCGCCAGGATGTAGCGGCCCTGCTCGTCCCAGGAATATTCCACCACGCCGCGCTGCGAAATCCGCATCCGCTCGCGCCGCGCCTTCTCGGCCTCGGACAGTTCGCCGGCGTCGGGCACCAGGGCCCGCGCGTCGATCAGCTTGAACGGCTCGCCTCCCTTCACCGGCGCGGCCCACAGGTCCAGCACGTCCACGTCGTCCTCGCGCGAGCGCAGGAAGGCGACCAGTTCGCCGTCGGGCGACAGGCTGACGCCCTTGGCCACCGGCCCGGCCAGCGACGGATTGGCGAAGACCCGCTCGACCGTCAGGATCGAGGATGCGGGCGCCGTGGCGGCAGGGGGCGACGCGAGCTGCGGAGAGGATTGGGCGAAAGCCGAGGTCGCAGCCATCAGGATCGTCGAAGCAAGAAGGAATGTGCGCATGGCGGGGAAGCTAGAGGCGGAATCTTCCGCCGTCATCCGCAAATCTGACCGGTTGCGACGCTCGCGAGCCTTTCGCATTGCCCCGCGACGGCCTAGGTAGTCGCCATGTCCGACGCCCCCCTCTCCGCGCCGCCCGTCAAGGCCAGCCCCTTCCACGAACTCGAAGTCCTGTGGGTCCGCCACTGGAACGATCAGCTGTTCAGCTTCGGCGTGAAACGGCCCGAGGATTTCCGCTTCCGCTCGGGCGAGTTCGTCATGATCGGCCTGCCGGGCGAGGACGGCGGCAAGCCGGTGCTGCGCGCCTACTCCATCGCCAGCCCCTTCTGGGCCGAGGAGCTGGAGTTCTTCTCCATCAAGGTCGAGGACGGCCCCCTGACCTCGCGCCTGCAGAAGATCGTGGCGGGTGACAGCGTCCTGATGGGCAAGAAGCCGACCGGCACCCTGGTGCTGGACGCCCTGACCGGCGGCGAGCGTCTGTGGCTGATCGGCACGGGCACGGGCCTGGCGCCCTGGTTGTCTGTGGCGCGCGACCCCGAAACCTATTCGCGCTTCAAGCAGGTCATCGTCTGCCACACGGTGCGCAACGTCGCCGACCTGGCCTATCGCGACTTCTTCAGCCACGAGATCCACGACGACCCGCTGATCGGCGACGAGGCCAAGGCCCAGCTGACCTATTATCCGACCGTGACCCGCGAGCGCTTCGAGACGCCGGGCCGGATCACCGACCGCATCAAGTCAGGCGATGTCTTCGCCGACCTGCAACTGCCCATCGGCTTCTCGCCCAACAGCGACCGCGTCATGCTGTGCGGCTCGATGGCCATGATCAAGGAGACCGGCGAACTGCTGGAAACCTACGGCCTCAAGGAAGGCTCGAACGCCGAACCCGGCGACTATGTTCTGGAGCGCGCCTTTGTCGGCTGACCTGATGACCGCCCCCCGCTCCGTCGCCATCGACGACCGCAAGGCCCCGGAAGACTGCGCCACCATGGTCGACGTGCGTCAGGGCGTGGACGCCCTGGACCGCGCCCTGGTGACCCTGCTGGCCGAGCGCCAGCGCTATATGGACGCCGCCGCCCGCATCAAACCGAACCGCGACGCCGTCTTCGACCAGGCTCGCATCGACGACGTGGTGGCCAAGGTGCTCAAGGCGGCCGAACCCGCCGGCCTGTCCCCCGACATCGCCGAGCCGGTCTGGCGCCTGCTGATCGACCGCTGCATCGCCCACGAGTTCGCCAGATACGACGCCACGCGGGGCTGAGCGCTCGGCGTCATGTCGGCGGCGGCGCCGGAACACGCCACACCACCGTGTCGCCGGCGCGCAATCCGGACAGAATCTCCACCCCTGCCGGCCCCACACGCCCCACCTTGACCGGCCTTTGTTGCAGCGCGCCGCCTTCGCGGGAG
>Ga0247820_10001908_pt1 | contig 11721 bp, 8 predicted proteins | sample 13C_Glucose_Day1_2_FD_192480 | JGI IMG/M metagenome (GOLD analysis project Ga0247820, IMG submission 192480) | Soil microbial communities from agricultural site in Penn Yan, New York, United States - 13C_Glucose_Day14 | ecosystem: Environmental > Terrestrial > Soil > Agricultural land | place...
GCCAGCTGCAACGCGGCTACAAGGTCTACAAGGAAGTCTGCGCCTCGTGCCACGGCATGAACCTGGTGCACTTCCGCAACCTGGGCGACAAGCACGGGCCGTTCTGGAACCCGGAATATCCGAACCCGAACGACAACCCGGTCGTGAAGGCCCTGGCCAAGGAAGTTCAGGTCGCGGACATCGACAGCGAGACGGGCGAGGCGCTGATGCGCGACGCCACCACCGCCGACAAGTTCCCGTCGCCCTATCCGAACGCCACGGCTGCGGCCGCCGCCAACGGCGGCGCGACGCCGCCCGACCTCTCGGTCATGGCCAAGGCCCGTCATGACGGCGCCAACTATATCTACTCGCTGCTGTCGGGCTACGTGACGCCGCCCAAGGGTCTGAAAATGACCTCGAGCCAGCATTACAACCCCTACATGGCCGGCGACCTGACCCCGTTCTGGGAAGGCGAGGGCCACGCCCCTCCGGGCGGCTTCATCGCCATGCCGGCGCCGCTGCGCGCCGGTCAGGTCACCTATGACGACGGCACCGAAGCCACCGTCGATCAGATGGCCAAGGACGTCGCCGCCTTCATCGCCTGGACTTCCGAGCCCAAGGCGACCGAGCGCAAGCAGATGGGCTTCGGCGTGATCATCTTCCTGCTGCTGTTCGCGGGGATCACCTACGCCAGCTACCGCCGCATCTGGAAGGGCGTCACCCACTAGGGCGCGTCGCTTTCGAGACGAGATAACCCGCCGGAGCGATCCGGCGGGTTTTTTCGTGTCTGCGCCGCCTCGCGCCTGCATCGACTCTGCGGATTTCGACCGATAGGGTCCCGGCCTCTGATTTGGTTGAGGGGTCTGTCTCCATGCGTTTGATGTCGTCCGCCGCCGTCCTGTTGTTCGCCGCTTCGCTGGCTTCGGGCGCGGTCGCCCAGACGCCCGACTTCGACGCGGCGCGCATTTCCAACGACATCAAGGTCCTGTCGGACGACAGCTTCGAGGGGCGCGGCATCGCCACCCCCGCCGAGCAGAAGGTCATCGACTACCTGAGCGGGCAGTATGCCGCCGCGGGCTTCGCGCCCGGCGGCGAGAATGGCGGCTGGACCCAGGCCGTCGGCCTGAACCGCTTCACCGTCTCCAATGTCAGCGGCCAGATCAAGGTCGGCGACTGGTCACAAGCCCTGACCCAGGGCCAGCAGGCCACCATCACCACGCGCCTGCCCAGCGACGGAGTCGATCTGCGCGGCAAGCCCCTGGTCTTCGTGGGCTACGGCACGAACGCGCCCGAGCGTGGCTGGAACGACTTCAAGACCGACGTGCGCGGCAAGGTGATCGTGGTGCTGGTCAACGACGCCGATTTCGAAGAGCCCGCCCTGAACACCTTCGGCGGCGAGGCCATGACCTACTATGGCCGCTGGACCTACAAGTACGAAGAGGCCGCGCGTCAGGGCGCGGCGGGCGTGCTGATCGTCCACGAAACCCGCCCGGCCTCCTACGGCTGGACCACCGTGGCCAACTCCTGGTCGGTGCCCCAGTTCGACATCGTGCGTCAGAACCCTTCGGCCGAGCGCGTGCCGATGGAGGCCTGGATCCAGCGTGACGTGGCCGTCGAGATGTTCCGCCACGCCGGCCTCGACTTCGAGCAGGAGAAGATCAAGGCGCGCAGCCGCGACTTCCAGCCCGTCGAACTGGCGGGCGCGACCATCGACGCCCGGTTTGACGTGAAGACGGACCAGATCACCACCCATAACGTGGTGGCCAGGCTGGAGGGGACGACCCACCCGGACGAGACCATCCTTTACACCGGTCACTGGGATCACATCGGCATGGGCGAGCCGGACGCCAGCGGCGACCGCATCTTCAACGGCGCCGTGGATAACGCCTCGGGCACGGCCGGCCTGCTGGAACTGGCGCGTCAGTGGTCGAAGGGGCCGAAGCCCGAGCGCACCATCGTCATGATCAGCTTCACCGGCGAGGAAAGCGGCCTTCTGGGTTCGGAATTCTACGCCGCCAATCCCCTCTATCCGCTGGAAACCACGGTGGCGGGCTTCAACCTCGACGCCATGGGCGTCCTCGGGCGGATGAGCAAGCTGGGCGTGACCGGCTATGGCCAGTCCGATCTGGACGAGCGCGTCATCGCGCTGGCGGCGGCCCAGGGGCGCGGCTTCGAGGGCGACGCAGGGGCGGGCGCCGGCATCTACTTCCGCTCGGACCACTTCCCTCTGGCCAAGCGCGGCGTGCCGATGGCCTATCTGTCCTCGACGGGCGACTATGTCGACGAGCCGGTCGCCCCGCGCCTGACCGCCGCCGCCGAGTATCGCGCCAACCGCTATCACCAGGCTGCGGACGAGTGGGAGCCGAACTGGGACTATGGCGGCATGATTCAGGATCTCGAGGTGGTCTTCGCCGCCGGACAGAGCCTGGCCAACAGCCGTGACTGGCCGGCGTGGAAGTCGGGCTCGGAATTCGGCCCCGCTCGCGCCGTCAGCGACGACCGGCGCAAGTAGGCGGAGTGCTGATCCGCCACCGCGCGGAACATGACAAAAATGTAAGGGGCGGCTTCTCGCGAGGCCGCCCTATTACTTTGCGCGAAAGCCCCCCGTGGGGGAGGGCGAGGAGTTCCCATGCATCGTCGGTTCATCAGCGGCGTCGCCGCCACGGCCCTCCTGTTCGTCGCCGGCGCGGCCGCTGCTCAAGACTTTTCGGCCCAGCGCCTGTCGGAGGAAATCCGCACCATCAGCGCCGACGACTTCCAGGGCCGCTATCCCGGCACGGACGGCGAGAAGAAGACCCTGGACTGGCTTCAGGCCCAGTACGAGGCCATGGGCCTGGCTCCGGGCGGTCCGGACGGCCAGTGGCTGCAGGTCATTGACCTGAAGCGCTACACTCCCGTCGCCGACGCCACCCGGGCCAGCTGGAGCGGCGCGGACGGTCAGGTTCACGCCCTGACGCCGGGAACCGACATCACCTTGCGGGCGGTCAGCAATGATGGCCGGGCCTCGATCGCCAATGCGGGTCTGGTCTTCGCGGGCTACGGCATCCACGCGCCCGAGCGTGGCTGGGACGACTACGGCGGCCTCGACGTGGCGGGCAAGATCGTCCTGGTGATCGGCGGCGAGCCGGACGGCGACCTGTTCAACGGCCCCTATGCGACCAACTACCAGTCCGGGGCCTACAAGGCGGACGAGGCCCGACGCCGCGGCGCCTTGGGCGTCATCACGGTGTCCAGGGCCGCCGCCGCCGACGCCGCCTGGACGCGCATGATCCAGGGCAACGCCCGCACCCGCATCCTGACGCCGGGCGCGGCCGATCTGGAGTTCTCGGGCGCGATCAACGCCGACACGGCCAGGACCCTGGGGCTGGACATCGCCGGGTTGGCGACGCGCGCGGCCACAGGCGATTTCCGCGCCTTCGTCTTGCCGGACTTGACCCTTTCGGTCGAGACGGCCGAGACCATCGACACCCTGCGGACCCACAACCTGCTGGCCAGGATTCCGGGGACCAAGCGTCCGAACGAGACTGTCATCTACTCGGCCCACTGGGACCACGTCGGCGTCAACGAACACGCGGCGGGCGACGACAAGATCTTCAACGGCGCATGGGACAACGCCTCGGGCACCATCGGCGTGCTGGAAATGGCGCGTCAGCTGAAGGCGGCGCCCGCTCCGGAGCGCTCCATCGTCTTCGCCCATATGGCGGCCGAGGAGATGGGGCTGCTGGGCGCCTACGCCTATGCCGCCGATCCGGTCTATCCGCTGGAAACGACCGTGGCCGACATCAATATCGACATGCTGCCCCTGTCCGGCCCGACCCGTGACGTGCCGATCTTCGGCAAGGGCCAGAACAGCCTGGAAGACGATCTTCAGGCCCTGGCCGAGAAGGAAGGTCGCTATGTCTCCGACGACGGCCAGCCAGAGCAGGGCTTCTACTACCGCTCCGACCATTTCCCCTTCGCCCGCGCGGGCGTGCCGGCCCTGATGCCCTGGCATGGCGTGGACTGGGTCGAGGGCGGCCGCGAAGCCGGTCTGGCGGCGTGGAAGGCCAAGTTCGGCGCCGACTATCACCAGCCCAGCGACGAATGGTCGGCCGATTGGGATCTGCGCTCGGCGGTCGAGAACCTGACCCTGCTGTATCGTCTGGGCCTCCAACTGGCCAACAGCGAGGAATGGCCGACCTGGAAGCCGACCTCCGAGTTCGGTCAGGTCCGCGCGGCCAGCGACGCGGCGCGTCGATGAGGCGACGGGTGTCGCCTTCAGGTGCAAACCCGTTCCAAGCCTGCTGAAGCTCCTCTTCGTGGGGGTGATTTTCAGAGCGGCCCCATCGGCTTTCTCAATGGCCTGATGAGCGGATTTCGCGATCGGCCCTGGCCGGATGTGAACCGCCTCACCGCTCGCTCGTTTGTCCAGGCATGAGAGCCTTGCTCATTTCAGGCTTGGCGATCGTGGCGCTCTCTGCCTGTGATCGTCAGTCGCGTGTCAATCCGCCGACGGAGCCGGCGCAACCCATCCAGGGGCCGGCGGCGGCCGCGCCGCCCGCGCAGCGGCCGCCCGGGGCCGAATCCATGCTGCCCGGGGCGGGGCCGGTCAGCTTCGTCGGGCGTTGGGCGGCTGAGGCGGACTGGTGTTTCAACCCGCGCGGCGACCGCGTGCCGATCGAAATCACCACCACCGAGTTGCGCGGTTACGAGAACCGGTGCGAGATCCAGCGCATCACCGAGATCAGCACCGGTTATGAAGCGGCGCTGAAGTGCGATTCCGAGGGGCAGACCCGTTATGAACGGGTGCGGCTGGCCGCTACCGATCGTACCCTGGTCCTTACCTGGCTGGACCGCAGCGATCAGGCTGTTCGCCTGATCCGCTGCACCACCCTGGCGGATTGACGGTCAGACCGCCGCCAGAGCCTGTTCCAAATCCTTGATCAGGTCGTCTATGTGCTCGATGCCCACCGAGAGGCGCACGGTGTCCTCGGTCACGCCCGCCTTCTTCAGTTCGTCTGGCGACAACTGGCGGTGAGTGGTCGAGGCCGGGTGGCAGACCAGGGACTTGGCGTCGCCGATGTTGACCAGGCGGGTGAACAGCTTGACCGCGTCCTGGAACCGTCCGCCGGCCTCGCGGCCGCCATCGACGCCGAAGGTCAGCAGACCCGAGGCCTTGCCGCCGAAATACTTCTGAATCAGGGCGTGCCCGGGATGGTCGGGCAGGCCGGCGTAGTTGACCCATTTCACCTTGGGGTGGTTCTTCAGATAGTTCGCCACAGCGACGGCGTTCTCGACGTGCCGGTCCATGCGCAGGGCCAGGGTCTCCAGCCCCTGCAGGATCAGGAAGCTGTTGAACGGCGAAATGGCCGCCCCGGTGTTCCGCAGCAGCACGGTCCGCACCCGGCCGATATAGGCCGCCGGGCCAAGCGCCTCGGTATAGACCACGCCGTGATAGGAGACCTCGGGCTCGTTCAGGCGGCGAAAGCGCGCCCTGTGCTCGGCCCAGGGGAATTTACCGCTGTCGATGATGGCCCCGCCGATGCTGGTGCCGTGGCCGCCGATATACTTGGTCAGCGACAGCACCACGATGTCGGCGCCGTGCTCGATCGGGCGCGTCAGGTAGGGGGTCGGCACGGTGTTGTCGACGATCAGCGGCAGACCTTGGGCGTGGGCCGCTTCGGCCAGGGCGGCGAAGTCCACCACATTGCCCAGCGGATTGCCGATGGACTCGCAGAAGACCGCCTTGGTGCGCGCATCCGTGTTGGCGGCGACGGCGGCGATGTCGTCGGCGTCAATGAAGCGCACCTCGATGCCGTACTGGGGCAGGGTATGGGCGAACAGATTGTAGGTGCCGCCGTAAAGCGTCGAGGTGGCGATGATGTTGTCGCCCGCCTCTGCAATCGTCAGGATCGCATAGGTGATGGCCGCCTGGCCCGAGGCCACCGTCAGGGCCGCGATCCCGCCCTCCAGCGCCGCCAGACGCTGCTCCAGCACGTCCGAGGTCGGGTTCATGATGCGGGTGTAGATATTGCCCGACACCTTCAGATCGAACAGGTCCGCGCCATGCTGGGTGTCGTCAAAGGCGTAGCTGGTGGTCTGATAGATGGGCACCGCCACCGACTTCGTCGTCGGGTCGGGCGAATAGCCGGCGTGGACGGCGAGCGTGTCGAACTTCATGCGTTTCCCCGGGGAGTATGACGCGTGAACCGCGCCTTCATTCCCCGAGGCTAGCAAAACCCCGATAGCAATGGGATTTCAGATTTTCTGCGGAGCCGGTCAGATTTTCTAACCGGACCCCGTGTCAGGATCAGTTGTTGAACAGGAAGTGCATCACGTCGCCGTCCTTGACGACATAGGCCTTGCCTTCCGCCCGCATCTTGCCGGCTTCCTTGGCGCCCGCTTCGCCCTTCAGCGCGACATAGTCGTCGAAGGCGATGGTTTCGCCGCGGATGAAGCCTTTTTCGAAGTCGGTGTGGATGACGCCGGCGGCCTGCGGGGCGGTGGCGCCGACCGGGATGGTCCAGGCGCGGGCTTCCTTGGGACCCACGGTGAAGTAGGTCTGCAGGCCCAGCAGCTTGTAGGCTTCGCGGATCAGGCGGTTCAGGCCGGGCTCTTCCAGACCCAGGGTCTCGAGGAACTCCTTCTGCTCCTCGTCGTCCAGGACGGCGATTTCCGACTCGATCTGGGCCGAGATGACCACCGAGTTGGCGTTGTCCTCGGCGGCGCGCCTGGCCACCAGGTCGGACAGGTCATTCCCCTTGTCGGCCGAACCTTCCTCGACGTTGGCGACATAGAGGGCGGGCAGGGCGGTCAGCAGTTGCAGCATGTCCCAGGCCTTCTTGTCCTCCTTGGACACCTCGGCCAGGCGCGCGGGCTTGCCGTCGCGCAGCTTCTCCAGCGCGGCGTCGATCAGCTTCAGCGTCAGCTGGGATTCCTTGTCGCCGCCCTTGGCGCGCTTCTCGACCTGAACGCGACGGCGCTCCAGGCTCTCGAGGTCGGCCAGCATCAGCTCGGTTTCGATGATCTCGAGGTCCGAGATCGGGTCGATGCGGTTCTCGACGTGGGTGATGTCGTCGTCGACGAAGCAGCGGGCGACGAAGGCCACGGCGTCGCAGTCGCGGATGTTGGCCAGGAACTGGTTGCCCAGACCTTCGCCCTTGGACGCGCCGCGCACCAGACCGGCCACGTCGACGAAGGTGATCCGCGCGGGGATGATTTCCTTCGACCCGGCGATCTCCGCCAGCTGGTTCAGACGGGCTTCCGGCACGGCCACGTCGCCGGTGTTCGGCTCGATGGTGCAGAACGGATAGTTGGCGGCCTGGGCCGCCGCCGTCTTGGTCAGGGCGTTGAACAGGGTGGACTTGCCGACGTTGGGCAGGCCGACGATCGCGACTTTAAGAGCCATGGGATTCCTCGTGAGCGCGAGCCTTTAGCGGGTTCGGGCCGATTTGTCAGGTGCGCCTGTGTCTGAACCCTCTCCGTTGGGAGAGGGCTTGAGCCTCCAAGAGCGAAGCGATTGGAAAAGGCGAAAGGGTGAGGGGCCGCGCTGTAAAATCGGCGTGAGCCGTGGCGCGGCGGCTTGCGCCGATGGAGGGCTGCGACCCTCACCCTTTCGCTTGGCGGATCGCCTTCGGCTCTCCGAAGCTCAAGCCCTCTCCCATCGGGAGAGGGAAATCCGTCCTACTCCTCGGAATCCACCACCGGCGGCTGCTTGATCGCCGCGTGGACGCCGATGGCCGGGGCCTTCTCGAAGGTCAGGGTGAAGGAGGCGACGCCGTCGTCGACCAGAGGATCGCGCAGGCCCATCAGCATCACGTGCGTCGAGCCCGGCTTCAGCTCGACCTTCTGACCAGCGGGCAGAGGCAGGCCGTCCTTCAGTTCGCCCATGCTCATGACGCCGTTCTCCATCTTCATCTCATGGATCTGGGCGCTTTCGGCGAGAGCGGTCGAGACGCTGAGCAGGCGGTCGTCGGAACCGGCCGTCAGGGTGACGTAGCAGCCGCCGGCCTTGGCCCCGTTGGGCGTCGGGCGGCACCAGGCGTCGGCGACCGTGACGGTTCCGGGCGCGGCCTCAGCGGGCTTTTCGGCGGGCTGACCACAGGCGCCGAGGGCGAGGAAGGCGGACAGGGCGAGAATGCGTTTCATGGCGGGTCTCTTCTTTCAGGAAACGACGGGGCGGGCCCGCATGAGACGTCTTGCGGCGAAATCCAGCAGCAGGACGGTCACGAGGCTCAGTCCCGTCAGGGGATAGAGGATGCAAAGCGGGATGACGATCCCCAGCACGGCGAACCGCGCGCGAGGACCAGGCGGGGCCGTCGGCGCCCCCAGACGGCTGTGCGACAGGCTGGGCGGGCGGCGCTTCCACCACATCAACAGACCGCTGACGCCCAGCAGCCAGACGCCGATGCAGCCGGCCAGCATGATCAGCCGGTTGATCTGGCCGAACTGCGTGCCCTGATGGGTATAGACGCCCCATTCGATGGCCTTGGCCCCGGCGCCGAAGCGGTCGAAGCCGATGTCGGCCAGAACCGCGCCTCTGGCGGGGTCGATATAGAGGGTGCGGCTGTCCTGAACGCGACGGACCTGAGCCGTGACGGTATAGGCCGTGCCGGGCTGGGCCGGGATCGACACCGTATAGGGGCGCGGCAGGCGGCGGGCCTCGGCCGCCGCGACCACCGCCGTCAGGTCCTGTCGGTCATGGTGTGGCGACGGCAGGACGACGCCCTCCATGGTCCACCCTGCGCCGGCGGGATGGTCATGATGCTCGGCCCTCTGCCAGGCCCCGGCCACCGGCGCGGGTGGACGGCCCCAGCCGCTGGTCTTGACCGCGCCCATGACCTGATCACCCCAGACGGCCGACCATGGCATCCCCGTCACGGCCAGGAACAGGATGATCCCGCCGACATAGAGGCCGACCAAGGCGTGCAGGTCGCGCCAGAAGGGGCGACGTCGCGCGTCTGTCTCATGCGGGATCAGCACCGCGCCCTGACGCCGCCTCGGCCACCACAGATAGAGCCCCGTGGCGCACAGGACGATGGTCCATCCGGCGACGATCTCGATCAGGATGTTCAGCGCCTTGCCCGCCGTCCCGCCGAACAGGCTCAGCGAGTGCAGCTTCTTGATGGTCTCGGTGACGCCGCCCTGGTCGATGACGCCCGTCACGCGCGCCGTGTGCGGATCGACGAAGACGGTCTTCTGCGATCCGTCCGGGCGGTCGACGCGCACCCGCACCGCCTGATCGGGCGCAGCCGGCAGGGTCAGATTGGCGGCGCGGCCGCCGCCGGCCCGGGCGGCGCTGGCGATCCAGTCGCCCGGCGCGGCCCGTGTCGCCGTCGGGGCGACCTCCATCATCCGCCGGTTGGCGACCTGATCGATCTCGTCCTTGAACAGATAGAGGCCGCCGGTCAGGGCCAGCAGCATCAGGAAGGGCATGACCAGCACCCCGGCGTAGAAGTGCCAGCGCCAGACGGCCCGATAGGCGCCGGACATCACGTCCGGCGCCTTGGCCCCTATTGAGGAAAAGCGGCCCATCAATAGGCCAGCCGCAGGCCGACAAAGACCGAACGGCCCTCGCCGGGGAAGAAGACGGCGGTGGACGCCGTGCGGGCGTCGGTGACGGCCGAGAACTCGCCGACGTAACGCTCGTTCGTCAGGTTTCGCGCATCGACATAGACCGAGAGGCCGTCGCGCATGTCGAAGCCCGCCGTCAGGCCCAGCAGGGCGTAGTCGGGCGCCTTCATCGTATTGGCGTAGTCGACGTAAGGGCTGCTGATCCGCCACTCGACCGAGGGGGTGACGAAGACGCCCGAGGCATGACGCCAGGTCAGCTCGGCCCGGTACTGGTGCTCAGGCACGACCGGCAGGCGGTTGTCGCCCCAGCGCGCATCCCCGTCGAAGCGGAAGTCGCTCCAGTTATATGTCTGGCGCAACAGCAACGAGCCGTCCGCGATCTCGACCGGCAGGCGCCAGTCCAGACCGGCTTCGATCCCTTGGTGGATGGTCTTGTCGGCGTTGAAGGTCGCCGCCGGAATGTCCGGGCCGGTGATGAAGTTCAGCATCTCGCCGTCGATCTGGCTGCGATAGACCGTCAGGTCCCAGGCCAGGGCGCCGCGCCGCCCGCGCGTGCCGATCTCGGCGGTCCAGGCGTCCTGAACCTGAACCGGGGTGAAGCCGGTCAGCGGGGCCTGCACCAGGGCCCCATAGGTCGGCGGTTCGACCGAGCGGGTCACGTTGGCGAAGACCTGAGCCCCGCTCTCTGCTTCCCACAACAGGCCCAGACGCGGCGAGAACCAGTCATAGTCGATGCTGTCGTCATTGGCCGGGTTCAGCCGGTCGGCGTAGTCGCGCGTGGCTCTGCCCCAGGAGCCGCCCGCGACCAGCGCCAACCGGTCGGTGACGAACAACCGGCCCTCGGCGAAGACGTCGAGGCCCGAGGCCTCCTGCCGCGCGTCCGCCGTCTTTGCCCCCGGCAGGCCGCTCAGATTGACGTAGCGCAGGGCCTCGACCTCTCCGTCCCGCCACGAAAAGCCGTAGAAGGCGTCGGCGCGCAGGCCCGCGACCTGACCCGTCCAGTCGATGCGGCCAAAGGCGCCGCGCGTGGCGCTGCCCTGATCCATGACCTGGAAGATCGGGTGATAGAGGGACTTCTCCCAACCCCAGATCGCGCCCTCGAACAGGGTGGACTCGTGGAAACGCCAGCGGGTCTGCAGTGTCAGGCGTTTGACGGTCAGGTCGCGGGCTTGATCGCCGGCCAGAGCCGACGCAGAAGCCATGCGCGGCGTCTTCAGCGCCTGATCCAGCGTCAGCGAGCCGGGAATGTCCTGCCTGATGTCTGCCGCCTGGGCGATCAGGCGCACCTCGCGGTCCTCGCCGAACGACCGGCCGGCGTTGACGGTCAGGCGGCCCTGCGACTGCTGGCTATGGTCGCGCCAACCGTCGCTCTGCATCCCGGTGACGGCGGCATAGACGTCCCAGTCGCCGGACGTGCGCGCCACGGCGGCATGGCCGCGCATGGAGGCGAAGCTGCCGCCTTCCATTTGCCACAGGTTCTCCTGCCGGGCCGTGCGGCCGGTGGGCGTCACCAGATTGATCGCCCCGCCCAGTTGCGCCCCGCCGAAGCGCAGCGTGTTCGATCCCTTCCACACCTCGATGTAGCGGGCGCTCAGGGCGTCCACGCCCTGGAAGTCTGAAAAGCCGTCGGCGTCGGCGAAGGGAACACCGTCCTGGGCCAGCAGGACGCCGCGCTGGTGAAAGCCCTGGGCGATGCCCGAGCCGCGAATGGAGAGGCGGCTTTCCTCGCCATAGCGTTTCTGGGCCAGGACGCCGGGGACGTTGCGCAGGGTGTCGGAAAAGCCCTGGGCGAAGCGGTCGGCGTAGCTCTCGGCCGAGACGACGGCCACGGCGCCGGGGGTGCGGCTGAGGCGGTCGCGCGCCTCGGCTACGACGGCGGGGTCTTCGGCGTTGCGGCGGCCGGTGACGATGATGCTGTCGACGACGGTGGTGGGGGCATCAGCCTCGTAGGCGTGGGCGAAGGCGGGCGCCAGGCAGGCGCCGATGAGCAGCGCGCACGGCGCCGCAGAGGTCTGGAAAGACATGGAACTGAAATCCTGAATACAGAGGTGCGGTCGCGGGCGTCGTCATCGGACGCGCGCGAGGCGGCAGGGATTCTGGGTTCAGGTGTGGGGTGGCGCGGTGGACGGCGGACGCGGCGGGGCGCGGGCCGGCGGCGGGGGGCTGACGCGGAAGGGCGTATAGGCGACC
>Ga0247820_10001914_pt1 | contig 11699 bp, 10 predicted proteins | sample 13C_Glucose_Day1_2_FD_192480 | JGI IMG/M metagenome (GOLD analysis project Ga0247820, IMG submission 192480) | Soil microbial communities from agricultural site in Penn Yan, New York, United States - 13C_Glucose_Day14 | ecosystem: Environmental > Terrestrial > Soil > Agricultural land | place...
GCGCTCGTAGGGGCCGGCGCGCAGGAACCGCTCCCGCTCGATCTGCATGGCAAGCTCGAACGCGCGGCCAAAGACCGTCGCGATGTCGCTGGGGCCATGCTCGATCAGATGTTCCAGGAGGGCCTCGACCGCCGTATCCTTTCGTCCGTCCATTCGCGCTTCTCCATGGGTGGTTTCGCAACTCCATGGGAGATCAGGACGGGCCGCCTCTGCCGGGGCATGCCCCGGCAGAGGCGCGCAGCGCCCGCGCAAGCCGAACTTCCAGACGTAAAGTTACGGTGCCTCGATGTATCCGAGATCGGAGTGCATGAAGCTGACGAGCCAACCGTCGGTGTCGACCTCGTGCAGACCGAGGCGCTGTCCAGCGAAGACCGAGGAGATGAGGACGTGCCGGCCGTGCAGGCCGATGGCGCCGTTGCCGGAGGCGACGAGGACGAGGTCGTGGAAGGGGATAGGCGAGCTCGGGCAGGCCGGAGAAGCGTCGCGGCGAGGCTGCGTAGCGGGTGGCGGGGTCTGCATGTCGAGCGCCTCGTGCGGACGGACGGTGTTGAAGTCGGCGGCGAAGGCATCGAATCGGGCCTGCTGGGCGAGGCTGTTGGCGGCTGCGGGCCGGGTGGTCTCCTGCTTCAGGGTGAGGTGCATGCGCTCGTGGGCGCCATTCTGCTGCGGGCGTCCCGGCGTGATGCGTTCGATGCCGATGCCCGGCCGCAACCACCAGACCGAGAGCTTCGAGAGACCGTAGAGGCCGCGTACTCTCTCTCCACGACATCCACACCTCCCGCCGCGAAAAGCGGAAAGTGTAACCCATGTGTCCGGTACCTTCTGTCACCCCATGTCCCCGGCCGCTCGGTTCGCAGGCGGCGGTGATCGCAGGAGGTCCGACGCGCACCGTCAGCCCCTGACGGTGCCGTCGCCCTCGACCAGGTACTTGAAGCTGGTCAGCTGCTCGGCGCCCACCGGGCCGCGGGCGTGCAGCTTGCCGGTGGCGATGCCGATCTCGGCGCCCATGCCGAACTCGCCGCCGTCGGCGAACTGCGTCGAGGCGTTGCGCATCAGGATGGCGCTGTCGAGGCGCTGGAAGAACCGCTCGGCCGCCGCGTCGTCCTCGGTCAGGATGCAGTCGGTGTGCTGCGAGCCGTAGCGGCGGATGTGGGCGATCGCCCCGTCGACCCCGTCGACGAGCTTCGCGGCGATGATCGAATCGAGGAACTCCCGCCCCCAGTCCTCCGGCCCGGCCGGCACGACGCCGGGCAGCGCCTGGAGGTCGTCGTCGCCGCGCACCTCGACGCCCGCGGCAACCAGGTCGCCGATGAACGGCGCGCCCTCGGCCTCGAAGAAGCCGCGGTCGATCAGCAGGCACTCGGCGGCGCCGCAGATCCCGGTCCGCCGGGTCTTGGCGTTCAGGATCACGCGCCGCGCCTTGGCGAGATCGGCGGCGCGGTCGACGTAGACATGCACGATGCCCTCGAGATGCGCGAACACCGGCACCCGCGCCTCGGCCTGCACCCGGGCGACCAGGCTCCTGCCGCCACGCGGCACGATCACGTCGATGAACCCGGTCATCGTCAGCATCGCCCCGACCGCGGCGCGGTCGGCCGTCGGCACCAGCTGGATCGCCGCCTCCGGCAAACCGGCCGCCGCCAGCCCGGCGACGAGGCCGGCGTGGATCGCCTGCGCCGAGCGCAGGCTCTCCGACCCGCCGCGCAGGATGCAGGCGTTCCCGGCCTTGAGGCAGAGGGCGCCGGCGTCCGCGGTGACGTTGGGACGGCTCTCGAAGATCACCCCGACCACGCCGAGCGGCGTTCGCACCCGGCGGATGTGCAGGCCGGAGGGACGATCCCATTCGGCGATCACCTGGCCGACCGGATCGGGCTGCGCGGCGATCGCGTGCAGCCCCTCGATCATCGCGCCGACGCGGCCCTCGTCGAGCTTCAACCGGTCGAGCATCGCCGGCGACAGGCCGCGGGCGGTCGCGTCGGCCATGTCCTCGGCATTGGCGGCGAGCAGGGCGGCGCGGTCGGCGCGGATCGCCTCCGCCGCGGCGACGAGCGCGGCATCCTTCCGCGCGGACGGAGCGAAGGCGAGCTCGCGCGACGCCGCGCGCGCCGCCTGCCCGAGCCGGCGCATCAGCGCCTGGACATCTACCCGCTCGTCCATCGTCCCCTCCGTCAGATCGCGAGATCGTCCCGGTGCACCAGCGCGGCGCGGCCCGCGTGGCCCAGCAGCGCGGCGATCCGGTCGGACCGGTGCCCCATGATGGTCCGCGCCTCGCCGGCATCGTAGCCTGCCAGCGCCTTGGCGACCACCGCGCCGTCGGGGCCGGCGACCTCGATAGGGTCGCCGCGCCGGAAGTCGCCGTCGACCGCGGTGACGCCGGCTGGCAGCAGCGACTTCCCCCGCCCGAGCGCCGCGACCGCGCCCGCGTCGACGGTGACGCGGCCGCGCGGCTTCATCCCCGAGATCCACCGCTTGCGCGCGACGTGCGGATCGCCGTCGGGCTCGAACCAGGTGCAGGGCGCCCCCTGCTCGAGCGCGCGCACCGGCCGCTCGACCGCGCCCTCGCTGATCGCCATGGCGCAGCCGGCGCGGGTCGCGGTCCGCGCCGCGATCAGCTTGGTCCTCATGCCGCCGCTGGACAGCGCCGAGCCGGCGCCGCCGGCCATCGCCTCCACCGCCGGGGTCAGCGCCGTGACCCGGTCGAGACGGACGGCCGAGGCGTCGGTGCGCGGGTCGGCGGTGTAGAGCCCGTCGACGTCGGAGAGCAGCAGCAGCAGGTCGGCGCCGGCCATGCCCGCCACCTGCGCCGCCAGCCGGTCGTTGTCGCCGTAGCGGATCTCGTCGGTGGCCACCGTGTCGTTCTCGTTGACGATCGGCACGACGCCGAGCTCGAGCAGCGTCCCGAGCGTGCGGCGGGTGTTGAGGTAGCGCCGCCGGTTCTCGCTGTCCTCGAGCGTCACCAGCACCTGGGCCGTGGTGATCCGGTGCGGCGCCAGCACCTGCTCGTAGGCGCGCGCCAGCCGGATCTGGCCGACGGCGGCCGCGGCCTGGCTCTGCTCGAGCGACAGCGGACCGTCGGCCAGCCGCAGCACCCGCCGGCCGAGCGCGATCGACCCCGACGAGACGACGACCACGTCCTTGCCGCGGGCCTTGAGGTCGGCGACGTCCTCGGCCAGCCCTTCGAGCCAGTCGAGCCGCAGCCGCCCGGTCTCGGCCGAGACGAGCAGGGCCGAGCCGATCTTGATCACCACCCGGCGCGCCGCCGCCAGCCGCGCCGCCGACCCTACGGCCGCCATGGCGCGCCGTCCGCCGCGAGGCCGGCCTCGGCCCGGCCGGCGTCGATCGCCGCCCTGAGCGCGCGCAGCACCTCGGGCACGCCCTGCCCGGTGGCCCCGGACAGCCGGAGCACCGTCCGCCCGCTCGCCGCGGCCAGCACCGTGGCGGCGGCCTCGGCAGCCTCGGGGGCGAGCGCGTCGACCTTGTTTAGCCCGATCACCCGCGGCTTGCCGGCGAGGCCCGCGCCGTAGGCCTCGAGCTCGCGCTCGATCACCCGGTAGTCGTCCGCCAGCGTCTCCGAGGTGCCGTCGAGCAGATGCAGCAGCACCGAGCAGCGCTCGACGTGACCGAGGAAAGTGTCGCCGAGGCCCCTGCCCTCGTGCGCGCCCTCGATCAGCCCGGGGATGTCGGCGAGCACGAACTCGGCGCCGTCGATCGCCACCACCCCGAGGCCGGGATGCAGGGTGGTGAACGGATAGTCGGCGACCTTCGGCCGGGCGTTGGAGGTCGCCGCGAGGAACGTCGACTTGCCGGCGTTGGGCAGGCCGACGAGGCCGGCGTCGGCGATCAGCTTCAGCCGCAGCCAGAGCGTCCGCTCGACGCCCGCCTGGCCGGGGTTGGCGTTGCGCGGCGCCTGGTTGGTCGACGACTTGAAGCGCAGGTTGCCCCAGCCGCCGTTGCCGCCCTCGGCGAGCAGCACCCGCTGGCCCGGCCGCGCCAGGTCGGCGACCGGGGTCTCGCCGTCCGCCTCGAGGATCTGGGTGCCGGCCGGCACCCTGAGGACGATGTCCGGGGCGCTCCGGCCGGTGCGCTGCTTGCCCATGCCGGGCTGGCCGTTGCCGGCGAAGAAGTGCTGCCGGTAGCGGTAGTCGATCAGGGTGTTCAGCCCGTCGACAGCCTCGGCCCAGACGTCGCCGCCCTTGCCGCCGTCGCCGCCGTCGGGTCCGCCGAACTCGACGAACTTCTCGCGCCGGAAGCTGACGCAGCCGTGGCCGCCGCTGCCCGAGCGGATCTCGACCCGGGCGTGATCGAGGAACTTCACGGCGCGGCTCCGAGGCGCCGGCGATAGTTGTGGGTCGGCACCATGCTGCCGCGGGCCACCGAGTAGGCCTCGCCGTCGTCGACGTAGGCGAAGCCGGCGTGCAGCAGCACCCGCGCCGACGCCGGATTGTCCTGGAACACCCGGGCGGCGACCTCGCCGAGCCCCGCGGCCGCGGCGAAGCCGACCACCGCCTCGGCCGCCTCGCTGGCGTAGCCGGTGCCCCAGTAGGCCGGCGCCAGCCAGTATCCGATCCGCGCCGTGCCGGGCTCCGGCAGCCGCAGCATGATGGTGCCGATCAGCCCGTTCTCGCCGTCGCCGCCGGCGTCGACCGCCCAGCCGACCGCGTCGGGGGCGCCGCGCGCCACCCGTTCGACGAAGCTGGCCGCGAGGCCGGGGGGATAGGGATGCGGAATGCGTTCGGTCATCCGCGCCACCCGCGCGTCGCTGGCGTAGAGCTCGATCAGCGGCGCGTCGGACCGCCGGAACCGCCGCAGCCGGAGCCGCTCGGTGACGATGTCGACGGGCTGCAGGTCGGTCTCGGGCATGGCTCTGGTTCTCGAAAGGCAGAAGGCCGGCGATGCCGCCGGCCTTCCCGAAGCCGCGACCGGGCGGCCCGGGCTACTCGGCGGCCTCGGCCGGCGGCAGCACCGAGACGAAGGTCCGGCCCTTCAGGCCGGTATGGAAGGTCACCCGGCCCTCGACGGTGGCGAAGATCGTGTGGTCGCGGCCGAGCCCGACGCCGGTGCCGGGCCAGTGCCTGGTGCCGCGCTGGCGGACCAGGATGTTGCCCGGGATCACCGCCTCGCCGCCGAACTTCTTGACGCCGAGCCGCCGGCCCTTGCTGTCGCGGCCGTTGCGCGACGAGCCGCCTGCCTTCTTGTGTGCCATCTCGCGTGTCTCCTCAGATCGCCGGGGCCGGCTCGGCCACCGCCTCGACCGAAGCTTCGGCGGCGACCGGGGTTTCGGCCTTCGCCTTGGCGGCCTTGCTGCCGCCGGCGGAAATGTCGGTGATGCGCACCCGCGTCAGGTACTGACGGTGGCCGCGCTTGCGCTGCGACGAGTGCTTGCGCCGGCGCTTCTTGAACGAGATCACCTTCACGCCGCGCAGCTGCTCGAGCACCTCGGCCTGCACCACCGCGCCCTCGATGAACGGCGCGCCGACGCGCAGGTCGTCGCCGCCGAGCATCAGCACCTCGCTGAACTCGACGGTCTCCCCGGCCTCGGCAGGCAGCTTCTCCACCGTCAGGATCTGGTTGGCGGCGACCCTGTACTGCTTGCCGCCGGTCTTCAGCACCGCGAACATCCGCGTTCTTCCTTCTCGTCACCGCGTCCTGCGGCCCCGGCCTCGGCCGGCGTTTCGCGGGGGTCCCCGCGCCTGCGGACTGCGCGCTCGTCGCTCATGGCGTTTCGCCCGCGCGGCGGTGCCGACGGGAGCCGGCTATATCGCGAGGCGCGGGCGGGAAGTCAAGGGATTCAGGTCGCTTCCTTGCGGGCCCGCTGCAGCGACACGTCGATCGGCTCCGGCGGTGCGGTCGGCGGCAGGTCGCGGCCGTAGAAGGCGATGCGGATGCCGTCCTGGCGGAAGCGCTCGACGATCTCGTAGTTCATGTCGGAGCGTGCCGAGAGCGAGAAGTTGACGTCGCGCAGCCAGCAGCGCAGCTCGAAGTTCATCGAATCGGGGCCGAGCTCCATGAAGAGCACCCGCGGCGCCGGATCCTGCAGCACCAGCGGATGGCTCTCCGCGATCTCGAGCAGCAGCGCCTCGACGCGCTTCGGATCGGTGCCGTAGGCGGCGCTGACCGCCACCTGCAGCCGCCCCGAGAGGCCGGTGTGGGTGCGGTTCAGCACCGTGCCGGCGATCAGGTCCGAGTTCGGCAGGATCACGCTCGCCCGGTCGAAGGTCTCGATCTCGGTCGAGCGCACGTTGATCCCGCGCACGTATCCCGAGAATTCGCCGACCTCGATCCAGTCGCCCTCCTTCACCGGCCGCTCGACCAGCAGGATGATGCCGGAGACGAAGTTCGACACGATCGTCTGCAGCCCGAAGCCGATGCCGACCGACAGGGCGCCGGCGACGATGGCGAGGCTCGACAGGTCGAGCCCGGCGGCGGCGACGGCGATCAGCCCGGCGATCGCCATGCCGATGTAGCCGACCCCGGCGAGCACCGCGTTCTTGCCGCCGGCGTCGAGGCGGGTGCGCGGCAGCACCGTGCCGCGCAGCACGGCCTGAAGCAGCCGGACGACGCCGGCGCCGATCGCGAAGACCGCGGCGAGCGTCAGCACCGCGCTCGCCGACAGCCGGATGCCGCCGAGCGTCACCCCGTCGCGCATCAGGGTCCAGAAGTCGGAGATGTCGCTCGGCCGCGCCCCCCAGATGATCGCGAACAGCGGCAGCCCCGCGATGACGACGATCGCCGCGACGACCACCGGGGTCAGGCCGCCGTTTTCCGGCCGCTGCGCGGCGGGGCGGGCGAGCACCGACTGCGCGATCTTGTTCAGGAGGTCGAAGACCACGAAGGCGGCGGCGAGCAGCCCGAGCGTCAGGATGCAGCGAAAGACCAGGAACCCCGCCGCCGGCATGTACCCGGCGGCGCCGAGCACCGGCGCGACGACGGCGACCAGCCGAAGGATGCGGCCGATGACCCGCAGCGCCCGCCGGACGATCGTCGAGGTTGCCGAATCGTCGCCGTCGGCGATGCGGAGGCGCGCCTCGTCGAGCCGGGCCGCCACCCGCCAGAGCCCGAGCGCCCCGAGCGCCATCAGCGGAAACTGCAGGGCCGACTGGGTGGCGGTGGAGAACGACCAGCGGACCGTCAGGCCAGCGACCAGGTAGGCGAGCGACAGCACCGCGCCGAGGTAGAGCACCAGCCGGTGGGCGGCGTGCGCCGCCTCGTCGTCGAGCGGCATCGGCCGGAAGGCGCGGTGCCTGGGCGCCAGCAGGCTGCCGGCGATCCAGCCGGAGGCGATCAGGATCAGCACGAACGGCGGCAGCGCGACGAACCGCCCGGCATCGGCGCGCGCGAACAGCCCGGCGCGGTCGAAGGCCGCGAAGAACAGGCCGGCGCCGACCGCGGGCACGACCAGCCGCGTCAGGTTGCGCAGCGCGATGAGCAGCGCCGCCGAGCGTCGCGTCGGGTTGTGGCCCAGCCGGGCCTCTACCCAGTCCGTCAGCCAGCCCCGCACCATGAACGCGACCCCGAGGCCCGCCGCGATCAGCAGCGCGTTGATCGGCAGCCGCCGCAGCGCCTGCGCCCGCGATTGCGGATCGTCGAACTCGGCGCGCAGCGCATTGCGGTAGTCGATCGCGCGCGCGGCGAGCTCCTCGATCGCGGTCAGCCAGGTCGCGGGCCGCAGCGGGCTCGGTCCCCGGCTCATCAGCTCGGCCGAGAAGCGGGCGCGCACCGTGCGGTCGATGGCGCCGATCAGCGTGTCCGTCCGCCGGTAGGCCTCCTGCGCCGTCAGCACCGGGCCCTGCGCCTCGGCGATCTGCTCGGTCAGGTCGCGGCGCAGCGCCGCGATCTCCGGAGCCTCCTCGCCGCCCTCGGCCGGCGGCGCGCCCAGTGCCTGCAGGCGCTTGTTGAGCTCGTCGACCGGCGGCTGGCGTTCCTGCTCGGCCGCCAGCGCTTCGCTGCGCTGCGTGACCAGCTCCAAGCGCAGCGTCTCGAGCGCCTCGGTCGGCGTGTCCGGGTTGTTGACCAGCATCTCGGCCCGAGTCGCCACCTCGTCCCAGCGCTTGGCGCGCTCGGCGTCGACCTCGCCCGGGCCCTGCGCCAGCGCGGCGACCGCCAGCATTACCAGCAGCAACGCCACCGCGATCAGTCGGCCGGCGGCGGGGAGCCGCGCTTCAGCCCACGAAGGCATCGGGCAGGTCGCGACGGGTCTCGAGCCAGTCCGGCACCGGCAGGCCCTTCTCCCGCAGGAACGCCGGGTTGAACAGCCTCGACTGATAGCGGGTGCCGCCGTCGCAGAGGATGGTGACGATGCTGTGGCCGGGCCCGAGGTCGCGGGCCATGCGGATCGCGCCGGCGACGTTGATGCCCGTCGAGGCGCCGAGGCAGAGGCCCTCGTGCTCGAGCAGGTCGAAGACGATCGGCAGCGCCTCGCTGTCGGGGATGCGGTAGGCTAGGTCGACCTCGAGGCCCTCGAGGTTCGCGGTGATCCGGCCCTGCCCGATGCCTTCGGTGATCGAGCTGCCCTCGGCCCTGAGCTCGCCGCAGGCGTAGTAATGCCAGAGCGAGGCACCCTCCGGGTCGGCGAGGCCGATGCGGATCCCGGGGTCGCGGGCCCGCAGCCCGGCGGCGACGCCGGCGAGGGTGCCCCCCGACCCGACCGCGCAGACGAAGCCGTCGATCCGGCCGCCGGTCTGTTCCCAGATCTCGGGCGCGGTTCCGTCGATGTGGGCCTGCCGGTTGGCGACGTTGTCGAACTGGTTGGCCCAGACCGCGCCGTTCGGCTCGGTGGCGGCGAGCTTTTCGGCGAGCCGCCCGGAGTAGCGCACGTAGTTGTCCGGGTCGCGGTAGGGCACCGCCGGCACCTCGACGAGCTCGGCGCCCGCGGCGCGGATCGCGTCCTTCTTCTCCCGGCTCTGGGTGTCGGGAATGACGATCACCGTGCGGAATCCCATCGAGGCGCCGATCAGCGCCAGCCCGATGCCGGTGTTGCCGGCGGTGCCCTCGACGATGGTGCCGCCCGGCCCGAGCGCGCCGCGCGCCACCGCGTCCCGGATGATCCAGAGCGCCGCCCGGTCCTTGACCGAGGCACCGGGATTCATGAACTCCGCCTTGCCCCAGATTTCGCAGCCCGTCGCCTCGGAGGCGCGCCGCAGCCGGATCAGCGGGGTCTTGCCCACGGCCTCGGCCAGGTCCCGAGCGACGATCATGACACCTCCCTGCCGCTCCCTGCCGCGCCTGCCCCGCGCACTTATCCGCTTCGTCCCCCGCCATCAAGGCGGACCGGGCGAGCGGTCCGAAGCCTGCCGATTGCGCTTGCATCCGGCACGAACATATGAAGAACATCGACGATGGACCCGAAGCTCGCCGCCAAGCTCCGCATCCTCGCCGACGCCGCCAAGTACGACGCGTCCTGCGCCTCGTCCGGCGCGCCGAGGCGGGTGGCGAAGGCGGGCGGGATCGGCTCGACGACGGGCGCCGGGATCTGCCACGCCTACACGCCCGACGGGCGCTGCGTCTCGCTGCTGAAGATCCTGCTGACCAACTGGTGCCTCTACGACTGCGCCTACTGCGTCAACCGGCGATCCTCGAACACCCGGCGCGCGCGGTTCAGCGTCGAGGAGGTCGTCACTCTCACCTTGGAGTTCTACCGGCGCAACTACATCGAGGGCCTGTTCCTTTCCTCGGGTGTGGTGCGCTCGCCGGACCACACGATGGAGGAGCTGATCCGGGTCGCCCGGACGCTGCGCCGCGATCACGGCTTCGCCGGCTACATCCACCTGAAGGCCATCCCGGAGGCGAGCCCCTGGCTGATCGAGCAGGCCGGCCTCTGGGCGGACCGGCTGTCGGTCAACGTCGAGCTGCCGAACGACACGAGCCTGGCGCGGCTCGCGCCCGAGAAGCGCGCGCCGTCGATCCGGGCGGTGATGGGGCAGATGCGCGAGCGCATCGACGAGGCGAAGGCCGAGCGGCGGCGTTTCGCGCCGGCCGGGCAGAGCACCCAGGTCATCGTCGGCGCCGACACGACGCCGGATGCCGGCGTGCTGGCGGCGACCGACCGGCTCTACCGGGAGTTCGGGCTGCGGCGCGTCTACTACTCGGCCTTCAGCCCGATCCCCGAGCCGAGCCCGGCGCTGCCGCTGAAGCCGGCGCCGCTGGTGCGCGAGCACCGGCTCTACCAGGCCGACTGGCTGATCCGCTTCTACGGCTTCTCCGTCGACGAGATCGTCGCCGGCGGCGACGCCGGCATGCTCGACCTCGAAGCCGATCCGAAGCTCGCCTGGGCGCTCAAGCATCGCGATCGCTTTCCCGTCGACGTGAACAGCGCGCCGCGCGACCTGCTGCTGCGGGTTCCCGGGCTCGGCACGAAAGCGATCGACCGGCTGATCGGGGCGCGCCGCCACACCCGGCTGCGGGTCGCGGACCTGGCGCGGCTGACATCCGGCCTGAAGCGCGCCCTTCCGTTCCTGGTCGCCGCCGACCATCGGGCGGCGGGCCTCGACCGGATCGACCTGCGGGCGCGGCTGGTGCGGCCGGCGCGGCAGCTGTCGCTTTTCGCATGATCGAGGCGAGGCTCGCGCGCGGCGCCGACCTCGCCGGGTTCCGCCGGGCCGTCCGCCGCCTGGTCGCCGCCGATGCGCCGCCGGACGCGGTCGTCTGGTCGGAGGAGCCGACGCTGTTCGGCACGGCGGCGGAGGAGGCGGGTCCGGCGGTCGTCCTGCCGCGCGCGCTGGCCGGGCTGATCGGACTGGTGGTTTGCCACCGCGACGCCGGGCGGCACGCGCTGCTCTACGCCGCGATCTGGCGCGTGCTGCACGGCGAGCCCCACCTGCTCGACATGGCGAGCGATCCGCTGGTGCACCGGCTGGCGCGGATGGCCGCGGCCGTCCGGCGCGAGATCCACAAGATGCACGCCTTCGTCCGGTTCAGCCGGACCGAGACGGCCGAAGGGCCGCGGTTCGTCGCCTGGTTCGAGCCGGAGCATTTCGTTCTCGAGGCCGCCGCCGGCTTCTTCGTCGAGCGGTTCCGCGGCATGGACTGGGCGATCCTGACGCCGATCGGGTCGCTGCGCTGGGACGGCGGGCGGCTGTCGCACGGGCCGCCGGCGTCGCGCGGGCAGGCGCCCGACGGCGATCCCTTTGAGACGGGCTGGCGCGGCTACTACGAGAGCGCGTTCAACCCGGCGCGGGTCAACCTCGCGCAGACGCGGGCCGAGATGCCGAGGCGCTACTGGCGGAACCTGCCCGAGACCGCGGGCATTGCCGAGATGGTCCGATCGGCGCCGGCGCGCGCCCGCGCGATGATCGAGAGGAAGGCCGCCATGCCCGCGCACCGTACCCCGGACAAGGCGCTGGCTGCCATGGCCGGGCAGGCGCCGCGGTCGCTGGCGGAGCTGAACCGGATCATCGCGGCGGCGCCGCCGATGCTCGAGGGCGGGACGCGGGCGGTGCTCGGCGAGGGGCCGGCCGGGGCGGCGATCGCCTTCGTCGGCGAGCAGCCGGGCGACCAGGAAGACGTGCTGGGGAGGCCGTTCGTCGGACCGGCCGGGCAGCTGTTCGACCGGGCGCTTGCCGAGGCGGGGATCGACCGGGGCGCGGCCTACGTCACCAACGCGGTCAAGCATTTCAAGTACGTGCAGCGCGGCAAGCGCCGGCTGCACCAGCGGCCGACCGCCGGCGAGGTCAAGCATTACCGCTGGTGGCTGAAGGCGGAGC